>Ga0247833_1000640_pt1 | contig 62618 bp, 87 predicted proteins | sample LaCruzMarch2015__7_FD_187117 | JGI IMG/M metagenome (GOLD analysis project Ga0247833, IMG submission 187117) | Freshwater microbial communities from meromictic Lake La Cruz, Castile-La Mancha, Spain - LaCruzMarch2015_8m | ecosystem: Environmental > Aquatic > Freshwater > Lake | place: Spain...
TTTCATTTACGATCGGTACCATTTTCTTTGCCACATTGGTTCGGAAAATGCGGGCCGTGTAATTATAGAGGCGACTTTGTTGCCTCTATAATTTAAAAAAGTAAAATCAATGATTTGATTATGAAAAAATACAGAATTACTCAAATTGACGGAAAGTATCCAAATTGTGCTTTGATGAAAATTAGCGCATATTTGAAAATGGAAGGTCATCAAGTTTTTTTTGAGCGTAGTATTACTAAGAAACTGTTTGAGCCGGAATATGACGGCGTTTTTGGGAGTGCAATATTCACGACAAGTATTGATAAAGTAGAAATTTTCTTTTCAAATTTCCCAAATGCAGTTATCGGTGGTAGTGTATGGGATACCGTTGAGCAGGATTTAAAACAGCGCATTAAAGCGAAGGAACTTCGTGAAAAATATGGCGACCAGTGTTTAAGGCTTACAACAACAATTGAAAAGTATTTAGGAGTTGACGCTTTCGAGTTTTATGATTATTCTATTTATCCAATAATAGATTACTCTTTAGGCTTTTCGGCTTCAATTTTTTCTTTTTCCTCTTTTAGTTCTGCTTCTGTTTTAACTTTTGCAGAATCATATTTTACAATAATTGGGGACTTCCCACTCGTGAAAATTGGGGACGTTTCTGTCATGATTTTTGGGTTTTGTTTTGAGGAGTTTACACCGTAAAAAAATTACGGATGGTTTTGAGTTCATTTATTGTTGCAAATATACTTGGTTTTGTTTATTTTACAAAACAGGGAACCTTCAGCATGGCTAAAGGCTCCCCTATTCGTATCATTAATCGTTGTGCTCAATGACTTTTTGCCCTGCGGCGATCAAAAGCGCATCAAGTCCCCGGCTTTCTCGCGTACTCAACTTGAATGTTTTGCCTGGCGTTGGCCAGTTGCCCGTATTGCGGTATAGCCATATCAGGTAATGCATGCCCGCCATAAAATCGCCCACATTCACCGGGTTTTTGCTTACAATGGAGGCGCCGATCACTTTTAGTTTTTCGCGCAACTTGTTTCGCGCTTCCAGTACCGTAATTTTCTCAAATTGTACGCCGTGTTCTTTAAGTGCCGGACGGTCATAATCTACATCAAGCGGTTGCCGTCCTTTTTTCGATTTAGGATTGAGCGTCATGGCTTACCGATTGAACAGGCTGTGCAAGTTCATGGTTGTCGCTCATGTGTCCCTGGCTGTAATGCTGCACGTACTTGAGGTAATGTGCATGCAATTCGATCACAAATTGAACCATGATTTGATTGGCATACACCCGGTCAAATGTTTCCGGTTCATTCATCGGGCAACTATGCCCTGCCCATTCGGAAGGATCCAGTTGTTGATTCAGGCTTTCATGCAGATACCTTACCCACTCCTGCGGGGTATTGTACTCATAAAAATCTTCGATGCATTGGAAAAAAGACAGCCTGTTGCTGCCAAGGTTGGCCAGTGACGGCGGGATGGTGGCAAGTAGATTGCCGGGTTTGAATTGGACCATTGTTGTTTCGCAAAAAGATGGTTAAAAAAAAGGCACGGTCACTGCGAAACAACTCTATGCAGTGCATAGGAGGGTCTATGGACTTACACCAATATGCCGTACCAGGCTCTTTACTCCTTTTAAAATTTAAAATGTAATGCTGCATAAAAAAAGTTGTTTCGCACCACAAACATACAGGAGTATTGTAAAGATACAAAAAAACAAATTGTATAGTATCCTTATTTGCAACGATATTAAAAATATAATTTACAGTAATCTTTAGTTGTTTGAATGATAATAAAAAAGCCCCGATACTTTGGTAGTATCGAGGCCTATAAAAAAGCAAGGATTCTTTATTGTTTAACCAATTTGAAGGTTTTTGTTCCTGCGGCACACTCTAAAAATACGATGTAAGTTCCTGTTGGAAGGCTTGAAACATCCATATATTTCGTGAACTCGTTTATATTTTCAAAGGTAAACGTTTCAATTACCCTTCCCGTTAAGTCTATCAGGCTTACATTTCCTGTTTCTGCATTTTCAAATATTGCATTGATGCTGAACTTGTCAATGGCCGGATTTGGGCCAATTATCGCTTCAAATAAAGGTTCAATCGGTTCATTTGCATCGGTGGTGGTTGTGACTGAAAAACGGTGCGGTGACAAATAATCTTCATCATCCGGTACTGCTGCAAATTCCAGGTAGTACGTCCCAGGTGTCAAGTATATTCCTTTTTGTACCGTGCTGGCACCATTACTTTCCACTTCAAATAAGTCTTGAAAAGAACTATTCAACACCTTCATATTGACACTTTTGTTAGTTGGCAGCAACAAACCTTTTGCCGTGTAATACCCACCCGTTGTCACTTTAAATACATAATCGTCATAGTCAATGCTTGGATAAGGTGCTCCCTCGCCTTGTGCCGTAAACGTACCGTAGTACGTTTTGTTAAAATCTATTTTATAGGCTCCGGTGAAGTCGTCTGGATCATCCAATAAAACACTGACTTCTGCTGTGTTTTTAGGCATATTTATATGTGCAAATCCCGAATATGCTGTATTGCTAAAGCCTTCCATTGGACGGCCAACATAGTTTGATAACCGTTCCTTTTCATCAGAGACAACCAAGTCTAAGATGCCCGAAGAAATGGAATATGCCAATTCAATATCATCGGGAAAAGAATATTCATTTAATCCATACTCTATAAAAGTATTGAATCCATCACAATTTACATCGGCATTAACAAAATCACCAATTTGACTATCATACATATAATACAAATCTTCTGGACCTCCATATAAAAAAACGCCATCTTTCCCATTCCAAAAATAGGATGTTCGTAAATCCCTAACTGCTTCACTATATTCATTATATTCAGTAAAAACAGAAGCCGGAGTTAATGAAATATTTGACCCCCCATTTGGAGTGCCCATCGTGATTAATTTAGCAACATGGTGTTTTCCATCCGCTTGCCAAAAATCTTGATCTTGCACATATTTACGAATTGCAAGTCCTCCCATGGAATGGCCAAACAAAATAACTTTGTCTTTGCCGGTAATGGCCATTATGTCGGCAATTGAATTTCTTACGGCCAAGGCTTGTTTTACAGCAGCACTTTGGCTACTTATGTCACCGGGGGAATCTTGGTTATTTTTATTTACCTGAAAATTGATGATGTAAAAATCACCAGGATTAAACGTATAAATTCCACTTCCAACAAACGAGGCAACATCTTCTTTCCCTTCATCATAAATATTGCACGTACCGTTATTGTCATCAAGGTTCAAGTTATAGCGCATATACCCGCCGAATGATACGGCTTGCTGTGTGAAAAAATCCCGGGCCGCTTGCCAGGTGTCCCCGTTTCCGGTAAACCCATGCACAAACAACACTGGATAAGGCCATTTCATAGGAACGGCTGATCGATCGATACTTGTAAGTCCATTTTTTTCAAACTCCGAATGTACCAAAATTGGTACTTGCGCTAATGTTTGTGAAATGAATACCGCGATAAATATCGCTAACAAGGTGGTTTTTTTACTGTTCATTTTTGCCAATTTTTTTGAATGTGTGAATAATGTAACAAAGATTCAAAACCCAGGCCAAAAAACAAAAGGTAATGGCAAAAAAAAGCCCCGATTGTTTACAGACAACCGAGGCGCGACCTTTAGTACACTTGCACTGGTGAGCACCAGTGGTAAAACGGCTACTCGTTTGCAACCGTTTTTATTTTTTTCAAAATTTCGATTGATTTTTTATTTTTTAACCGAAGGTCTGGTACTTTTAGTTCCTTGCCGGTATTGGCCACAATTCCTTTGTAGTAGCCACAAGCACGGTGAAAACATTTGCTGGTTTCCAGATCCTTCTGCATAATGCGACAGTCTGCAATCCGGGCCTTCAAACGTGACAACGCCACTTTTGCGCTGATTACTTCTTTTTTGCCCCCACCCCATTCAAAGATAATTAGTCCATTTTTTATTTGGGCGAGGTCCGATTGAATAACCACGGCACCGCTGCTTTCAACAGGAGCCATATCATACGAAGGAATCCTACCCTGCGGTTGCCCAATAACGCTGGCACGTCCACTGGAATTGGATTTTTTTTTTGCTCAAATTCAGTGGCAGGTTCTTTGTTCACCGCAACATCAACCGTATGCGAAGGATTGCTTTCCTGCTCAATTAAGGCATTGAGTTTATTTTGAGCATTGGCAATGCCATTTCTGATAACGCTTTTAATTTGATCATTGGCATAGGGGTTATTCAAACCTTCTTTTGCCTCTTTAATGTATTGAATCAATTCATCTTTAGATTGCATGGCCAATTGTTTTTTGAAGGATGTTTATAAGATCATCAATTTGTTGTTTATTATCGACCAATGGTCTGGTCATTAAAAGCAGGTCAATTAGTTTTGAAATCATTGCTTCATCTACGCCACTTTCGGTAGTAAAATTACGCGTTTCATGCGTAAATGCGGCGCTTTCTGGTGGCTTTTTTTCAGTTACGGTATGGTCAAAAAAAAAGCGTTCATGGTTCTTATCTGCTTGCCATAACCCTGAATTTTCAAATGCCAATTTGGCTGTTTTCAGTACTTTCAGGCAATGACGTACATCTTCCAATCTTTGTGAATTGAATCCATAATAAATCGCCATTTCGTTACAGCCTTGGTTATCAAGGATAAAACGATACACGTCCCTACAAAGCCCCGTTTTGGCCTGTTCTAATGCTTTTAGACTGGTCAGCCCCCGGACCTCCTCCTCCGGCATCCAGTCATAGATGCGGGCTTTCGCTTTCCAAAGCATGTTTGACATACCATTCCCTAACGTTTGTACAATGGCCAGCACCGGGTTCCCGCCCTCCGGGTGTACTTCGTCGTACACCAACGCCCGAAAAGCCTTGAATCCATGGCACAAGTGCCATAGGAGCATTGCGGCCAGGTAAATGAAAAACAGCCCTGATTTGTGTTGTTCAACTTTCGTTTCGTATTTCTGGTAGTTTTTGGTATTTACCGTATCGGCTTGCGCGGTTTTGGCCGCAACTGCGCTGCTTTGTGATGCGAGTACTTCTGCCAGCGCGGCTTGTTTTTTTGCCACATCCGATTTTTTTGGTATAAACTGCGCCTTGCGTGATTTCCGGTTATCCTCGAGTGCAGCAAGTTTCCTTCCTATCAGTTTTAACTCGCTTGTTGCCCATTTCTGCCCGCTGATTTGCGTTTTGCGGGCCTCAAGGGTGCGGCGCTGTTTGGATATGTCCGCATCTACGGATCTATCCCACGCAGTCTTTTCAGCCGCCTCAGCCGCCTTTTCGGCCTCTAAGGCGTCTGAGGCTGTTTTTATGATGAAGTCGTGCGGGGTTTTATCCACCTTTACCTCTTCTTCCTTTTTTGTGGCTTTTTCGGCCAGGAACTCGTTACCTCTTGTATTGGCAATGAAGTCTACATAACAAATGCTCACGGTTATAGCCAGGCATACCACCCCCAAAAAATAATCCGGGTTGCTTACTTTTTGATGTTGGTTTGTTGAAATGGTTTGCCGTCCCGCAAATATGGCAGCGATCATTCGGGTAGAAAAATGCACAGAAACACTGTTCAGCCCTTGCACCAATAGCGCAATAGCCGCGCCGATGATGTAGGAAAGTTCCGGGTATTGAGGTTCCAGCATCTTCTGGATGCCATAAACACTTCCCAACCAAACGATTACGAAGCACATGATTGATATTGCGGGATTGAGGATTAGCCGAAACCGGCTATTAAACGATGCCCACCCTTGGGCATCTTTAGTTGGAATAGTTGCCATTTTTGCCGTATTGATTTTTGAAAATATATTTTATTTAAAATCCGTCATTTGTTGTTCTTTCGAAGGGTATTTGATTACTGCTCGATGCCGTTTCCTTTACGAAGAACTTCCCTATTTCGGCATCGCCAAAATGGTATTCACTTTGCTTTACCGTGTTTTTAATAAACTCAGGTTGTTTCAGGTGATCCATTATGTAGGTTCTTACCTGATTGAGCACAGTAGCATCCGGGTCGATTGATTCCGCAAGCATCATGGCGGTTAATTGTTCAATCATGAATTTTGGGCCTTGGCGGGTGCGTCTAAACCGGATTTTTGTCCCGACCATCTTTTCTTTCATCCAGTGCTCATATTGAGCCGCGCAAGGCACTTCTACCCTACTGCCGGTTAAATCGGTATTATTCAACATGCTGATGCGGGAAAACCGCAAGGAGGTAGGGATTAGTTGGATAATAAACCGTGCCCTTCTTTCGCCGCCTTTAAATGCTTCCAAGCATCTTAACTCGAATAACCAAAAGCCAGTTACGCCGGTACCTCTAATTCCCTTAAATTCGAGGTGGTGTTGTGTTAAATTTCGGTCTGAAAACCGAATTTGCTGTGTTGCCATTTTAATTTCCTTATAAATACGTTTCCACAAAAGTACAAAATAAACTCCTTATATGCAACGAGCCGCATAAATTTGTACGAAAGACATCAAAAAAACCCGAAACGGTTTTACATGCCTTGCTTTAAAAAATACTCGGTTAGTTTTCGGTAAATATTTTTCTACTTTTCGATTAATCGGAAAACGTACGAAAATACGGCGAAAAGTAGACGGAAAACAAGCGAGTATTTACCGGAAAATAAAATATTTTTTACCGAAAATTAACCGATGGAGATCAACAACTTAGCCACTGATTCAACCGTAACGAGTGTCGGAAAAATCGAATTGCAGCAGTGGCTTTCGAATATTTCTCGCCATGAAAACGACCTGATTGAAGCGATTAAATCGGGCCGGGTAAAGGTCACGACTACGGCTGGATTCAATCAAATTGCCGATAAAGTGAAGGAGTATGCGCAGTTGTACGCAAACACTGAATTTGAAAAAAGTACGGTCACGACCGACCGCACAGTGCTCCTGAATACCATTTTTTACCTGTTGAAGAGCTGTGAGGGTATTGCCCGCAATGCCAATTTGATTGGCGACATTACTGCGGTTGTACTTGCCAATGGCAAAGAACCCAATTTAAAAAGCATCATTACCGCTTTGATTGTTGACACGAGCAAACTGAATCGGCTTATTAATGCCGTTCAGGTATTGTGCTCCGGGTTTGATGCTACTTATTTGACGCGGATTGACTTGAAAGCCCTTGCGCCTATGCTCAAAGAAATTGGCATTGACACAGACATGTATGAGCAGATTCCTGCTCAGTTAAGCATGTCCATTTTGCCCACCTTACCCACAGAAACCCCTGCATCATAATGGAAACCCCTGAAGGACAAGTACCCGTAGAAATGCCCGTAACAAAAAAGGGTAAAACTGCGGCCAAAAATTTCAAAACCAGCGTTGAAACCAGCCTGAATGATGTGTTTGAAGGCATCCCGCTTGCCGGTGATGATATACTCGATCAATTAATCGCTACTACCAGCGACCGGACGGTAGAACCTCAACCAATTGTGCAACAAGTTGCTGCCCAGGCTGAGGCGACCAAAACCAAAGTAGGGGCCGAGCACTTAGGCGAAGAAGTTGCGGTAGACGCTGCTTTTGTAGATCAAATGAAAGCCGCCGAAAAGAGCGGCGCCGATATGTTTGAAGCCCGCGAACGGATTATTTCTAATTCAGTAACACCTCCAGTAGGGCAGGGCACGGTCCATACCGATGCGCTTTTGGACAATCCAGAACCGACCGTTTTCACCGATGGCGACCGGGGCAACAACCGAATTTTTGCCGAAGAAGTGGTGGATTGGTACGATGTACTGCAATCGGTTGCCAGTATGTACGCATACGACTATTTTTCCAGTCCGGCAGAGGCGACCAAAACCGTTAATAAACTCCATCCCAAAGTGATGGACAATACCGCTACGCCGCAGGAAAAGCAGTTGTACAATGAGCTGCACAAAAGCGTAATGCACTTTGCTACCCGCAAAAGCACGTTTGCACAATCGGTGAGCATGACCGTACCGCTGAAACAGCGCATCGTCAATTTGATGAATGCGGTATTTGAGCAACGCGGATACAAGATGCAGCCCGAGTTGCTTTTGGGCATGCTGATGCTTACTCCTTTGATTGTGAATGGCGGCCGCATTTTGCTGGAGAAGATGGGATTTGAGCAAGCGGATCAGTTGGTGGGCAAGTTTTCGGAATTTGTTGCATCGCAGGAACAGCAGTATTACAAACAATAAGGCACCCGCGAGGGATGCCCCAACGGGCACTCGCAAGGGCTGCCCCGACGGATGCCCCGACAATTATAACCAATAAACCACAATGTTTTCCAAGTCCAAACCACAAAAAACCTCGCAAGTACAGGCCGCGCAACAGGTGGGTTCCGCTTTCGGAAGCATCTTTGCCGGTCTGGACAACGCGAAAGACCCCACGCAGCGCGATTTTTGCTCGATATGCGTGTTTGGGGATTTGGGCACTGGTAAATCAACGTTTCTTTCTCAATTTGCGAAACAATATGTTGAGAAAAACGCAAGTAAAAAAGTACCGCGCCGGGTGTTGATCGCGGATCCAAGCAAGGCCAAAGGGTTTGATGTATATCCGACGATCACGCTTTCCGAGATTATGTACGGTTTTCACGACATCAAAACCGGGAAAGTGCGGCGCTGGACAAATGGCATTATGGTACTGCGGGATGTGGCCTGGAATAAGCCGGATTGGTTCAAAGTGTTGACCGACCATTTTCAAAATGGTTTGGTGATCCTTGATGAATCGCGGAATTATATTCCAACCGACAAGTCTATGAGTTCGGCGCAAAAAGAGTTTTTTACAATTCATCGTAATGCCTGTGTAGACGTGATGGTGGTGAGCCACGATTTTATGTCGCTTCACCTAGACTTGAGAAAAGCGTTTAGGGTGTATGTGGTATTTCGAACAGGCGATAAACCAAACAATGAGGCTTGGTTCACTACCCGAAGTTTACCCGAAGATTTGTACAAGGCATGGAGGGTAGTGAGCCGCTTTCGTTCGCCTTCGGCCAAAATGTCGCCCTTTGTTGTGTTTGACAAAACTTTGCTCCGATGGAGATTGTACGCAGACACAGATCGCTTAGAAGTCATTGTGCCGGACCCAGATAATCCCGGCAAAAGCAAAATTGTACCATATCATCAACTGAAAAAATAACCAAAATCGAAATGGAAAATACCGATAAATCTGCTACCACGAAGGGCAAGGCCCAACCAAAGAAGTTTCAACCGATTATGGCAAAAAGCGAAAGCCACCCCAGCGAGCGGGCAAAGGAAACTGGTGCGTTACGTGAGAAAATACGTGAGCAGCCTCTAGCCGATCCGAATGTTACCCCAACGTTACCCCAACAGCCGCCAGCGGACGCAATTAAAAATATAGTGGTTGCACCAACTTTGCCCCAACAGCCGCAAGGCCCGGTATCCGAGTGGACCGACGAACAGATAGAGCAACGTTACCATGAAATCAAACATATCAAGGTTGAAACACTGCCTTCGGATGATTTGGATGTTATTTCCAGATATGGAATGATTGCCAGCAAGCGGCGCGAAAGTGCTGAAACCGCAGGCCTTCAAGCCGAAATTACTAAGGTACGGCGGCAGGTAGAAATTCATGCAAATCGGTATGCTACCGCTCAATTTGTTCTGGATCGTGCCAAAAAAAGTATCGGTGATGTGAAGCGGGGTGGGGCACCAGTGCATGAAGGTTCAATTACCATCCAATATGGTGACATTGCCGTTTCCGTGAAGTTTTCAGACGTTGTAGAAGCATCTGCTTCACCCAACAATGCCCTAACAGGCCAGTACGAAACCGTTTTGAAAACCGTGTGCGAACTCATCAAGAGCACATCCCAAATGGGACGTTCTCGGGCTGAGCGTAGCAACAAAAAGGATTGGACATCTTACACGAATGATATCCGGTGGATAAGCCACCTGAATGAATTGAACACATTGGAAGAACAACCATCGTAGGGGCGACCCTTGCGGTCGACCTCACGCAAAAACCGTATTAATGGGCAGCCGCGAGGGCTGCCCCAACTAATGGGCTACCGCGAGGCCTGCCCCGACGAACTCAAAAAACAACATGGAGATCAACTTTCCAAAATGGCTTTTTTTCGCTTTGCTTGCAATGATTTTTTTGTCATGCAGCCTTAGTCTATACGCATCGATGAAGCGGATTCGCAACGAGAAAAAAGTACGATCCTTGCTTGATGCTGGAACGGTGCAGGTGAAACTGTCAGAATCAGAAATTACCAAAATCGCCAAAGAAATCAAACAATGATGGAACCCATAATCGCATCAACCCAAATAAAGCGTATCAAAGTTGAGTACCTGATTATTGCAGGTTTACTCGCATTGATTATGTTGTACATACTGCGGTTGTACGCAAAGCTGATAAAAGAGCGCAAGCAAAGCGCATTTTTGGTACGACAACTGGAATTGAATCAATCAGCAGCCTGGATGAAACAGGAACTTGATTCGCAAAAAGAATCTTACCAAAGATCAGGCACCTACTTGCACATGAAGCCAACGCTTTCGTTTGGTTTGAAAATTGATACTGAATTTCCATTTATTATCGAGCGAAAGGGTAGGAGTGTTGCCGTTCAAATTGCAAAATCAGAAGATCAAATCACCTTTTTCTTGACCGGTGATAATGAAACCTGGTTTGTGGAATACAATTTGGAAGATATGAAGGAAGAACTTTCGTTCACCCCTGAAATTATAGCCAAAATAACCCAAATGCTTACCGACACGCCGTCCCCTGAAGAACCAATCGCACATGACACAGATAAACAATCCTAAAACCCACTACGAGGCCTGGCTGCAAGAAAATCCGGTGCGGTTGAAAATGGTCGATGGATTTTACGTGTACAAGTCGGACATAGCCGCAGCCGTTTCCATGTCCATGAAGCATTTTTGGGACAATATCCGCGCTATCGGGGATGCCAACCCGGAAATCGGCGCAGAAATCGTAAAATTCAGAACAGCGCGGAAGTTACCAATTCCCCTGGCTGAAAAAATCATAAAGGAGTTGTTTTTGGGAAGCGATTTTTTAAAAATCGAATACCAAAGCGCTTAAAGACTTCATTTTTGCCAATGATATTGTTTTTTAAGGTAAAGTAGTTACTGAAAGGGCCGCTGTAAAGTTGGTCCTTTCGCCATTTTAAGAGGTGTTGTATGTTGCTGAAATACAGTTAGTTGTAAGTGTTTTGAATTTTATTTTTAAAAAAGTTGAAAATAAATTTGCAAAAGTAAACCGAATAGGTGTACATTTGTCATGTCAATAAGACGAAACAAGAAAATAAAGGCAAAAATGAGCAACGCAACAATTATCGAAATTACCGGCCAACAAATGCTTGACATGGGCTGGGAAATTGGGGACGATTCTCCAGAAACGAATTTCTTACTTTGGATCGACCTGCAAGAAAGGAAAATCCAGTTGTCTTCAACTCCTTCCGATTCAGGGTTCTTAGATTACTCTTTTGATTATACAGAAACGCTTCAAGACCTTTATAGTGCTGATTTGTTGCCGAAACTTGGTAGAAAAAAATAAAACCTGCCCTGCCTGGTAATACCAAGCGGGGCAATAACCTTATCAAATGAAAATATCTGATATTCCAGCCCATTTAGGTATTTCGGCGCAACAATTGGCCGACTTAATGGGCGTTACAAAACAGGCGCTCAACAACTACACCAGTGGCCGGAAAGGAAAACCTTCCAAATTTGTAAATGATTTGCTAGCAATTGCAAATCTTAATCGGGTACAAATCATTTTCCCGGACGTATTTGACCATCCAGAAGGCGAAAGCGCTGAAAACGCCGCCTATTGGGCCAATGCGGCGATTGAGGCGCTGAGGGAAGCCGGAAAGCGCGGGATGGAAACGGACAGCATTATTGAAAAAATTTCTGATGCGGCTTTTGATACATTGGGTGATTTTAATTATGAAGATGATGAAAACTAAAGGAGTTTGCCCAAAATGCGGGCACGGTTCAAGTATAAAAAAAGGATTTGGTAAAGGCGGTAAAAATGGAGGGAAACAACGATTTTACTGCCAAAACTGCCAAATTGTTTTTCAGTTGGGCAGCCCATACAAAAAAAACAAAAGGATTGACATGGTAAAAATGCAATCCATGATAGAATTGTATCAAAAGGGATACAGTTATGATGAAATTTCAAAAATGACAGGGCTATCCGAAATGCAGATAACTTATGCAATTAATAAGTTAGTTGAGGAAAAGCGTAAAAAAAGCCTTGCTAAAATAGGCCAAAGGAGTAACAAATCAAAACTAAGCGACGAGCAGGTTTTTCAGTTGCTTGTTGATTATAATGAGCACATGCTTACAACGCGTCAATTAGAGGCAAAATATAATATCTCTAAAGGCTATCCTCATGAGCTTATAAGAGGTAAATCCAGAACGGACAATGATGAAATTAACGAATATAGAAAAAAGATAGTAGTTAGAAATGAAAGGACCAAACGAAAGGCCCCAATAGCGGTAAAAGAAGTAAAAACTGAATTGCATTTTTCGGTTTTCAATAACGAAAACAAATAAGGATAAAAAGTAACAATTCCAAGCCTTGCCCTCAAAGCAAGGCTTTTTTTATGCCAAAAACCAAATTATCACACTAAATGCCCCGATAATCTTCCAAAAACCCCGCAACCAACCCCGCGCAAAAAGGCGAATGATTGAATTTTGGGCTTGCTAATAGGTACTAAAACCTTCAAATCACCAAAAAGAAATCATTAAAATGACTCCATCTACGCTCCCAAGCCATATTGCAAAGCAAATTGCCTCTGGATTAGACTTTACCAAAGTCAAAACCGCTGGCGACAAAGTGGCAACCACTGCCGAGGTAACTGGACCACAAGTAACCCCACAGGGTTCGCCTATTGATGGCCAGGTTGCAGTAACCAAAGGAAGTCCAGTCGAGCAATACGTCACCATCATTGTCGATACCACTGCGTTCGACGAAACGGACGACGTAACCGCAGTTATCGGCGATGCAAGCGGCGTGCACGAAAGCGATACCACCGAAGCGCTTGGTTCTTCCAATTTGGCTACGGTGTACATCGACAATTCTACGTCGACCAAGTATCAGGCTTTCCTGAACCGTTTGTGCAGCACGCCTTACACGTTGACCGCGTTCAATTTGCAAGTGACCAAAACCGCAGGCGCAGGCTCCGGTACTACAATCAATTTGCCGCAGTACATCAAGTTTTCGCGCAAAAACCTCAACGGCGTTGGCAACAACGGCCGGATCGACGTTGCGAACTTCGAAAACTTGGAAGCGTTCCCGCGCAACGATGTACGCTACACGGACATTTCGCTTAACAGCGAAGCCAATTTGTTCGACCGCGACACGCAGTGGACCATCCCAGGTTTGGTGGGCAAGCGCCTGTACAAGTTCACAATGTACGTGGGCTTCCGTAAGGACAACTAGTCTTGTCCATCCCGGATTCAAAACACGAACCGGCCATCCGAGCGGTTGGCCGGTTTGTGTTTAATTGTACACTTTCAGCGCGAACTCAACGATGCAATACAATACGCCGGAGTTGATCTCCATGATAACTTCAAACAGCCTCGCAGCGATTCATTATCGCCTGGTCGAGCAGGGGAAAATTAGCGGCACCAGCCAAGTCACGGCTGATGCGGTTACCTATGCTATTCAGGAACGCATGGACGCGTTACCTACCGAGCAGTTCCTTGCCTGGTTTGAGCAATTGCTGGATGTGCCGGTGGATCAACAACACCTGTACGCATCCGAGTTGAATACGATTCGTGACCGTACAGGTCAGTCGCCTGCATCCATCGTTGTGGATCAAATGCGCAAAGACCTTGGATTACCCGACCCAAATGCCCCCGAAAACAAGTCCGTGTTCAAGCTTCAAACAGCCAAAAATGTCAAAGTAGGTCCACTTGGAATGGTGATGCTTGCATTTGCAGTGATTGGCGTTTTGGCGGTGTTGCGGATGGTATTCAAAGTGATTGTGAATGCAATGGATTAGATTAACCCTATTTAAAAATTGGGTAGCCGCGAGGACTACCCCGACGGGTAGCCGCGAGGGATACCCCAACACATAAAACCATGAAAAAACTACTGAAACAACGTTGGGTGGTTGCCCTTCTTGCTATTGTGGCCACTGCCGGAGCGATCTGGTACTGGAATAAGATGAAAAAAGATGCGGATGAAACCGCAGAACAACCCCTTACCGGTACCCCAAAAACCGATACGAAGGCGGCACCCAAAACACAAGTACCGATGCAGGACAAAACGGTAAATCCAAATGGTAGGTCGGCGGCATCTTTGACCGCAATCCGTTTGCGGTAAACGTCAATTAAAAGCAAAACATGGCCTCATTATCGGTATTAAGCGTAATAAACGGTAGTAAGTGGGTTCAACGGAACTCAACGATTATCGGCGCGGTGATAGCGATCGGGCTATTGTGGTATTTCTTCAAACCCTACTTCAAAATCATTTTCGGGCTGATTCCTGAAGATGCGCAGTTCACCCAGGGTGGAGGGGATATTACGGCTGAATTTTACGCGAAGCGGCGCAATATTGCCGCCAACTTGAAATCGGTGCTCAATTCAAATGCTTTGCTTGCTGCTGGTCGGTGTGATGCTTTGTACGATTTATTGCAGCGTAACGACAACGAATTGCGATTGATTTGTAATCAATATAAAAACCGATATGGAACGACCTTAGTTGCCGAAATAGGCCAATTATCTACGGATGATTGTGGATGGTTTGCACTGTCACAAGGCCTAAATGTAAGCATACTAAAGCGACTGAATGTCCTTCAACTTGGATAACATGAACGAAAAACCAATTATCACCATAACCCGCATTTTGCTGATTTTTTCAGCAATTGGTATTGCAGTGATATTGATTGTTCGCGTACCACGTGCTTTGTTGCGTAGCAACGATGCTCCTGGGACCCAAAAAAAGTGCAAAAAGGACAACCTATACCATTTCAAAGACCCAACAAACCACCCGTATGACTGCTAAAATATCAAAAAGAGTATGGATTTGGGCACTTGCCATTTTTGGCGGGTTGCTTATACTCACGGCTGTATTGGCAATCATCACCAATAAGAAAAAAAAGGGGCCTGCTAAAAATCAGCAAACGGGTAGTGGTTCGCAGGTTATTGATCCTTCTTTGCCGCCATCGAGCGGGAATACCCCACCAAAGCAAACCCCAAAACAAACACCTCCAGTACAAACACCAGCGCCGCCTAAGCCAACCCCTGGAAGCGTACCTTACGATGTGTATAGCATTAATTGGGCTTATGTTCAGGAATTGTGCTGGAAGATGCATGCTACAAGATGGGATGCCAAGTCAACGCAATACACTTGTGAAATCACCAATGGCATTATTACCATGGGCCTGGAAGACTTAAAAGCACTGGTAGATACTTACAAACGCTGGTACAATCGCTCGTTCAAAGACGATTATTGTGACCGCGTAAAAAGCAGCGGTTGTTGGGATTCTTTGTGGAGCACAAAGCCATCACAAGCATGTAAACGCCTTCAAACCGTCTAAAAATGGCCAGTTCACCCAACGCAATACAACAGGTTTTCAACCCAAACACGCAGCGCATTTTGCTACGTGTAGGCTTGTACTTGGGCATTGCAATTGTCTTAGCGCTGGTCGTTGCACTTATCATTAAGTTGTTCAAAAGCGCTACCGGAAGTGGTACTACAGATACCGGAAGTGGCGTGAATGCAGATGGAACGCCCGCTACCACACCCTCGAATATCAAACGCTTAGCGGATGATTTGAATGCAACAAGCGGGTGGTTTTTTGGACCCTGTTACGCAAAACGCTGTGATACGATATTGGCAATGGCTGAACTGCCTGATTCGCAATTGCTACAAATGGGGAAGTATTATCAGGACACATACAGCAAAAAAATGAAGGATGTTTTTGCATCGTTCACTTTTTCAGGCTGCTGTTTTCGGGATGCAGAATCGGTTGTTGAAGCAAAACTTGCCGCCGTGCAGCAAAAGGTAAAAGCACTTGACGTATGATGCTCGGAACAAACGCGAAATATATGGTCAAATGGACCATCATAAATATTATATCATCGGTGGTAGCATCGCTGATTGTTGCACTTCTGATTGAACACATTTTTCAAAAAAAAGAAAAAACCACCTCTTAAAATCAAAAACCATGAACAAACTTGTTGGATCACTCAAATTGTGGCAATTTATTTTGGTAAGCGTAGGCACTATGTTGGTGTTTGCATTGGTAGCCAAAGGCATTGAAAAAGCCAAATCAAAAGAAACGACTACCACTTTACCGAAGTAGTATGACCCTGATCGACGCACTCAATAAACTGAGCCAGGACGGCCTGAAAGTAAATGTCGCTTTTGATGTGAAAACCATCCAGCAATTTATGCTTTGGGGCGCATTGGCGGCAATTGTAGCCGCTACGATTTCGGCCATTGTGGCGACATTTCTTGCCAAAAAAATCAATGGATAGATGAACGACGAGCTGTATAATTTGCTGCAAACGGGCGAGATTACTTACAAATACGAGTATGACACGTACACGGCTACTTATATGGCTGCCGCGATTGTTTTCCTCATTTTTGTTTATGTGGTCACGCAAAATTTAGTGCGTCGATTTATTAAATAACCTCAAAAAAGAAAAACCCATGCCCAGCCCAAATGGATATTTCCAGTCCGCCTGTCGCAAGCGTATCAAAACGCGTTTGGTAGACATTTCGGACAAAGATTTTGTTTTGAAAGTCACCACAAGTGCCGGTGGCGCTGCAGGACAATTCAACGTGCGCGTTGAAATTACCGCCCGAAAGCCCTTCAGCGATGTAGGTGGTATCACCCAATCGGGTACCGCATCTTTGTTTGATGCCGATCCATGGTCGGTTGCTGTGAAAACAGATGCAGGTACAAACACGGCAGTTGCTAATGTCCTTGCCTTTACTTTTACCGATGTCGTTCAAACCAGTTCCAATGTAGGTAATACATGGAAAGTTACTGCGGTAAACTTGGTGTTGACGGGTAAAGGTGGCCAGACGCTTACCGTACCGAGCATTACGTTTTCTGTTCCTAGCCCTTTGTAGGGTAGGGCACCTGAATAAATGGGCGACCGCGAGGATCGCCCCAACTGGTACCCGCGAGGGATACCCCAACCGGCACCCAAAAGGATGCCCCGACGACCAAAATTAAAATGAGCGGAAACTGCGGTAACAAACCTCCAGTATTACGCCTGACACGCCGAACGGTGTATCAGGTGGTAAACCTTGTGTGGAATGATCGGAACAAATGTGCCGGTGCTCCAACGCAGCGTCGTTTGCGCTGGAATTTTTACCGTAAAGGCAATTTGATTTATCAAACGGCTTTTGGAGCGACAGGCGCTTCTTTGCCCATCGGCAACGGTAGCACGTACCTATACCTAAATGCTACTCCTGCCGAAATTTCCGCTTATTTGGTTGCACAAATGGTAAGTATTTCCCAAGGGGAAGTGCTTACCATTCGTGTGCAAGCGGTGAATTGTGATGCCGAATATGGTTTATCAAATCCATTGCTATTTCAGGCATCTATTCCTGTATCGGCATGCGATTGCGTGTATAACCGCACGGAAGTAACCGGCCTGACCGGTAATAGCGCATCCCTTCCCGGATCGCTCAATGGAACCAATGGCATTTTGGCCTTCAAAAATGGCGTACTGAATTACGGTGGATTGAATTTTACAGGAAACGCGCTCGAGAGCACCGATCAAGTGCAGTTTGTAACCATCGAAAATTGTACAACGGCCCTTACCATTTCATCGGTTGTAACGGGTATTACGGGGGGAAGTGTACCGATCCCATCGGCATTTTTGCCGCTATCCAGCACACAATACATGGTTTTCCGAAATGGCTTGTTGCAACGCACTATTGCCGTTTTAGCGGGAAATATTGTCCTGGAAGGCAACTTGTCGGTTGCTGAAGATGAGTGGTTGTTTGTAGCGCTCAATACCAACCCTGCCCTGGGATGTGTATTTGGCAAAATTACGATCGGTGCAAACATTTCAGGTGCAACGGCTATGCTTCCTTCAACCTATTCCGCTTCCAACCAAAACAAATGGCTGCTATTCAGGAATGGCGTTTTGCAGCACCCTGGTAACGCATATACCGTTTCCGGCAGCATGTTGTCGTTTGTCGACGCATTAGTTGGGGACGAACTTTGGATACAAACAATCAAGTAAGGGTAGCCCTTGCGGCTACCCCAAGATAAAGGGCACCCGCGAGGGATGCCCCAACCCAAAAAAGGTACCCGCGAGGGATACCCCAACAACGACCAAAACCATGAACTTATCTCGCGTTCTTTTTTCAATGATTTTTGTGCTTTTGATGGCTTTCGGGCTTTCGGCACAAAAAGTCAATCCGGCTACTCAAATCAAGCAAATCGGCGCTACATTAGGCCAGGTACTTCAATGGACCGGCGCTGGATGGAACCCGGCAACCGTAGTAAACACCGCAAGTAACGGCCTTACCAAAACAGGCAGCGCCGTTGCCTTGGGCGGTGCGCTTACGGGCACTACTTCAATCACGGGTGCAGATCTTTACGAATTGAATATTTCGGCGATCAATCAGTTTTCGCTGACAAAGGGTATCAATACCGTCATTTTTAAGCCAGCGCAGTTTTTTACCCAAATTGCTACCGCGAGCGACAAAATAAGCCAAATTGACATGGCTGGTGCTCAGGTAAATTTGGTTGTAAGTCACTTTGGTTTCCCATTGCGCAAATTCAGAATTGACAGCGCGGGCTACACCGTTGATAATTTGCTGTACAAAAATGGCGGTAGTATCATGCTTTGGGATAGTGCTACACAGCGCATGACCCAACTTCCCGCATCGTACTTCAAAACCGTATCCACCGGATCAACGCTTACCGGATCGGGCACCCCCGCAAGTCCACTCGGCCTTGCACAGCAAAGCGCATCGAGCGGGCAAGTCCTGCAATGGAACGGAAGCGCCTGGGTACCTGGTACCGTCACGGCCAGCCTCAGCACATACAGCGCCGGAAGCGGCTGCATCGTAACGGCTACGGGTGCGGGTATCACTTTTGTACGCACTACCACTAGCGAATGGGTAATTAATATCCCTACGGGTGTAGAGTTGCTTTCCTTCGAAATTTACAGCACATCGGGCCAAAATCCGGGTGCTTCAGCCTACCTGAACTTCAACTATTCAGGCACCCGGCCATACAATAACAATACAGATGGCAGCGATGCCAACCCGCCTATTTTGAAAGGGGTGAACCTAAGTGCCAACGGAACGGCCATTACGCGCAGTAACGAACAGCCCTACGACCTTACCACCGGCGCAACCAACCTTATTTTCAAACTCAGCGCGGTAGGTAGTGCCGACCTTGAAGTGAAGGTGGAAAACTACACGACCGTTTTAGGCAGTGGCGCGAGCCTTTTGAAAGGGCATTTGTAGATGTAAATTGGCATATATGCCGGTTTGTTGTCGTTTACAAAGCCATTTTTGATCAAAAAAATACCCAAATAACCACCATGCGTAAATATTTGATTCCAATTATACTATTGCTTTTGGGCGCTGTGCATGTTGATGCACAGACCGTCAATGAGCGATTTTCAGGATACGGCGTTATCCAAGGCCGGACCGGAACTGGTCCATCGTACACGCTCAACATCGTTTCGTTTCAGGGCAGTCCCCGTTTTCAGCCCAACGGCACCTGGTTAGGTACCGATGTGTTGGTCGGCGATGTTGTATGGATTGATTGTGGCCGCTATGTTATTACGGCCAAAAACTCAGCAGGTATAAGCAGCATGAACGTGACGGTACAAATACCTGCCGCCGATGTTACCGCAGGTGTTACCGCACCGCCTACCGGGCAAGTGTGCGCTGTTATGCGCGAATTACCTGGTGCTATTCCTGCATTTCCGCTTTCGGGCGATAATGCGGGTAGTGGGATACCGATTACGCTGATGTCTTGTATTTTGAACCATTATGCGGGGATTCCGAAAGTGGATTCGGTGCGTACTACTTCGAGTAGTGGAGGTGTGGTTGTAAAGGTGAATACGATATCGGCACCAGCGGTTGAAATTGCACCGGGGGCTATTGCGGCGGGTGGGGCTACGAATGGGCAGGTGTTGAAGTTTAATGGGACGGATTGGGCAGCGGGGACGGATAACAACAGTGGTGGAGGGAGTGGCGGTAATCTATATGCTTTAGATACTGTAACTCAGACGGCACATGGCTTTCGGGTAATGGATGCTGTTTTAGATACTTCAACTACGAGTACGAGTAAGTTTATCAAAGGTAATACAAGTAACCAGAACCTTCTTCCTTCTCATTTGGTCGTAGATAGCCTTTCGTCAAATACGTTTGTTGTGCAACGAAACGGTTATGTAAAAAAGGCTCAAACACGATTCACGGCTCGCCAGGTATATTATCTGCGGGACAATGGCTCGTATGCTTCCACGCCTGATAGCACTTATAACTTCCCAGTTTTTGCCATCACATCGAGTACCACTCCGATTTATTTAACGCCGATTGTTGCGGGAAATAGTGGCGGAGGTAGTGTTACAACATCTTTACCCTTAACAGGCACAGGCACGCTAGGTAGCCCTGTTACGCTGCCAATAAATACCTTGGACAGTAATTACATTAAACCTCTTTCCTTGGTAAATTCAGACATTGCCAATCTTGCACCAAATAAATTATTACAATCAGGCGCAACGCCTGGCCAGGTCATTACTTGGGATGGTTTAAAGTACGCTCCAAGCGCTCCAATACCTTATGTAAACATTACAGGTACAAGCGCGGCAGATGAAAGTTATCCGTTAACCCAGGTGTTTGAACAAATTTTTTCGGATAACTCAACTGGCGTATTAGGATTTAACGGTGGCGTTGTTGGCCGAAACGCAGATAGTACTTGTTATATTAGAGTAACGGCAGGAGGTGGGTTACTTATCAATTATACACTAACACCCGGCCAAAAATATATATTACAATTTAATATTAAAGAAATAAAAAAGGGGTTAAGGGTTTATGAAGAGTGGGCTGATTTTATAGATGGAACAGCCGCGACGGATACTGTTAAAACGGTAGGATTAAAAACATACAAATTTTTATTAAATAATGATGGAAACGGGGACAATAAGCCAGTTATCGTCTTAACCGAACCGGATACTGTCAAGATAGACGATATAAGAATTTATCTATGTGATCCTGAAACTCGACTTATTCAAGATAGGTATGAGGCAAACGATACGCTTAATGCAAGAATAGCCTCATCTGCTCAACAGGCTTTGCTTTATCGGAACGATTTTTCCGCATCGGCATACGGAGTAACTTTTACAAACACCACAGGTGTAATTACTAACGGCAAACTTAAAGTTTCCAATATTGGGCCGGGAAAAGTAGTAACCTTTAGCGCAGGAAAATTTCCTGACACTTGTAGTTTTTCTGTTACCGTTAAAATTGACGAAATATCTGGGCCATTGCTATTACGGGCTGTATGGGGCGAAGCGGCTGTCGATACAATAAAAAAACCTGGTGTATATTCTTTTTCGTATACTCGCGCGCAACCAAGTGGCCCTGCGGCATTAAATGGATTTTCAATATCCGGGACAGTAACAGGTTCAACCGTAACATTTGACGCAATTGAAATATCTGGCACAACCTTAGCGTCAAGTTACTATACAAATGATTATCACATTACTATGGGCGAAGGCGCTATAACGGCTGGATTGCAACGGCTGGATGGAGCGATACAGATAGGATCTTTTTCGAATAACAATGCTCGACAAGATGCTGTAATAATAGGTGAATACGCATCGGCGACAGGGGACAATACATTTGGAACCTTTGGAGGTGGTTTTGAGCAAATTGCAATTGGGGAAAGGTCTAAATCGTATGGATGGAGAGCTACTGCCGTTGGCGCAAAAGCGCATGCAGCTGCTCAGTCTTCAACAGCAATAGGCGCTGGCGCATGGGCGGCAACAACACATGGTGTTGCGCTAGGTAGAGGTGCTAAGGGTTATACTGTGCCGAGTGGATTAACTGGTAATTCTATTTTTGCAGGTGCCGAAAATCTTTTTTTAGCCAATGCTTGGGCGCATGCCATACCAAATCCACCTACTGGAATGGAATTAACCGGTGGAGGCGCGGTATCAATATCTAATCTTGAAAATAAGATATATGGTCGATGTGCTTATGATGCTCGCTATCCTGCCTGGAGCGCGGATACTACATATAGTGCTGGAAGATTTGTATGGCACTCAAATGCTTCGTATTATTCAAAAACAATCACTACAAATAACATACCTTCTTCAAGTACTACTCAATGGTTAAAAATCACCGATGATACAGGTGGTGCCATAGGGAGTTACAATGTGTCGGCTGGGAACCTTGGTTTATACGGGGGTCTTGCTACTGGGTCAGGTACATCTGGCGCTGTAAGATTTTATATAGGGACTGGGAATAATGGCCAAAACACTCAAGATACGGCTCAAAGAGGTGGTGAATTTAGAGGCGCTGAATCACAGACTACGCATACATATTTCTACTTGCTTGATGCGAGTAATAATACTTTATATCAAGTAAAAATAGGAGCGGCGGGGACAGGCCCAGGCGGTTCGGGTCGTGCTCTTTATATTGACTAACTTGACGATTAGTCAATAGTAATCAAACATATATGCCTATTTAAACTAGGCATAGTATTTAAAATAAAAAACATGAAACAGATTTTAATTCTTTTGTTTTTATTACCTGCCTGCATAGGCTATTCACAACGACTTAACGTGCCCACCCCTGGTGTACCCACGAACGGACTTCAAACAATTTCAACATCAATTGGGTTAGGGGGAAATCTGACTCAAAACACGAATATAAATGGTACTTTTGATTTAAGATATGGTAATACAACCCGACTGGATACGTTTCTCGTATCCTCAAATGACCTAATACTCAACATGAATGCCAGTGCAGGAATTAGAAAGTTTCTGCACAAGTCAGGTGGATATGGAGGTGGGTTAGATTCTTTATACAACCTATTTCTTGGCTACAATGCTGGTCAATTTGTTACAGGAACTGGTTACGCGAACGTTGCCATAGGATCAAATGCTGGACTTAGACTATCTGGTACAGCCCCGCAAGGAAGTAGCAGTGTGTTTGTTGGCGCGGGGAGTGGTGAAACCTTAACAACGGGGTCTTTCAACACAGTGGTCGGTGCTCGCGCTATGTCGGGTACATTAGGTACGATAGACGGCTGCACTGCAATGGGGCATCATGCCCTAAAAAATGCACAAGTTGGCAATCTTACAGCTTTTGGTCGCAGCGCAGGCGAACTTACGACAACAGGCACCGGAACATTTTTAGGGTACTTTGCCGGTGCGCAAAATACAGTAGGAACAGAAAATACATACGTAGGTACAACAGCGGGCCGTATCAATGTTTTGGGTATTCAAAACACTTTTATTGGACATGAAACCGGATTTAGCAGCGTTAATACAACCGCGTCAGGTGAAAACACGTTTGTTGGATATCGTAGTGGTTATACAAATACAACAGGAACTCTGAACACTTTTTTAGGAGCGCTTTCGGGTCGATTTAATACAACAGGTATAAGCAATACATTCGTAGGCAGAAATTCAGGCGAGGGTAATACAACTGGCCAAGACAATACTTATATTGGACTGAATGCAGGTAGTACAAAAACAACAGGGAGTTCGAATATCTATATAGGTCGTAGTGCTGATGGCGCAAGTGTTACCGCATCAAATGAATTGAACATAGGTAATATCCTATTTGGATTGGGCGTAAATGTTACAAAATCTACGGGAATTACAAACGGCAAAATAGGTGTAGGGGTAGATAACCCTGGGGCTAAATTACACGTTTTGGGTTCTATTCGTGCAGATTCCATGTTAATAGTTCGAGGGACAAACAGCACAGGCGTAGGCTTAGAAATGATTAATACAACGCCCTCGACTGGCGTTAACTGGTCATTCGAAAGCCGCAACGCAGGTGATTTACAGTTCTGGCGTAACGGAACTTATAGAGGCCGCTTTGCAGGAACAGGACTGTTTTGGCAAGGGGCGGGTAGTTTTGGACCTGCAAACTCCACAGTAGCAGAATCGTTAATTAGCGCGACGGATTCGAGTGCATCTACCAACGCTATTGCAGTGGAAAACAAACTAACCGGCGACGCCACGTTTATAGCCAAAACGGCTACAAGCGGAGGCGACCCGAAACTACTATTTGTGAACAACACTACTACTGCGGGGTATATTGGTGCTGATCGTACTGATTCACTTGCCGTTATTATGGGGTTAGGTAGTGCAGTAGGCACAAACGCCAGAATGCGCGCATCTGCTGCTGGTATTGCTTTAGGCATTAACCCGGCTGCTCCTACAAATGGCGCAGAGGTTCGCTTACAAGGTGATATTATCATTGACCGGGTAATAGCGAATTCGCCTAAACCAAGTTGCTTGTATGTTGCAGCAAACGGTTCGTCAGGCACTTGTACGGTAACCTATGGAGGTGACTTGGCGTTCCATTTTGAGGCCCAATCGGGTGACACACCAGCCTTGGCCGACTACCTTGCTATTACCTTCGCTAATCCGCTGCCTTTGGACCATAAGCCCGTCGCATTAATTACACCCGCGCTTTTAGGAGGAGTTGGCTCCGTTTACCAATTGTATGTGGATGAATCTAATAAGTTTAATACAGGTTTTAGAATTAAGCGGGACGGTACAAGTTTGTCAGCCTTTGGAGGCGACGTACACGTTATTTCAGGCTATTAATAGCAAAATTTTTAAAATAAACTCAGCATAACAACAACCAAATTAACCATGAAAAACCAAACAATCATCTTTCTTTTGCTTGCGCTCTTTTCAGGCCATTTTGCAAGCATTACCCAAGCACAAACCCCAAGCACCCCCGATTTTTCAATTGGTAAAATCATCATCGTTTCGCAAACGCACCGGATCGACAATCCCGATGGTACCACCAGTTATCATCCCGATACGCTGGAAATTGAATCCCGCAAATGGGCTGATGGCACCAGCGCGGATCAATATTATATTCAAGCCAACTTGCCTTTTGATTTTAACTCGGTGAAAGGAAATGGCCATTATATGGTCGATGGGCATTACGCGCCTTTGACTTCTCCACCTACTACACTATTGAATCTTAATGGGGTTATCAAAACGGCAGAATACATAACTACTGCGGATCTTAAGCCGGTTTACAAAACGGCTGAATATCATACTGCTCAAGATAGCATCGTATCATCCAGCCCCATTGTAATGGCCGTACACGATGGCGATTCCTACAAAATTAAATCCGTAGTTACCGAGTGGGTGCGCATTATTGGCATTGATTGTCCCGAAGTGATCAGCAACCACATCACGGCGAACCAAGCCTTTGGTGTAGCCATTGGAGATAGTATTCGGGCGCTTATCAAAGGCAAGCCGGTTACCATGAAAACGTATGGCAAGGACCGGTACCATCGTACCCTGGCGCAAGTGTTCGTGAATGGGCGTGACATTGCCGAAATTATCCTCGAGCGCGGATGGGCCTGGTACTACACATCTGGCCTGGATAGCGCTACCCGCAAAAAGTATCAAAGGTTGCGCGATTATGCGAAGAAGAATAAGTATGGCATTTGGTCACAACCTAATCCGGTAAAGCCTGCCGATTTTCGGCGCATGAACTGGAGAAATTAGGTAGCCGCGAGGACTACCCCAACTGGCACCCGCGAGGGATGCCCCGACAACCCTAAAAAACGGGTACCCGCGAGGGATGCCCCGACTGGCACCCGCGAGGGGTGCCCCAACCAAAAACCAAAGCATGTCTACCTTCAAAATACCAAAAGCAGCCAATATTATCCGTGACGGTGATCCTGTGATTATTACTGGCATGGGTTTACAATTCATACAGGGCGACGATATTATTATCGAAACTGGTTTCGCTTTTTTATACGATCCCCTAAAGCGGAAGTTCAACATCTACCACTACACCAAAGTAGGTGAGGTAACCTCTTTCGAATTTTCAACGCGCTGCGCTGCCGACCGGGAAATCCCATTCGGCATTATTTCCAATCGCAATGCGGCAAAGTTCTACCTGGCCGTTGGTGAGTATGAAAAATCGGCGGCTTACGGCGCTGGATTCAACCGGAACACCAAACTTGTCAGCATTGCGCCCGAGCAACGCAACGGCATTCAGGCCGAAATATTGAACTCCTAAACCCTGAAATTCTAAATGGAAATTCTACATAAAATTTGGGTTAATGTCCTGGCCGGAATATTGGGATGGGTATTTATATCGCTGCCCAAGGTAGCTTCTAAAAGTATGACTTGGATTATGCTTTTGTCAAGCGTTGGCTTGGCAGGTGTGGTAGGTTTTGTAAGTGGCAGTTTGATCACTTACTTTTTTCCAAATACTGCTATCGACGCTGTTGCTGCTATTTCTGCCATATTGGGCGCATCGTGCAATCATTTCATGGAGCGCATGTGGAATATTGCTGATATGGTTGCCGACAAAATCGAGGACCAAATAGACCCGGATCACAACGATAAAAACAACCAAACTCCTCCAGGATAAAGAAGGCAGCCGCTAGGGCTGCTGCAAAACCAAAAGGCAGCCGCAAGGGCTGCTGCTACTGTCACCAATTTCAATTTTATCAAATGAAAAACATTTCAAACTTCATCAAATTCACTTGCGCCATACTTGCTTGCATGATGCTTGTAATCATGCCCGCAATGGCACAGTCTGTTGATCCTACCACCGTGGTCGATCACGCCAATCCATTGTCATTCGTTACTCCAGATGCGGTGAACATGCTTACCGCAGCACTTACCGTAATCCTTGCATTCTTTTCGGGCGCTATCCCGGCGCTGAAGAACATCAATGCAGGTTTTTTGCGGGCTTTGGCATCGGGAATCATTATTGTCGCGGGTACAGCAACCTTCAAATTCGGGTTCCTGAACCAAGAAAGCGTCGATTTTGTGTTTAAATCATTTTTGCCAAACTTCGCCTACTCGGGCCTGATATGGGAAGCCATTAAATTCGCTTTCAAACTGGCAGGGGTGGAACTGAAAAATTATACTCCCAATACCACCGGCGCATAGTACTCCAAAAAACGTCCCGGTTCGCCTTAAAACGAATCGGGACACTCCAAAAACCAGATTCGATGAAACCCTCCGTTAAAGATATCTTTTTATACTTGCTCGCTGGTGTCAGTGTGTACGCCATGCTGCATGCGCACCAATGCACCAACATTGGGACCAATACACCTGTTGATCCTGCACCGATTGTTATGCCTGCCAATCCGGCACCTATTGAGTTTACCAAGTACGTAGATCGCATCATCGTCATACGCGATACGGCATTCTTTTACCTGCCCAATCCAGACACATCTGTACTCGTCATTCAGGCCGAACCGGATACTACCGGCGTGAACGACGAATACATGAAACTCTTTGAAGGAACTTTGCAAGGGAAACAATGCACGTACCACTACCAGGCTGGCATATCACAGGATTCATTGCAATTTCTGTACATAGATTCTGAGTGTACTTCAACCTTGCCCACTGAATCCGTGGTAAATTCTACTGATTTTCCTTTCCCGGATGCCCCAATACCTCCGGGTAAAAGCGGGAATTACCCATGGGTGGGCATCAAAACAGGATGGTCCCCTTGGGAACCGATAAAAGGCTCCAGTTTTGGCATACATGGTGGGGTAGGGGTATTTTACGGCGGTGTAAATATGCTGACTGGCGTGAACGCTATTCAGTTTGAAGCGGGAATGCAGTTTGTTATAAAACCCAAACCGCACCTTTTTGCACAAAATAAACCCAAATAAGCACAAAATAAACCCAAAGGAGCGCAACAAGTGAAATGCAAATTGCTAAGTTGCTGAATTTTAGGGCTTAATAACAGGTAGCCGCGAGGGCTACCACAACAACGAAACCTCCAATACCATGAAATGTAACCCAAACGAAATTGAAGTAAACGGCAAATGCCAAAGCGCCTACATGCAAGGTGACCTCAACTTGGATGGTACGCCGGATGTGCCGGGCAGCAGTAACGATAATAGCAAATGGGGCAATAAGTTTGGCAACTTCTTTGAAAAGTACGGACAAGTCATTACGGGTACAGCAATCGAAATACTCAAAACCAACCAAGGAGGCCAACCCGCACCACAACCCCTTCCAGCAGCAACACCAGCACAAAACAACGTGCCTACATGGGTGTGGGTTGCAGGAATCTTAGTGTTTGTGGCCCTTGTGGTTTTCGTGATGCGAAGCCGTAAAAAATAGGCTGCAAAACGCCCGTTTAAAAACCAAAAAATATTCCTCAACCTAAAATGCCCCAAAAATGGCTAAGAAAGTAAGAAAAATGCCCGTTATGCTGCATGGTATGTTTTCTACCAAACCCGATGCTGAAAAGCGTATGGCGAAGGTAAAAAAAGAACACCCAACGCGTAACGTAATGGTAGGAGCCACCAAAAATGGCAAATATTTCGTGAAAAGTATGGCGTGACCCCCGTAGGGGCTGCCCTTGCGGCTGCCCCCCCGGCAAGCGAAGCAAGCCGGGCGACGGGAAAAGGGGATACCCGCAAGGGGCACCCCAACGATACGGGTACCCGCAAGGGGTACCCCGACGATAACCCAATAACCAAACAACCCATGTGCAAACAAAAAGACGGAATCGAAACTGATCCAAACCAGCCCGATTGTGGCTGCACCAGCTGTAACAAACGCCGTAAGTGGATGATCGGCGCGGCATTAACCGTGGCTGCTTTAGCGGCACTCGGCATCTGGATGTACTTCAAACGCCGCAACAACACCGCCGCGTAATGTCCTGCAAACTCGGTAAATTCGATGAACAGGGCAAGTACGTGTGCCCCGCAGGATACCTTTCTGTGATTTTGCCCAATGCGCAACGTTGTTGCGTATTGGGCAAAGACATTACGGACGAAATGATCATCGACGCGGGTTCCTTGCCGGAAGTCCTTGTAACATCAAGCAAAGTAGAAACACCGGTAAATCCAGAAATTCCAAGTAAGCCTTCAGGCACCTGGACTGCATGGATCAAAAAAAACTGGTACTGGATTGTGATGCCGTTTGCGCTTTCGCTGGCGTATTACGCCTATTTGAAATTTTTTAAAAATAAACAGGTAGCCGCGAGGGCTACCGCAACAACCCCAAAATAAATGGCAAAGTGCGGTTACCCAATATGCCCCGATACCAACTGCGGATTGAAGCATCCCTTCAACCGTGGTCGGCGCAATACGTGTAAGGCCGTACAGCGTTGCGTTTCGGAGCGTTGCAGTACGCTCAAAGCATTGGGACCATCCGGGTTCACGTTGTACGATGTGTGCATTGGCCATTGCAATGGTAGCCCAACATCTGCAACCTATCCAACCAAGTACCAAACGCCGGATGCTTATTTATGCGCCAACTTTAATGCCGTCGACCTGGTGGATTACTTTAGCATCAATCCTTGCCAAATCAACGAGGCCGACACCAAGGTTGGCCAGTTAAAAGCCGCAGCCGCAGCCGATAACAACCAAACGCAAATCGCCCTGCTCTTTATGGGTGCATTTGCCGCAATATTGCTCATTATTTTTTACAACCGATAAAAGCACATGGCCGATACAACCGCATCCAGTAGCAGCGCTGCCGCAGGTATGGCAGCAGGCGGCGCCGATCCGGTTACCGCCATTGCCAATGCTGTTGGCGAGTTGTCCAAACTCACCAACAGCATACTTCAACCCGGGATACTTGCCACAAAGGCCTATTTCCAGCAATTACTCAATGCACAGGTGGTTTTTCAAAACCCGTTCGCTGCACAGCAGGAAGGGCAGCGCAAAACCAATCAAATACTGGTGTACGCGGGTGTTGCAATCATTATGTTGATGATCGTGGCCATTTTATTCAAAAAAACCAGCAGATAACATGAAAAAGTCCAACAATAAAATATTCATGATTATTGGGGTACTGGTGGCTACCGCCGTGGCCTGGTTCTATTTAAGCGCCAAAAAGACAGGCCCCGCAAAAGATAGTGCTGGTGCACCTGGTGCACCTGATGAAAGTGATCCGGCCGTAAGCGGAGGCAACCGCAATACCGACATTAAAAAAGACAAAACATCCGGCACCCTTCAAATGCTGGAAGAACAAGCCGCCAAAGAGCGCATGACCGGCTGCAAGTTTATTCCCGATACCATCAAGCAATTTCCATCTGATACAACCAATATTTTGGATTTGCTGAATGATGAATTTTATGCGCGGCTACGCCAAAAAGGCATAAATAAAGAGCAGGTTACTTCGGACAAAATACTCGGATTTTTCAAAGCCTACGATGTAGAGCCTACCGCAGCCATGCTCGACTATTTAGGAATCCAGCGATTGACCGATTATCTGAAAAAAGACAAAACAGCGGGCAATTTGCCCTATGCACACGTGTTGCAAGGAAGCATGCGCTGTGCGCCATTGGGTGAATCGTATCGCCTGATGTAAAAAAAACGATTTTGGTTAATTGGAAATGGGGGAGGCCCGGCTTTTGTCGGGCTTTTCCTGTTGCCGTAAAAAAACAGAAAACCATGAAAAAGTTATCATTACACTTAGGCTTAAACGCGGTAAACCCTGGACGCTATGGTGGATGGGTAGGCACCCTCAACGCATGCGAGCAGGATGCAAAGGATATGCAGGCACTTTGCATTGGGCGCGGGTTTTTAAGCAGCAAATTGCTTTTGACGCACGAAGCAACGTTTTCGGCATTTCAAAACAGCATGCAGGAAATTGCAGCACAGGCACAGCCAGGGGATTTGATCGTCATTACATATTCAGGCCATGGTGGCCAGTACCAGGACGACACTTCGGACGAAAAAGACGGAATCGATGAAACGCTATGCCTGTATGATACGCAGGTGGTAGACGATGTTGTGCGCGCGCTCATTGCGCCGTTCAAAAAAGGCGTTCGGGTAGTCACTATTTTTGACAGCTGCCATGCAGGCACCGCAGCGCGGCTTGTTGCCCCAATGCAAGGCTTAGGCGCTGTAAGGTTTGCACCCAAAAGCGCTACCCAGGCACAGCGCCCAGTTTTTGCGCCCACTATCCCGCTTTTATGTAGCCATTTGCACATCGGCGCATGCGCGGATGCACAGGTGAGTTACGATGGCGACAAAAACGGATTTTTCACAGCGCGTTTACTTCAAAGCGTAACCGAATTGGGCCAAAACGCTACTTGGGAAGCGGTGTACAAAAACACCAAAAAATTGTGTGGGCGTACCCAAACACCCCAAATGGCGCAAATGGGCAAAACGTTGAAAGGGTGGAACAAACAGCCTATATTATAATAGGTATGAACCCGCACCAGGTAATTAAATACGCGCTCGATTTTGCAATAATTTGCGCAGCCATTTCAAACCGCCAACGCGGCATCGAAATATTAAAATATTATTACCATCGTTGTTGCAAATATGGGCACTAGTGCTTTATATTTGCTGCATGTAATGCGATCACAAAATTTTGGGGTTTATATGCGCCGGACCAATAAACGTAAGTGAGGTTCGGCGCTTTTTTGTTGCGTAGGCTGAAACGGTATCGTTTAGGCCTTTTTTTATACCCTTAATCGCGCTTTGAAAAAAAAAGTAAAAAAAAATACTAAAAAGGCTTGACAAGTAAAAATATTTACTTATCTTTGTGGTATGAAATGTTTGAAAAACGCTTTTTTATCTTTAAAATAAAAACAATATGGAAATCATCAAATTCCTAAACAAAGCGGCATGCAGTAAAGCCGCAAAAAAACTTCGTACTGCCTCAGAAATGGGCGGCATTGAGGATACTGCAACGGGGAAAGTGTTGTGTGTGCAGGAGCAATGCGACTACGCTGCTCAATTGTTTGAAGATGCTGCCAAAAATAATGGTAACTATTTTTCAAACATTATCAAAACACCGCACTTTTCTTTGAATGAACAATCTATAATCGCCAAATATCTGTAACATGGCCAAAAGAAACGAATCAGGAAAAATAACTTTGTACTTGTCTAACTCTTATTCGAATCATAAAGAAGTTGGAGCGTACGACACTTTGGCCCAACTAAGAAAAGAGGGCACAAAAATGCTACAATCCAGTGCGCTTTGCGCAAATGGATTACCAGCCAAAGAGTACGCTTATGAAACCAAAACAGGAATGTCTTACGGATTTTTAAAAGGTAAAGCATGAAATATTACGCAATAGGCAACAAAGAAACACCTGACGGGAAAAAGTATGTCTGTGTAGGAGAAAGTAAGTCACGCAAAGCCGCTCAGGCACTTTGCTCAATGCGAAATGTATTCGAGTACCAGCTTGACAATATTGGATGGGTAGTCCTTGCGAATAGTAAAGAAAACGCGCTGGAAAACGTGCGTTTACGGAAATGTAAAAACTTGTTTAAAAAATGAGCAAACTAAATGACTTGCTCGTAAAAGTCCGGCCATTAATATCGGCCACAGCCTTGGAAGATGCTGCCGGCATCCCCAAAAACACCCTAGGTAAGCATTACAGGTGGGTAGATGGAAAAGCGAATGGCCAGGCAATATCCGACAAGCATGCCCCGAATATTGTAAGGGCATTATGCTCGGTTTTCGGGATGATAAAAATAGGGAATAACGTTATTGTAGCCTCTTTTGAGGATCCTGCAATAATTATTATTAGGCCTACTGGAGAGTTGGAAGATATTGAAGTTACCGCAGAAAATGGAAGTTCCTATTTTTTATACAAAGAGGAGCAGAGCCGGGATGTATATGATGATTTTGATTTTGAACAATTTTTTAAACAAAAAACATCAATGGCAAAAGTTTTAAAAATAAAAATGCAAGGCAAAATAAATGATCCCATTTATTTGTCTACTTCAACGGATTTTGAAGGTCCGCTTTCAGATTGCTTGGACGATCTTAAACGTTCCCGAAAATCATGGGCTTCGCAGCATACCGTCCATGAATGGGGCGAACAGGGCTTTTTAGTTGAAAGCAACAGTGGCCGCGCAATGTTTGGCTACACAATTGAAAAATCAGTTTAACAAAATCACAAAAATGGAAAAATATTTCTTTCAGTACCCACAATACGGTGATGGCGGCTCAATCACAACCGAAAAGAAGCCAATTGTCGAAGGCAGTGAGCGCCAATGGACTGTCACACAAGATCAAATTGAATCGGTAGGACTTAATATTGAAAAAGTAAAAAATGGCGATTACGCTTTTTCGATGCCAAAAGAAAAGGCAGAACACCTCAGAAGGATTGCTGCAAAGTGGTAGTAAGCTTCCAAGTTTGCCAAAAGGCTCGTGCAACCCGCACGGGCCTTTTTTTATGCCCCAAAAACCACCCACAAAATGCCGCATACCCGACACTTCGAAAGAATTATAGCAAAATATAAAATCTCATATTGTTTCATAAAAATATAGTCCCCATATTTGCAACATCATTTGAGTGAAAGATGATCGGCACGTTGTGGATGCGGCGCTAAATATCGCAAACAAGGACCAAAGCCCTCAAAAGCAACGTGCCAAATCTTTCACTTTTTAAAAGTGGCAAGAATGAAAACTTCCTTAATTTTAGTAGCTATGGGCCTATTGGTCTGGTTTATTTTTCAGTTGAGCGCACCAGTGGCGCTGATCATTATTTTTGGAGCCATTGCCGTTACAGGCCGTGGCCAAAGTGATTAAAAAACACAAGAGCAGGACCAATGAAAAAAATAGCCATAAGCCGGTATTTCCCGGCAACGCATCCCAGGAAAGGGGAGCCTACCTACTTCCCTCAAAAAATATTAGCCAGCATGGATTTTACCCCGGAGGATTTAGCCGGATATCCAGTACTAGAGGCGATGCCCAATGATAACACAAGGGCAAAACAAAAAATACACACTGTACGAACATCAAATAGATTAAAGGCGGGAGAATGGGTACAACCGTTTTTTTGGGAGGCTAGACCATATCGCTCACGGCAAATTGACTTTATGCCGCCTGTTCAGATAATATGGAAATTGCCAATTCTAAAAGAAGGTGTCCGGCTTTTTCTCGGTAGCGAAAAAATTGAGCGGCCAGTGAGATACGTTGCCCATAAAGACGGATTAGAAGTATCCGACTGGATGGCCTGGTTTCCTGAAAAGTTCGAAGGTTTTATTTACTTCTTTTCACTGCCGCATTGATATTGATATGGAAAAGATGTTCACTGTGGCCCTGTGCCATTGCGGGAAAGTTGTATTTTCTGCCGAAGAACGCTTAGCGCAAAGCGATACTGTGATCATCAGCCAGTTGCAAGGGTTTACGCGGGACGGCTTGAAGATCAGGAAGAAGGACGCACAGTTTGTGCGTGAAAACTTTACCGATCACAAGCTGAAGAACTGCCCGGAAAAAACCAATGAAAAAAAACCAATCGACAACCAATTAAACCTATTCTAATGAAAGTAATAGTTTTTATCCTTTGCCTGGTACCATTGTTTGCAGTTGCACAAAAAAAGGATACGGCATTTAATAAAACGCTGCTGTTCCATTTCAAACAGCCCGTGAAAAAGTACAACTTTAAACGGGTTATTGCTCCTGCTGCTTTTTCTGCTTTTGCGGGAGTTAGTTGGGGACTAAACCAAGTGCTTCAGCCCCATAACTCCCGGTTTTTCAAAACCTTTCCCAATGCATCCCGGCATTTTTATGGACCGGACAGTTGGAAAAACAAATATTGGGGTAATGACCCTGATAGGGGTAGAAACAATATCCCAATTTGGTTTACCGATGGGCTACACCTAACGGCCTCAGCCGCTCAACTTTCGGCAGTTATGGTAGGCGCGACGATTGTAATAGGTGAAAGAAAGCCCTTGTGGCACTATCTATTAGATATGGGTATTTGCGCGGTTTCGTACACTGCTGGAAATTACCTGGCTTATGACCGTATAAAACACTAAATCCTTTAAAATCGCCCAAAATGACCATAGATGATTTTGACCGCGCAAATGAGATCAATTCACAATTAACGGCACTTCGTGAATATAGATCCATCTTAGAAAAATCCAAAACAATATCGTTCGGGCTTTCTGATACAGATTACTCGCGCATTGAAACACTTGGTGGTGCTTATGCTTCACCGCCACCAACACGTGGAGTTCGTTTTGGTTTTTGTGGAAACCCTATCGTATTTGAGAGTATTTTAACATCAAACGCTTTTGAAATTTCTAAAAAAGCATTTTTGGATGAAATAGACAAAGCGATGATTGCGCTTGAATCCGAATTTGAAAAATTAGGTAAAGATTAGTACAAAATGGCCAGCCTCATGAAATACCATGGGGGCAAATATAAACTTGCCCCATTCATCATAAGCCTAATGCCGCAGCATCGGGCGTATGTGGAGCCATTTGGCGGTGGGGCCAGCGTGTTACTGCAAAAGACACCTTGCATGAGCGAGGTGTACAACGACCTCAACAGTGAGGTTTACCTGGTATTCAAAACGATCACGGAACGCGGCGAAGAACTTGCGCATCAAATCGCGCTCACGCCATTTAGCCGCGACGATCTTGCGTTGGCCTATGAGCCTTGCGAAGATGAAATGGAGCAGTGTAGGCGCTTTCTGGTGCGCTCGCACATGGCCATAAGCACTACCAGCCAACATAAAAACTCCGGCTTTCGTGCAGCGATCAATTCCGGCGATTATTGCAGCCAGGCATTTACGTTTGCCAAGTTGCCCGAAATAATCCTGCAGGTGCGAAAACGATTGGCGCGCGTGATCATCGAGAACACAAATGCGTTCAGACTATTTGAACGCTACGATCAGCGCGATACACTATTTTTTGTGGATCCGCCATACCTCAACGAAACGAGGGGCCGGTCAAGTGTAAACCATGGGTACAAGCACAATATGAGCGACAGCGATCATGCAGAACTATGCATGATACTCAAAACATTAAAGGGGAAAGTGATCGTTGCCGGTTACGATAACCCATTGTACAATCACTATTTGCATGGATGGACAAAAGTAGTCCAAAAGGGCTATTCAGAAAGCAGGATAAACCAAATTACCCAGGAGGTTTTTTGGATGAACTATAAAAACCAAATGACCTTATTCAATGGAGTAGGGGAAGGTTAAATGGAACTCAACTTTGTCTTTTCATTTGGGCCAGAGGATGCAAGATTATTTGGCCCTTTTCAAAAAAAAATAACATGATTAACATTGTGTCACCGCCAGAATTATTAGAACAAGTATTGCTAATTGCGCAAGACTTTGAAACGTTGAAGAACTATTATGCCATTCATAAGCCAATTTTCAATAATGGGGCAAGATGGCTTATTAGTGATAATCCCAAAACAGGGGTCATGTTTAAAGAAAATGGTGCAATTGGGAACACTAGATTCAAAGAAACGTATTTTAATAACACGTTCGAAACATTGGAGGACGCAATGGCAGTGTTCGAGTTTTGGCATGGTGGGGGATATAAAATCGTACCAGGTATGTCTTATTCTTGTTCTCACAAAGGACTATTAGGCGTTAAAATAAAAATATTGGAAGTAAATACTGCTGATGATGAAATATTGGTTCAAAAAACATGGCCAAATGGCTTTGTGGATCGTGAAGAATGGACTTTGTCCATAATGCCAGAACGGTTTAAAAAGGGTGAACTAACATTTTTATAATAATCGCTAAAAATGGAGCCACAGGAATTAGCATTAGCATTGAAAGAAAAACAGCAAGCAGCCAAGACATTACTTGGTGCGGAATACAGCACTAAAATAAAATTATATCAAGATTTAATTTTAGGAGTGCGAAAATATGAACAAGTAGATGTGCTCGATGCACTTCTAAAATGTTGCGAGCACCCGGAAATAAGAAATAACCGAGTTTCCGTAATACTCCTTACTGCTGCTGCGGTGGATATTATTGAAGCGGAAGAAACGGAAACAGTAAAAAACTAAAGCAATGCAAACAGAAACTAAAACATGGGATGAAATACTCCTTTCTTTTTGTGAACAATCTTTGGATGAAAAAGTGAATAAACCGGCAAAAGTCGGAGATTTTGTTTTTGCAACGAACAAACACAAAATAATAAAAATCCCTGTAAGTCTTCTTAATTCAGAATATGAAGAACGGGAGTTTTTTGATGTAGAAAAAATATTTAAAAGTTGTGAAAAATACGATGAATTAGTAGATATAGTAAAAGTACAGCATTGGCTGGAAAGATGTACAAAATATACAACTTACGCTGATTGCGAGCAATGTGCAGGCGACAAATACATACATTGCCCTTGTTGTGATCACAAACAAAAATGTAACGAATGCAATGGAAGCGGCAAGAGCAGAATTGAAAATGGTGTATCGAGCGATGATGTGTGTAATTGGGATGGAATATACTTTACCTATGAAAATATGGTAGATCTGAATACCATATACCATAAATGTTATCAAGTTAAATGGGTAAAAAAAGCCACATATCCAACTCCGAATGTGTTTAAGACAGATAATGGGGTTGAGGTAGCAATTCAAACTTTAAAAATTCAACAAAATGGCTAAGAAGTTTGAAAAAATAGAGGAATTGCGGGCGCTAATGGCTTCTCTTAACAACTACCTTCAATTCGAACGAAGCAGCCGTGAAGATAAAAGCAAGGTTGTTATTTTTGAATATGATGGTGAAGTAAAAACAGGTGAATTTTATTTATCTGACTGCATTGGAAACACAGTTGATTTATGCATAGCAACCGACCGAAAGTTTAAAAATCCAGACGGCCGGATGGTGTATTGCAAAGTAGTTGAGACACTAATCGCCGATGCTCGGGTACAATTGGGTAGCCCGGTGAATGGCGTTTGGAAAATACCTGAAAACCTTTAAAATGCCAACGATGCAAAATATAATTGATCAAATGGAAAGAGGTAACGAGATCCCGCGAAAGGATCTTCAAAAAATCGCGGGTAAACTTGTTCGGTTTTTCAAAAAGCAAGGCTTTCCCGATGTATCGCTGGATACAAGAAAATCGTTCGTCAGATATTTTTTAATTCGTGTAAAAGGCGAGGTATCTGATGCTTGTTTTTTAGAAGCATCAAAAATTTGCCCACCAACAAAAACACACGTTCTAAAACCAGACGGAGTTCATCTACAAAACGCCTACTCTTACTTTTGGGTTTAATCTACCTTCAAAAATAGTACCCATGAACAGCATCAAAGAAGGCGGCTTTCAAACCTTGCCATACAAGGCGCTAAAATTGCCAACCTGGGAAAAATGTGTAACACGTGCGCATTTAAACTTGATTCACCGGCAAACCTGGAACCGTACAATGTCAAAGCGGCCCACGAGTGCCTTGCGGGCAATGATATGCAGTTCAACTGCCATCAAGCGCCAGGCATTGACAAAAAATGTGCGTGTATTGGGTTCCGGTATGCCAAAGCATATTTAAAATCCATTGATCAATAAATTGGAAAAACAATATCAACCCATGAAAAAAGCACAAATGTACCGCTTACGGCAAATTGTCTTAGAGTTACAACAGTTAGATGCCGATAAGTATGAACCCGAACTTAAACCAGATATTAAAAGTTTGCGATTCCAAGAAATGCTTAGAATCCTGAATGATAATATTAATAAAATGAAACCCATTTCACCCATTCAACGGTACAGAGAATGAAAAAGCAAAAAGCCATTAACCCTATTGCCATGTATTTTATCGTATGGGCGGTAGGTACAATTATCGTGATGGTGTTTTTTAGTTCCTGTAAAAAGGAATACCCATGCGTAACGCCGAACAGACATGAAATAAAAATCAAATGCTTACTGGTAGGTCCAAAAGGCTGCGTCATAGATGAAACAGATGGAAAGGTGTATTTCACCTATGATGCAATTGATATAAAAACAGGTCAGGTTTTTTGGAAAGATCAAGAATTTAAATCGCCAAACCATACAGGAGAACTGGTGGAATATTGCACCTGTTCAGAAATTCAACAATAAAATCAAAATCGTTTTAATATGGCACACATCACACGCTTCATTCTAATATCCAGCTTCATCGGAAGCATAATCCAAGTAAAAAACACCCACCCCCAAACAATTAAGCCGCATTTGGAAGATGAACCAAATGTTGAATTGATTGCGAGGGCAGCCGTATTTGCAGCCCTTCCCGGAACCGCTGCATCACCGCGCTAAAATGGGTAACACGTTTGGCAAAGGCCCGTTCAACCAATTGTTGAGCGGGCTTTGCTGTTTTTAATACCCTTTTTTATCCCAAAAACACCTAAATTAACCGCATTATTTGTGGGTTTCAAAAATAGGAACCATATTTGCAACATGAATATGGACGATCCTACCATAATTTTCTGGAAAACGATGTACCAAACCGCGCTCAAGCACGGGTTGAAAGCATGTATGCCAGGTATTGATCCAACGATCAACAAGGTTTGCCAGTGCTATATCTTTCATATTCCTTTGGATGCAGCCGAGTTTGCCGCCGAGGTCGTCAAAAACAAGAACCTGCCCAAGTTTTTCATATACTTGAGTATGGACGATTGCCTCACCGGGATTCGAACGGTGGTCAGCGATGAGGAGGAAATCGCATACGATGCCCAAATAAGGGCATTTCACGCTAAAAACTGATATGAATACCAGCACTTATATAGACCAAATTTTATCAGCCTTCAAAAAAGGCGAGAAACTCAACATTACGCATTTGCGGAAGTTGGGCAAGGCGGCTGGTTTGACCGACAACGATCGATACTTGATGGAACTGGCCGAATTGGCATGGACCAAGTACTACCGCATCATTGTTGAAAATTCATACAAAGACACGGATTGGAGTGTGTTGTCTACTTACCAAAAAGTAGTTGAATTTTATAAAAAAGTTCAGCCGTCCTACACGGTAAAAGATTCTACCAAGCGCATATTCCAGCAATATTCAACCGCCGCGCCTATTGGCTACTTAATGGGCTGGTTTTGTGACGAAGGCCTGGAAGAACCATTGGTTTTTGAGCCAAGTGCGGGTAATGGCTTGCTCACGATTTATTACGACGAACCCAATGTGTCGGTCAACGAACTCGATAAGATTCGCCGCACAAACCTGGAAGGGCAAGGATATGCAGCCGTAACCAGCATGGATGCAAGTGTGCGCTTTCCGGCAAGTATGAAGCATCAATACGATGTAATTATTACCAACCCGCCATTTGGCAAGTTGGGTGAAACGGATCGCACATTCGGCTACCCGTTCAAAGAGATTGATCATATTATGGTAGCCATTGCGCTGGAAACCATGCGCGATACAGGCCGTGCTGCCATTTTGATCGGCAACCACACCGAATACAATGATGAGGGCCGGATTAAAAGTTTTCGGGCGTTTTTTGATTACCTGCACAGGCACTTTAATGTGGCCACCATGATCAACATTGATGCCGCCAAACTATACAGTAAGCAAGGCACCTCTTTTGATCTACGCTGCATCCTGATCAATGGGCGCAAAAAGCAGCCGATTGGCTACGCACCCACCAAAGTACAAGCCCCCGAGTATGAATGGGTAGTGGATGATTTTGAAGGCCTGTATGAAAGAGTAGAAGCGGCCAGAAATCGGCAATTTATCACCATCGAGCAACAACTTCAACAGTACAAAAAACAACTTTCAATATGATTCTTTTCGCTTTTAAAAAGGTGTTTGAAAACACTACCGATGCGCTGTTAGGAGCGGTGTACACCAATAAATTTGATTGGAACGGCATTCAACAAGCAATGTCGGATCGAGTGAGATTATTGACCAAGGATAAAATAAGAGAGGATTCCAATTTTATGTTTGAAGGGTTCGATGATCCTCAAGACATAGCGAATGAAATATTAAGTTCAGACGAATATGCCAATTTTATTACGGAATTAAAAGCAAAGTTTGATCAGATCCCGGAAGACGAAATTAGTAATTATGTAAGCGAAAAGTATAAATACAAACAAAAAGCAAGATTTGACGGGCAGTCATTCAATTTCAACCTTGATGTAGAGGTGGATGAAGAAGAATATGACTTTTTGAGTTTTGACCAGTTTTGGCAAATGATTCAAGATCGCAACAACGCATAAAACCAACCCAACCCAAATGACCGACATAAAACTACAAGCCCTGGATATACAAGCCAGGGTACAGGCTACCCAACAAGAGGAGGAAGAAACCGAATATGTGGGCGGTCTACTCCCTTACCGACCCATGAGCGCGGGCACTTCTTTGGAAGTAAGTACGCCATCGGGTATGGCCTACGAAATCCGGCAAAGCCTATTGCGCTTACGCGACGAGGTGTTTGATATAGATTGGTATGTCACTAAAAAATTGAAGTACACCAACCCGCAGGAGTTGTATAAATATTTCAGCGCCGAACAAATAGATGCTTTGGCGCTTGGTATCTACAACAGTGAGCGAGGCGAAGGCATTATCGTCGGCGACCAAACCGGTATCGGCAAAGGTCGTATCGCTGCGGGCATGTTGCGATACGCTGCCAAAAATGGCAAACCAGGTATATTCTTCACAGTAAGCAGCTCGCTTTTCAGCGATATATACCGTGACCTATTCGATATTGGCACCCGTGATTTAGTCCCGCTCATCATCAACACAGGCGACAAAGAGGCGCTTATTACCATCCAATTGGATGCAGATACTAGCATGTATTTGCACGAAATGGACGAGTACCAAGGCGATGAACGGTATCAGCCAAAAACATACCAGCAGTTAAAAAGCCTTATCGAAGGACGCGAAAGCATGCCAAAGGGCTACGACATTGTGTTGGTGACATACAGCCAGGTGAGTTCCGACATGGTAGCCAAAGAGCAACTATTAGGGGCCAAGAATAGCAGTAAAAAAGTAAAAGAGAATGGATCGCAATGGAAGCCGGATTTTGTCAGTGCGGTGGCCAGTGGTGCAGTTATCATCATGGACGAGGCGCACAAAGCGGCTGGATCGGATAGTATCATTGGCCAGTATTTCAAAACCAGGGTATTAAATGACTGCGATGGATGCCTGTATTTGTCGGCCACATTTGCAAAGCGGCCCGACAACATGCCCGTTTTTGCCATCAAAACTTCAATATCTCATACAAACCTGTCTTCAGAAGGATATAAGTTGGCCTTTGAAAAAGGCGGTGTCGCCTTACAGGAAATTGTTGCTGGTGAATTGGCTAAAAGCGGCCAAATGGTACGGCGCGAACGGTCTATTGACCCGGATGCCTTCGAATACGTATTTTTAGACGAGGATGCTGAAAAGCATAAGGTCATATATGATGCCGTTGCCCGATTGGTGCAGCGTATTTCACAGTTTGAGCGCGACTACATTACACCAAAAATTAAGGAAATTAAAAAGGTCTATACGGACCCGGAAACAAAAGCCCTAAGCAAAGGATTGGGTGACCGGAGGAGCGAGTTCTTCTCCAGTGCGCACAACCTGGTACGCCAGGTATTTTTTGCCATTAAGGCGAATGAAGTTGCCCAGGCGGCTATCCGGTTGCTGAATGACAACAAAAAAGTGGTGATCGCTTTTGCGCGCACGATGGCCAGTCAAATCCAGCAATTACAATTAAGCAACGGCGACGTTGTTGAAAATGATTCATTCCAAATTATTTTCAAAAAGAATTGGGATAAAGCCCGTGAATACAGCATCGTTGAAAAAGGCGAGGAAAAATCAACTGCAAAGGAGGACGACCAAAATACACAAAACGATGAGGATGGTGCTACGATTGATCCAAATTCAAAAGTTGTACAAAGTTGGCAGTTCGAATTGGAAGATTTTGAACCGGAGGCACAGGCGGAATATTTGGCGATTGAGGAAGATATTACTTCTTTAAGCCAATTAGATATGTCTATCAGTCCGATTGACGTACTCATCAATACCATTCAAGCGGCAAAAAAGCCAGCGCATGTGGACGGGCATGAAAACGGCAACTATATTGTACACGAATGCACCGGGCGCTCCATGCAATTACGGCGAGAAGGGAAAGATTTGGTGTATCGAAACTACAAAGCGAATAAGGTAGGGTTTTTTGCCGATTTTAACCGCGGTGATGCTGATGTTTTGCTTATCAATCAAAGCAGCGCCACCGGAGTATCAGCCCACAGTTCCATAAAGTTTAAAGACAAGCGTCAGCGCGTGATGATTATTCACGAGCCAGAATTGGACGTGAATGTTGAGGTTCAGAAATGGGGCCGCATCGACCGTACAGGTCAGGTGAACCGCCCAAAATACTACTACTATTCCACCAGTATTGCGGGCGAAAAACGCCTGTTTATGGTACTGAAAGGAAAATTGCGCTCACTTTTTGCCAACACATCCGGCAACCAAAAAGCGAGTGATACGCAATTAGAAAGCCCTGATTTTTTCAATAAATTCGGGGATAAAGCAACACGCGCATGGATGGATGCCAATATTGATATTGCTTACAAAGTTCGATTGAGTAAAGAGCAAATGGAAGATGCGGCCGCTCGAAATTGGCGCGATAAAAATGCAGGAGCCGACCTAGTGAACGGAATTGCTGAAAAATTTGCCAGGTACATTGCGTTTCTCGAAACAGACGAGCAAGACCGCGCTTATTCTGAAATATTGTCAGAATACGACGGATTGATAAACGAGGCAAAATCGTCGGGCACTTATGACCTCGAGGCCGAATATATCGACCTAAAAGCGGAAGTGCTCGAAAGGTCCATTTTTGTGTTGGGCACCGGCAAGAAGTCACCATTTGGTCGGCATGCAGTCAACAATAAAGTATCGGCAAGAGTAACAAAACGCCCTATGCCTTTTATCAAGGTTCAAGAGGCAATTATACTTGGGCTAAATGGCGGTGATGCATCGTCCATTAATTCGTTTATAAGTGAATTTGTGAACGAGTACAAGCAAGGACGTGCTGCTTTGCTGGATTCAAAATTGGCGGATCTTTCTGAAAAAATGGCCGAATTACAAGAAAAGAACGCTGCCAGACAGGCTGAATATGAAAAGAAATTAGCGAAATATGAGGCTGTGAAAGCAAAAGGAGAAGAAGGTGAAAAAGAATTAAAAGCACTAGAGGTGAGTGAAGCATCAGTCAAAAATACGCTTACTAAAATAAGCGATTTAGAGGATAATATAGGCGCTGCAAGGGCGAAAATTATCTCCGAAACCAACAATGGTGTTTCAGTGCTTAATTTCTTTTACCCAGGCCGACCAGTGGTATATGACGACCAACAAGGCGTTACACACAACATGGTAGTGACAAGCGTGGAGTACCTGAAAAAGCAAGGTGAAAGTACTCGATACAATGCAGCAAACATAGTGGTTAAATGTGCCGTTTACGGACCGGACCGAACACGTACCATGAAATTGAATGATGATCGTATCAGCAAGTGCATGGCAGTAACCCAGGCAACGCCAACGGACTATCTGGAGAACATTCTCTACAATTGGAATAAATCGGATGAAAGCGGCGGGCGTAGAGAAGAACGGAATATTGTCAATAACAATATCTTACTTGCTATTGGCAAAACGGATGGCAAACTAATTCGATATACCAGTGATGAAGGCGCGTTGCTGAACGGTATTTTGTTGCCCCCAAGTGATAAAACGGCAACGGGCGTTCCTAAAAAAATAAAAACGTTATTGCCTCTAAATAAAGGCATTGACAAGGTAACAAGTTTAGGCAAAAATGAACTGTTTTTCCCAAGTAGTGATTTTCATACGGTCAAAGAACCCCATTTTAATGGTGCAGGATCGGCAGGTGTTTATTTTAACCTTCCAAGCACCTCAAAGTATAAAACGGTGTGGGGGAATGAAGTATTAATTGATTTAATCCTTCAATCGGAATCTGACAAAAATGCAGGATTACCCAAGGCATTTCAGAAATACACGGGTAATTTGTTTACCTGTGCCATTTTGATGAAAAATGTACCCGAATTTGTGGAAGAACTATACCGGGTAACCGGATGGGAGTTTGAAAGTGGTTCAATTGCATACGTTGAAACAGACGATGCACCATTACCCGAAGTAGCCGACGATCGTATAGTTACAATTAGCCGGTATATCCTTTCGAATACCACGAAGGCGCTACCTACTATCCAAGGGTATTTAGGTCAATATGATGAAAACGGCAAAACAATCGTAGAATTTATTGATCTTTTATCTACCAAGGAAAAGATTGAGTATGGTTTGCAGCCTTACTTCAAAAACATGCACGAAAGTGTATCCAACTGGCATCGAGTTGCAAAAAGCAACGGTGTGCCCATGCCTACCATCCCGGATCAATACGATTATGATGCAATGATCCAAACGTTGTCCGAATTTTTGGCCGCGAACAGGAACGAGGCTGGCAACCGCGAGTTTGAGTTTGGCCCATTCTCCTTCAGGGTGTTGGCCACTGGCTTACTCGAAGTGCTGAAAGGCCGTGAAAGCAGCAATGAAACCCTAAAGAATTTAAAATACAAATTAACCGTATGACACTCGAGCAAAAAGTAAAGTCCATTATAGGCGAAGGCACAGGGATACAACTAACCCGCCCGCCAAAATCAGATTCAGTATTGGCCGATGATCCGATATTTTGGAAAATTATCGACGATATCCAAATCGGGAACAACGTGTTCCTGGTAGGCGAAGCGGGTACCGGCAAAACCGTAATGGCTGAATCGGTTGCACGTGCCCTGGTGCGTGAATTTATGACCATCAACTGTTCCCAATGGACCAGCCCTGGCGAAATCATTGGCGGAGAAACCATCACCGGATACCGGGAAGGCAAACTGTTTACTTGTTGGCGCAAAGGGAAGTTGCTGGTGCTCGATGAAATGCCGAAACTGGATCCAAATACTGCGGGCTTATTCAACGATGCCCTGGCAAAAACAGCGGCACCGAAAGGCAGGGGGATTCTCACTGATCCTAATGGCGAAACTTACGATAAAAATCCAAAATTCGGGTGTATTGCAACAGGTAACACCACGGGTAAAACCGTAAGCGCCAAATACGGCGGCAATAACCAACAAGATGCGTCTTTATTGGACAGGTTTTCAGGATCTTATTATTTCATCGGCTACGATGAGAAAAAAGAGGCAAAGTTGACCTTTAAAGCGGTGTTCAATATTTGCAAGGCAATCCGCAATGTAATTATCGAACAGCAGGGCGACGATATTATGACCTTGCGAACTATGCTTAACCTCAACCGCGTGTACGATTTGGAGATGCGCCGTGAACTTGCGGAGGAGCCTGAAAACGAATACGGCAAAACCCTAAAAGACGCAATCGAAAGTTATTTGGCTACTTGTGATCCCGATATCCAAGTAGCCATTCGAGAAAGTGAAAACATTGACTTGGAAAAGTTTTATAACTCATACCGAAATACCAAGCAATACTTGGAAGATCGGAAACGCTTTGAAGGATAATGGCAAGGCTTATAGGTCAAAAGGCACTGTCGTCTACTACCGAAAAATCTAAATCCGGTGGAGGTAATACTAAATCTAAGGGTGGTACATCATCCAAGGAATCAAAGCCTGTTGCTGAATCTGAAAACAAAACAGATTTGCCGGATGAGGTACCTACATCCCAAACAGTTCAAACATCGTATTTCAGTGAAGAATATAACCTTCATTACTTTGAATTTCAAAGTATTAAAGCGCTGGAATATTGGACAGAAAACAAACGAAAATCTTTAAGTCTATCGGGGAAACTTATGATTGAATGGCTTAAGGGTTTGGTTAGGGATGAGTACAGTTCAAAAAGATTTTACTACGCTAAAAGCCCTGATGAAGTGTATAATGCACAAAAGTTTTGCGCATGGGATTTGGTACAAAAGTATCGCATATTGCTTCGAGCGGAGTTGCAAAAACTGTTGAGCATAAAACAAAAAAACGACATTGAAACAAAAAGGTTAGAGTATAATGATCGGGAATTAGGTTCCTTTTCATTTGATCGAGCCGCTATGCGTTTGCGCCGTGAGTATCCACCCAAGCAAGTGCGTCAACTGCGTCTTGCCTTGCAAGACAATGATGGAAGTAAAATTGTAAGCGACAATAAGCGCTCTTTTGCTTATTTCAAAACGGTTTTAACTCCAAAACCAAGTATTCGAATTTTTTTGGATCAAGTGGCCGCATCTGATAACATTATTTACCAAGGACTTGCACCGTATTTTCTTTCTGAAATATTGATTCAGAAAGGATACAAAGTTGAAGTAAGCACAGTTCGGGCTATTGAAGGTTCTGGCGGTAATTTTTTAACTCGTGTTGTTTTAAAAAAATTTAATGGAAATTTAGATGCAAACACAATATTGCTCGCATCGTCTGACCCAAGGTATATACAATGGAAGGTGTGGTTTTATACTATATGCCAGTTAGACAATCTGAATTTAGATCCGCGAAGCTGGGGCATTTATGATACCAATACAGTAAGGAGATTTATACAAGAAAAAGTCATAAAGCCGGATGAAATTCCAATTTTGATGAAACGCGCCGATTCAGAAGAATCCATGCTCGCTGTTATACAGGAGGCATACGATTTTATAACACAAAAAAACAAACGATGAAAAACCAAAGTTTCATTGACAAAATAATCGCCGATTTGACCACAGACTGCAAAGAATGCGATCATTATTGCGAGGAGTTCATCCTATTCAAAAACAATATCGTACAAAACCAGTGGTTTGCACGATACCGGCGCACCGATGTATCCGGGGGCACTGGCCGCGAGGAGTTTCGCTGGATATGCTACGACCTGAAAGGAAACCGCATTGAATGTGATCCAGTGTTTACCGAAACTAAAATACGTTGGCATTTTTACAATGCTATGGTGCTTGTTAAGCACTTGCCAAACTGCAAAAACAACTACCAGGCAATCACCCAAAAACCACACAATGTATAAACTAGCAACATTAACCCCACTTGAGTTGGTACAGTTGGGTAAAATGCCCATTCCGAACCAAGCAAAGATCATTGAAAAAACTGGTGAGCCATTGATGCCACTAGAAATATTCAATTATTTGAAAGACCTCACCGGAGGATTCCAAAAGCAAAATGATTTGGCTTTAGAGGTCGATACTTTGCTGTACGAACTTGCAGAGCGCCAAGGCGTTTTGAAAGGCACTTCAAAAACGCAAGCACAGCCTACACCTGCCCCCAAGCCAGCGCCTAAGACGGTAAATCCCAAGGATGAACTTACAGAAGCCATCCAAACTTTGGAGGTATCCCTTGAATTTGTTTCAGGGGCCGATAAAGATGCCATTGAAAACGCGATATCCGCTTTGCGCATCGCCCTTGAATTTTCCTAAATTTTCGTAAATTTTCGTAAATTTATATAAACCACATAAAAACCATGACACAAGAAGAACTACAAGGCAAAATTTCCAAAATGGAAAGCGGCCTAAAATCCGGTGCAATCCCGGAGGGCGCTCGCGCTAGCGTCGAAGCGGCTTTGAAAACCGCTAAAGCAGAACTTGAAAAAATGTCAAGTGCTGCACCTGCTGAACCAACTCCTGCCAACGATCCAGCACCCAAAGCAAAGCCCGGCCCCAAAGCCCGTGAAAAACGCGCAAAAAAGAAGGCAGCGCCATTTACCGGCCAGGCCGTTGACCGTGATGGCAACGAAATTGAGGTAGGCGATATGGTGGAAGTGCTTGTTAAGGGCGAAACGTTTGATGCACAGGTAATCAACCTCAAAAAAGTGGAAGGCGGTGGTCACCAGGTACGCTACAAAGATGCAGCCGGAAAGATCAAAACACCGATGCTTCAGCCGGGCGCAATCCTCTTGAAAGCCAAAGGCGCTGGTGTACTCGATATTAAAAAGCCAATGCCGGCAGACAAAGTGAAAAAAGCCGAAACCCATGACCGGGTGGACTGTGAGGATAATCAAAACATCCTAATCACGCCCGATGGCATTGTTGAAATTGACGTGCCAAACGTTGCGGATCCAGCAAAAGGCGACCGGATTTTAGCGCACCCCGATGGAACCCCAATTGCGGTGATTGAAGGCGCTGAAAAGGGAAAACACTTCAAGAAAACCAAAGAAGTAAAAACCACCACGGACAAAAAAGGTCAGGTTAAAATTGACCTCGAGGACGCGCCTGAGGATGCAGCTAAAGAAAAAGAGGCCGATGATAAAACCAAATACACCAAGGTAAAAGCCAAAAAGCCTACCGGCAAGTGTGAATTTACCCGCGAACAGGCGAAATCGCCAGCACTTATGACCTTCCTGGAAGGCATGCGTATGATGTGGCACGATGGCGAAAGCAAGGATAAGATTGTAGGGGTGTACTACATTCGTGAAACGCACAAGGTTGTGCTTAAAATTAAGGTCTATGACTTCTTGGACCTTTTTGGAACCATGAAGTTTTTTGCAGTATGTCCTGAATCGGGCCAACTGACCAAGCACGAAAAGCCTGTGCGCGGTACCTATTCTGTCCTGCTTGGCGAAGATGCAATGAAGGAGTACTACCGACACCCATTCAGCGCATCCTGTAAGCGCGTAAGCCGCGCGCTTTATGTAGAATGCTACAAAAACGGCGCATGCAGCACCGAAAAGCAACAACGTTTGTACCAAATTTTCGCGCAGAAATGCAGCCGAAAAGAAAACGAGTATAGCCGCGAATACATGAAGTACGCGCACCAAAAAACCGCAGAAAAGTGGGACGGATACACCGGCAAAAAAACCTACTCACAGATTTTCAAAGAAGTCCTTGCTGGTTTACGCAAGGCATAAACCCTGAAACCTTATGCTTGTCTTTTCAATTGTGATGATCGTCGTTTGTATGTTCAAGGACGATTTTTCAAAATGAAACCCACCACTAAACCAACCTCAAAAAATGAGTTTTTTCAGTGATATATTGAAACAAAAGATATTGAGCGCTGAGCGCGAATATCAAGAAGATGTACTTGATTCAGGAAACAAAACCCGATGTGGTACTTATTCTGCCACAAAATTTGGCATAACGCCAAATGCCTGGCAAAACTATACGGGCATCCAGTGTCCTGACAAGGCTACCATGCAGGCGATTACAGTCGAAGAGGCGCTTAAATTCATGAACTGGTATGGCCGGTTTTATCGTGTTTGGGAAATAGCCGATCAGGATTTTGCCGAACTGGTATTCAATTCATTTTATGGGAATCCTTCTAAGGCTGCTATTACGCTCCAAAAGGTATTGAACACCCGCAACTACCGGCTTGCAGAGGACGGTATTATGGGTAGCAGAACTATTGCAGCCGTAAATGTCGAAGCAAGTAAGGATAAGGTAGGCCTTTACAACCAATATCGGCAAGCCTGGGCCGATTATCTTGCGAGTATCAACAGCATAAGGTTCGGAGTGGGCTGGAAAAACCGTATGGATACTTATTTCCCACCAATTGTGTCACAACCTGAATATGTACAGCCATCGGCACCCAAAAAGTTAGGATGGGAATTGTTCAAGGCTCGTTTGTCGGGAGCATTGAAAAGCCGAACGGATGCCATTTGGGTATTCGGCAGCCTCATTGGCTTAGGCATGGTCGTTGTGGCTGTTCGGATGAATGCGAAAAAATAAAGTTCGATGCTCAAAATCTTAAAAAACCACATTCAATTAACCCTGTTCGCCTTGTTTGCCATTGCGTCGCTTACGGCTACTTGGTTCCTATACCGCCGATTGTTTCGGGATGGTATAGGAGCCACGGGCTATTTTGACGACGAAGGAGGCCTTGGCGACGAAACCAACGAAGATATGGCCAAATATCCCACATACGGGCAACAGCCCGTCATTCTGGATCATTTCAACATTAAAGAGTTCGATTCTCCAGACTTACCTGGTAGCGGCAAAAAAATGCGCGCCAAATTTCTTGTCATGTACAACCAAGCGCGCAACAATGCCGATATCCCGTTTGTCGTAAACAGTGGCTACCGTACAGTTGCGCATAACGAAAAAGTTGGCGGTGTGCCAAAATCATCACACACGCGCGGATGGGCAGCCGATACCCGTGCCCTAACGATCGGTGAGCAAATACTAATTGTGCGAGCAGCCCGCAATGCCGGGTTTAATCGGTTTGGTATTTACGGGACATTTATCCACTTGGATTGTGACCCAACTAAAAGGCAAAATGTTGCCTGGTACAAAAAAAATACGAATGTTGTTGCCAAAGGTGGCGATTTTGGGAAAGCGGGATTCCCGTTTGATCCATTCACAGTATAGCGGATATAATTTGAAAAAACATTATTTAGTACAGCAAAGCGTTTATCTTTGTTGTACTAAATAAATTACAATTAAATGCCTGATAAGATATGATTAAATATCCTACTTACGGACAACAGCCCGTTTTGCTCGACCATTTTGAAATTGAAGAGTTTGACAGTCCAGACGCTCCTGGATCTGGCAATAAAATGCGGGCAAAGTTTCTTTTAATGTATAATCTTGCACGTAACTACGCTGACATTCCATTTGTGGTAAACAGCGGCTACCGTACAAAGGCGTACAACCAAAAAGTTGGTAGTAAGCCAAAATCATCACACACACGCGGATGGGCAGCTGATACCCTTGCCCTAACGATCGGTGAACAAATATTAATTGTTCGAGCAGGACGCAATGCCGGGTTTAATCGTTTTGGAATTTACAAAACTTTCATTTACATGGATTGTGACCCGACAAAAAAGCAAAACGTTGCCTGGTTTGAAAAAGACATTAAGGCTGTAGCCAAAGGTGGTGATTTTTTGAAAGCGGGATTCCCGTTTGATCCATTCACGGTATAGCAAAAAATAAAAAATATAATTATAATTTTATTTGCTAAGACAAAGCGTTTATCTTTGTCATTCATGAGATTATGTACAATTGGATAACAAAGCGCCCGGCAGGTAAAGACTTGCCGGGCGCTTCCATTTTCATCCTAATCGGAACGATACCGTACCGACACTACTTATTACTTCGTGATGTTCGATATCAATACCAACCATAGCCGATATAAGTAGGTAAAGGGGCGTTTGCATATACAACCATGACTTTCGCGCAATTTTCCCGGAACTATAACCGGCAATTTCAGCAATATCGCTCCAAGGTACATTGCCATGCAGGTACCTTCGCTCCATATCTTCGGAACCTTCCTTCAAAATTGAAGGCTTGAGCGCTTCTAAAAAAATATCTACTTGTTGGGTAGTGAGTAGGCTGGATTCAACGTGAAAGCCTGGTACAGATAGGCTGGATGTTTTTGTGAGCACCATCAGTTTAAGCATGTCTTCCACGCTAAACCTGTCTTTATGAAGCGCGCGGTGTACACTGCTCTTGTTTGCATATCCAAGCGGATCAGCAGCCTCGGACATGCTTACACCAGTGTCAAGCATTGCGTTTCGAACAGCACTTTGTACGTTCGAAACTATATTCATAATTTCAATAATTGAAAACTGTTTCATGTTTTGCCAAGTCTACCTACGAAAGGTTACACAAATATAAGGTTTTATTTTAACTCCATAGATGCAACGGCATCATAGAATTTTCTGATACTATCCAGTGCCTTTCGTTCAGCGTAAATCTCGGACACTTCGGTAGACTTAATACCCAGGATATTTTTCACATCATCCCGGTCCATGGATCGGTCATTAATGATCATATCACCTGCAAAGTGACGGCCATAGTGTGATGTGATCGCCCGACCAATGACGGCCAGCGTAATGGATTGCAGTCTATTAATGAAGGTTTGGTAGGCAGATGCTTTAAAAAGGCGATCATCCAGACCGTATTGCAATAAATGTTCTGCATCCCAATCCGTTATTGGCACCACGGCGGCTGTTTTGGTTTTTTGTTTTGGCTTGACAAAATAACGGTATGTGAAGCCGTCCACAACCTCTTGCCGGTAATGCTCCTTTTTTATAAGCATTGCTTCACTCCATCGAGCACCCCTGCAACAAATAAAAAAGCAACGCAGCGTTTCACGCTCTTTTTCAGTGGCTTTTTTCAAAAAAAAGTCCCTCAATAAAAGATACTCGGACACGGTAATTTGCTTTTTGTCTGATATCCGGTTTATGGGTAAAGCCCTTTCAAACTGATTTTTAATATCAATTTGTTCCGCTTTCAGCACCTTATTCAGCACAGATTTTATGTTTCGGCAATACTGTGCTGCAAGGTTCGCATTATATTTTTCGGTTAGAATGCTTATGAATTTGGTCACATCGTCATTCTTTATGTCGAAAATAGACATATTGCCCATATTGCTCACCCAGGCGCTCACACCGGCTTTGTATGCCCGATGGGTAGCCTTTGAAATTACCCCTTGCGCTTTTTCCGCATCAATAACTTTAATGCAGACTTCAAAAAGTTTCATTTCAGGCATTTCTTCACCAAAAACCAGCCCCTTGAATTTTTCAAAAGCGAAACCGTTTTTTTGCTCCACCAATTTTAACACCGCGAGCATTGCATTTTCCAGCAGGGTATTCAACGCCATATTGATCCTTGTAGCGCTTTCCCCTCCTAATGTTGCCGACCTTGCGCGCACCTTGGTTGCCACCGGGTCCCAATCCTTTGCCAGCACTTTGAACCCGGTACTTATATAATTGGTAGAATAGTCATGTGCATACCGCAAATATAATACCTGCCGTCCGTAACGATCCTTGCGGCCGTGCAGTACAATCGTTACGGATGGCATTTTTTTCATTGTTCACGAAATTGGTAAAGAATATATTTGCCAATAACGGCTGATAAGAGCCGCAAATATAGCAGAAAGGCGATAAATGCAAAAAGCGTTGCGATAAGCGCTGATAGGGTTTGATAAAAAGAAAAAACATTTAACTTTGCGTTAAATACACCCCGCCAAAATACAATAAAAAACGTTCTAAATCAATGAGATATAAATTAAAAATAAAAAGTGGTACAGGAAAAGGTACATATAATTACCCCTTGTCGCGTTCGTTCACGGCTTTAAGGAGGTTATAATTTTCCTCCTGTAACTGATTTATTTTCTTGTACGCCTGGAGTAGTTCCTCCTGAAGTTTAATCATTTTCAGCGGCGCGTACTCAGATGAAAGCTCATTTACGACACTTTCTTCTTTTTCATAAGAATTTCCAAAATATCCAGGTTCAACTGCCATATATTTGTAAATGGCATGGGTAATTTTATCGAACTTCCTTTCTTCTCCCTTCTCAGCAGCAGTAAAGTCTGCCTGGTATATTAATGAACCCTTGGGCGGCTTGTTGTCAAAAGCCCTTCTTATTTCCATATTGATCACGTCACACACCTGCGCCATAGACATATTTATGTCGTATTTGCGCCAAATGCGCAACTTTTCATAATTTCTCATAATATTTCCGTTGTAGGGTTTGGAAAATTGGATTATGATGCATTATATTTGCCTATCAAAATTATTAGGCACTATAATTGTATAAACGATCCCACATGGCTAATTCCAAAAGAATCGAACTGAAAGAATCTGAGATAACCGTCATAAAGTTGTATTTATATTCAACGATTGGCGGGAATTATACTGAGATTGCAAAGAAACTTGGTGTTGAACAGCACCATATTTCGGACGCATTGGAAGGGCGATCATTAAGAGCACTTTTAAGGTTAAGGACATTATTGAATGAAACAAACATGCTTCCTACCTTATTTTTAATCCATTTAGCTGCAAAAATAGAAAACTTAGAGCAACAAATCATTAAAAAAAATGATGTAGCGCTCGAAGAAATACGACAGAACACAGCAAAATTGGACCTGATTTTAAAATTGCAAGCCAATGCAGCTGGAAATTAACATTTCAGGATTGTCTGAAGAAATTCAACAAGTTATTTACAATGCTGTGCTATCAGCAAAGGAACAACTTGCAGGAACACGCACTTGGTATAGCCACCAGGATGCTATAAGCCTTCTTGGATGGCCAGAAATACTGCTAAAAAAAGGTGTACAGTATGGCGATCTGACACCTATAACCCTGCAAGGTAAGGGTGGAACTCATTATAGTTCAACGGATTTGACTGAGTTTCACAATAAGATTTTAAAAAATCGGCGATCAAAATCATTTGACCCCAAATATTTGACATACAATGAAATACTACCTGTCAGTTCTTCGGAAAAACGCAGTCTTGTCACAAATACCCGTAGCCGACAACATTCTAAGGGATCCGAAGGAGCAGGATGAAACAATTGATTTTGGCCTAAAAGCCGATAATCAAGATACAGCCCTTTGGGAAGCACAACAAATATTGGATAAATATCCAATGCTAGGTAATGGATACTGCGAATTGATCGAAGTAAAATTTACTACAATAGCATCTTGGGGCGAATAGCATTTTTTTATTTTTAATCTTTTTTATAAAATCGTTGCAAATAAGGTTACTATACGATACATTTGCAACACACTTCCCGAAAAACGCCAAAGCGACCCCGCTTAATCACAGACGCGACCCTTTACAGCAAGTACACATACATCGTGCGTGAAAATATCTTTCACGCACGTTTTTAAAACCTTTTCACATGCAAGCAATATTGTCTGCACCCAAGGCAGTTAAAAGCCGTCCTCAATCTATTGAGGATAGTTTGGGCATTGACTTCAATATTGAGCGCGAGGCGCTCAAAGAAGCGCTACTCGCGTATGAGGATGCCAACCCAGGCAATAACCTGGTAGGCTCAAAGGTCTACGAATTTCTGCGCCATGTGCAGAACATCGTTTGGAAAGAGCTACTAGCCATCAAAAACTCTTCACCAGAGGAGTTTGAAAAGTGGCGCACCGGAGTAAATGGGTATTATCCACTAAAAACGAATAACACATCGCACGGCACTTTACTGCGCCTTAGCGAAAAGCGGCGCATGCAGAACACCGAAGCCCCAGGCGAAGGCTACGATGGCGCAAAAATGTCCAAGGTATCAGACAATGTGCGCCGAACCGTCCAGAATTGGAGAAAGAAAACAACCGCGACATGGGTTCAGCAAAACGGTGAGGTCCATAAGGGCTTCCCCTTCTTCATAGAATGGATCAGGTTGAATAGGAAAGGCCAAGAAGACCCTAAAGGCCGGGGCAACGTAGTGGGCTACGTGAACCTCCAGTGGATATTTGGTGGGGATTGGTGCGCAGTAAGCGAAAATGAAAAAAAAGCTGAAAATCAGCAGGTTGCGGGGGAACAACCGGAAAATTTTTCCACAATTCCCCATTATTTTAAGACCGTACCTAAAGGTAAGAAGATAGAAGGAAATGCGGTGTTGCTACGCAACGACAATAGTGGATCGGCTGCGCCGATATTACCAAGTAAGACCGCCCAACAGCAGGGTACACCTTGCTTAGATACCGAAAAAAATAAAAAAAAGGTTGCGGCGGCGGCGAAAAATGCGGCGGCGGCGGCTGAACCGGGGCCGGGCGGCGGTGCGGACGCGCAAAATGCCTTGCGGATTCAGGATTACGCCGTGCGTTTATGGAATCACATGATGATGATGATTTATTTACCGCTTTTGGGCACGGGACGCATTCGTTTTGGTTCGGATTCGCCGATGAATTGGACGGAATTTACCGAGGCCGATCTAAAGAAATGCATCCCAATGCTGGTGAAAAACATCCATGAAGCCCGTAATGCGGACGAAATTAGTCCGAAAGAAGCATACGAACGCCTGATCGATGCCTGTGACAAACATGCTGAATATTTGGGCAAAAACAGTAAAGCATGGGTACTAGTACCCGATAAGTTCCTAAAAATAGACCGGCCACACGGTAATTTGCTATCCGCATTGCGCATTTTTGGCAGCATTGATGCCCCTACCCCGTTGGTAGCCCGCGAAGAAGATGAAAGCGCTACGACCAGCCAGCGCCGAAAGCGGCTATACGAACGCCTCTTGGCCGCAGGCGCAACGCGCATTCACCCAGGAACATGGGCAAAATGGTACGCACAGTACGGGCATGAGCACCTAAATGCCTGTATTGATTACATGATAGGCCAGGCAAAACGGAAACAGCAGCAAACCGGAGGGCTATCCGGTTTTGAAAAGAATAAAGGCGGTGCGAGCGCCTATTTTGCGAGCCTGGTAACTCGATTCGATTCGAGTGCGCTTTTAAAAGAAGCGGTTGCCGATAAACGCCGTGCTACTAAACACCAACTTTGGCAAGTTGCCGAACAATGGAGAGCAGATAAAACCGGACAAGGTTGGCAAGATTTGAGCATTTTGGCCAACAAAATGCAAAATGATGCCGAGTTTTACGAACTGGTGATTAAGCAAACCGAAGATTACTTCGGAATTTCGATTACTGCCCCCTACTCACCGAGCACAATGATTTTAATATATTTTGTTGATTATAACCTTAATCAAAAACAATGAGCGCAACGACCTTGACTACAAAAATGTCCCAAAAAGCCAAAAGTTACCGCAAAAAGCGGGTAAAAAAGTGGATTTACGGGAAGGAATCCGACTTTAAATTGGTCGTAAAAAATCCAGATGGATGGGTAACTTTTTACTCGCATGATACCACCAGCAAGTTTAAAGCAAAAGGTGGATCCGCAGATCGCACCGAATCTGAAAAAATACAAAAGTTACAAGAATTGCTGGAAAAAGGCGGCACCCGTGGTCAACGGATAGACCCCGAATTTGCCGCAATCATTCCAAATGGCGGCAAAATTAAAGATTCCGTGAGCATCTACCGCCCAGGAAAAGGGTGGTTACCCGCAGAATGGCGGGATTATGTGAAAAATGCAGACTACAAATTGTGGCTCGCTGCCGACCCGGCCAAAAAGGTAAACAACGCTACGATAACGTTTGCAGAAGGTCCAGATTTTAAAATCTTTTGTGAAAGGTTAGTTAACCCCGATCTACTTGAAAAGTACGTAGATCAGGATGGTGAGGTACCTAAATCTGTATTTATTTGCCTGTACTTGTCCTATACGGCCCGAAAACAGGGCGAATCCGGCAACTATTGTCGGGCATACATATACCGGTCAGGAAACGATACTCCATTTTTACGGGTGAATTTACGCACAGGAGTAATGTCCGAGCAAGGCGTGAGCACATGGGCACCTGCATCACTATTTTACAGCCTCTAGATCATGGGCGCAACGGCTACAAAAAAAACGGGCAAATTGATGCCCCAGGCGCTCGAGATAGAAAAAGCGGTGCTTGCAGCACTGCTTATCGACCGCGAAGCGCTGGTGATCGTGATTGACATTTTAATTGTCGATCACTTTTATTCCAATGCGCACCGAATCATTTACACCGCAGTAAATGAATTGTACCAAAAAAGCGAGCCGATTGACTTGCTTACGGTGACGAATCATCTGCATAAGGCTGATTTGATTAATGAAATTGGTGGTGGCGGCTACCTGGTGGAATTGACAAATATGGTGGCATCGAGTGCCAACATAGAGTTTCATGCCCGCATTATCGTTGAAAAGCATATCAAACGCTCTTTGATTGACGTTGGGCATAAATTGGCCGCAGAGGGATTTGACGAAGGCATTGATTGCTTTGACCAATTGGATGCCAGTGAACAGGCGTTATTTGCCGTAACGAGCAGTGTGAGCACAAAAGCGACCACTGTGATCATGGATGTGGCGATGGACTTGCTGAAAGATATTGAGCAAGCAAATAACCGGTATTTGAAAGGCATTGGTGTATCGGGTGTATCATCGGGACTGACAGCGCTTGACAAGGCAACCGGAGGATGGCAAAACAGTGATTTAATAATTATTGCGGGTAGACCAGGTATGGGTAAATCAGCGATTGTTACTACAATCGCATATAATGCGGCGTATTTATTCAATACACCAGTTGCTATTTTTAGTCTGGAAATGAGCACAAAGCAGGTAACAGCCCGCATAATATCCCTAATTACAGGGATTGAAACTACTAAAATGCGGAATGGAAACATAAAGGATTATGAATGGCAAGCATTGGGTGAAGCGATCCAAACATTTGACAAGTTGAAAATATATATCGACGACACGCCAGGCCTATCCATTTATGAAGCCCGAGCAAAGTGCCGCAGGTTGAAAAAAAATAAAGGTGTTGGGCTTTTCATTTTCGATTACCTGCAATTAATGACAGGTACCGCAGACAAAAAGCCAGGTTTTGGAAATCGCGAGCAAGAGATCGGCATAATAAGCCGTGGCTTGAAAGGACTTGCGAAAGAGTTGGATACTCCGGTGATTGCATTGTCGCAATTGAGCCGTGCGGTAGAAACCCGTGGTGGTGCAAAGCGTCCGCAATTGAGCGACTTGCGCGAATCTGGTAATATTGAACAGGATGCCGATATGGTATCTTTTCTGTATCGACCTGAATACTATGGAATTATGGAGGATGAAACAGGTACAAGCCTGGCTGGTATGGCTGAATTTATCATTGCCAAACACCGCCATGGCAGTATGGAAACGGTGAAATTGAAATTTAAATCCGGTAATACCAAGTTTGAAGATTGGCCCGATGAAGATCAACAATATTTTTCAACCCAAACGAATACTCTGCCCGTTGCAGATAATGCGTCAATTCCGGTTCCTCCAGTGATTAGCGCTACTACGATTTTAGGTGTGCGACAAATCGACCCTAAAGACATTCCATTTTAAACTTATCAATATCTAAAAAATGAAAAAGTACACCATCATTGGCATTGAAAACGCACAAACAATGACCGATTTTTTTAAGTCGGACAAAGAAGTGTTCAAAATTAAAACCTCCAATATGTTTTCCGGCAACGAAAGGGTTGCTGTAAAATACGCTTATGGAGAAGAAAGGGTAAGCATTACCCTACCCTGCGATAAACAAGGCATATTTTGCGTAGCAAAATGCACCAATACTAACGGCATTGACCGGCCCATCTTTATTGTTTTTAAGAATGAATGCCCGCTTTTTTGGGCTAATTCCCCGGAATTTTGCAATTTATTCATAGCGATCAACAAAAAAGGGATCAAGTTTGCAAACCAGGTCAATTGGTTCGTATTTGACCCAAAAACCAAAAATTATTTTTCTTGTGTATTAGAATCCAAGGCCATAAAAAGCCGAAAATTACAAGTAGGAGGATATGAGTTCGTTGCCGTTAAAAACCCATATCCAGTTACAGGACGGGAATATATCGTGGGTGAATTTGGTTGCGGATGGGTACTTGAATACGGCGAAACAGAAGAAGCAGCAATTTCAGCCGCAAAAGCTAAGATTGGGGACTTATCACAAAGCGACATTGGTTGCTATGCCAGGGGGCATATTGACCTGATAACCCGCTTTTGCGGTAAAAATCCAGAATTTATTCCGCCCACCATTTACAAACGCCGCGCCGAAGCCCTATGACCCATATACCAAAAAAACAAGAACAGGTCGACCTAATTATGGTCGATTTGTTCTGCGGCGCTGGTGGTACCACCCAAGGCGCTGAGCAAAGCGGCAGATGCAAGGTAATTGCAGCCGTAAACCATGACCCCATTGCGATTGCCTCACACAAAGAGAACCATTGCGGGGTATTTCATGCCACAGAAGATATCAGAACACTGGATTTGACTTTGTTGATTCAAATAGTAAAATCAGCAAGGATAAAGTACCCACAGGCAAAACTGATCCTTTGGGCAAGTCTGGAATGTACGAATCATTCAAAAGCGAAGGGAGGCCTACCGCGTGATGCAGATAGCCGTACCCTTGCAGAGCACTTGCCTAGATACGTTTTGGCATTACAACCTGATTATGTATTGATTGAAAACGTCGAGGAGTTTATGGCCTGGGGGCCACTTGATATTAATGGCAAGCCTATTTCCAGAAAATGCGGCCTTTATTATATGCGATGGGTAAAATCTATCACGGATTTAGGGTTCAATTACGATCACCGTCTTTACAAAGCGGCTGATTTCGGAGCCTACACCATTCGTGAACGGTATTTTGGCGCATTTGTGAAGCCCGGAGCCGCATTTGCATGGCCCACCCCTACCCACCGGAAAGTAAAAGCCACTGGAGATTTATTTGAGGACAACCGGCCAGGCTGGAAACCAGTTAAGGATGTTTTAGATTGGTCGGATTTAGGTCGCTCTATTTTTGCGCGCAAAAAGCCATTGGTGGACAAAACTTTGGCCCGCATTTTAGGCGGGTTGAAGAAGTTTCATGGATTGGAGCCAATGCTTATGACCTGCAACAATCCCGGCTATTGCAAGGCTACCACCGAACCTGCAGGAACGATCACTACAAGGGGCCATAAGGCGCTGGTATCGCCGATGATGTTTACCTATTATGGCAACAGTAGTGCATGTGTAAGCATCCAAAATGCAGCGCCAACGGTGACAACAAAGGACCGGATAGCCTTGGTAAATTCTGCGCACTGGATGGATTTACAGTTCTCGAGTGGCCAAAAATACCATGGGCTTGATCGTCCCGCAGGTTCCGTTACAACGGTACCAAAGATGGGGTTAATGACTGCTTTCATTGTGAACCCGCAGTTCAACAATATGGGCAACTCGGTACATCTTCCAGCGCCTACTGTAATTGCATCCCAAAAAGGCAGGCCTTTATCATTGGCATCTGCACTTTACCAACCCCATGTTTCTCCAAACTGGATGGTAAAAGATGTGGATACCCAAGTGATGCGCGAACTGAAAAAATTCATGGAAGAAAATATGATCCATGATGTTTTAATGAGGATGCTTAAAATACCGGAACTGAAAAGAATCCAAGGGTTCCCCGAAGATTACATACTAAAAGGAAATAGTAACGATCAAAAGAAATTCCTTGGGAATGCGGTTGTTCCCGATGTTGTAACACATTGGATGTGGGCAATTAGCGCCCAAATCCGGCAAAAAAGCACTTATGAACATTAAAATAGTCGAACATAACGGCGAAACATGGGCCAGCCTATCAGACATAATGCGGGAGGCTGGAAACCTTGACTTATCTACCCTGAAGGATAAGTTGGCCATTGAACCCATTATTACTTCCATTAAGATTCCTGGCCAAGATGGCCGCACTAACTGGATTAAAGCGGAAGATTGCCCCATATTGTTTACCCGGTATAGCAAACAAAAGGAAGTGTTTGCCCATATTGTTGCCCATGTTTCTTCCGAAAAAGATGGGGTAAACAACATGGGCAATAATACGCCTACCCCACCTTTACCCCATGATTCTCCAGAACAAGATGGGGTGAAAAACCCGGGGTTGCCCAAGCCTACCCCACCTTTGCCCGCGCCTACCCCGGATAGTTTGCCCCAAAATACCAGGGGTAAAAAACATGGGGTAAAACCGGAGAACCCCATGTTCTTTTGGGATACATGGGGTATTCTGCTCGGGCGTTTCTTGTCCTCATCGTTGGTAGCGTATTTAGCGCTGCTTTGCCTCATCATCACTTTATCCATATTACACAGTGTTGGAGCGGCCCGATTAATAACCAATATTGCCTGGATTGAATTGTGGGCATTGTGCCTACTGATCCAGTCCATTATATTGATTGGCACAGTAAATAGTAATCACTTTGGTAACGAGGCCGGATACCGTTTATTTCTTGCAGGATTCGGGATCTATGACAGCTGCATGACGGCGGTCAACTTCTTTTACGGATGGGACCCAAGCCCGTTATGGTCACCCGTTCCAGCGGAGTTGATTGCGGCCATTATTGGGCTGGTGGTCCGCATTGCGTTCACAATTTCATTTACGATCGGTACCATTTTCTTTGCCACATTGGTTCGGAAAATGCGGGCCGTGTAATTATAGAGGCGACTTTGTTGCCTCTATAATTTAAAAAGCCCCGATTGTTTACAGACAACCGAGGCGCGACCTTTAGTACACTTGCACTGGTGAGCACCAGTGGTAAAACGGCTACTCGTTTGCAACCGTTTTTATTTTTTTCAAAATTTCGATTGATTT
>Ga0247833_1000650_pt1 | contig 62325 bp, 67 predicted proteins | sample LaCruzMarch2015__7_FD_187117 | JGI IMG/M metagenome (GOLD analysis project Ga0247833, IMG submission 187117) | Freshwater microbial communities from meromictic Lake La Cruz, Castile-La Mancha, Spain - LaCruzMarch2015_8m | ecosystem: Environmental > Aquatic > Freshwater > Lake | place: Spain...
CTGGGATCTGCCGCCGCTGGATTCCCTGCGGGTCAACGCCGCCGTCTACGGCATCCCCCCTGAGGAGAGCCGGCGTCGCATCGCCGAGCTGGCGGAGATGCTCGAGCTGGGGGACGAGCTGCGCCGACCGGTGCGCAAGCTCTCCCTCGGCCAGCGGATGAAGGCGGAACTGCTGGCGGCCCTGCTGCACCGACCGGCGGTGCTGTTCCTCGATGAACCCACCCTGGGGCTGGATGTGAACGCCCAGGCCAGGGTGCGCAGTTTCCTGGCCGACTACAACCGCCGCTTCGGGGCCACCGTGCTGCTCACCAGCCACTACATGGCCGACATCACCGCCCTCTGCCCGCGGGTGCTGCTGATCCACGAGGGCCGCCTCTTCTACGACGGCAGCCTCGAGACCCTCACCCAGCGCCTGGCGCCCTGCCGGGAGGTGCGCCTGGAGCTGCACGCGCCCCTGGGGGCCGAGGCCTTCGCCAGCTACGGCGAGGTGGAGGCCATCGAGGGCCGGGAGGTGCGGCTGCTGATCCCGCGGGAGCGGCTCACCGAACAGGTGGGACGCCTGCTGGCCGATCTCGCCGTGGTCGACCTGTCGGTGTCCGACCCACCGATCGAGGACATCATCGGCCGGCTGTTCCACCAGGGGGCCGTGGCATGAGAAGACACCTGCGCCAGCGGCTGGCCCACGCCCGCCGCATCGCCGCCGTGCTGCTCTCCAGCCAGTACGCCTACATGCTCGAGTACCGGGCCGAGATCGTGCTCTGGGCCCTCTCGGGGGTGTTGCCCTTCATCATGCTGGGCCTGTGGAGCGCCGTCGATGCCAGCGGCGGGCTGGGGATGGGCTCCCTGCAGCTGGCCCGCTACTTCCTGGCGGCCTTCGTGGTGCGGCAGTTCACGATCGTCTGGGTGATGTACACCTTCGAGGAGGACAACCTCACCGGCCGCCTCTCGCCCTACCTGCTCCAGCCCGTGCCCCTGGTGTGGCGCTACGTGGCCGCCCACCTGTCGGAGCAGGCCACCCGCCTGCCGTTCGTGGCGATGCTGGTGGGTCTGTTCTTCCTGCTCTATCCCGCCGCCTTCTGGTGGCCCTCCTTCTCGTCGCTGCTGCTGGCGGTGCTGGCCACCCTGGCGGCCTTCGCCCTGCGCTTCCTGATGCAGTTCACCCTGACGATGGTGTGTTTCTGGAGTGAGAAGGCCAGCGCCCTGGAACGGCTCCTCTACCTCCCCTACCTCTATCTCTCCGGGTTGGTGGCCCCCCTGGCGCTCTATCCGGAGGGGGTGCGCAACTTCGCCTTCTGGACCCCCTTCCCCTACATGGTCGATGTGCCCGCCAGGATCCTGGCCGGTGAAACTGTGCCGGTGCTGCAGAGCTTCGCGGCCATGGCCGCCTGGGCCGCCCTGCTGCTGCCGATCAACCTGCTGCTGTGGCGCCGGGGGCTGCGCCACTATTCGGCCATGGGGGCCTGATGGGCAGGTACCTCTCCACCCTGCGCATCTTCTGGATCGCCTCGCTGACGGCCGAACTGGAATACAAGGCCAACTTCGTGATTGAGCTGGTGGCCACGGCCGGCAATCTGGTCGGCAGCATCTTCGTGCTGTCGCTCTTCTACCGGCGCGGCCAGTCGCTGGGGGGCTGGAGCTGGGAGGGGGCCCTGGTGGTGCTGGGGGTCTACACCCTGCTGGAGGGGGTCACCAGCACGTTGCTGCAACCCAACCTCAGCACGATCGTGGCCCACGTGCGCACCGGCAGCCTCGATTTCGTCCTGCTCAAGCCGATCGACAGCCAGTTCTGGCTCTCGGCCCGCACCTTCTCCCCCTGGGGTCTGCCCGGCATCGCCCTGGGTGCCGGCCTGATCGGTTACGCCGCCTGGAAAGCCGGTGCCAGCCCGGCGCCCCTGACCCTGCTGGCGGCGGCCCTGATGCTGGTCGCCAGCCTGCTGATCCTCTACAGCCTCTGGTTCGTGCTGGCGGCCAGCAGCATCTGGTTCGTGAAGATCTGGAACGCCACCGAGGTGCTGCGCAGCGTGCTGGTGGCGGGCCGCTTTCCGGTCAGCGCCTTCCCGGCGGGCCTGCGGGCCTTCTTCACCTTTGTGGTGCCGGTGGCCTTCCTGACCACCGTGCCGGCCGAGGCGATCCTGGGGCGGGCCACCGGCCCCTGGCTGCTGGCCGGGGGGGCCGTGGCCGCCGGCTCCCTGGTGGTGAGCCGTTGGTTCTGGCAGTTCGCCCTGCGCTTCTACACCTCCGCCTCCAGCTGAATGGAGCCCCTCGTCCCCCTTCCCCTGCAAGCCCTGCCGCCCCTGCCACCCCTGGCCCTGGCGGTGGTGGGCCATGTGGAGATGGTGAGCTTCATCGGCGTGGCGCACCTGCCGGCAGCCGGCGAGATCCTCCATGCCGACGATTTCTGTGAGCTTCCCGCCGGAGGCGGTGCCGTGGTGGCGGTGCAGATGGCCCGTCTCACGGGACAGCGCATTCCCTTCTTCACCGCCCTCGGCAACGACGCGCTCGGCCGCCGGGCCGCCGAAGAGCTCGAGGGCCTGGGACTGGAGCTGCACATCGCCTGGCGGGAAGCCCCGACCCGGCGAGGGATCACCTTCATCGACGCCGGCGGCGAGCGGACGATCACGGTGATCGGCGAGCGGCTGATGCCCACCGGCGCCGATGGGCTGCCGTGGCAGCGGCTGGCCGGGGCCGATGGCGTGTTCGTCACCGCCACCGATGCGGCTGGCCTGCAGCTGGCACGGCGGGCCCGGGTGCTGGCCGCCACCCCGCGGGTGCGGCTGTCGGCCCTGCGGGAGGCGGGCGTGGGCCTCGACGGCCTGATCGGCAGTGCCGCCGATCCCGGCGAGTCCTACCGGCCGGGGGATCTGGAGCCGGCGCCATCGCATTACATCGGCACCGAAGCCGAACGGGGCGGGGTGCTGGAGCCCGGCGGCCGTTATGCCGCCGTGCCGCGCCAGGGCCCCGTGCTGGATGCCTATGGCGCCGGCGACAGTTTCGCCGCCGGCGTCACCACGGCCCTGGCCGCCGGCTGGAGCCTCGAGGAGGCCATCAGCCTCGGCTGCCACTGCGGCGCCGCCTGCCTCGATGGCCGCGGTCCCTACGCCAGTCAGCTGCAGCTCAGCCAGCGCTGACCAGGAGCAGCAGCCGGTTGCCCTCCGGATCGGCCAGCCAGGCCTCGGCCCCGAAGGGTTCCTGCCGCGGCGGCTCCACCGGCACCGCCCCCTGGGCCAGCACCACGGCGAGCCAGTCGTGGAGCGCCTGCAGGGGGGGCGCATCGCCCGCCGGGCGCGAGAAACAGAGGGACAGCCGGCCCTCGCCGCGGGGACGGGGGCGCCGGCGGGACGGGGCGTAGATCTCCAGCCGCCCCTCGCCAGGCCCCAGCAAGCGCCAGTGGCGGGCACTGGCGCCCGCCAGGGGCGTGGTCTGCAGCAGGGCGCCGTAGAAGACGGCCAGACGCTCGGGGTCGTCGGCGGCCAGCACCAGGAAGGGGGGTGGAACGGCAGGGGTCATAGCGGAAAGCGCCGCCTCGGGCGCCGCGATTCGCCACCATGGCAGCAGAACGGATTCCCGAGGCCATGGCGGTGCTGGTGCTGAACGAGGCGGAGCGACGCAAGCTGGACGGCTCCGACGACGCCCTCTTCTATGCCGAACCCCGCTACGTGCAGCACCTCGACGGCGCCTTCCGCCGCCGGCTGACGGCGCTCTACCGCGAACGGATCCCCCCCTGTGCGGTGGTCCTGGATCTGATGAGCAGCTGGGTGAGTCACCTGCCCGAGGAGATCCGCTACGAAGAGGTGATCGGTCACGGCCTCAACGGGGCCGAGCTGGCGGCGAACCCCCGCCTGGATCGGCACTGGCTGCAGAACCTCAACCAGGACCAGCGGCTTCCCCTGGCGGATGCCAGCGTGGATGCGGTGCTGCTGGTGGCGGGCTGGCAGTACCTGCAGAGACCCGAGCCGGTGGCGGCAGAACTGCTGCGGGTGGTGCGCCCCGCCGGCCAGGTGATCGTGGCCTTCTCCAACCGGATGTTCTTCCAGAAGGCACCCCAGATCTGGACCGACGGCAGCGACCGGGATCACCTCGCTTACATCAGCCGGGTGCTGCAGGCCCAGGGCTGGCCGGCCCCCCAGCTGATCGCCGAGCCGACGCGGGCCGAGGGCCCCCAGGGCTGGCTGGGGGGGCAGGGGGATCCGTTCTTTGCCGTGGTGGCCGAAAGACCTGCGCCTTAGGCACCCCCATGGCCGACGCCATCCCCAGCCCAACCCAGGACGAGCCCCTGCCCCGGTGGCGCCCACTGCTGCGCGGGGCGCTGGAGCGCCAGGGCCGTTCTCCCCAGGCCCGCTGGCTGCAGCTGGCCAGCCTGGCCGCGGATGGCACCCCGAGGGTGCGGACCCTGGTGTTCCGTTGCTGGTCAGGGGCCGTGGCCCTGGATCTGCTCACCGACCGCCGCAGCGCCAAAAGCGGTGAACTGAAAGGGAAAGCCGCCCTGGAGCTTTGCTGGGTGCTGCCGAAGGCCCGCTGCCAGTTCCGCCTCCGGGGCCACCGGCTCCCGCTCGCTGGCGAGGAGGAACAGCAGGCCCTGGATCGCCACTGGCTGGCCCTGACCCCCAGGGGCCGGGCCCTCTGGGGCTGGCCGACGCCGGGGGAGCCACTGCAGGCGGACGCGCCTTTCCCGCGGGAACTCGATGACAGCGCCCCGAGACCGGAGCATTTCGAGCTGCTGCGGGTGCAGCTGCAGCGGGTGGAACTGCTGGAGCTGCTGGGTCACCCGCACCGGCGCCGCTGCTGGCGAGCCGCCAGCGACTGGCAGGAGGAATGGCTCAACCCGTAAGACCCACAGACCCCGCGTGGCGTCCACGTTTAACAGATCTTTACATTAGCCTGGGCCAAAGCAAGAGATCCATGCTTGAAGCCCTGTTCCCGATTGTTTATATGGTCAGCTTCGCGGTGATCGCCGGCGGTGCCTTCGCCCTGATGACCCAGAACCTGCGCAGCGCCTCGACCATGCCCGCGAAGCGGTCCTCCCACCCCGAAGCCCCCGCCCCGGGGGAAGAGGTTCTGTACGTGGACCTCAGCCGCGAACGGCTCGAACAGCTCTACGAACAGGCCAGCTGAGGGCAGTCAACCGGGAAACACCGTGATGCTGGACGTTTCCCGGTAGTTGTCATCCGCCATGCTGTCGACCCGGAAGGAGGTCCAGGTGGCAAAGGGCTCCGGATCACTGGCGGTCACCGGCCATTCGATCCGTCGTCTTTGGTAGGTCAGCCCAACGCAGGTCAAGGCCTGGTCGTCGGCCATCAGCGACCAGAGCAGCCGCAGGTCGCTGCGCTCGTAGGGGATGCTCCCCTCCTGAATGCACGGATCGGCCGGGTAGCCCGGGGAGAGCTCGAGCGAACGCTGGTTTTCCCAGCAGAGGTATTGGCCGTTTTCCGTGGGATAGAACCAGCAGGTTTCGTTGTCGGCCTCCCGCAGGGAGAACTGGTCGAGACAGCGAATCGAGGCGATGGCCAGGCGATCCGCCGGGTGGCCGGTGCGTCCCTCAAGCTCCCCACCGTTGAGCTCGTAGGCACCGAGCCAGAGGGAACGGGGTTCCAGGTGGGGCACCAGGGCATCACAGATCATTCGGCGGACGGAGGCCGTTTCCGCCGGGGAGGTGAGGTCGTCCTGGCAGAGATTGGTGCGGAGGGGCACGAACGGATCGGCCCCACTGACGTTGGCCTGACCTGAAGCGACCAGCTCATCGAGGCTCAGCTCGGGTGGGGTCGCCGTGCGGAACATGCGCAGGGCAATGCCACTACCGACGCCAAGACGCTGGGCCGCCTGAAGTTCTGCCCAGGCCGCGCCATCGCCGGGCAGGGCTCCTTCCGGGGCCAGGACAAAGACAAGAGCGTGCGCCATGGAGGATCGGGGTGAACGCTGCAGACATCAAAGCCCGGATGGCAGAACCATCCGGGCTGAATCAGGCGAACCTTCCGGTGAATCAGCCCAGGCCGATCTGGGCAAGGATGCCTTGGCCGGTGAGGATTTCGGTGCCGAGGCCGATCACGAAACCGAGCATGGCAAGACGGCCGTTCCAGGTTTCAGCGAAAGCGACGAAGCCGAAGCGGGAGGTGGAGTCGGTCATGGAAGGGGTTGTTTGCGAAACTTGAAGGGAGTGTAAACGATCGTGAAGCGTTGTGACTGTCGTCAGCGATGCCGTTGACGCCCCAGGGGCTCGATCCATTCCTCGCAAAAGCCGGAGGTGGGCTGCTCGGGGGCCGGAGCGTCGGCGGACGCCAGGCGGCAGCCCAGCTGGATGTCGCCCTGATCGAGCAGACGACCGAGCCTGAGGGCAGTGGCTTCCTCCAGGCGGGAGAAATGGTCCTGCCCATGGGTGAGCCAGGAGAGTTCGGTGGGGGTGATGATCCCGGTGGCCAGAGATTCCAGGTAGAGCTCGCCGACCGTCATGGCTGATGTAACGGAACGTAATGATTCTGGCGCGTGGCAGCGGAGACCGCGTCACGGCGCCGGATCGGCGCCGTGACGCGCCTGGGGGAGTCAGTCCTTTACAATTCTTAAGACGTTCTTCGGGGACGGGTTCGCTGACCCGTCCTTTTTTTTGCCCATAGGCCTGGGCCCAGGGGCAGGATGAAGGCTCAGTCGTCGGGTACGCCCATGGAGACGGAAACGTTGCTGCCCCTGGCCGGGGCGGCGGTGCTGACCCTGATGGTGGTGGTGGGGGTCGTGGTGGTGGTGCTGCGGCCCAGCGACCTGCCGAAGCGCTGAGCGCACTTCCTAGCCTGCACCAATGGCGCTGCAGGTGGTCTGGTTCAAGCGGGATCTGCGCCTCCACGACCACCGCCCGTTGGTGGAGGCGGCGCGACGCGGCCCGGTGCTGCCCCTCTACGTCGTGGAACCGGAGCTATGGCAACGCCCGGACGCTTCAGCCCGGCAATGGGGCTTCTGCCGGGAGGCGCTTCAGGAGTTGGCAGAGGCGCTGGCCGGCCTGGGCCAGCCGCTGGTGGTCCGCGTTGGCGAGGTGGTGGCCGTGCTGGAGGCCGCCCATCGCCGCCATGGCATCGCCGGTCTCTGGAGCCACCAGGAGACTGGCAATCTCTGGACCTACGACCGGGACCGCCGCGTGGCGGCCTGGGCCAGGGATCGGGGGATCCCCTGGCAGGAAGGCGCCAGCTTCGGCGTGATCCGGGGCTTGAAGGATCGCCGTGGCTGGGCCCGGGCCTGGGAACAACGCATGGCCGAACCCCTGCTGGCCCCTCCCATCGCCCTGACTCCTCTGGCCGGGATCGCCGTGCGGGCCCTGCCCGCCGCCAGTGACCTGGGACTGGCGGCGGACCCCTGCCCCCAACGGCAGCGGGGCGGCCGCCGGGCCGGCATGGAACTGCTGGAAGGGTTCCTGCGCCAACGGGGACGGGGCTACCACCGCCGGCTCTCCAGTCCACTGACGGCCTTTGAAGCCTGCTCGCGACTCTCGCCCCACCTGGCCTGGGGCACCCTCTCGATGGGGGAGGTGGTGCAGGAGGCACGTGCCCGTCGGCTAGCCCTGGTGACGCTGCCGGCCCACGCCAGCGCCGGCTGGCCTAGGGCGCTGGACGCCTTCATCTCGCGCCTGCACTGGCACTGCCACTTCATCCAGAAGCTGGAACGCCAGCCCTCGATCGAAATCCTGGAGCTGCATCCCGCCACCCGGGGGCTGCGCCGCACCGATCCCGAACGGCTGGCGGCCTGGAGCGAGGGACGCACCGGGGTGCCGTTCGTGGATGCCTGCATGCGCGCCCTGCACCACAACGGCTGGATCAACTTCCGCATGCGGGCGATGCTGCTGTCCTTCGCCAGCCATCACCTCTGGATCGACTGGCGCGACAGCGGCCTGCACCTGGCGCGCCAGTTCGTGGACTACGAACCCGGCATCCACTGGAGCCAGTGCCAGATGCAGAGCGGCACCACTGGCATCAACACGATCCGGATCTACAACCCGATCAAGCAGGGCCTCGACCACGACCCGGAGGGGGTGTTTCTGAGGCGCTGGCTGCCGGAACTGGCCGGGGTGCCGGCGATCTGGCGCCACGAGCCGTGGCGGATGGATCCGTCCACCCAGGCGGCCAGCGGCTGCCGCATCGGCGCCGACTACCCCGCCCCGATCGTGGATGTGGCCGCCGCCGCCCGGGAGGCCCGGGAACGGCTCTGGGGCCTGCGACGCCAGAGCGGCTTCGGCGCCGCCGCCGACGCGATCCAGGAACGGCTCGGCTCGCGCCGCTCAGGCCTTCCCCCCTCCGGCAAGGGCACTGGTCCCAGGCGGCGGCGGGTCGCCGACGGACAGCTCTGCCTGGACCTGGGCATGGGCCTGGCCCCGGAGGGCGCTTCACGTTCCGTTACCTAAATCGGCAGAATCTTAATAATTCCACCGCCGCCATGACCACCACCCTCCTGCTTGAGATCTTCGCGGGATTCTTCACCGCCTTCATCGCCCTGTGGATGCTGGCGCTCAACCGTCCAACGGCTGGCGCTGCTGCCGTGCCCATCAGCGTCGAAGATGGCGACCCTGCCCCTGGGACCCCCATCCTCTCGGCCGTACGGCAGGCCCTGTCGTCCTATCTCCTGCGGGAAGGGCGCCTGGCCAACACCGGCCTGCTGGTCCTGCGCCTGGCGATCGGGGCGATGATGATCCACCACGGCCAGGACAAACTGGCCGATCCCCAGGCGTTTGCCACCAACTACGTGGTGCCCCTGCACCTGCCGTTCCCCCTGTTCCTTGCCCACGTCGCGGGCTACTCGGAGATCCTGGGCAGCTGGCTGCTGATCCTCGGCCTGCTGTCGCCCCTGGGGGCGCTGGCCCTCACCGGCACCATGGGGGTGGCCGCCTACCACCACATCCTCACCAGCGGGCTGAACATCTACGTGCTGGAACTGGTGGTGCTGTACCTGGGCGGCAGCCTCGCCCTGCTCCTGGTCGGTCCGGGGCGCTATTCGTTTGATGCCGGCATCCTGTCCGACCTGCTTCGCGATGGGGACGCCGAGATCGCTCAGGACGGCACCGCCACGGCCGGCACCGCCACCCTGCCCACCTACGGCCTGGCGGCCGAGGCCGGCTGAAGGGTCCCTGGCCTCCGTAAGGGCCGGCACGCTCGGCAGGTCTCCTGTCACCCATGGCAGGCTGGACGTCCGGCTCCCTTGTTCCCATGACCCGCGAGCACGACCCCTTCCGCATCCCCCGCGCCGGCTGGGAGGTGGCGCCCCTGGCGGGTCTGGCTTCGGTGGATCTGAACCACAACGGTGGTGCCGTCAGTGGTGGCGAGTTCTTCTCGGAATCGACCGTTGGAGGGGTGGTGCTTTACGCCACCTACCAGGCGCTGCTCACCGCCCTGCGCACCGAGGCCCTGCGCAAACGGGGCGAGATCGACCGGATCACCCAGATCCGGCTGGTGCTGGGCACAAGCCTGGAATCCGCCAAAACCGGCGTGGCCGTGGGGGCCGTGCTTTCGGTGGTGCTGCTGGTCTTCCCCTGGCTGGCGGCACCGATGGCGGTGATGGGTGTGGTGGGCAGTGCCAAGGCCTCCCTGGATCTGTTCCATGCCTTCTGGGATGGGCTCGATGCGGAACAAAAGCTCCAGGTCACCATCGCTGCCCACGAAGCCGGCGTGAATCTGCGTCGGTTCTTCAGCAACGCGTCCGATGGCGTGGGCACCATGGCGGGTTGACGGCCGTCACTGGCCGCCGAACAGCTGCTGCAGCAACCCGCCAAGGGCCTGCCCCAACCCTTCAGCGTCGCTGCCCTGAACCACCTGTCCATAGCCATCCACAGGCTGCAGGGCCTGATTCAACTGGGCCGTTGTGGCCTGGGTGGAGCTTCTGAAGCCCAGGTTGAACACGTTGCTCCAACCCAGCTGGATGTCCGTGCGGTACTGGTCGGCATTCACCTTGGACACGACGGCCGCCGTTGCGCCGTTCGGCAACTGGATGTTCCAGGGGTTGTTGCCCTGGGCCGTGAAACGGATGGTGCGCAGCTGGTTGGAGATCGGCAGCCTGTCGAAGGTGAAGGCCAGGGTCTTGGAACCATTGACGTTGTTCTGGACGATCTCGTAGCGGCAGGTGCCGTTGTAGATGGAGATCCCCGCATTGGTCCAGGCGCAGGTGCCGCTCTGGCGGGTGCGGGTGAAAGCGGGACGGAAGCTGGTGTTGGGTTGCTGTCCGGGGTTGAGGCCGCTGCCCGGTCCCCAGGTGGATCCGGAGCCGCCGATCACCGTGCCCTGGCCGCCCTGGTTGACGCCCCCGGCATTGGAGCCGAACAGCCAGGGATTCAGCCGTGGGTCGTAGGAGGTGCGCTGGTTGTTGGTCCAGCAGCCGCGCAGGTTGAAGTTGCAATAGCGGCCATTGGCGAAGGTGACATCGACGATCGGATTGTTGACCAGATTGTTTTCCAGATTGCGGCGCGCACGACGGCCGAACTCTTGCTCGGTTTCTGCCAGGGCGGCACCGTTGGCATTGAAACAGACGCTCACGGAGCCATCACAGATCACCCCCTGGACAGGGAACGTCAGGGATCTGCCGCTCGGTCGGCCGTAACCGGCGCCCCCGGATCCGCCCCCGCCGCCCCAGGGCGTGGTCTGCCCCGGCGTCTGCTGGCTTGGGGACCCCCAGGGATTGCCCTGGGCCCGTGCCTCCGGTGCCGCCACGGCCATGGGCAAAGCGACCATGGGCAGGGTCACGAACAGCAGCGATGCCTGGCTGAAGAGTCCGATGAAACTTTTTTTCATCAATCCTGGAACACGTTCACGAGCACTGGAATCAAGGATACCAGGATTGGTCTTTCGAACCCTTTTTATCTGGCGATCTGCAGCAACCAAGCAGAAGAATTGTCAAGGTTGGTGATCACAACGCCGCATGGTGATCACAGGCCAGCTCGAAAGCCTCTTCCCCGTCACTCCGCAGCCAGGCTGCCGCGCACCATGTTCATGCCGCAGTGGAACGGGTAAGGCCCCGGTCGGTTGGGCAGCAGCTCGATGCTGGTGGTGGCCCCCAGGGGGAGGTCGAGGGTGCGCTGGAAGTCCGGGAAAATCACCTGAGCCACACAGCCGCTCGGATCGGTGCGGTGAAAGCGGAGGCGCACGGGCCGGCCCGCCTTCACCCTGATCTGGGACGGGGAGTAGCCGCCATCCACGGTGATGGTGATCTCCTGCACCCCCTGCTCCCCTTCGCTGGCCACCACGCCACCACCATGGCGGCCCAGAAACCACCAGAGTTCAGCGAGGATCAGGGCCAGCCCCACCGCCGTCACCAGCACCTGAAGGGCCAGCGGCTGGGGAATCGTGCGCCACAACGGCGCTGAGAGGGAAAGAGGCGTTGCGACGAAGAGGGGCGTCATGCTGCGGCCCCCACGGAACGATGGGCTGGCTGGAAGCGGCGCAGCCGCAGGGCATTGCTCACCACCGACACCGAGCTGAAGGCCATGGCGGCCCCGGCCAGCATCGGGTTCAGCAGCCAACCCGTGAGCGGGAACAGCAGGCCGGCGGCGATCGGGATTCCCGCCACGTTGTACGCGAAAGCGAAGAAGAGGTTCTGGCGGATGGTGGCCATGGTGCGGCGGCTGAGTTCGATCGCCGCCGGTACGCCACCCAGATGGCCCGAGAGCACGGTGATGTCACTGGCGGCGATCGCCACATCGGTGCCCGTTCCCATGGCGATGCCCACCTCGGCCCGGGCCAGGGCGGGAGCGTCGTTGAGGCCGTCGCCCACCATCGCCACCGGTCCCTGGCCCTGCTCCTGCAATCGCTGCACCACCGCCGCCTTGTCGCCGGGAAGCACCTCGGCGATCACCCGCACGATGCCCACATCGGCGGCCACCACTTCGCTGGTGCGGCGTGCGTCACCGCTGAGCAGCACCACCTCCAGACCCAGGCGGCGCAGGGCTGCCACGGCGGCATGGGCTTCGGGCTTGATCGGATCAGCGATGCCGAAGCAGGCCTCGATCCTTCCGGCCACCGCGACGGCGGCCACGCTGCGGGCGGCCCTCTCCAGCCGCGACACCACCGGATCGAGGGGAGCGGTGTCCAGGCCCGATGCGTCCAGCCAGCGGGGGCTGCCCACCCGCACCTCCTTCCCGGCCACGGTGGCCAGGACGCCAAGACCCGTCATGGCCTCGAAGACGTCCACATCCGGAAGCTCCGCGTCGCCGCGACGGCTTGTGGCGTAGGCCACGATCGCTTCGGCCAGGGGATGCTCCGAGCGCGATTCCACCGCCGCCACCAGGGCCAGGAGCGTCTGGGCCGGCAGCTGGCCACTGCGGAGGCGTTCGAAATCGGTCACCTCGGGCTGGCCGGCGGTGAGGGTGCCGGTCTTGTCGAGCACGATGGTGCGCAGCCCGCCGGCCGTTTCCAGCGCCTCGGCGCTGCGGAAGATCAGGCCGTTCTCGGCCCCCTTGCCGGAGGCCACCATGATCGCCGTGGGGGTGGCCAGGCCCAGGGCGCAGGGGCAGGCGATCACCAGCACACTCACCAGGAACAGGCTCGCCAGGACAACGTTGCCGCTGACCAGGAACCACAGCACAAAGGTGGCGATGGCGATGGCAATCACCACCGGCACGAACCAGCCCACCACCTGATCCGCCAGGCGCTGCACCTGGGTGTGGGAGCTCTGGGCCTGGCGCACCAGCTCCACGATGCGGGCCAGCATGGTGTCAGCGCCCACCCGGGTGACACGGAAGCTGAAGCTGCCGCTGCGGTTCATCGAGGCGCCGATCACCCCATCCCCGGGGCCCTTGGCCACCGGTGTCGGCTCGCCGGTGAGCATCGACTCCTCCACCCAGGAACTGCCTTCCACCACCACGCCATCGAGGGGCAGCTTCTCCCCGGGACGCACCTGCACCAGATCCCCCACCATCACCTTCGCCACGGGGATCTCGGTGACGACCCCCTCCCGCAGCACCCGGGCCGTGGGGGGCTGGAGCTGGAGCAGCCGCCGGATCGCCTCGGAGGTCTGGCCGCGGGCCCGGGCTTCCAGCAGCCGGCCCAGCAGCACCAGGGTGAGGATCACCGCGGCGGTTTCGTAGTACACATCGGCCGGCAGTCCCTCGGCGACGAGGACACCCGGAAACGCGGTGGCCACCAGCGAGGCCAGCCAGGCAATGCCGGTGCCGGCGGCCACCAGGGTGTTCATGTCGGCGCTGTGACGGCGCAGGGCCGACCAGGCGCCGGTGAAGAACTCCCGGCCGCACCAGAACAGCACAGGGGAACTCAGCACCAGCTGGGTCCAGGGGCTGGTGAACCAGCCCGGCAGCCACTTGAGGTGGACACCGAGCATGTGGGGCAGGGTGGCCGCCACCACCAGACCGGTGAGCACGGCCGCCACCGACAGCTTGCGGCGCAACATGGTGAGCTCATGGGCCAGCTCCCGCTCCATGGCCGTTGCGGTACCGGCCGCCGGCTCGGCGTGGCAACAGGGGGAACCCGCGCTGGAGTGGCTCATCAGGGGCAGACCAACGCCGAGGGCGAAAGGTTCAGCCTATGGTCTCCCCTCGGCTGGAGAGTCAAGCCATCGGACCAGCCAGCCGCTCGGCGCGGCCGTGGAAGCCCCAGCCGCTCTCGCGCAGTGGTTGACAGGGAGCTTTTTCGGAATCTGCCCAGGTGTTGCCATCGACGGGGACCCATCAGGGTGTCTGTGCCGCGATCCACCCATGGCGGCAGACATTCGACAGGAAGCGCCGTACCTAGGCTGAATGGGTGCCCACACCCCACGACTGGAGCCATCTGCAGGAGCAGGCCAGGACCCTGCTGGATGGCCTCAGCCTGGACGAAAAACTCGGCTTGCTCGACGGTGACACCCCGTTCTGGGGGGGCCTGGCGGAGATCGCCTTCCACGACGCCTCCCACCGCCGCCCCTGGCCGGCCGGGGTTATGCGTCGCCTGGGCATCGGCGGTCTGCACTTCGTCGATGGCCCCCGGGGTGTGGTGCTCGAAGGCGGCGCCACCACCTTCCCGGCGCCCATCGGGCGCGGTGCCAGCTGGGACATTGATCTGGAGGAAAGGATCGGCGAGGCCATGGGCAAGGAGGCGCGATCGTTCGGCGCCAATCTGCTGGGCGGCATCTGCGTCAACCTGCTGCGCCACCCCGGCTGGGGCCGGGCCCAGGAGACCTACGGCGAGGACCCGGTGCACGTGGGCGCCATGGGGGCCGCCACCACCCGTGGCGTGCAGCGCCATGCCATCGCCTGCGTCAAGCATTTCGCCCTCAACTCGATCGACAGCGCCCGCTTCAGGGTCGATGTGGATGCCAGCGAGCGGGTGCTGCGGGAGCTTTACCTGCCCCAGTTCCGCGACTGCATCGAGGCCGGGGCCCTGGCGGTGATGAGCGCCTACAACAGTGTCAACGGGGCCTGGTGCGGCCAGCATCCCCATCTGCTGCAGGAGATCCTCAAGCAGCGCTGGGGCTTCCGCGGCTTCGTGCTCAGCGATTTCATCTTCGGAATCCGCGATGGAGAGGCCGCCATCGCGGCCGGCCAGGACCTGGAGATGCCGTTTCGGATGATCTTCCAGGCCACGCTTCCGGCGGCGGTGGCCGCGGGACGGGTGCCGATGGCACGGATCGATGACGCCGTGCTGCGGCTGCTGCTGGCCCAGGCAACGGTGCCCGGAGGCGCCTACCCGGAATCGTTGCGGGGCTGCCGCGACCACCAGCATCTGGCGCGGGAAGCGGCCACCAAATCGATCGTGCTGCTCAGGAACGAGGGCAACCTCCTGCCCCTGCGCGGGATCGGCTCCCTGGCGGTGATCGGGCCTTTGGCCGACACCGCCAACCTGGGGGACCGGGGCTCCTCCGACACCCGGCCCACGCCGGGGTCGGTGGTGACACCCCTGGCCGGCCTGCGGGCTGCGGCGCCGGACATCAGACTGGCTCACACCGATGGCAACGACCTGGCCGTGGCCTCGGCCCTGGCGGCCCGCAGCGACGCGGCGCTGGTGGTGGTGGGTCTGGACTGGCGCCACGAGGGCGAGCACATCCACCCCGGGGATCTGGCACCGATCCTGGGCCAGGCCCCCCCTCCCGACGGGCTGCTGCGCCTGGTCGGTCGCCGCCGCCTGCTGCCGTTGTGGTCGCGGCTGGCGGCCGCGGCCGCCCAGGTGACACGCCTGGGCTCGGCCCGCGCCGGCGGCGCCTTCGCCTCGGGCGATCGCACCAGGCTCCAGCTGCCGGCCGACCAGGAGGCCCTGATCCTGGCCGTCGCCGCCGCCAACCCCCGCACGGTGGTGGTCCTGATGGGGGGTGGGGCGATCCTCTGCGAGGCCTGGCGCCAGCGGGTGCCTGGCCTGCTGCTGCTCTGGTACCCAGGCCAGCGGGGCGGGGAGGCCCTCGCCGACGTGCTGCTGGGACGGGTGTCACCCTCGGGGCGGATGCCCTATGCGGTGCCCACCGATGCCAGCCACCTGCCACCGTTCGATCCCCGGGCCCGGCAGATCACCTACGACCTCTGGCATGGCTACCGGCGGCTGGGACGCCAGCGTCACCCAGCGGCCTTCCCCTTCGGATTCGGCTTGTCCTACAGCAGCTTCAGCCACAGCGACCCGGAGGCCCAGCTGCTTCCCTGCGCCCTGGAGCTCAGGCTGACGGTGGCGAACACGGGGACGATGGACGCTGCCGAGGTGGTCCAGATCTATGCCGAGCCCCCCGGTCAGGCCGTGGAACGGCCGCGCCGCAGCCTGGTGGGCTTCCGCCGGCTGAGCCTCCAGCCCGGCCAGAGCGAGCGGGTGGCGATCGAGATCCCGCTGCGACGCCTGGCCTGGTTCGATGCCTCCCGCGACGCGTTCGTGCTGGAGGGGGGGGCTCACCGGCTCGTGGCGGCTCGCCACGCCGAGGACCAGGGGATCGGCGTGAACGTCACCCTGGAGGCTGGGTTGGTGGGCCACTGAGGGATCAGGGGACCGTGGCGCGGCTGTCCAGGAGCGCCAGGGTTCCCTGGACCCGCAGGTGGTTGTAGCGCTGCAGCCAGATGAAGGGCAGGTTGAACAGGGTCGCGAAGATCAGGTTGCTCAGCACCCCCGCCGGCGGCAGCCACAGGGCTGTCACGATCCAGAACGGCCAGAGCGCCAGATGGACCAGCTCGGCCCGACGGGTCTCCTCCAGCAGGCGCTGCAGGGTGGCGCGATCCCGGCCCACCAGGCTGTTCTTGGCCACACCGCCTGGAAAGGCCGTGCCGGCATCCGGCAGCAGGGATTTCCAGCGGTGAATGCCGAGCCGTTGCTCAAAGCCCTCCTTGCTCTCCGGCCAGGGACGTCGACCGGTGAGCCAGGTGTCGCGCGCCAGGGCCGACTGGGGCAGGCGGTGGGCCAGCCAGCCGATCAGCACCGACCACAGCAACCAGCCCAGGCCGCAGGCCAGGACCGCTAGCGCGTCGGAAACCGTCTGCCTTTCCATTCGATCGTGCCCCGCTCCAGATTCAGGATCGCCAGAGCGAACACCCCCAGAAAGAACAGCACGGGAATCGGGAAGATCAGGCAGATCCAGCCGAAGTCGCCGATCCGCCGGGTGACCACCAGCAGCTGCACGGCAAAGGCGAGGTAAAGGAGCAGATTGGGCAGCACGGAGGCCTCCCCCACCATCGGCCAGCCCAGCAGGGAGGCGGGCAGGCACCAGGCGGCCCAGAACAGCCCGGAGATCCAGAGGAGCACAGCCAGCATCCAGAACCAGCGCACCTCCCCGGCGGCGGTGGCGAAGTTCTTGGCGAAGCCCACCACCATGTTCTGGAGGCCGCCGGGATACATGCGGTAGTCGAGCAGGCCTTGGCCGATGAAGGCGCTCACCGGCAGTCCCGCCTGCTCGTACAGATGGCCCAGGAACCAGTCCTCCACCACTTTATCGGCGACCGCCGCATGGCCGCCGATGTGGTCGTAATCGGCCCGGCTGGTGGCCATGGCCGGACCAAAAGCCACCCCGCAGTTCTTCCCCATCGGCACCGCCATCAGCCCCACGAGGTTGAACAGCACCGAGAGCTGCTCGTAGGGCTTCTCGGTGCGGTGGAAGGGCTGGACCGAAACCAGGCCGCCCAGTTCCTGCTGCGCCGCCACGAGACGCTTCAGGAACTCGGGGTGGGGCTCGGTGTCGGCGTCGAGGAACAGCAGAAGCTTCCCTGCGCTGGCGCGGACGCCATGGTGCAAGGCCCACGTCTTGCCGCACCATCCCTCCGCCAGGGGCGGTGGCTGGATCACCCTGACCCCGTCTGCGGCAGCGATGGCGGCCGTGCGATCACTGGAGTGATCGTCGATCACGATCACCTCCGTGGGGGTGAGGCTCTGGAGGTGCAGGGCAGACAACAGCTTCGGGAGGGTGTGTTCCTCGTTGCGGGCCGGAATCAGCACCGAAACAGAGGGTTGACCCTGAACCCTGGAGGGGGGGAGACGCGGCATACGCAGGCACAGGGCCCAGCCGAGCAGCCAGCGCACCAGCAGGGAGATGGCCAACAGATCCACGGTCGGCTCAGCTGCTTGTGCTTCTAAGCTAGGGACGCAGCAGCTCGTCGACTAAGGCCTCCAGGGCGGCCGGGTGGCTCAGGAGCTGGTGGTGGTAGCGCACCGGCAGCTTCTTCCCCGGACCGATCGGCAGCACGGCACGCCAGGCCGGCATCACCATCAGATCCGGCTCGCAGTAGAAGCTGCAGCAATCGACCGTCTGCAGGGTGGTGAGGTCGGCGTTAAGACGCTGCAGTAACGGGCTGCCCGTCTTCAGGTCGGCGATGCCAGCCAGGGGCCAGCGGGGCCAGGGCCCGGCTGTGAGGGTGCCCTGCTGGGGGCTGCCCACGCTGATCAGCCGCCGGGTGCGCCGATGGCCGCCGAGCAGCTGGATCCAGGCGCGGGCGATCACCCCACCCATCGAAAAGCCCAGCAGGTCGATGGGTTGCTCCTGGCCGAAGGACGCGTCGATGTGGGTGGCGAGCAGGCCGGCCTGCACCGCGATCGGCGTCAGCCCGAAGCGGTGGGGAAGGTGGGGAATCAACAGGGGGCCGCGGCGCCCTGCCAGCTGGCGCTTGAGCGGGTCGAACACACCGGGGGTGTCCCACATGCCGTGGATCAGCACCAGCGGTGGGAAAGGGTGAGACCGATCCCGGTCCGGCATCGGCCAGTCGCGCCACGGGATGGTGATTACCAGACCAGCTCCGGCAACTCCCGGAACACCTGCCGCACCCCCGCGCTCCACTCCCGGCTGAGTTCCTGGAAATAGACGTCACCCTCGCTGAACCGGCGCCGCTGGGTGATCGCGAGGCGATCCCGCTCGTAGAGGAGCAGGTCGATCGGCATCCCCACCGACAGGTTGCTGCGCATGGTGGAGTCGAACGACACCAGCACACATTTGGCCGCTTCTCCCAGGGTGGTGTCGGAATGGATCACACGGTCGATGATCGGCTTTCCATACTTGGCTTCGCCCGTCTGCAGGAAGGGCGTGTCCGCGCCGGCTTCGATGAAGTTGCCCTCGGCATACATCCGGAACAGCCGGGGCTCCTCCCCCTTGATCTGCCCGCCCACCAGGAAGGACGCATTGAAGCTGGAGCCGGAGGCCTTGAGATAAGGGCCGTCCCGCTGCTCGATCGCCCGGACCGCATCCGACACCAAGCCCATCACCTCGAACATGGTCTGGGCCGTCCAGACCGACGGGCTGCCGTCGCCGGCCTCGGCCCGTTGGCGCAGCAGGCCGATCACCGCCTGGGTGCCGGCCAGGCTGCCGGAGCTGAGCAGCACGAGCACCCGATCGCCCGTGCGCTCGAACACGGTCATCTTGCAGAAACTGGCGAAATCGTCCAGACCTGCATTGGTGCGTGAATCGGAAGCGAACACCATCCCCCCTTCCAGCAACACGGCCACGCAATAGGTCATGCGGTCCACACCTCAAACGATTCCAGCTCCGAAGGGCCGAAGGTGGTGGTGAGCGCCACATCCGCCGCGTCCCGGCCCCGGGCGATCAGGATCCGCCCGATCCGGGGCGTGTTGTTGCGCGGGTCGAACACGTGCCAGCCATCCCCGAGGTAGGCCTCGAACCAGGCATGGAAGTCCATGGCCGTGTGGGGCGGCGGCACCTCGATGTCACTCAGGTAACCGGTGCAGTATCGCGCCGGGATGTTCATGCAGCGGCAAAGGGCGATCGCCAGATGGGCGAAGTCACGGCACACCCCCTCCCGGCTTTCGAAGGTCTGCAGGGCGGTCTTCGTTGCGCTGGAGCGGCCGTAATCGAAACGCACGTGCTGGTGGACGAAATCGCAGATCGCCTGCACCCTCCCCCAGCCACCAGGGGCCCCCTCAAACCTGGACCAGGCCATGGGCGAGAGCAGGTCGGACTCACAGAAGCGGCTGGCCAGCAAGAACAGCAGCGCCTCCTCCGGCAGCTCCTCCACCGGCCGCTGCTCCAGAGCGGGCAGCACCGGATCGGGCCGCCCGGAATCGGCCACCAGCCCGCTGCCCCGCAGTCGCAGCAAGCCGGACGGTGCCACCAGCCGGTGGCAATGGTTGCCGTAGGAATCCACATACAGGCGCAGGGGCACCTGGGGCTCCACCTGGAGCGGATCGGCCTCCAGCAGATCGGCGACCCGGCTCGCATGCACCCCCAGGGTGACGATCATGGGTGTCGGCGCGGGGAAGCGGAGCGCCACATCGAATCCCACCCGTATCTCGAGGGGTTGGCTCGGTGGTGGCGAGGCCTGTTGAAGGGAGTTCATGGATCACCCTAAGAAGTGTGGTGAGCCGGGAGTGGTGGGAATCCCTCCGCCAGGGCTCCCTCCAGCACACCGGCGAGGCGCTGCGCCCACTCCTGCCGGGCGGCCTCGGTGGCCAGCAGGTCCTGGCGAATCTCCAACTCCACGTGGGGAATCCGGCGCGCCTCGCCGTGCACCACCAGCGTGTAGTCGCTCGCGTCACTGACGGCGTAGGGCTCGTTGTCCCCCACCAGCAAGCCCTGCTCGCCCTCCAGTCCCTGGCGGATCCGCCGGGCCAGACGGCCATCGCGGCCGTACAGGACCCCCACGTGCCAGGGGCGCACGTCGGTGCCGAGCACCGGCGTGAAACTGTGCAGCGTCACCAGCACGCTCGGCTGGCCGCGCCCGCGCCGGGCCTCCAGCTCGGCGGCGATGCGGCGGTGGTAGGGGTGGAAGAGCGCATCCAGCCGCTGCTGCCGCTCCGCGGGGGCGAGGTCGGCATTGGCGGCGATGGCGGCGGTCTCGCTGTGGCTGACAATCGAATCGGGCGCCTGCGGCGGCCGGTTGGCATCGACCACCAGCCGCGAATAGTTGTGCAGGATCAGGAAGGCATCGAGCCGCGCTGACAGCAGCAGGGCCAGCCCCGCCACGCCAAGATCCCAGGCCACATGGGTGTCCAGCACCCGATCGCTCAGGCCCAGGCCGGCCAGGCAACAGGGAATGGCGCGGCCGGCGTGGTCGCCCGTGAGCAACACGGCGGAGCGCCCGGTGGGGCAGACGATCCGGTAGACGGGCGGATCAGCATCTCCCAGGAGGGGGTCCAGGGGCAACGTCACCATCAGGGTTCAAGCTGCGTCGTGAAGCCCTGCAGCTCGCTGATCCAGACGCCCACCTGCATCGACAGTAGGGAAGCTCCGCAGAAGCTGCCGGCGATGGGTGTCACCGACTCGGGCCGTCGGGCCACCGCGACAGGGATGTGGGTGTCGCCGACAATGTCGCCATGGGTGGGATCGAACCCCTTCCAGCCAGCCCCTGGCAGAAAGACCTCCGCCCAGGCATGCGTGCTGCCGGCTTGCTCCGGCGGCAGCGCCGTGAAGCTGTAACCACTGACGAAACGGGCTGCGAATCCGAAACATCTGGCCGCCTCCATGAACAGAACGGCGATGTCACGGCAGGACCCCCAGCCGCCCTGGAGCGTCGCGGCACAGCTCTGGACACCAGGCTCGTCACGTTGTCGGTAGGAGATGCGGTGGTGGGCCGCCAGATTCAGCCGCTTCAACAACGTGTAGCTCTGAATGCTCTCGCCGGGCTGCCAGACCGTTGCCATCCACTGCAGCAAAGGCAGACTCGGTTGTGGGTCCGTTAGCGACAGATAGGCCTCCAGCAAAGGGAGATCCTTGGACGCATAGTGAAAGGGATAGTTAACCGCCTCCTCATCCACAACGAAATCAAGCGGAACACGGTCGTATTGCTGAATGATCAGATTGCTTTCGATCAGCAATCTGTCAGAAATGTCATGGAACGACGCCGTGGCAAGACAATTCCCCTCCACATCCCGGTGCCAGCGCAGCTTTGCCGCCGGGCTGATCGATAACGAGGAGGTTTCGATGCGCAGGTCGTGGCCCTCCCGGGGACGAAGACGCAGTGTATGGGTGCCGAGCCCGACAGGGGCGCTGTAGGAGTAGGTGGTGAGGTGATGGATGTTGAAGCGTCGCATCGGCTCGCCAGGCACAGAATCGGAGGGTCACTGGGAATAGATCAGAACACTGTACGGACCCACCCCAAAAGAGCCGTGAAAAGGGAAGCCATCCCGATCCCCCGGTACGGCTGCAAGATCAGCGCTTGGGTAACCAGCAAAGGATTCACTGTAGCCGTGCCAATCACTATTAAAGCGAAGTGTCCAGGAATTGGCCGCCGGCAAACCCACGATGTAGTCCTCCTGGGTCTGGTGTGAAAAATTGGCGATCACCACCACATCATCTCCGGGGCCGCCTCGATCCCAGCGGTGAAAGGCCATCACGTTTCGCTGGGTATTGAGATGAAACACCTGGCTGAACTGTCCGCAGAGCCCACGGGAGACGCCCTGCCGATCAAGGCGAAGGCGGATCAGATCCCGGTACAAACGCACGATGCCCCGAAACTCCTGGCGCTGGTCCCAGTCGACGGGGACCGTATCGCGGAACCAGCCACCTTCAAGGAACTCCTGCCCCTGAAACAGCATGGGAATTCCGGGTGCCGTGAACACCATGGCGGCCGCCAGGGTGGAACGCTTCTGGGCATGCCAGCCGGTGGGATCCTCCGGGTTGACATCCTGGGGAATCCGGGACTGCCCATTGGCCACGTCGTCATGGGATTCGCTGTAGATCACGCGTTCAAACGCATCATCGTTGTAGCGATAAAGAATGGCATCCCGGATCCTCTCCAGAGCACGGTCTTCATCCCTCGGTGCAATCACGGCCTGACGGATGGGTTGGATGAAATGGGGATCCCATTGGGATCCAAAGCCGGCGCCTCCAGCCCCCACATCCTTGGTCAACCAGTCATTGCTGCGGAGGTCCTCGGCGATGGTGATCCGCCCCGGATACTGCCGGGCGACGGTTTCGTTGATGGCCTGAAGGATACTCCAACCATCTGGAATCTCTTCGGTTCCAGCATCTCCGATGCTGCGAATGTAACCGGTACTGTCGAATCGAAGACCATCAAGATGATACTCCTCGAGCCACATCCTGACGTTATCAAGAATGTATTGACGCACCTCCCCCCGGCCATAGTCGGGCCGTGTCTCCCCCCAGGGCGTCTGGGAGCGATCATCATTATAAAAGTAGATTCCCCCCTTGTCATTCTCCGACCAGCCATCAAATCTCCAGAGGTCAAGATCACTGGGACCGAAGTGATTGAAAACAACATCCAGAATCACGCCAATCCCAATCTGATGGGCTCGCTTGATGAACCGTTTGAAGCCCAGAGAACCGCCATAGTCGGTATCGACGGCAAAGATATGGGATGGGTTGTAGCCCCAGGAGCGCTGGCCTGCAAACTGGCCGACAGGCATGATCTGAATGGCATTGATGCCCAGCCGTTTCAGGTGCTCCAGTCGCGTCGTGATGGAATTGAATCGTCCTGCCTGACTGAGATCATCATTGTTGAAAGTGCCGACATGCAACTCGTAGATAACAAGCTCATTCCAGTTCTGTATGAAGAAGTCATCATCGTCCCAGTCAAAGTGCGGATCATGGATAATGGCATTGCCAACCGAGTTTGTGACCTCACGGGCATAGGGATCAATCCTCTTGAACACCCCGCACGGCGTTGCCAGCTCATACTTGTAATGGTCGCCGATCCTGGCACCTTCAACGGTGATGGACCAGAAGCCACCCGGCTCGGACTCCATCAGGTCGGCGGCACCATTCCAATCGTTGAAGGACCCGATCACAGAGACATGCTCGGCATGGGGGGCCCAGACCCGGAACGCGACCCCGTCAGGAGAGGACACCGATCCCATGCCGGCACCAATCAGCGGCTTCGCCATGGTTCCACCCTGCTGAAGCCACTCTCTCACAGGGGTTTCCTTTTCAAGCGATCATTCAGAAACCTTGAAACGGGTGCCAGAACAGAGGCAGATCTGCTGCCAGGATGATGCAGGTTAATGCAGAAGATGCGATCCGAACCAATCCAATCCAAGCAAGGCCTGGACTGGCCAGACTTCCCCTTGGGTTGCACCGAAGACTTCACACGCAGGTCGTTCTGCCATCCCTAGGTTGAAGCAGCAGCAGCCGAAGGACGACAACCTTTTTGAAGCGAAGATCTTCGCACCCAAGGTCTTGGCACCCAGGATCCCCATGCTGCTGATTCCCCTCGCCACGCGAACCATGTCCAACAAAGCTGACGCCGCCGCCAAGGATGCGGAAGGCAAACTTGAATCGGCCCTGGGCGAACTGACTGGCGATGCCGGTCACCAACTCAAGGGCAAGGCCAAACAGGTTCAGGCCTCCGCCATGAACGCTGCAGAGGATCTGAAGGATGGAGCCAAGGCTGTGGCCCAGAAGGTCAGTGATGCTGCCGCGAAACTGGCTGACGGAAAGGGCTGACGGGGCCCGGCCGACCGCAGGCTCGCCGCAGATTCCCTCCAGTGGACAGCCACTGGTTGGGGCGGACACCTGGCGACACCTGACGACACAGCTTGTCTGCGGTGATGTCACGACTCCCCATCACCCCAACAGGCCCTGACTCCCATGGATCCCATCTTCATTGCCGACACAACCAAGTCCTTTGAGCAGGCGAGTACGGACCTCCAGGACGCCATCGTGGCCCAGGGCTTCGGGGTCCTGGCGGTTCATGACCTCGGCCACACCCTGCGCGGGAAGGGTATCGCATTCACCGAGAACTGTCGGATCTACGACGTCTGCAACCCAGGGCAGGCTGCCAGGGTGTTGACACGCCACATGACGTTGTCCATGGCGCTTCCGTGTCGGATCTCCGTTTTCACGGAAGGTCGTCAGACCCGGATCGGCATGATCCGCCCCGAGGGAATGCTGCAGATCCTCTGCTCCGATCCTGACGTGGTGGAGGTGGCGCGTGAGGTCGAATCCGCCACAAAGGCGATCATCAAGGCGGCGGCGTCCTGAGCCATCCGTGGCCGGCGGCAGCCTTCGGCCCCGATAAAGTCTCCCCAGGAGTGGAGAATCACGCCATGGCGGCCGTCGGCATCAAGACCGGCATCAAGACCGGCATGAAAATCGGCGTGCTGGCTGGGCGCAGCGGCCTGCCCGTCAAGACCCTCCGCTATTACGAGGATCTGGGACTGCTGCCGGCCATCGGTCGCAGCGAGGGCGGCTACCGGCTGTTTGCTGAGCAGAGCCTGCGGCGCCTCGAGTTCATCCGCCGGCTCAAGACCCTCGGGCTCAGCCTGGAGGAGATCCAGGGCTGTCTGGTGGTGCATGACGCCGGGGATCTGCCCTGCGCTGACATTCAGATCCAGCTGGAGCGGCAGATCGGGCGGATCGATGCCCAGATCGAGGAACTGGGGCAGCTCAGACAGGAACTGCAGGGCCTGCTGGCGGGCTGGCAGAGCGATCCGGCCAAGGAAGGGGATGTGATCTGCCCCAATCTGCGGGTCTGAGGCCTGGTTGCCGCGAACGGCCATGGCGCTGGGTCCGAAGATGAAGCCCTGTGCCGGACCCACATCAGCACCCTGCTGCCTTTCCAAGCTGAAGACAGCCACACGCAAGGGAGCAGAGCTGATGATCCATTCCCGATCCACCGGCGGCCAGACACGGGTGGCGGCGCGCCGGTTGGCCGCCGTCGCAGGGGTGGGTGCGTTGTTCCTGGGGCTTGGGACACCAGCGCTTGCAGTTCCACCCACCGGTGCTCCTCCCATGGGGAGCGGGATGGGTGCGGGCCGCATCGGCACCCAGCCGATGGATCAGCACTTCATCGTGATGATGATTCCCCACCACGACGGCGCCATCGCCATGGCGGATCTGGCCCTGAGCCGGGCCAGGAGGCCGGAGATCAAGGCCCTGGCCCGCAGCATCAAGGACAGCCAGACGCAGGAGAACGCCCAGATGCGCACCTGGTACCGCCAGTGGTTCGGTGGCTCCGTGCCGGCATGGGGCGGAGCGATGGGCCACGGCGGCGGCATGGGAATGATGGGGATGGGTGGCATGGGCGGAACGGGCACCGATGTCGCCTGGCTGAAGAACGCCTCGGATTTCGATCGCGCCTTCATCCAACAGATGATTCCCCACCACCGCATGGGCGTGATGATGGCCTCGATGGCCCAGACCAACAGCCAGCATCCCCAGTTACTGGCCATGCAGCAGGCCATGGTGAAGGCCCAGAGCCAGGAGATCGAGCAGATGGCCCAGTGGTACCGCAGCTGGTACGGGACGCCTTGACTCTCCAGCCAAGTGGAGACCATACGGTGAGGATTCCTCCCGAGCTCCCATGCGCCCCAGCCGTTTCTCCCCCGCCTTGCTCGGGACCCTCTGCGTCCTGTGCCTGGCGGCCCCCGTTCTGGCCCAGGACCACGGCGGCATGCACCACCATCACGATCACGCCACACCGGTCCAGCCGACCCCGGCCGGAGCGACGCCTGCCCACAGCGGCCACGCCCACGACGTCGGTCCCGCCGGCGCCACCTACGACCTGCGCTTCATCGACGGGATGGTGCAGCACCACACGGGCGCCCTGCGCATGAGTGAATTCGTCTTCGGCATCGGCGCGCCTGGGGTGGGGGCCCTGGCCAAGACGATCTGGCGCGATCAGGCCAGCGAGATCCGGGCGATGGGGCTGTGGCGCAAGGCCTGGTATCCCCAGGCGCCCGTGTATCCGGTGGCCCTGGCCAGAGGCGGCGATCCCAACAGCCTCAGTGGCCTCACCCGCATGAGCCAGGCCCAGATCGACGGGATGCGGATGATGGGCGAGCCACCCACCCCGGACAACCGGGTGGTCTGGTTCCTGGAGGGGATGCTCCATCACCACGGCGGGGCGCTGATCATGGCCCACGACGCCCTGGTCAAGAGCACCAATCCCACCATCCGGCGCTTCGCCAGGGGCGTGATCGTGGCCCAGCGCGCCGAGATCATCGAATTGCGGCGGATGCTGGCGACCGATGGCCTACGCAAGCCGGAGTATGGCCACTACGACGCCCTGTTCGCGCTCTGAGCCGCCAGCCGGACTGACCATGCCAGCCCGGCAAAACCGAAGGATTGGGACGAGAATGATTCCCATTCCTTTCCTTCGTCCCGGCGGACCTTCCATGAACAGACGTGGTGTCGTTTCCAGGTTCAGGCAGGCCCCTCTGGGCCTGGTCCTTCTGGCCGCCATGCCCCCGGCGGCCACGGCCGCAGAGCTCAATCTCGACGCCATCAACCGCTACGCCCGGTCCGGAACGGGCCAGAGCCAGGAGCAGGTCACCAGCATCAACCAGTTCTCCGACGTCAAGCCCACCGACTGGGCCTACCAGGCGCTCTCGAACCTGATCGAGCGCTACGGCTGCGTCGCCGGCTACCCGAACGGCACTTTCAAGGGCGGCCAGGCCATGACCCGGTTTGAGGCGGCGGCCCTGCTGAACGCCTGTCTCGACCGGATCACCGAGGTGACCGACGAGCTGAAGCGCCTGATGGCCGAGTTCGAGAAGGAACTCGGCGTGCTGCGCGGCCGGGTGGATGGCCTGGAGGCCAAGGTGGGTGAGCTGGAAGCGACCCAGTTCTCCACCACCACCAAGCTGAGCGGCCAGGCCACCTTCGTGATCGGCGCCAATGCGTTTTCGGGCAGCGACACCCCCAACGTCGATGGCGCCCGGGCCGCCGTGGGGGCGACCACCTTCAGCTACGACATCCAGCTGACCTTCGACACCAGCTTCACCGGCAAGGACCTGCTGCGCACGAACCTGAGGGCCGGCAACTTCGCCGATTCCGCCTTCGGCGGCGCTGGCCCCACGGGTGGGCTCTCCACCTTGGAGGCCGCCTTCCAGGAGGACTGCGGTGGCCCCGCCGACTGCGGCGACGTGGTGGCGATCGACAAGCTCTTCTACCAGTTCCCGATCGGCAGCCAGTTCACCGCCACGGTCGGCGGACGGGTGGGTCAGGAGGACATGCTCGCCCTCTGGCCGAGCGCCTACCCCTCCGACACGATTCTCAACCTGTTCACCCTCAACGGCGCCCCGGCGGCCTACAACAAGAACCTCGGAGCCGGGGCCGGCCTCTGGTGGCAGCAGGGCGGCTTCAGCATCAGCGCCAACTACGTGGCCGCCAACGGCGATGTGGGCGATCCCAACATCGGCGGCATCGGCACCGTGGCCTCGGCCGGCACAGGCACCGTGCAGATCGGCTACGCCAAGGAGCAGTGGGGTCTGGCGGCGATCTACTCCCGCATCCAGTCGGGCGTGGGGGTGCCGGGCACCACCCCCTTCACCGGCCTCACCTACGAAGCCAATCCCAACAGCCGCACCGATGCCTTCGGCGTCAGCGGCTACTGGCAACCGGCCAACTCCGGCTGGATTCCCTCCATCAGCCTGGGCTGGGGCCTCAACGGCACCAGCGTCGACAGCGCCCAGGCCCCCGGCGCCCTGCGCACCAGCCAGTCGTGGATGGTGGGCCTGCAGTGGGACGACGCCTTCGTCAAAGGCAACGCCCTCGGCATGGCGGTGGGCCAGCCCGTCTTCGCCACGGCCCTGACGGGCGACCAGATGCCCCAGGACGGCAACTTCGCCTGGGAGTGGTGGTACAAGCTGCAGGTCACCGACAACATCAGCGTCACCCCAGCCCTCTTCTACCTGAGCCGGCCCCTGGGTCAGGACACCACCCCCGGCACCACGTTCCGGCAGCTGGGTGGCCTGGTGAAGACCACCTTCCGCTTCTGATCCCGGCCCGCGGGAACGGATGATGAAGGGGACCTGGATGGCCCGGCCACCATGGATCTCACGCCGTTCCTGGGCAGCCTGGAGGGGAACACCTTCGATGCGGTGCTGCTTTCAGTGGCTTCCGGGGGGAAGGTGGCGATCGCCATGAAGGGCCGCTTCCTGTTGCGGGCCCTGTGCGAGAGCATCAGCGACCGCAGCCTGATCGGCTGCGCCATCACCCACGAGCAGGGCTGCCTCGACTATCTGCAGCGGGAGCCCTACGACCTGCTGCTCTGCACCGATCACCTGGAGAGCGGCAACGGCTTTGAGCTCACCCGCCGGGCCAAGGCGCTGTACCCCGATCTCAAGGTGGTGATGCTGGCCCTCGGGGATGTGATCCCGGCGGAATACGAGCACGCCCCCTGGCTGGAGGCCGTGGTGGCCGAGGCCGACATCGTCGAGGACCAGCGGCCCCTGCAGGCCGCCGTGATCGCCGTGATGGGGCACCATTCCTACCGCAGCCCCTCCCTGCGCTCCGGCAAGCTTCCCTACCTCAGCTGCCCCCGGCTGACACCGCGGGAATACGAGGTGCTCGACCTGCTGGCCAGCGGCCTCAGCGACCGGGAGATCGCCAGCAAGCTCGTGGTCAGCGACGCCACGGCCCGCACCTACACCAAGCGCCTGCTCCAGACCCTCGGCGTCAACAACCGCCTGCAGGCCGTGCTCAAGGGGGTGCGTTGCGGGATGGTGCAACTAGGCTGAATACACGCATTCAGTTGACTCCATGGCCACCTCCGTTCGCCTGGACCCTGCAACAGAGGCGCGGCTGAATCGGCTGGTCTCCGAAACGGGGCGGACCAAGGCCTTTGATCTGCGGGAGCTGATTGAGCAGGGCCTGGACGACCTGGAGGATGCGTACCTCGGGGCCGCGGCTCTGGAGGCCCACCGTCGTTCTGGGGAGCCGACCATCCCGATGGATCAACTCGTGAGCGACCTTGGCCTGGACGGTTGAGTTCATCCCGGAGGCCGCACGGCAGCTACGCAAGCTGGATCGCACGGCAGCCGGTCGTATCACTCCTACCTCCAGGAAATGGTGTCCAGTTGCAGTTACCCGCGCCAGAGAGGCAAGGCCCTGACAGCCAACCTCTCCGGCCTATGGCGCTACAGAGTTGGAGACTACCGGGTGATCTGTCAGATCGAAGACGACCACCTTCTCGTGCTGGTGGTCAGGCTCAGCCACCGCAGCGACGTGTACCGCTGACGGCACCCGCTGCTGCAAAGAGGCGTTTGGCTGGGGTCCCTTGCGGTGGTTGGGATGGGTCGCCTGAGATTCGAACTCAGGACCAGTCGGTTAAAAGCCGAATGCTCTACCGCTGAGCTAGCGACCCGTCGCTGGGGAAGCTATCACCCGGCGGCGACCCTCTCCAAGCCCGCCACCCGCCACCCCATGTCCAGCCCCGACGCCTGGCCCAGCCTCTGGGACGCCCCCCACATCGACGCCGCCGCCTGGGTGGCCCCGTCGGCGGTGGTGATCGGAGATGTGCGGCTGGCGGCGGGGGCCAGCCTCTGGCCCACCGTCGTGGCCCGGGGCGATGTCTGCGCCATCCGGGTGGGGGAGGGCAGCAACGTCCAGGACGGCGCCGTGCTGCACGGGGATCCGGGCCAGCCCGTGACCATCGGCGCCGATGTGACCATCGGCCACCGGGCGGTGGTCCATGGCGCCACGCTGGAGGACGGCTGCCTGATCGGCATCGGCGCCATCGTGCTCAACGGCGTCACGGTGGGGGCCGGGGCCCTGGTGGCGGCCGGCTCGGTGGTCACCCGCGACGTGCCCGCCGGCGCCCTGGTGATGGGGGCTCCGGCGGTGGTGAAACGGCAGCTGGATGCCGCTGCGATCGCGGCCCAGCGCCAGCACGCCCACCGCTACCGCCAGCTGGCGGAGGTCCACGCCGGACTCCGTTAGGATCCCGCCATCGTTTTCCTCCTCCGTCGCCATGGACCTCCGGCTGCTGCTCGTCGCTGCTCCGATCCTCCTGGCCGTGGGTTGGGCCGCCTTCAACATCGGCCGCGCCGCCGTGGGTCAGCTGCAACTGATGCTCAAGCGCGCCCGCGCCTGATGGTCGTCGTCATCGGTGCCGGCCTGGCCGGCACCGAAGCCGCCTGGCAGATCGCCGAGGCCGGGATTCCGGTGCGGCTGGTGGAGATGCGGCCTGTGCGCCCCTCCCCGGCTCACCACAGCGGCGACTTCGCCGAATTGGTCTGCAGCAACAGCTTCGGCGCCCTCTCCCCGGACCGGGCCGCCGGCCTGCTGCAGGAGGAGCTCAGGCGCCTGGGCTCGCTGGTGATCCGCACCGCCGACGTTCATGCGGTGCCCGCCGGGGGCGCCCTGGCCGTCGATCGGGGCCGCTACAGCGCCGCCCTCACGGCCGCCGTCGAGGCCCACCCCCTGGTGACGGTGGAGCGGCGCGAGCAGCTGGCGTTGCCCGACCCCGCCGAGATCGCCGTGCTGGCTACCGGCCCCCTCACCGGCGCCGAGCTGGCCGACGACCTGCTGCGCTTCACCGGTCGGGAGTCCTGCCACTTCTTCGATGCCGCCAGCCCGATCGTGGAGGGCGAAGGCATCGACCTCTCGGTGGCCTTCCGGGCCAGCCGCTACGACAAGGGCGACGCCGACTACATCAACTGCCCCATGGACCGGGAGCAGTACCTCGCCTTCCGCACGGCCCTGCTGGAGGCGGAGAAGGCGGAGCTGAAGGATTTCGAGCAGGAGAGCGCCACCTTCTTCGAGGGCTGCCTGCCGATCGAGGAGCTGGCCCGCCGCGGCGAGGACACGATGCGCTACGGCCCCCTCAAGCCGATCGGCCTCTGGGATCCGCGCTGGGGCGACCTGCACGACCGCGACGTGCGCCGCGCCAAACGGGCCCATGCGGTGGTGCAGCTGCGCCAGGAGGACAAGGACGGCCAGCTCTGGAACCTGGTCGGCTTCCAGACCAACCTCAAGTGGGGCGAGCAGCAGCGGGTGCTGCGCATGATCCCCGGCCTGGAGAGCGCCTGCTTCGTTCGCTTCGGGGTGATGCACCGCAACACCTTCCTGGAGTCCCCCGAACTGCTGCAGCCCACCCTGCAGTTCCGCCAGCGGCCGAACCTGCTGGCCGCCGGGCAGATCACCGGCACCGAGGGGTATGCGGCCGCGGTGGCGGGCGGCTGGGTGGCCGGCACCAACGCCGCCCGCCTGGTGCGGGGACTGCCGCCCCTGAACCTGCCGCCCACCACCATGGCCGGCGCCCTGCTGGGCTTCATCTCGGATGCGGAGCGCCGCCACAGCGCCCGGAAGGGGGGCTTCCAGCCGATGCCCCCCAGTTTCGGCCTGATGCCGGAGCTGCCGGAGCGCATCCGCGACAAACGCCGCCGCTATGGCGCCTACCGCGACCGGGCCCTGGGGGATCTGGCTGACTGGGAGGCGCAGCGCCAGACCGGGGCCACCGCCGCCGTACCGGCGGCCGTCCCTGGCTGATCGCTTCCTAGGGTCGGGCCGCCCCCGTTCGCCTGGTTCCGGTGACCGTCACCGCCCCTTCCTCCGCCGCCGCCCCCCTCACCGCGGCCGATGGCCGCCCCTGGGACGTGGTCGTGATCGGCTCTGGGATCGGCGGGCTGGTCACCGCCAGCCAGCTGGCGGCCAAAGGGGCCTCGGTGCTGGTGCTGGAGCGCTACCTGATCCCCGGCGGCAGCGGCGGCAGCTTCCGACGCGAGGGCTACACCTTCGACGTCGGCGCCTCGATGATCTTCGGCTTCGGCGAGAAGGGCCACACCAACCTGCTCACCCGCGCCCTGGCGGATGTGGGCGAGCACTGCGAGACCATCCCCGACCCCGCCCAGCTCGCCTACCACCTGCCCGGCGGCCTGTCGGTGGCGGTGGATCGCGATTACGAGCGCTTCATCGCCGACCTCACCGTCCTGTTTCCCCATGAGGCCAAGGGGATCCGCGCCTTCTACGACACCTGCTGGCAGGTGTTCAACTGCCTCGATGCGATGCCGCTGCTGTCGCTGGAGGACCCCGCCTACCTGGCCAAGGTGTTCTTCCGCGCGCCCCTGGCCTGCCTGGGACTGGCCCGCTGGCTGCCGGTGAACGTGGGGGCGGTGGCCCGCGCCCACATCAGCGATCCGGATCTGCTCAGGTTCATCGACATGGAGTGCTTCTGCTGGTCGGTGATGCCGGCCGATCGCACGCCGATGATCAACGCCGGCATGGTGTTCTCCGATCGCCACGCCGGCGGCATCAACTACCCCAAGGGCGGCGTCGGGGTGGTCGCTGAGAAGCTGGTGTCGGGACTGCGCAGGCACGGCGGCGAGATCCGCTACCGGGCGCGGGTGGTGAAGGTGCTGCTGGAGGGCGAGGGAACGCAGGCCCGGGCCGTGGGTGTGCGGCTGGCCGGCGGCGAGGAGATCCGCGCCCGGCGGGTGGTGAGCAACGCCACCCGCTGGGACACCTTCGGCTCCCTGGTGGACGAGGCGCACACCCCGGCGGCCGAGCGCACCTGGCGGCGGCGCTACAAGCCCTCCTCCTCCTTCCTCTCCCTGCACCTGGGGGTGAAGGCGGAAGCGATTCCCCCCGGCAGCCATGTCCACCACCTGCTGCTGGAGCGCTGGGAGGAGATGGAGGCCGAGCAGGGGGTGATCTTCGTCTCGATCCCCACATTGCTGGATCCCTCCCTGGCCCCGGCGGGCCACCACATCGTGCACACCTTCACCCCCTCGGCGATGGACACCTGGCAGGGGCTGGCCCCTGGGTCCTATAGGGCCGCCAAGGAGGCCGCCGCCTCCCGGCTGATCCGCCGCCTGGAGGCGATCCTGCCGGGCCTGGAGGGGGCCATCACCCACCGGGAGATCGGCACCCCCCGCAGCCACCGCCGCTTCCTGGGCCGCCACGGCGGCAGCTACGGGCCGGTGCCGGCCCTGCGGCTGCCGGGCCTGCTGCCGATGCCCTTCAACCGCACCGCCATCCCCGATCTTTACTGCGTCGGCGATTCCTGCTTCCCCGGCCAGGGGCTGAATGCGGTGGCCTTCAGCGGCTTCGCCTGCGCCCACCGCATCGGCGCCGACCTGGGCCTCAATCCCTGGAGCCTGCCGGCGTGAAGCACCCCATGGTTCCCGAGCATCGCCTGCACTGCGTCGTGCGGCCGGATCCGCCGGCCGCCGGCGAGGGCCTGCGGCTTGGGGTCTGGCAGGGCAGCGGCAGCGCCGGCACCCCTGAGGCCCTCGAAGAGAACCTGGAGCGGCTGGAGCGGGTCTGCGCCCTGGCGGCGGGCCACGGGGTGCAGCTGCTGGCCTTCCCGGAGCTCTACCTCACCGGCTACATCGTCACGCCATCAATCGTGCGGCAGCTGGCGGAGCCGGTGGAGGGCCCCAGCCTGCGGCGGGTGGCCGCGGCGGCGCGCCGCCATGGGCTGGCGGTGGCCTGTCCCTACGCCGAACGGGCGACCGTGGCCGGTGAGGAGCGCTTCTACGACGCCATCGCCCTGTTCGACAAGGGCGGCCGCCTGCTGCGCAACTACCGCAAGACCCACCTCTGGGGACCGGACGAGAAGCGCTGCTGGAGCGCCGGCTACCGCCACCCCGAGGAGGGGGTGGCGTTCACGGTGCAGCCGGTGAACGGGGTGGGCGTAGGCCTGCTCAACTGCTATGAGGCCGAGTTCCCCGAGCTCACCCGGCGCCTGGCGCTGGCGGGGGCCCGGCTGGTGCTGATCCCCACGGCCGCCGATGCCTGGGCCGAGCTCAGCACCGGCGAGCGCACCGACCGGCCCTATCCGGACGTGTCCCGCACCCTGATCCCGGCCCATGCCTTCCAGAACGGCTGCTTCGTGGCCTACGCCAACCGCTGCGGCGAGGAAACGGTGAACGGGCGCGTGATGGCGGCCTACCTGGGCAACAGCGTCATCTGCGGCCCCCACGGCGATCTGCTGGCGGCCGCCCGGCCAGAACCCACCCTGCTGATCGCCGACTGCCGGCCCGGCGAGTACGGACCCACCCACCCGGCCGGCACCCGCTACCACGAGGACCTGCGGCCCGAGATCTACTGACCCGGACGGCCACGCCAGCCCAGGGACGGCGGTAAAGTTTGTAAACATTTGTTGCATGCCCATGGCGGCTCCGATTCCCAGCTCCTCCGACCTGGCGCGCTACCTGGAGGCCAGAGGCGAGATGGGCAAGCCCTGGGTCTGGCACCTGCTGCGCCTCAGCAAACTCAAGGAGGCCAAGGACACCATGGAGCCCAATGAGTACGTCGAGCGTCTGGGCGAAGCCCACGCCGATCTGATCCGCCTCGGCAGCTTCTGGAAAGGTCGGGAGGCGGAGGTGTTCGGGGGCCGCTACCAGCCCTCCCAGGTGATCGAACCCCTGCCGGGATCCCCCGAGGACCGATGAGCGCCGAGCCGTCATGCCATCGCTACCCGATGGCACCGCTGATCCGCTTCACACTCCTGGGGCTCTACCTGGCCCTGGTGCTGCCCCTGCCGCTGCTGGCACCGGCGGCGCTGCGGCTTCCGCTGCTGCTGGCCTCCATCACCGGCTTGGTGCTGGTGGTGGCCATCACCAGTGAGCGGGTGGAGCTTGATGGCCAGGGGCTGCGGGTGGGCCACCCGAGCTGGTGCTCCTGGCTGCTGCGACGCGGCTGGCAACTGCCCTGGAGCCACATCACGGCACTCACGCCGATCACCACCAGCCAGGGGGGCCGGGTGTACTACGTGCGCAGCGCTGCCGCGGAGGGTGGCCGCAGTGGAGCCGCCTGGCTGCTGCCCCAGCGGGTGGCCCGCTTCGACGACTTTCTGGAACGTTTCTCCAGGGGCACGGGCCTGTCCACCGAAGGCATCGGACGAATCAGCCCCCCCTGGACCTATCAGCTGCTGGCCCTGCTGTCCGCCCTGCTACTGGTCGGAGAAATTCTTGCTCTCCTGCTGAGACCAGCCTGACCTTGCTCCCTAGTTGAGCCGGCTGGAGCTGCTGGGAGAGGTGAGGAGCAATCCGGAAGCGGGGGTCCCGGGAACCTCCTCACTGAGTTCGGGAAGGGTGTCGAGACTGAAGCGGTACCCCTGCTGGCGCATGGTTTCGATCGCCCCCCCTTCGCCGAGACCGGCCTGCTCCAGCTTGCGGCGCAGGGTGAGGACCTGGGTGTCCACGGAGCGGGGCCCGCCACTGAAGGGAGGCCAGGCCATGCGCAGCAGTTCCTGGCGGCTGCGCACCACCCCCGGGGGCATCAGCAGGGCGCAGAGCAGGGCGAACTCCCTGGGGCTGAGCTCCACCGGCTGGTCGCGCAGGGTGACCTGGCGCAGCAGCAGGTGCACCTCCAGGGGACCCACACAGACCCGTTCCTGCAGACCACTACCGCTGCGACGCAGCAGGGTGCGGCAGCGGGCCGCCAGCTCTTCAAGCCCGAAGGGCTTGCGCAGCACGTCGTCGGCACCGGCATCGAGGAGGGCCACCACGGGCTCCGAGCCGGACCGGGCCGTGAGCACCATCACCTGGCAATGCAGCTGGGCCGCCAGGCGCAGGGCCGAGGTTTCCTCAAGCAGCTCGGCACTCACCAACAGATCGGGAGATTGCTCCTGGCAGATCTCCAGGGCTTCGCGGGCCGTGGCGACCGCGGCAGCCAGGTGCCCATCCTGGCGAAGGCGCTGGGCCAGAACCGTGCGGAGGGTCGCGTGGGGATCCACGACGAGGACTCTGCGAGGGGTTCCTCCTGGATCGGTCAGTTTGTCCTGGGCCACGGGCATCTCCTCGTCATCACGATGAAATCAGAAGCGGAAGTGCCGTCAGCCGATTAAGTGAGCCAACGCTAACTGGAAATGTGCGTGGACGCCGGTGACGGGCGATGCCTTGTCAACTGTCTGCTCCCGGAAGGCGGTCTCGGCACGGCAGGATGGGGCCATCTGCCGGCTCTCGCCGCCACATTGACGCCAGGGGCCCGCCCCCAGCCATGACAGCACTCCAACATCCCGACGCGATCCGCCACTTCCAGTCCCTGTGTGATGCCTGCCAGGCCTTGTCCGATCGTCACCACGGACCCTCCGAGCTGCGGCTGTACGCCGATGGGTATCTCCATGCACTGCGCCGCACAGCCGTGCTGGATCACCATTCCCAGCGGCGGCTGGAGGAACTGATCGACCGCTGGATCCAGGACCCGTCCAGCTTCATGGGCCCCGACGGCCAACCTCGGTTGCTCATGGAAACGAGCCGCTACTGAGCGGCTCGCCGAACAGTGCTGGCCTGTATGGGCCTAGGAGGCCAGGGCGACTTCCAGTTTTTCTCGCAGTTCGCCGCTGTTGTACATCTCGATCAGGATGTCGGAGCCACCGAGAAACTCCCCTTTCACATACACCTGGGGAATCGTGGGCCAGTCGGAAAACTCCTTGATTCCCTGGCGGATCTCCATGTCGGAGAGCACGTCAACCGTCTCGAAAGGCACACCCAGAGACTGCAGGATCTGGACCACATTGTTGGAGAATCCACACTGAGGCATCAGTTTGTTGCCCTTCATGAAGACCACCACGGGGCTGGCCGTGATCAGGGCGTCGATGCGTTGGCGGGTGCTGGCGTCCATGGTGACGAAATCGGAAAAGAAAATCAGGAGGGAAGGGAGGTCTGCACCGCCAGGGCATGGATGGCCTCGCTGGCCAGCTCGCTGCTCAGGGCGCCATAGACGAGCTGGTGCTGCCGCACCCGGTTGAGCCCGGCGAAGGCGCCGGACACCACCTTGACCTGGAGATGGTCACCACCACCGGTGAGATCCTCCACCTCCACGGCGGCATCGGGAAGCGCTCGGCGGATGGCGTCCTTGACCTGCTCCGGTTGCACCATGGCGGCGGGGATCGGGGGGATGACGGGAAGTTGGAATCTAAGGACGATCAGCCGCCGGCGGACGATCCAGGTGCCGTGTAGGGGGTGATGACGAAACCCAGTTCCACCAGCTGCTGGTAGGCCTTGCGCCCACCTTCGTTTGTAGGGGTCATGATCTTGACCACCTCCACCAGCAGGGGGATGGCCACCTCCGGCTGGTTCTGGCGGCGGAACAGGGCCGCCAGCCTCAGGTTGCTCTCGGCCAGCAGGGTCAGGGCCTCCCGCCCCTTGTCATCCATCTCCCGGGGGATGCGGGCATCCAGGCCGCGGAAGGAGCCGCTCAGATCGCGGTAGAAGCCCAGCAGTCGCCGGCTGGCATCCCGGGCCAGGTCATAGAGGCGCCGCCCCTCGGCCAGGTTGCCGCTGGCCACAGCCGCATCACCCCGGGAGAGCAGGGCCTTCACCGAGGCAAGATTGAGATCGGTGCCAGCGGGCTGCACCGTCTGGGGTGTCGTGGCCTGGGCCCGGGCCGGTGGTTGGAGCAGCGGCTGGGCCAGGGCGAGCAGGGCCAGAGCGCCTCCGCAGACCCCGGCGATGCCCGATGGCCGAGCGGATCGGAGGGAAGGGATGGCGGAAGGCCTGATCACGTCGACGCCTGACGGGTAACGGGCGAACTTTACGGGGAGCCGATCGGGCGATCCACCACGATGCGGGCCGCTTGCTCGGCCGACTCCATCGCCGCAGCGACGTCGGCGCCGAAGGCCAGGGCCGCCTGACGACCCAGGCCCGCCGCCCGCAAGGGCGGGCCGAAACACAGGGAGGCCCCATCGCCAGGGCGGGGATCGGCGTGGCCATAGGCGATGCCCACCGGTACCACCGGCACATCCACGCCCTGGCTGGCGGCCAGCAGGGCCAGGCGGGCCAGCCCCTGCTGCACACGGATGGGGCCGTCTTCGCGCCGGATGCGGCCCTCGGGAAACACCACCAGTTGCTGGCCTGCGGCCAGCAACTCCACGGAAAAACGCAGGCTGGCGAGGGTGGGGCGGCCCTGGTCGACCGGGAAGCAGCCGAGGCGATGCAGGAACCACCCCTGCAGTCCCTTCATTTCATCCGCCGTGACCATGAAGCGGCAGTCGCGACCAGTGATGCGGCGACCGGCCGCCCAGGGCAGCATCAGGGCGTCCCAGCGGGCCCGGTGGGTGGGGGCCAGCAGCACGGCCCCGTGCATGGGCAGATGCTCCCGACCGAGCACCTTCAGCTCACCGAAATAGCCCTTCAGCACCACATCGATGGTGACCACCATCGCCAGCGGCGACAGCCAGGGGCTGATGCCGCCACACAGAGAACTCTCCCGTGGGCTGATCGCCGCGGAGAGACCTGATCCGGGGGGCGTCTGTGCCGCCAACACTCTTAAAACGGCAGAACATCGGCTTCGAAACTAGGGGCTGAATCCCCCCGCTGCAGGGCCGACACGGGCAGTTGGGCCTGCGGCCACGGTGACCGATACGGTTCGGTCAGGATCGCTTCAGCCACCTGCCGCCCATGGCCAGCCTCGGGGTCAACATCGACCACATCGCCAATGTGCGGCAGGCCCGCCGCACCGTGGAGCCGGATCCGGTGACCTTTGCCCTGCTGGCCGAGCTGGGCGGCGCCGACGGCATCACCGTGCACCTGCGGGAGGACAGGCGCCACATCCAGGACAGGGATGTGGAGCTGCTGCGGGCCACCGTGCGCACCCGTCTCAACCTGGAGATGGCGGCCACCGCTGAGATGGAGGCGATCGCCCTGCGCCTCCGCCCCGACATGGTCACCCTGGTGCCCGAACGCCGCGAGGAGGTGACCACCGAGGGGGGCCTGGACGTGGCCGGGCAGGTGGAGAGCCTCTCTCCCCTGGTGGGCCGGCTGATGGGGGCAGGGATCGGCGTCAGCCTGTTCGTCGACCCCGACGACGCCCAGCTGGAGGCCTGCCGCCGTTGCGGTGCCCGCTGGGTGGAGCTCCACACCGGCGCCTATGCGGAGGCCGCCTGGGAGAAGCAGCCGTTCCAGCTGGCCAGGATCAGCGAAGGCACCGCCATCGCCCGGGGCCTCGGCCTGCGGGTGAACGCCGGCCACGGCCTCACGTATCAAAACGTCGAGCCGATCGCGGCGATCGAGGGCATGGAGGAGCTCAACATCGGCCACACGATCGTGGCCCGTGCCCTGGCCGTCGGCCTGCAGGAGGCGGTGCGCCAGATGCGGGCGCTGGTGCAGAATCCCCGCCGCGACCCGCTGTTCGGCGACCGCCAGCCCTGAGGCCCCACCCGCCATGACCCGCTACCACTTCGTCGCTGCCAGCCGCGCCTTCCTGCTCGAGGAGGAACCCCTGGAGGAGGTGCTGCGCGAACGCGTCCGCAACTACGCCGAAAAGGACAAGACCATTGACTTCTGGCTCCTGGAACGCCCCGCCTTCCTGGAGGCGCCCGAGCTGACCGCCGCCGTGGCGTCTGTCCCCCGGCCCGCGGCGGCGGTGGTGTCCACCGACGAGAAGTTCATCACCTTCATGAAGCTGCGCCTGGAGTTCGTGGCCCAAGGGAGCTTCGAGGCTCCGAGCAGCGCCATTCCCGACCCGCTGGCCACCCTGGCCTGAACAGCACAGACCCTCAGAACAGGCCCAGGAAGCGCCGCCGGGGCCGCCCATCCTCGGATGCGCCCTCCCGACGAGGCTTGCCCTGGCCGCCGTCCTGCTGATAGCGGGGCTTGCTGTCGCCGATGGTCAGGGGCGCTTCCTTGTTCTTCCACCAGATCCAGTCCCGGATCGGCGGCGTGTTCTCCAGCTCCCAGCGGCTCAGGCCCAGACCCAGCCGGGAGGAGGCATCCAGCAGCACATCCAGCATGGCGTCGCCGTCACTGCAAAGGGCCAGGGCCTCATTGGTGCGTTTGGCACCGTCCAGGGCCTTCACCAGGGCGTTGACGCGCTGCGTGACCGGCAAATCCTTCAGGTCCATCGCCCGTTGCCTCCTGGGGTGTACCGAGGGCGCACCGTATCAGCGCTGGAGCCTTGCCGGCCCTCTGGGGGTGACAGAAGCCCACCTCAAGGGCAACACTTAGGAGGAAGCTTCCTTCTTGATGACGCTCCCGGACCAACGTCCTCCGCACCATTGGGTGATCGGGGATGTCCATGGCTGCGCGGACGCTCTGCAATGGCTTGTGGCCCAGCTTCCCCCTAGCGACCGGCTGGTGTTCTGCGGCGATGTGATCAACCGCGGTTCCCGCATCGAAGCTGCCATGGAACTGGTCTGGGACCTGGTGAGCCGCGGCCGGGCCGTCTGGCTCAAGGGCAACCATGAGCGGGATCTGGTCACCCGGCTCGACCTGGGCCTGGCCCCCACCAGCCATCCGGAACTGAACGGCAACGACACCTACCGCCAGCTGGGGGCGGCCCGCTGCCGCCTCTGGCGCGACCGGCTCGACCAGCTGCCCCTGGCCTACTGGGGTCGGGGCTGGGTGGCCACCCATGCCGGCTTCGACCCGCGCACCTGGCAGCCCGATCTCAACATCCGTCTGGCCTTCTGGCAGGCCTACGACAACCGCTTCGGTGAAGTGATCGTTGGCCACACCCCCGGACCCGGCCTGCGGCGGCTGCGGTCGATCGTGCTGCTCGACACCGCTGCCTGCTACGGCGGTGACCTCACCGCCTACTGCCCCGAAACGCGCCAGACCCGATGCGTCAGCGGTCTGCCTGTGGCCGGCGGCCGCTCCTTGACCACCCTTTCCTCCGGCCCAGCCTTGAGCTGCGCCCTCTGAGCCCGGCCCCTTGCTGACGGTCTTTCGCAGCAACCGGGCGGAACTGCTGGCCCGGGTGCTGGCCACCCAGTTGCGCTTGCAGCCCCCCGATCCCTTCGAGCAGGTGCAGGTGGTGGTCAACACCTGGCCCACCAGCCGCTGGCTCGGGGAGCAACTGGCCGAACACCTGGGCGGCATCGCCGCCAACCTGCGCTTTCCTTTCCCGGGCAGCCATCTGCGCCAGCTGGTGGAGCGGTTGCTGGCCCCAGGGGAGCCCGTGGCCGGTGGGGGCGCGGCCGATCCCTGGCGCGCCGACCAGCTGGTCTGGCCCCTGCTTGGCCTGCTGCCGGCGGTGGCCGCCGCGCCGGAGGGGCGGCCGCTGCGCCACTGGCTGGCCGAACGGGGCGGCGGCGATCAGCTGGAACTGGGCCACTGGCAGCTGGGGCGCGCCATCGCCGATGCCTTCGATGACTACGCCCTCTACCGGCCGGAGCTGCTGGGCGCCTGGGGGGCAGGACAGGCGATCGATGCCAGCGGCCGGCCCCTGCCGGCGAACCAGTGCTGGCAGCCCCTGCTCTACCGCTCCCTGCTCCAGGAGCTGGGCCAGGAACCCTTCGGCCGCCGGGTGCAGGAGCTGGTCGGCAGGCTGCGCCGCGGTGAACTCGCCGAGGAGGCCCGCGGCACCCCCCTGCGTCTCTTCGGCCTCAGCAGCATGGCGCCGGTCCAGGTGCAGCTGCTCCAGGCCCTGGGCCTGCATCGGTCGGTGGACCTCTACCTGCTCACCCCCTGCCGCGATCTCTGGCAACGCTGCGGCGAGCGTCGCCGCCAGCTCAGTGATGCCCTGGCCTTGCGCCAGCCGCTCGAGGCCAACTGGCTGCTGGAGGCCCCGGGCCTGGAGGCCCGCTTCGGCCGTCTGGGGGGGGAGTTTCAGCAGCTCCTGGAGGGCACCGGTGAGGCCCAGCTGGGGGAGGAGCAGGAGAAGGACCTCTTCTTCGCTGCGGCCAGCGGCCCTGGGCCGGCCCCCCTGCTGGCCCAGCTGCAGGACCAGCTGGCTGACGCCAGTCGGATACCGGCCCTTCAGGTGGGTCCGCAGGATCGCTCCTTGGAGTTCCATGCCTGCCCTGGCCGGCTGCGGCAGGTGCAGATCGTGCGCGACCGCCTGCTGCAGCTGCTGGCGGCCGACCCCAGCCTCGAACCCCGCGACATCCTGGTGATGACGCCGGACATCAACGGCTTCGCCCCACTGGTGGCCTCGGTGTTCGGCGATCGCCACGCCACGGAGGTCGACCTCCCCTGGCGACTGACTGACCGCAGCCAGGAGGAGGGGGCCGGCCTCGGCAGCACGTTGCTGCTGCTCCTGGAGCTGGCTGGCACGCGCCTCACCGCCTCCGGCCTGGAGACCCTGCTGGGTTGCGGGCCCCTGCTGGACCGTTTCGGCCTCGAGGCCAGGGAGGCGGCCCGCCTGGTGGAGGCCTTGCAGGAGGCGGGCTTCCGTTGGGGCCTGGACGCCCAGGAAAAGGATAGCGCCTGCCACAGCCTGGCCTGGGCCATCGACCGGCTGCTGCTCGGCCTGGTGCTGCCCGCTGACGTGGGCCTGGCGCCGGGGGACACGGCCCCCTGGGACGGGGGCGTGCCCCTGGAGCTGACCGGCCGCTGGCTGCATCTGCTCGGCCGGCTGCGCCATTGGCTGGGGGAGCTGCGTCGCGGCGGCGCTGTGACCATCTGGGTGGAACGGCTGAGGCGGCTGATCGACGACCTTTTCGGCGATGGCGGCGAGGCCGCCGGTGAACGGCCGGACCTGATGGCGGCGATCGACGCCTGGCAGACCGCCGCCGGCAGCTGTCCCCTGGGCCTCGAAGCGCCGGTGGTGGCGGCCGTGCTGCGGGAGCGGCTCGGGGCCGAAAGCGGCCGCTTCGGCCACCGCAGCGGCGCCCTGACGATCAGCGCTCTGGAGCCGATGCGGGCCATCCCGTACCGGGTGGTCGTGCTCATGGGACTGGAGGCGGGCCTGTTTCCCCGGCCGGGTGACCGTCCCGCCTTCCACCTGATGGAGGGCCAGCGCCAGCTTGGCGATCCCCATCCCGCCGACCAGGACCGCTATGTCCTGATGGAGGCCCTGCTCTCGGCCCGGGACCACCTGCTGCTCAGCTGGAGCTGCCGCGACGACCGGACCGGCGCCGCCCTGCCCCCCTCCGGCCCGGTGGGCCAGTGGCTGCAATGGCTGGCCGGCCAGGTGGGCCCGGAGGCCATGGCATCTCTGCAGGTGGAGCACGCCGCCAACCCCCTCGACCGGCGCAACTTCCTGCCCGCCGCCGGACGGGAGGCCCCCTCCTGCGACCGGCGGCTGCTGGAGGCGGTGCGCCGCCTGAGCGGTGATCCACCGCCGCCGCCGCCGCCGCCGCTGCTGGGGGGGGTGAGCCCCCTGGAAGCCCCCACAGCCACTGAAGCCGACCCCTTCAGTGACCTGCGGGACTGGCTGGCGGCCCCCCAGACGCACTGGCTCCGGTCCCTGGGCCTGCGCCCCGGCGAATGGGACCGGCGCATCGACGACCTCGAGGCCCTGTCCCTGGGGGAGCGGGAGCGTTCCGCCCTGCTGCGGGGAAGGCTGCAGCGCAGCGACGGCGACCCCGGCGAAGGAGACCAAGGCACGGCGGCGGACTGGCTCGCCTGGCACCGCGGACAGGGTCTGCTGCCCCCCAGGGCCGCGGGTGGCCTGGAAGCGGGCCTGCTGCAACGGCGCTGGTCGAGCCTGGCGGCGGCCCTCGAGCGCCTCGGCCCCCCCAGGCAGGTCAGCCACCAGTGGGGACCCTGGCAGGCCCCGATCCCCTGGCGCGGCGAGACGGTGGTGCTGGTGCATACCGCCCAGGCCCGCGTCGGCCACCGGGTGGAGCTCTGGCTGCAGCTGCTGCTCGCGGCCGCCGCGGCCGGGGAGCCACAGCGGGGCGTGCTGATCGCCCGCGAGGACGACGTCTTCGCCCCGGCCCTGGAACTCAGGGCGCCGGCACCCCAGGCGGCCCGCGACGAACTGGAACGGCTGGCCGGCCTGCAGCGTGGCTGGCGTCGCCAGGGCTGGCCGGTGCCCCCGGAAACGGGCTGGAGTTACGCAGTCACCGAGCGCAAGCGTCCGGGCCAGGGGCGATCCAAGGCCGCCGGCACCTGGGAGGGTTCCAGCTTCCACAGCGGTGAGCGGGAACGGGCCGAGATGGAGGCCTGCTTCGGCGCCCAGCTGCCGGCGGAGGCCCTGCTGACGCCGGAGCGGCTGGAACTGGCCGACGCCCTGTACTCCCCCCTGCTGGCGGCGGAGGACGGACCATGACGACCACCGAGGCCCCAGCCCCCGAAAGCTTCGATCCCAACGCCGTCCCCCTCGAAGATGGCGTGCTGCTGCTGGAGGCCAGCGCCGGCACCGGCAAGACCTTCGCCCTGGCCCACCTGGTGCTGCGGCTCCTGGCCGAGCGGCGGCTGGGGCTGCGGCAGCTGCTGGTGGTGACCTACACCAACGCCGCGGCGGCGGAACTTCGCGACCGCATCGGCCGTCGGATCCAGGAGGCCCTCACCGGCCTCCAGCCCCCCCCGGGCTGGCGGGCACCCGATCCCGTGCTGGAGCAATGGCTGGAACTCCAGCCGGGCGAGGCCGGAGCCCGCGGCACGGTGCAGGGCCTGCTGCTGCTGGCCCTCGAAGAACTCGACGTCGCCGACATCACCACCATCCATGGCTTCTGCCAGCGCACGCTGCGGCGCCAGGCCATGGCGGCCGCCCGGCCGCCGGACCTGACGGTGGAGACCGATGCCGGTGAACTGGTGCGCCAGGTCGCCCACGATTACTGGCAGCAGCAGGTGCTGGCCCTTCCCCTGCACCTGGTGGAGGGGCTGGCGACGGCTGCCGGCCTGGACGACCTGGAGCGCCTGTTGCAGTTGCTCGACGGGGACCCCGGCCTGGTGCTTGATCCCCTGCCGGAGGGCCTGAGCCTGGAACGGCCGCTGGTGGAACAGCAGGAGACGCTATGGCACCAGCCCTGGAAACACTTCAAGCAGGCCTGGGCGGCCCAGGGGCAGGCCCTGGATCAGGCCTTCCGCAACGCCGCCGGCGAGTGGCGCGCCGCCGGCGCCGGCGGCATCACGCCCTACGCCGTCAGGCCCAGAACCGACCACTGCGGGGTGGTCGAGGCCTGGCTCGCCGGCCAGGACGACAACGGCAGTTACGCCGCCATCCGTACCGAGAAGGAGCTAGGGGGGTACTTCCACCCCCAAACCTTCTGCCGGGTGGCCCGGTCGGTGGAAGGCCCCGAGCGGGACATCCGACTGCCCTGCCCGGAGCTGCTGGAGGCGGTGGCCGCCCTGCGGGAGGGTCCGGCCGAAGCGGTGCTGCTGCACGGCTGCCACTGGGGACGGGCCGAGCTGGCCCGGCGTCGGGCGCGCAGCGGCAGCATCGGCTTCGCCCAGCTGCTCGAGGGGCTCGACCCGGGCCCGGAGGCCACGGCTGCCACGCCCCTGCTGCGGGCGGTGGGGGAGCGGTACCGGGCGGCCCTGATCGACGAGTTCCAGGACACCGACCCCGTCCAATGGCGGATCCTGCAGCTGGCCTTCGCCGATGACGCCCACCTGCTGGTGATGGTGGGCGATCCGAAGCAGGCCATCTACCGCTTCCGTGGCGGCGACCTGGATACCTACCGTCGGGCCCGCCGCAGCGCCGCTCGCGTGCTCGCCCTGCAGGAGAACCGGCGCTCCAGCCCAGCGCTGATCAATGGCCTCAACAAGCTGATGGCCCCGGCGGGCCTGCCCCGCTCGTCCCTGCCGGTGCCGGAGGTCGAGGCCCGATCCCGGCGCCGCGGCCCCGACGGCATGGCCCCGCTGCGCCTGCTCTGGCTTGGCCATGGGCGGACGGCCGAGGCCCCCCTGCCCAGCAAGAGTGCGCTGGAAAGCCGGCTGCCCGACCTGGTGGCCGGCGCCGTCGCGGAACTGCTGGAGGAGGCCCCCGCCCTGGTATCGGGTGACGGCCAGCCCCCCCGCCCCCTCCGGGCCGGCGACATCGCCCTGCTGGTCCACAACCACCACCAGGCGGAGCAGCAGCGCAGCGCCCTGGAGCGCCAGGGCATCGCCAGTCGGCTGGTGAGCAAGGCCGATGTGTTCGCCAGCCCGGCGGCCACCGCCCTGCAGCGGCTGCTGGATGCCCTCGCCGATCCGGCCGATCCCAACCGCCTGCGGCTGCTGGCCGCCTCCCCCCTGCTCGCCTGGTCGGCCGAGCGGATGGCCGCCACCGAGCCGGGCGAATGGAGTGAGCTGGCCGGACGGCTTCAGGCCCTGGCCAGGGATCTGCCCGATCAGGGACCGCTCGGGGTGCTCTCCCAGCTGGTGGACGGCGAAGGTCTGGCCCGACTGAGTGCCGGCGGCCGGTTGCTGGCGGATCTGCAACAGGTGGCCGAACTGCTGCAGGAACGTCTGCACGTGGAGCACCTCGCCCTGGAGGCCGCCGCCGACTGGCTGCGGCGGCTGCGGCTCGACCAGAGCCGGGCCTCCGGAACCATCCCGGAGTCCCACCAGGCCCACAGCGACAAGGTGGACGAGGCGGTCACGGTGATCACGGTGCACCGCAGCAAGGGCCTGGAGTTTCCCGTGGTGGTCTGCCCCTATCTCTGGGAGGCGGCCGGCACCGCTGCATCGGGCCGGCACCGGGTGGGGATCCGCTGGCAGCCGCCCGGCAGCGCCGAGTCCCACCTCAACCTTCACCTGCGCCCCTCCTGGGGCCAGGGATGGCAAGCCCTCCGCCAGCAGCGGCAGGCCGAACGGGCCGAGCGGGAGCGGCTGGCCTACGTGGCCGTCACCCGCGCCCAGCACCTGCTGGTGCTGGCCTGGGCGCCGGCGAAGGGACAGCAGGCGAACCCCCTGTTCCCCTGGTTGTTTCCCGGCGAGCCCCTGCCCGATCCCGAGGATGGGGACTCCATCGCAGCCCTGGGCGACGACGACTGGCAGGCGCGGCTGCGGCAGGAGATCGCCCAGCGTTCGCTAGAGCTGGATCTGCACCAGCCCCCCAGGCAGCCGCCCAGCCGTCACCGCCTGCCCCAGCCCCCGGAGGCGATCGCCGCCCTTCGCTGCGGCCCTGTGCCCCTGCGCCGCCTGGACACGGCCTGGGGCCGCAGCAGCTACACCGCCTGGACCCGCGCTGTCCACAACGTCCCGTTGTCGGTGATGGCCCTCGACGAAGGCCGGGACACCAGTGATCCCAGCCCCGCCGAGGAGGCCCCGGAGGCTGGGGCCGACCTATGGCCCGAGCAGGGCCCCCTGGCCGGTTTCGCCCGCGGTGCGGCCGCCGGCGACTGCCTGCATCGGATGCTGGAGCAGCTGGACTACCGCCGTCCCACCGATGCGGCGGCGAACCGGGAGCTGGTGGAGCGGGAGCTGCGCCGGGCCGGCCTGGAGGCCAATCCCCTGGAGCCGCTGCTGCAGGGACTGGAGCTGGTGCGCCTCACCCCCTTCGGCGCCGAGCTGGGCTCCCTGCGGGTGGCCGACCTGGGGCCGGAACGCCGGCTGAACGAGATGAACTTCGATCTCACCCTTGGTTTCGCCAGGGCCGCGGGCCTGGCCGCGGCCTTCGCCGACCACCCCGGCGGCGCCTTCGGGGCGGCCTATGCCGCCACCGTGGCGGCCCTGCCGGTGGCCAGCCGCGGCTTCCTCACCGGTTCCATCGACCTGATCTTCACTGCCACGGGGGCCGACGGACAGGAGCGCTGGTGGGTGGCCGACTGGAAGAGCAACTGGCTGGGCCGACGGGACAGCGAGGGCCGGCCCCTGGCCTGCGGCCCCCGCCACTACGGCCAGGAGGCGATGGCGGCCCTGATGGCCCACAGCCACTACCCCCTCCAGGCCCACCTCTATCTGGTGGCCCTGCACCGCTACCTGGGCTGGCGTCTGCCGGACTACGCACCGGAGCGCCACCTGGGGGGCTATGCCTACGTCTTCCTGCGCGGCACCCCCGGGGACATGGGGATGCAGGCCCTGCCTGGGGCGGTGCCGGGCCTGTTCGTGGAACAGCCCCCCCTGGCCAGGGTGCTCGCCCTCGACGGCGCCCTGGGCGGCCACGCCGCGGCCGGCATCGGAGCGGGGTCGCCATGAGGGACCCCAGCCCCACCCCCCAGCCCTGGCTGACGGCCCTCGGCCCCAGCCTGGCCGAAGCCCTGCCGCGTCTCTACGACACCCCCCCCGATCCCCTGATCGGCGAGTTGATCCACGCCCTCACCGCCGCCCTGGGGCGGGGGGAGCTGGAGCTGGATCTGAACGGACCGGCACCGGCCGAAGTGAGCGCGGCGTCCTGGCCCGAGGCGCACCGCGCTGCCTTGGCGCACAGTCCGCTCTGCCGGGATCCGGACAGCCCCATGGCCCTGGAGGCAGGACGGCTGCAGTGGCGCCGCTGGCAGCGGCAGCGGCAGGAGGTGATCGAGGCCCTGATCTCCCGTGCCGGCCTCCTGGAACCATCGGCCTCCAGCCCAGGGGCCGGGGCCCAGGCCCTCCCCGCCCTGGCGGGCCTCGATGGGCGGCAGCGGCAGGCGGTGGCCGCGGTGCTGAACCACGGGCTGGTGCTGCTGGAAGGGGGGCCCGGCACCGGCAAGACCAGCACGGTGGCCGGCATGATCGCGGCCCATCGGGCCGTGGAGCCGGACGGCCACCTGCACCTGGCAGCACCCACCGGCAAGGCGGCGGCCCGCCTGCGGGCCGCCACCGGGGGCACCATCCCCTGCACGACCCTGCACCGGCTGTTGGAGAGCCGCGGTGACCGGTTCGGCCGCCACCGCAACCGCCGCCTCGACCTTGACCTGCTGGTGGTGGATGAGGTCTCGATGCTGGACCTGGGCCTGATGGCCGCCCTGCTGGAGGCCTTGCCCACCAGCTGCCGGCTGGTGCTGGTGGGCGACCCGGGCCAGCTGCCGCCCATTGCGCCCGGGGCCGTGCTCCAGGAGCTGCAACGGCCCGATCGCCGCCGGCAGCTCGGGTCCGCCGCCATCACCCTGACCACCACCTACCGCAACGCCGGGGCCATTGCCGCGGTGGCCAGCGCCCTGCGCCAGGGCCAGGGCCTGGCCACCGCCACCGGCGCCAGTGCAACCGACCTGCTCGCCACCATCCTGCCCCTGCTCCAGGCGCTGGAGCCCACCGACAACCTTCAGTGGCGTGCCTGCTCCCCCCGGACCTTGCCGCCGGAGCTGCTGGAGCGGCTGCGCCGCCACCAGGCCTCCCTGGCGGGGCTGGCGGCACGCTGCCGGCCAGGGAGCGATCCAGGCTGCCGCGCTCTGCTCGCCGCGCGCGACCGGCTGCTGGTGATGGCCCCCCAGCGCCAGGGACGCTGGGGGCTGGAAACGATCCATCGGACCCTGCTGGGGGGGCGACTGGACGGCGACCTGCAGGATCTGCCGGCGGGCACCCCCGTGCTCTGCCGGCGCAACCTGCCGGAACTGGACCTGGCCAACGGGGATGTGGGGCTGATCGTGGGCGGGCCGGGCCCATCGGCGCGGCTGCTGTTCGGCGACGGGGGCGGGGAGGCGGTCTGGATCCATCCCGGCCAGCTGGCTGGGGCGGCCGAGCCCGCCCTGGCTCTGACGGTTCACAAGGCCCAGGGCAGCGAAGCCGAGGAGGTGATCGTGCTGCTGCCCAGTGGCGGGTCCCAGGATGGCCGCCTGCTCTACACCGCCCTGACCCGGGCCAGGCAGGGCGCCCTGCTGCTCACCGAGGCGGCCTCGGGTGTCTACGAAAAGTGAACCGTCCGTGGCCGGCATCGGCCCCAGATCCATACTTCATCTATCGGCGCGGTACCCCGGGTCGAACTCTCTGGACCCCATGTTCCAATAGTCTCCCCCGCTGGGATCTCTCCCCTTCAGGGAGCCCCTCCATTTCTCCAGATCCCCCTCGAGAAATGTCCTCAAGCATCGTCACGAAGGATCGGCCCGGCCCCGCCGGACTCCGCACCTCAGGTGCCCCGAGGTCGACAGGGACAACCCCCATGGATTCCCTGGCCCCAGGTGGTTCCGGTCAGTCTTTTTCCCATCCGACATCCCCACCCAGCGGCGCCCGTTGACAGCTTTCAACACGGCGCGCGTCCAGCGTCCCTGGGGATGGTTCGAAACCCTGGCGACGGGCCCCGGCTATCTCGTCAAGCGGATCCTGATCAAGGCGGATCAACGCATCAGCCTGCAGCGCCACCACCACCGCAGCGAGCACTGGGTGGTGGTGGCCGGCACCGGTGTGATGGAGTGCGATGGCGATGGTCTCGCCGCGGTCCCCGGCGCCACCCTGTTCGTCCCCTGCGGTGGCGTCCATCGGGCGACGGCGGCGGCAGCCTCCGACCTGGAAATCATCGAGGTGCAGCTGGGCACGCAGCTGCAGGAGGACGACATCGAGCGTTTCAGCGATGATTACGGCCGGGTGGTAAAGTCTCTTCTCAACCTTTGAGCAAGGGCAAGGCAGCCCGGGTGCAGGGCACCCATTCCCACGGTCCGCTGCCGGCCTGCGTTGAAGGATTCACCAGGCTCCAGCATTCCGTGACCCAGATCATTGACGGCAGCACCCTCATCGGTGCCGCCGATTCCCAGGCGGCCATCGAGCAGCCCTGCGAGGACACTGTCCTCCCGTCTGTCGTGGCTCTCCAGGAGGACGATCTCACCCTCGCCCAACCCGAGGCGGAAACCTCCGTCCCCGTCAGCGCCTTCGCCGCCTTCGGCCTGCGCCGTGAACTTCTCGACGGCCTGGCGGCCATCGGCTTCGAGGAACCCTCCCCGATCCAGAAAGCCGCCATTCCCGAGTTGATGCTCGGCCGCGACCTGGTGGGCCAGGCCCAGACCGGCACCGGCAAGACGGCGGCCTTCGGCCTGCCCCTGCTGGAGCGCCTCGATGCCGGCCAACGCACCCCCCAGGTGCTGGTGCTGACCCCCACCCGCGAGCTGGCGATGCAGGTGGCCGAGGCCTTCAACAGCTATGCGGCCTGCATGAAGGGCGTCAAGGTGCTGCCGATCTACGGCGGCGCCGATTTCCGCGACCAGATCCAGCATCTGCGTCGTGGCGTGCAGATCGTCGTGGGTACCCCCGGCCGGGTGATGGATCACATGCGCCAGGGCACCCTCGACCTGTCCGGTCTGCGCAGTCTGGTGCTGGACGAAGCCGATGAAATGCTCCGCATGGGCTTCATCGACGACGTCAAGTGGGTGCTCGAGCAGCTCCCCGCCGAGCGCCAGGTGGTGCTGTTCTCCGCCACCATGCCCTCGGAGATTCGCCGCATCTCCCAGAACTATCTCAAGGACCCGGCCGAGGTCACCATTCGCCAGAAGGCCGCCGACGGCCGCCGCATCCGCCAGCGGCACTTGGTCGTGAACGGTCCCCAGAAGCTCGAGGCGCTGGAGCGGGTGCTCGAGGCCGAAGGCAGCGAAGGGGTGATCATCTTCGCCCGCACCAAGGCCATCACCCTGACGGTGGCCGAGTCCCTCGAGCAGCACGGCTATGACGTGGCGGTGCTCAACGGCGACGTCCCCCAGACCCAGCGGGAGCGCACCATCGAGCGTCTGCGCGATGGCCGCGTCAACGTCCTGGTGGCCACCGACGTGGCGGCCAGGGGCCTTGACGTCGACCGCATCGGCCTGGTCATTAACTACGACATCCCCTTTGACGGCGAGGCCTACGTGCACCGCATCGGCCGCACCGGTCGGGCGGGGCGCAGCGGCGAGGCGATCCTGTTCCTGACCCCGCGGGAACGGCGCTTCCTGGGGGGACTGGAGCGCGCCGTGAACCAGCCGATCGAAGCGATGGAGGTGCCCGGCAACGCCAGCATCAACCAGCACCGCCTCGACCGACTGCGTCAGAAACTCACCACAATCCTGCAGCAGCCCGTCTGCAATCCGGAAGAGCGGGCCCTGCTGGCCGAAATCCTGCAGCGGGTGGCCCAGGAGCAATCCTGCAGCCCCGACCAGCTGGCCCTCGCCGCCCTGGAGCTCGGGCTTGGCGGCAAACCCCTGCTGCTCCAGGGTGAGGAGCGCTGGGGTCAGTCCCGTCCCGGTGCCGCCACAAGGGAGCGCGACCGCGACCGTGGCGACAGGGAGCGGGGTGGTGATCGCCGGCCCTTCAACGACCGCACCCAGGAGCGCGGCGAGGACGGCCCCGAGGACAACATGGAACGGTTCCGTATCGAGGTGGGCTGGCGCGATCGGGTCAAGCCCGGGAACATTGTGGGCGCCATCGCCAACGAATCCGGCCTCGCCGGCCGCTCGATCGGAAAGATCCGCATCTTCGATGCCCACAGCACCGTCGACCTGCCCAAGGGCATGCCTGACGACGTCTTCGCGGACCTTCGTCGCCTGCGGGTGATGAACAAGGAACTTCAGATCTCCCGACTGGGCTCCTGATTCCCCTCGCCGGCGTTCACAACGCCAACACACCATGCCTTCCCAGCAGCGGCCCCGTTTGCGTTCCCCCCGCGTCCTGCCAGGTCCTGGCTGGCTGAGCTTCGGTCTGGTGGCCCTGGCGGCCATCGGGCCGGCGGGGGGGCCGACGCAGGCAGCCTCTGGCCCCATCATCGAGGTGGTGCGCTCGATCTGCCTCTCCGCCTTCGAAACGGAGCTGGCCCAGTCCGGCAAGACGGCTCCCGACGGGATGGCCAACTACGCCTGCAGCTGTGTGGCCGATCGCATCACCAGCGGCAGCAGCATCGCCTCAGCCCGCAGCAGCTGCAAGGACGCCACCTCAAAGCGCTACCCGATCTGATCGGGGTCCGGTGGCAGGCGCCGGACCCCACCGATCTGTCCTCAGGAGCACATCCGGGTGACCTCTTCGCAGGCCATCACCTGGAGGTCGCTGACCGTGAGCTGCTCCACGGCGGCGATCAGGGACATCTGGACGTCGTGACTTTCGCTGGCCACAAGGACCTGGAGCAGGTCGAAAAGATCCTGGGTTCCGAGCTCGCCATCCTCACGCCAGGTGAGGCTCCAGGGGACAGGGGGGCTGTTCATGGGATCAGCTTGATCAGGGTTTGCTGACAATGGAGCGTCCTGCCAAGGCTACGGGAAAACGTTCAGGAATCCTTCGCATCTGCTTCAAGCTTCTCCATGGTGCCTCGGGTCTCGGTTGTAGGCTTCCAGGCATTCCATGCCGCTCTGGCTCCCTTCGGCACGCACCGACGGTTCAGGCCCAACAGAACCAGACCCTCCCCAGGATCCGTTCTGCGTTCCATGCCGACCGCCTGCTTTCCCTGGGATTCCCGACACCGGAGGAATCCGTTCCAGCTTTTTCATTGAATGACCATCTACGTCGGCAACCTCTCGTTCCAGGCCGAACGCGAGGACCTTCTCGATCTCTTCGGCCAGTACGGCGAAGTTCGTCAGTGCAGCCTTCCCCTCGACCGTGAAACGGGCCGCAAACGCGGTTTCGCCTTCATCGAACTGGCCGACGATGCCTCCGAGCAGAAGGCCATTGACGACCTCCAGGACGTCGAATGGATGGGCCGCATGATCCGCGTCAACAAGGCCACACCCCGTGAAGGCGGTGGTGGGGGCGGTGGCGGCGGCCGCTCCGGCGGCGGCGGTCGCCCCGGCGGTGGCGGCGGTGGCCGCTCCGGTGGCGGCGGCTACGGCGGCGGCGGTGGTGGCGGCGGCTACGGGGGTGGTGGCGGCGGCGGCTACGGGGGTGGTGGCGGCGGCGGTGGCAATCGCTGGTGACGCCTGCGGCCACCACGGCCGTTGATGGCGCCAGGGCGCCCACCACCCCAGCACCGGGACTCTCGCGTCTGCTGGCCAGCCTGCGGCCCCACCGCAGGCTCGTCCGCCTGGCCGCCGCATGTTCGGTCCTCAACAAACTGTTCGACCTGGCTCCGCCCGTCCTCATCGGCCTGGCGGTCGATGTGGTGGTGCAGCAGCGCACCTCCTGGCTGGCCGGGCTCGGCTTCAGCACCGTTCCCGGGCAGCTGGGGGTGCTGGCGGTGCTGTCGTTCCTGATCTGGAGCGCCGAATCCCTGTTCGAATACCTGTACGCCCTGCTGTGGCGTCGCCTCGCCCAGACGGTCCAGCACGAGCTGCGCGTCGAGGCCTACGACCACCTCCAGCACCTGGAGATGGGCTTCTTCGAAACCGGCAGCAGCGGTCGTCTGCTCACGGTCCTCAACGACGACATCAACCAGCTGGAGCGCTTCCTCGATCAGGGGGCCAACGAGATCCTGCAACTGGTCACCACCGTCCTGGCGGTGGGCGGCACGATGCTGGTGCTGTCCCCCACGGTGGCGGGCGTCTCCTTCCTGCCGATTCCGCTGATCCTGTGGGGATCCCTGCGGTTTCAGCGGCGCCTGGCACCCCGCTATCGGGAGGTACGCGAGCAGGCCGGTGATCTGGCCAGCCTTCTGAGCAACAACATCGGCGGCATGCTCACCATCAAGAGCTACGCCGCTGAGGAGTGGGAGAAGCAACGCCTGATCGCCCAGAGCCAGGCCTACCGCGCCAGCAACGGCCAGGCCATCCGCCTGTCGGCGGCCTTCATCCCCCTGATCCGGTTCGCGATCCTGTTTGCTTTCATCGCGATCCTCGTGATCGGCGGCCTGCAGGCCTGGAGTGGTGCCATCGCCATCGGCACCTATTCGTTCCTCGTGTTCATCACCCAGCGGCTGCTGTGGCCGCTCACCACCCTGGGTCGCACCCTCGACGACTACCAGCGCGCCATGGCCTCCACCCACCGGGTGATGGATCTACTGGACACCCCTATCGCCATCCCCAGCGGCCATCGGCCGCTGGGGATATCCACTGTCCGCGGTCACATCCGCTTCGAGGCCGTCGACTTCGCCTACCCCGGCCGCGACAGGCTTCTGGAAGGCTTTGATCTGGAGGTGCCCGCCGGTGCCACGCTGGGGATTGTGGGGGCCACCGGCTCCGGCAAAAGCACCATTGTCAAGCTGCTGCTGCGGCTGTATGCGATCCAGGCGGGCCGGGTCCTGCTCGATGGCGTGGCGATCGACGAGCTGGCGCTGCAGGACCTTCGCCGCGCCATCGGTCTGGTGAGCCAGGAGGTGTTCCTCTTCCACGGCACCGTCGCCGAGAACATCGCCTACGGCAGCTTCCAAGCCAGTCGCGGGGCGATCGAAAGGGCCGCCGGTCTGGCCGAGGCGGCCGCGTTCATCGACGCGCTGCCCCAGGGTTACGCCACTGTGGTGGGGGAGCGGGGCCTGCGTCTTTCCGGAGGCCAACGCCAACGCATCGCCCTGGCCAGAGCGATTCTCAAGGATCCGCCGGTCCTGGTGCTGGATGAGGCCACCGCCGCCGTCGACAACGAAACGGAGGCCGCGATCCAGCGCTCCCTCGACCGCATCACAGCCTCACGCACCACCCTGGTGATCGCCCACCGGCTGAGCACGGTGCGCCACGCTGATCGGATCGTGGTGATGGAACGGGGACGGCTGGTCGAGAGCGGCGGCCATGACGACCTGCTCGCCCGGAACGGGGCCTATGCCGCCCTCTGGCGCGTGCAGACCGGGCTGAGGCCAGAGGAAGCCCTGTGCTGAGCCCAGGGGGCTTAGTTTGGATTGAATGAAGATGTCTAAACCCAGGCCGGCGCGTCGGCGGGCGCCCGTCATCATCGCCGTGGCCTGCGGTCTTGGGGCGGGCCTGCTGCTGGCGGGGCCCCTGGCCCAGTTGATCTCGGCAAGTGCCACCGCCGGGGGGGGCGCGGCGCTCACCAACCCCTTCGCCGCCTGGAGCGGCGGCATGGACCTCCAGGATGTGCTGATCCTGGGCACGGACGTGGGCGGCGGCAACACCGATGTGATCGCCACCCTGCGCATCGATGGCAACCGCACCAGTATCACCCAGATCCCGCGCGACACCTACATCGAGGCCGAGAGTTTCGGGCCGGTCAAGATCAATGCCCTCTACAGCCTGGGCGGCATCGAAGCGGTGAAGCGGGAGGTTTCCCAGCGTCTGGGCCGTCCCATCCAGCACCATCTGGTCGTCAATCTCTCCTCCATTCGCCAGATGGCCGACGTGCTCGGGGGGATCGAGGTGGATGTGCCCAAACGCATGCTCTACGAAGACCGGAGCCAGGGGCTGTCCATTGATCTGCAGCCCGGGGTGCAGACCCTGCGGGGCAAGGACCTGGAGGGCTTCCTGCGCTTTCGCCACGACGAAACCGGGGACCTCGGCCGCATGGACCGCCAGCAGCTGGCCCTGAAATCCCTGTTCCGCAAACTCACCCGACCCGAGTATCTGGTGCGCCTGCCGGCGCTGATGATGGCCGCCCGCAAGGACATCAGCACGGACCTCGGGCCGATGGAGCTGGGCGGCCTGATCACCGCCATGGGCAGCACCCAGCTGGACACCCAGAGGCTGGACGGCCGCCCCTTCTACAAGGACGGCATCAGTTACTGGGACGCCGTCTGGCCGGCTCCCGAGGGCGATCCCCTCGACGCTGAAGGCGACGGCCAGGCCAAGGCTACGAACGGCCGCCACCGTTTCCTTTTCTGAGACCCTCGGCCGATGGGGGACTGGCCTCACCGGTGTCGACCGTGCGGCCGTCGTCACGGACCGAGAGGGTGATCAGGGCCAGGCCGAGGGCCATCAGCACCGGCACCGGACTGGAGACGGCCACCGTGACGCCGAGGGCGGCGGTGAACCAGATCGACGCGGCACTGCTCAGACCCCGCACCTCCGGGATGCCGTGCTTCGAACGGACGGGAGGCACCAGGATTTCGCCGGCTCCCAGGAAGCCGACGCCCGTTGCCACCCCCTGAATCACCCGGCTGCGAGCCTGGGGATCGGGACCGGCCGCCAGAATCATCAGGCAGGCACTCATTCCCACCAACACATGCACCCGTAACCGGTTGGGATGGGCCCGGCTGCCGTGGTGCGCTCGGTTGATCCCCACGGCCAGTCCGCAGAGCACCGCCATGCCAAGCCGCAGCAGGGCTTCCAGATCCGGGCTCAGCGAGAGGACCATGGCTGCCCGCAACACGACACGTGGTCATCAACCATCGCGCATCGGCACACAGCCCTGGCGCATGGGCAAACATCCGGAGACCATGAACCTCCATAGGCTCCTGCCTGCCCAGCGCCTTTGAGGTCCGTGCGATCCGCCTTGCTTCGCAACAGCCTGAGGCTCGGGGTGGCCGCCTTCCTCACCGCGGCCCTGTCGCTCTGGTTCGAGCGCATCGCCTACGTGTGGTACCCGATGCTGGCGGTGGTCACGGTCATGGCGGACGGGGACGACCTCAGCCTCCAGGCCGCCAGGGTGAGGGTGTTGGGCACCATTACCGGAGGGCTGGTGCCCTTTCTGGTCCACACCACGCTGGCCGGCTGGCAGTCGGCGGCCGGGACCGCGACCCTGGTCAGCCTGATGTTCCTGATAACTCCGAGCCACGTGGCCCTGAACTGGGACTACGTGTTCAACCGCACCCTGGACACGGCCATCGGCTGCGTGATCGCCATTCTGGTGGGCCTGCTGTTTTGGCCCCGGCGGGGCTTTGACCGGCTGATGCGACTGTTCTGGACCGCGGCCGGCATCCTCGTGGCCCTGCTGTCCCTGCGCCTCTTCCGGACCGACCTGGCCGTGGAAAGCAACCGGCAGCTGGAACTGCCGACGGCCCGACGCTTGCGCCGTCAGCTGGTGGCGCTGCGCGACGCCATGCCCGCGGTGGCCGATGAGCTGGGCAACAACCCCACCAGCCACGCCACGTTCCGCCTGTTCCAGCTCCTGAATGGGGCTGGCTCCCAGCTGGTCGGTGTCTTCGATGGGCTGAGGCTCCTGGAGCACACCCCGTCGGATCGCGGCCCGCTGGAGGGACTGCATGGCACCCAGGCGGAACTGCTGCGGGTCGTGGCCGATCGACTGGAGCAATGGAACCTCTGCCTGGAGGTGCCCCACCGGCACCGGCCAGCCCCCCCGTGCACGCCCCTGACACCACCACCCCGTTGGGGGAGCCTGGAGCGTTGGCTGCACGATCCGGATCTGGATGGCCTCGAACTGATCCGTCTGCAGCGCAATGCCAGCCGGTTGATGCTCTGCGGCCAGGCCCTGCGCAGCCTCGAGCAGGCGGAGCACCGCTGGCGGGTCCTGGGGGAGCCCCCCCGCTGAGCCATGGGCGGATGGCGCTGCTCCCTGATCAAGGTTCCCCGGATCCGACCACCTCTGCTGCTGCCGCTGCTGCTGGCCAATGCCGCACCAGGCGTCGGGCAGCCACTCGAGCCGGAAGGGAGCCCGCCGCCATCGGCGGTGCCCCTGCTCAAGCTCGAGCCTGGCTGGGGCAGCCTCCACCAGACCCTTGGCCTGCCGGCCTGGGTCGATCTGGATCTGGAGGTCCTGGCCGAGCCGATGGGCAACCCCGCCGGTGGTCTGGTCCGGGAAGCGAGCTGGATCCAGCAGACGACCCTCACGCTGACCGTGAGGCCCCCCAGCGACCCGGCCCGCCAGGCGGCACGGGAATGGGACCGGTGGTCGATGCGGGTGGCCCTCGCCGGCTTCAACGGCGACCCCCTCTACGCCCAGCGGGTGGGGGTCGTGTTGCCGCTGCAAGAGGTGGCCAATCCGGTGGGGCTCTGGCTCACCCGTGCCAGCCTCCAGCGCCGATCCGCCGACGACCGCTGGAGCCTGGAGGCTGGGTTGGTGAGCATGACCCCCGATCTGTTCAGCATGCCGATCGAGGATTTTTACGTGCACGACGCCCTCAACGGGGCGCCGGTCCTGTTCTCCATCCCCAACTTTCCCGTCTTTCCCGTCGCCGCACCGGGCGCCCTGCTGGTGCTGCGGCCGACCCCGGCCAGCACCCTGCGGCTGGCCAGCTTCGATCTGGCGGCCACCGACTCGGTGGCCGGGCTCCTGGGGAGCGCCAGCGGCCTGCCCCCCGGACGGGGCTGGACCCACCAGCTGCAGTGGAGCTATGCAGCCCCCTGGCTGAACCGCCCCCTGGCCGCCCCCATCGCCGCCTGCCGCGAGGGAACCGGCCTCAGGCTGCGGCGCTCCACCTGCTCCCAACCGGTGCAGGTGGAGCGCCAACTGCCCGGAGGACTGCTGCAACTGGCGGCCTATGCCGGCACGGGCCCGAACCGGGGGGTGTACGGCAGTGCCACCGTGCCGGTGACACTGCCCTGGGGCCTCGACCACCGGATCTGGGCCGCGGCGGCGGCGGGACTCGACACCGCCGCCAATCCGACGCCCAGCTACATCGGTGGCGGCCTGGTGAGCCAGGGGGTCCTGCCCGGCCGCCCCTTCGACCTGCTGATCCTGGGCGTGGCCCGCACGGGCTTCAGCCCGATCACCAGCCCCGGTCTCAGCCACGAAGGCGTGGTGGAACTCGGCTACCAGATACGGATCAACCGGTCGTTCAACCTGCAGCCCAGCCTGCAGTGGATCCTCAATCCAGGTGGGGCTGGCCGGATACCAGGGGTGTTCGCCGCGGGCCTGCAGCTGGGCTTCAGCTTTTAGGGGCCGGTGCGACCAATGTCGAGCAAACTGGGCGCCGGATGGGGGAGACGGCGGGCCATGGGGGGCAGCGGAACGGGGCGCACCATGGCCAGGGGGATGCTGATGGGACTGGCGCTGGATATCGGCCTTGGATCAGGGCCTGGGGCCGGCCAGCCCCTGCCGGTGAGCAGAGGGGGCGATCGGGGTCGCCTTGAGCGCCGCTGGAACGAGCTGGATCGCCAGATCCGGGCCCTCGAAGAGCTGCTGCCCACGGAGGCGGCCCCCCCCAATGGCGGCGCCCTGGCCAGGCCACCACTGCCACCGCAGGTCACTGCGCCACTGACACCGCTGGCGCTGCCGGAGGCCGCCAGCCTGCGGGAAGGCCAGCCCCAGACCCTCAGCCTGGAGCAGAGCCTGGCGATCGGCTTCGCCAACAGCCCCACCCTGCAGGCCCGCCGCGAGGAGGTGGCGGCGGCCCTGGCCGAACTCCAAAGCCAGATGGGCACCTACTGGCCGCGCCTCTCGGCCTACGCCGCCGGTGGCACCGACCAGGCGAGCACCAGCTTCTTCTCCCCCGCCGGCACGGGGACCCTGTTCGCGCCCAGCCCCCCCTTCTTCATCCCCGCCGGCGGCAGGGGCTCCCTCAACACCAACGCCAATGGGGTGGCCACTGGTCTGCAGCTGCATTACGAGCAGCTGGATTACGAGCAGCTGGATTTCGCCCGCACACCCAAGGGGCGGGCCGCCATGGCGAGCCTGCGCAGCGGCCGTCTGGCCTACGCCGATGCCCTGCGGCGGCGGCTGCTGACCCTGAGCGAGAGCTACTACCAGCTGCAGCGGGTCGACCAGCTCGTGCGCATCCGCGAGGCCGTGGTTCGCAACGACCTGCTGATCCTGCAGGACAGCCTCGATCTCAAGCAGGCGGGCCTGGTCCCCCGGCTGGATGTGCTGCGGCGCCAGACGATCGAATCGGACGGGCAGGAACAGCTGATCGCCGCCCTGGCGGACCAGGCCATCGCCGGCCGCCGCCTGGCGGCCCTGCTCAATCTCCCTCCCCAGCTGACCCCCTCCGCCGGCGACCCGATCCGGCCCCAGCCCCGCTGGCCCCTGGATCTGGAGGCCAGCCTGGTGGCCTCCTACCGGGACAACCCGGAACTGGAAGCCCTCCTGGCCACCCGTGAAGCGGTGCTGCAGCAGAAGGATGCGGTCGCCGCCGGGCTGCGGCCGAAGCTGTCACTGTTCGCCAGCGCGGGGGCCAGCGCCACCAACGCCAACAGCTGGAACGTGCGGTTCGCCGACGGCGGCGGCGGCGGCACCACGGTGGCCACCTCCCTCAACACCTACGGCAGCGACTGGTCGGTGCGCCTGGCGGTGAGCTGGCTGATCTTCGACGCCGGCACCACCCGGGGCCAGGCCCGGGCCCTGGCTCGCCGGGGTGCAGCGGTGACCCAGCAGTACGCCGCCCAGCGCAACGACATCCGGCTGCGGATCGAACAGGCCTTCTTCGGCCGAGAAGCCAGCCTGGCGCCCTTCCGTGAGGCCCGCCTCCGTTACCAGGCGGGGCTGAGCAGCGAGCTGGATCTCTCCAACACCCAGGAGCGCCTGATCGGCAGCCTGGTGCAGCGGCTCAAGGCCACCGTGAACGTCACCTACGCCCAGCTGCTGCGGGACCTGCTGCCCATGCCCACCGATCCGGGGGCGCCGGTTCCGTCCCGCCTGCAGTTGACGCCATGACGCCATCCCCCGAAGCCATCGAAGCCTCCGATGCCCGGCGTTCCGGGAGCCTGGGGCGGGGCCAGATCATCGCCCTGCTGCTGGCCGCGCTGCCGTTGCTGCTGCTGCTGCAGCCCTATCAATGGCTCTCCGCCCTGGGTTTCCGCCTGCAGCGGGCCTGGCCCCTGGGCGACGGCGGCGCCATCCCCGGAGCCAGCCTGCTGTTGGTGTTCGCCGGCACGGCGCTGCTGACCCTGCTGGCGAACGGCCCCCTGAAGGACGGCCGGGGAGGCGGCCTCACCGGGGTGCAGGCCCTGCAGCTGGAGCGGGTGCGGCAGGGTCCGGCCCGCTCCGCGGCCCTCGCCTCCCTGGATCTGAGGCGTCAGCTGACCCGCCTGCCCTTGCTGCTGCTCACCCATGGCGCCAGCCTCACGGTGGGCCTGGAATCCCCCTCCGCCTCCCTGGGGGCGAGCCTGCTGCTGGCGCTGAGGGACAGGGTCGCCCCCCTGAGGCGTCTGCCCCTGCCGGTGCTGCTGGCGACCGGGGCCGGGGCCGGGCTGGGCATCGCCTTCAACTCCGTTCTGCTGGGGGTCACCTATGCCGTCGAGGAGCTGTGTCAGCGCCGCTCGGCCGCCCTGATCAACGGCACCCTGCTGACCACGGGCCTGGGGGTGGTGATCGGGGCTGCCACGGGCCTCTGGCAGAGCACGGCCGAAGCCGCTCCCGCCCACCACACCGGCATCTCCCTGCTGATGGGCGGAGGCACCCACCTGATCGCACCCGCCCTGCTGCTCACCCTCGGGGGGGGCTGGCTGGGGGGAGTGTTCAGCGCCGCCACCGCCTGGATGGCCGGGCGCTGGGGCCACTGGCTCTCAAAGCCGAAAGCGGCGCGGGGGGCGGCCGTCTCCAGGCCGCTGGTCTGGGCCCTTGCGGCCGCCCTGGTGATCAGCCTGGCGGCGGTCGCCAGCGATGGCTGGAGCCTCAATGACGGCCAGTTGCTGATCGTGCGCATGGCCTACGGCGAGGATCCCCCAGGGCTGGAGATCCTCCCCTGGCGCCTGCTGGCCTCGGTGCTGAGCATCGCCATCGGCGCCCCCGGGGGTGTGATGCACGATGCGATGTCCCTGGGGGCCCTGCTGGCCGGCCCGCTGATCGGCGATCTACCGCCCCTGGAACGGCAACTGCTGGTCTGGACCGGCGCGACGGCCCTGTTCAGCGGCGCCTGCCGCACCCCACTGTTCTGCGCCCTGTTCGTGGCCCAGATCGCCGGCACGGTCGCCCTGGTGCCGCTCGTGCTGCTGGTGGCCGCCCTGGCGGCGCCGATCGGTCGCTGGGTGAGCGAGGAAACCTGGAACGATGTGCAGCTGGAACGCTGGCTGGCTGCCCACGCCGCCAGCTTCGCAGGAAACCTGAAAAACGACTGAATGCTTGCCGTCCTTCCTTTCCTTCGCTGACCGCTGAGCTGAAGTCGGCGCTAAGTAACAACGTCCTTAAGGGCACCTCGAAAATTGCTAAGTGGACTTGATTCTGATGGAATCACGGCTATAATTACTAAGTGTGATCTGATTGCCACAGTGGGCCAACGAGGTTTCTGGGATGAGCAACAAAGAGTTTC
>Ga0247833_1000657_pt1 | contig 62043 bp, 55 predicted proteins | sample LaCruzMarch2015__7_FD_187117 | JGI IMG/M metagenome (GOLD analysis project Ga0247833, IMG submission 187117) | Freshwater microbial communities from meromictic Lake La Cruz, Castile-La Mancha, Spain - LaCruzMarch2015_8m | ecosystem: Environmental > Aquatic > Freshwater > Lake | place: Spain...
GGAAGCGTCACTGGATGATTTAGAAAAGATTGGAGCGGGCGACGGTAATCGAAACCGCGTGGCTAGCTTGGAAGGCTAGGGCTCTACCATTGAGCTACGCCCGCACTTTTTATCTTTCTAAGGGGGTGCTAATGCTCCTCCTTAGGGGCGCAAGGGTATCGCTTGGGGTAATTACTTGTGAATTTTTCATCTAGACTCTGCTCTCTGCGCCGCGGGGCGTAGCGTAGTGGCTAGCGCGCCTGCTTTGGGAGCAGGAGACCGTGGGTTCGAATCCCTCCGCCCCGACCAGAGACACCTCTCTTATTAAGTCAGGAGCCATGTGAAAAGCGCTGTTGAGACAATCTCAAAGACTCGAGTTCGTATTTTAATTGATATCGATTTCACAGATCTTGAACCACATATAAAGACGGCATATCAAAGTATCTCTGAGCGCATTGTCATCCCAGGTTTTCGCAAAGGAAAAGTTCCAAGAGCGATGATTGATCAAAGAGTTGGCCGGGGAGCAGTCCTTGATGAAGCTATCAATAACGGCCTGCCAGAGTTTTATAGCCAGGCTGCCAGAGAAAATGATCTTCTAGTTCTTGGTAGGCCAAGTGTTGATATCAAAGAGCTTAAAGATAATGAGGCAGTTAAATTTGAAGTTGAAGTAGATATTAGGCCTGAAATTAGCCTGCCTGATTTTTCAAAGATTGAAATTAGCGTCGATGATGTAGCCGTTAGTGATGATGATATAAAAGAGCAGATTGAAGCTTTGAGAATTCGCTTTGGAACGCTCACAACCGTTGAAAAAGATGTTGAGAAGGGCGACTTTGTCACAATTGATTTAAGTGCAAAGGTTGATGGAGTAGAAATTGAAGGCGGAAGTGCTAACGGTATCTCCTATGAAGTTGGCTCAAATCGCATGGTTGATGGCCTTGATGAGGCTTTGATTGGAATGAAGCTAGAGCAGTTAAAGAAATTTAATACTCAATTAGTTGGAATGGATGAAGGCCAGAGCGGCGAGGTTGAGGTCACTTTAAAATCTGTTAAAAAGCGCGAGCTTCCTGAACTAAATGATGAGTTTGCAAAGCTTGCAAGTGAATTTGAAACACTTGCCGAGTTAGATGCCGATGTCAGGCAGCGCTTAACTCGTCTAAAGGCGATGGAGCAAGGCGCTCAGGCAAGAGATAATCTCTTGAAATTACTACTAGAAACAGTTGAAATTGCAGTTCCTGAAAATCTAGTAAAAGAAGAAGTTGATGCTCATCTGGAAAAAGAAAATCGCTTAGAAGATAGCGAGCATAGAAGTGAGGTAAACCTTGAAATTACTAATTCTCTTAAAGCTGACTTCTTGCTGGACACAATTGTTAAGAGCGAGGCAGTTCAGGTCTCTGAAGCAGAGCTGACCGAATACTTAATTCGAAGCGCTGCTAGATATCAGATGAGCCCTGATCAATTTGCGCAAGAGATTTCTCAAGCCGGTCAGATCCATGCCCTGATGGCTGAGGTGGCAAGGAGCAAAGCCTTAGCTGTAGTTCTGGAGCGAGTGGCCATTAAAGATGCCTCAGGTCGAAAAGTTGATTTAGCTGCCCTTGCTGCAAAGCAAGAGAGTGGATCTGAGCAGTAGTTTCTCTGCTCTAAGCGAACAAATCACCTTTTTCGATATTGCAGGAAGCATTTTCCTACTCTTGGCGTTAGCCTAACGGACATAGATATACATATCAGGAGGAATTAGTGGAGCTTATTACCCCCCGCATGGCCAGCAGTCAAGGCGGCGGATTAGATGATCAGGTCTATAACCGATTGCTAAAAGAGAGAATTATCTTTCTTGGTTCTGTGGTTGAAGACAGTATGGCAAATGCAATTGCTGCTCAGATGTTATTACTTGCAGCAGAAGATCCTGATAAAGATATCTATCTCTACATTAATTCACCAGGTGGATCAATCTCTGCCGGTATGGCGATCTATGACACGATGCAATACATCAAAAACGATGTAGCAACTGTTGGTATGGGTCTTGCTGCCTCTATGGGTCAATTCCTTCTCTGTGCTGGAGCTGCTGGAAAGCGCTACGCGCTGCCACATGCTCGCATCATGATGCATCAACCATCAGGCGGTATTGGTGGAACAGCATCTGATATCAAGATTCAAGCAGAGCAGATGTCCTTTACCAAGAAGAAGATGGCAGAGTTAATTGCTTTTCACACTGGTCAGAAGATGGAGACAATCACAGCAGATTCAGATCGTGATCGTTGGTTTAACGCCGAAGAGGCTAAGGAATATGGCTTTGTTGATCATGTTGTTAAATCTGCAGGCCAAGTATCAGGAAGCGGTGGTACAGCGCGATGAAAATTAACGATATTCATAACCGTTATGTTCTTCCAACAATTGAGGAGAGGACTGCTTATGGTTATAAGCGCCTTGATCCTTACACCAAGTTATTTGAAGAGAGAATTATCTTTCTAGGCCAAGGAATTGATGACACTGTAGCTAATGATGTTATGGCTCAGTTATTGACTCTAGAGTCGATGGATCCTGATAGAGACATCATGATGTATATCAATTCTCCTGGTGGCTCATTTACCGCCCTAACTGCAATCTATGACACGATGCAATTTGTTAGACCTGATGTGATGACAATTTGTCTTGGACAAGCTGCCTCTGCTGCTGCAGTTCTACTTGCTGGCGGAACTGCTGGAAAGCGTTATGCCCTCGAGCATTCAAGGATTTTGATCCACCAGCCATATAGCGAGGGCGGCGGTCAGGGCTCTGATATTGAGATTCAAGCAAGAGAAGTATTGCGGATGCGTGAATTACTTGAGGAGATTCTGGCTAAGCACTCCAAGAAGAGTAAAGAAGAAATTGGCAAAGATATTGAACGAGACAAGATTCTTACCGCAGCAGAAGCTGTTGAGTATGGTCTTGTTGATCAGATTCTTGCCTCAAGAAAAGCCTCTGTTACTAAGTAGGGGTAATTACTCTTAGGGCGAACGCGTTTAGCCATCCTTTGCTGGGCTAGAGGATTTATTCTTATCTTCTTCCCCTCTAGAAAGTAGGCTCATCTTGACTCGCATCGGTGAAAGCGGCGATCTGCTTAAGTGTTCATTCTGTGGCAAGACTCAGAAGCAAGTTAAGAAGTTAATTGCTGGTCCTGGCGTCTATATCTGCGATGAATGTATCGATCTCTGTAATGAGATTATCGAGGATGAACTAAGCGAAGCAAGTACTGCTGGGATTCAAGAGTTACCAAAGCCACAAGAGATATATGAGTTTTTAGATCAGTATGTAATTGGCCAAGATAGAGCAAAGAAGTCGCTCTCAGTTGCTGTCTATAACCACTACAAGAGAATTAAAGGACCAGATCGCCGTATTGAAGATGGCGTGGAATTATCAAAGAGCAATATCTTGCTTCTTGGTCCAACCGGATGTGGCAAGACTCTTCTAGCTCAAACTCTTGCTCGCATGCTTAATGTTCCTTTTGCTATTGCAGATGCCACAGCTCTTACAGAGGCAGGTTATGTTGGCGAAGATGTTGAGAATATTCTGCTTAAGTTAATTCAAGCAGCTGACTTTGATGTTAAAAAGGCAGAGACTGGAATTATCTATATCGATGAGATTGATAAGGTGGCAAGAAAGAGTGAGAATCCATCAATCACAAGAGATGTTTCAGGCGAGGGAGTTCAGCAAGCCCTTCTTAAAATTCTTGAGGGAACTACCGCCTCTGTTCCACCGCAGGGAGGAAGAAAGCATCCTCACCAAGAATTTATCCAAATCGACACAAGCAATGTGCTCTTTATCGTTGGTGGCGCCTTTGCAGGTCTTGAAAAAATTATTGAAAACCGAAGAGGCAAAGCAGGGGTTGGCTTTAATGCCACGCTGCAGAGCGAGAAAGATAAGAAGGCCAAAGATCTATTTGCAGATGTTATGCCAGAGGATCTTCTTAAATTTGGCATGATTCCAGAGTTCATCGGCAGGCTACCAATTGTGACCTCGGTTGAATCTCTAGATCGGGCAGCTCTTCTCAAGATTCTTACCGAGCCAAAGAATGCTCTAGTAAAGCAATATCAACATCTCTTTGAGATGGATGATGTGGAGTTTGAGATTACTCAAGAAGCTCTTGAAGTTGTAGCAGATCAGGCAATTGCCAGGGGAACTGGAGCAAGAGGACTTAGGGCAATCATGGAAGAGGTTCTGCTTCCTGTGATGTATGAGGTGCCAAGTAGAAAAGAAGTTGGCAAAGTTCTAATCACCCCTGAGGTAATTAGTCATAAAGCAGCGCCAAAATATCTCGAGCGCGGACCAAATAACCCAAAGCGTTCGACTAAACGAGGCGAAGAGAAGACCGCGTAATAATCGGTAGTATCTACATCTTATGTCTGAGCTACCTGCGCAATTTAATCCAAGTCAGATTGAATCTGAACTATATCAAAAGTGGCTTAGCGCTGGATATTTCACAGCAAATGCAGATTCGGATAAAGAGCCTTTCTCAATAGTTATCCCGCCACCAAATGTCACAGGAAGTCTCCATATTGGCCATGCGCTAGATCACTCGATACAAGATTTATTGAGTCGAATGAAGCGGATGAAAGGCTTTGAAGTTTTATGGCTGCCAGGAATGGATCATGCAGGAATTGCAACTCAAAATGTTGTTGAAAAGCAATTAGCTGCATCTGGAATTAGTAGACATGATTTAGGAAGAGAAGAGTTTGTAAAGAGAGTCTGGAAGTGGAAAGAGGAGTCAGGCGGGGTGATATTAGGCCAGATGAAGCGCCTTGGAGATAGCGTTGATTGGTCGCGCGAGAGATTCACTATGGATCAAGGCCTCTCTGATGCAGTATTAACAATCTTTAAGCAGCTCTTTGATGCAGGGTTAATTTATCGTGCAGAGAAGATTATTAATTGGTGCACGCGTTGCTTAACTGCGCTCTCTGATATTGAAGTCGAACATAGCGATGATGCTGGAGAGTTTGTGCAGGTGAGATATGGCGATGATGAGGTAAGTATTACTGTTGCCACAACCCGTCCTGAAACAATGCTTGGCGATGGCGCTGTTGCAGTTAATCCAAAAGATGAGCGTTATAAGCACTTAATCGGTAAATCAGTTCTTCTTCCCCTAGTAAATCGCATGATCCCAATCATCGCTGATGAGTTAGTTGAACCTGACTTTGGAACTGGGGCAGTTAAAGTCACAGCCGCCCATGACCCAAATGACTTTGAGATGGGAATGCGCCATAACGTTCCACTAATTGTGATCATGAATGAAGCTGGAGTAATGGAGGGAACTGGCACTGAATTTGATGGGATGGATCGCTTTGATGCAAGAGTTGCTGTAGTTGAAAAACTTCGCCAGATGGGAAGAGTTGTCTCCGAAAAGCGTCCATATATTCACGCTGTTGGCCATTGTTCCCGCTGCGAAACAACAGTTGAGCCTCGTCTATCTAAGCAGTGGTTTGTCAAAGTTGCTCCTCTTGCTAAAGCTGCAGCAGATGCAGTTCGTGATGGGAAAGTAAAAATCGATCCAGAATCGATGGAGCCAAGATATTTTGAATGGGTAGATAACATGCATGATTGGTGTATCTCGCGCCAACTATGGTGGGGACATCGCATCCCAGTTTGGTATGGCCCAGATGGAGATGTAATTGTCTTAGGTCCAAATCAGAGCGCTCCTAAGGGATATGAACAAGATCCTGATGTTTTAGATACTTGGTTCTCATCTGCGCTCTGGCCATTTTCAACTCTTGGTTGGCCCAATGAAAGCGATGATTTAAAGAAGTTCTATCCAACTAGTGTATTAGTTACAGGTTATGACATTCTATTTTTCTGGGTAGTAAGAATGATGTTATTTGGCTTATTTGCTATGGATGGAGTTGCTCCATTTAAAGTTATTGCTCTTCATGGTTTAGTGCGAGATAAACATGGCAAGAAGATGAGTAAATCTCGGGGAAATACAGTAGATCCATTGGAGTTTATGGATAAGTATGGCTCTGATGCGCTGCGCTTTACCTTGGTGCGCGGGGCCAACCCTGGAACAGATCAAGCACTTGCTGAGGAGTGGATAGCAGGATCTAGAAACTTTGCTACTAAAGTTTGGAACGCTGCGCGCTTTGCCATAATGAATGGCGCGCATGTAAATGGCGAGCTACCAGATAGATCTGAGCTAAACCATATTGATCGCTGGATTTTAAATCGCCTTGATAGCACCATTGCTAGCGCTGATAAGGGTTATGAAGCCTTTGAATTTGCTAAGGCTAGCGAGGAGATTTATCACTTTGCTTGGGATGACCTATGTGATTGGTATTTAGAGCTAGTTAAAGAGAGTTTTGCCAAAGGTGGAGAGCAGGCTGATAAGAGCCGCAGGGTTTTAGGCCATGTTCTAGATCAACTACTCCGTCTCATGCATCCATCGATGCCGTTTATAACTGAGACAATCTGGTGTGAATTAACTGGGGGAGAATCACTTGTTATTGCAAAATGGCCAGCAGTTGATAAAGCGCCGGAGGATATTGCAGCCAATAAAGTAGTTGGGGATATGCAGGTTCTTATTACTGAGGTCAGAAGGTTTAGAAGCGAACAAGGGATTAAAACTTCAGCAAGAATTAACGCTCAAATCTCAGGTTTAGAAGGAGATCTACTTAATTATGAAGATGCAATTAGATTCCTAGTTCGCCTTGATAAGGCGGGAAGTGATTTTAAAGAGAGCGCAAGGATTGAAATCGGCCAATTTAGTATCGCATTTGACCTTAGGGGAGCAATTGATGTTAAGGCTGAGAGAGCAAGGCTAAGTAAAGATCTTGAGAGTATTAAGAAGGATTTGCAGAGCGCAGTTGTTAAGTTAGAAAATGAGAACTTTATGGCTAAGGCGCCTATGGAAGTGGTTAAAGAAATTAGAGAGCGTATGGAGTTTCGTGAGAGTGAAATTACTCGAATCAACACTCTTCTTGCTGCGCTTCCAAAAGAATAAAGATGAGCTCTGCAGAAGATCTCTCACGCCTTGATGCCATTGAAAAAGCGTTACTTAATAGATGGCCAGAAACTAGAATTGCTCCAACTCTTGAGCGGATTTCAGCTTTAGCTGATTACCTAGGTTCGCCTCAGCTCTCTTATCCAACAATTCACATCGCTGGAACCAATGGCAAAACCACAACTACGCGCTTAATTGATTCACTCTGTTTTGAATTGGGGATGCGCACCGGAAGATTTACTAGCCCTCATCTAGAGAGTTTCTTAGAACGAATCACTATCAACGGCCAATCAATAACTCCAGAATTTATGATTGCAACCTATAACGATATTGCGCCATATTTAGAGCTAGTTGATTCTAAGATGACTAACAAGCTCTCATTCTTTGAATCGATGTGCGCACTTGCCTTCGTTGCTTTTGCTGAATTTCCAGTCGATGTCGGAATCTTAGAATGTGGGATGGGGGGAGAGTGGGATTCGACTAATGTAATTAAGGGCTCGGTTAATGTCATTACTCCAATAGGTTTTGATCATATGGAGTATCTAGGCGATACGCTTGAAAAGATTGCTCAAACTAAATCAGGAATTATTAAAGATAGCTCCTTTGTGGTTCTAGCTGAGCAAGAAAGTGATGTAGCAGCTGTATTGATGCGAGCCTGCGCTAAAGCTGATGCCACTCCGATTAGATCCGGTATCGAATTTAGCCTCAAATCAAGGGCGCTAGCCCTAGGTGGTCAGATGCTGACTATCTCTGGAGTTTATGGGCAGTATGAAGATTTATATCTTCCGCTCTATGGCCAGCATCAAGCAAGTAATGCAGCAACTGCTCTTGCTGCCGTTGAGGTATTTGCAGGTGAGACAAAGCTTGATGAAGAAATTGTGCGACAGGCATTTGCTAAGGCGAGCTCACCTGGAAGATGTGAGATTATTGGGAGAAACCCCACCATCATTATTGATGCGGCTCACAATCCTCATGGAGCAGAGTCTTTAAAAAAGACAATCAGTGAGGAATTTGATTTCTCAGCGTTAATTGGAGTTATCGCGCCAATGGGCGATAAGGATGTAACTGGAATCCTTGAAGCACTTGAGCCAGTTTTAGATCGAGTCATAGTTACTAGGAATAGCTCACATCGCGCAGCTGATGTAGATGAACTAAAATCAGAGGCTATGGAGATATTTGGAAGTGATCGAGTTTATGTATCCGATGATTTAGAGCAAGGAATCACTCAAGCAGTAGAGATGGCAAGAACAAGTAATGCCCTTAATGATTCAAGCACAGCAGTCTTAATAGCTGGATCAGTTGTTAGCGCCGGTGAGGCGAGAGTGATAATTCGTAGAAAGGGAATTTAAAGCAATGAAGATGCTTGCTAGAAGTGTTTTGATTATGGAGTTTTTGATTATTGGCTTTGCTCTCCTAGTTGCTAAAGATCTCTCAACGAAGAATAGTCTTTACTTTGGCGCGCTAATTGCGCTCCTAGCTTTTATCTCATCGGGCCTTTTGAAATATAAAGTTGGCTGGGCTTTAGCTTGGCTAACCCAGATTCTGCTGATTACTTATGGTTTCTTTATCCCAACGATGTTTATTCTGGGATCCCTATTTCTTGGACTCTGGGTGGCGGCAATAATCTTGGGTCGAAAGGGTGAGGCGGCCAAAGCGGCCCAGATAGCCAAGGCAGAGGGGCCAGATTCGGGCAGTTAGAAATGCCCATAGACTTACCCCGTGAGTAACTTATCAACGCCAGCAGAGCGCACCCTGATCTTGGTTAAACCAGATGGAGTGCGTCGTGGTTTAGTTGGTGAAGTAATCAGACGTATTGAGAGCAAGGGATATAACATCGTTGCACTTAGAATGTTAACCGCAGATAAATATCTTCTAGCTACTCATTACGCAGAACATCAAGGCAAACCGTTCTATGAACCGCTTCTAGAGTTTATGTCCTCAGGCCCAATCGTTGCTCTGATTGCTGAAGGCCAGAGAGTGATTGAGGGCTTTAGATCTCTTGCAGGAGCAACTGATCCCACACTTGCCTCACCTGGTTCAATTCGAGGAGATTTGGCCCGTGATCAAGGAACTAAAGTTGTGCAAAATATCGTGCATGGCTCTGATTCAGTTGAATCAGCGCAGCGTGAGATAAAGATTTTCTTCCCTAACTTGTAAGGAGCGATTAAATGGCAAAGTTCAAAACTGACTGGTCCTTCCTAGGACGAGACATGGCTATAGATTTAGGAACAGCAAATACCTTGGTTTATGTTCGTGGCAGAGGTATCGTTCTTAATGAGCCAAGCGTGGTTGCCGTTAATCAAGATACTGGCGCAGTTCTTGCAGTTGGAACTGAAGCCAAGAAGATGATTGGAAGAACGCCAGGAAATATTGTGGCCATTCGCCCTCTTAAAGATGGCGTTATTGCAGACTTTGATACCACTGCTCTAATGATTAAATACTTCATCCGCCAGGTTCATAAGCGCACCTATCTTGCCAAGCCAAGAATTGTTATCTGTGTTCCTTCAGGAATTACTGGAGTTGAGCAGCGCGCGGTCAAAGATGCCGGATATGAAGCTGGTGCAAGAAAGGTATACATAATTGAGGAGCCAATGGCAGCAGCAATTGGCGCTGGACTTCCAATCCATGAACCAACTGGAAACATGGTGGTTGATATTGGCGGTGGAACTACAGAGGTTGCTGTGATTTCACTTGGCGGGATTGTCTCTGCGCTCTCTATTCGTGTCGGTGGAGATGAGATTGATCATGCCATTATTAACTGGGTTAAGAAGGAGTTCTCGCTATTACTTGGTGAGCGCACTGCTGAAGAGATAAAGATGGCAATTGGATCTGCTTATCCTCTTCGTGATGAACCAGATGCTGAAATTAGAGGAAGAGATTTAGCGACAGGGCTACCAAAAACAATCGTTGTTTCATCTGAAGATATTCGTAAAGCAATTGAAGAACCAGTAAATGCAATTGTTAATGCTGTTAAGGGAACCCTTGATAAGACTCCACCAGAGCTGGCGGCAGATTTAATGGATCGCGGAATCGTGTTAACTGGCGGTGGAGCTCTACTTAAAGGCTTAGATGAAAGATTGCGCCATGAAACAAATATGCCGATTCACATTGCAGATCGACCACTAAATGCTGTGGTTGAGGGATCTGGAAAGTGCGTTGAAGAGTTTGAGGCGCTAGAGAAAGTTCTGATCTCCGAGCCTCGCCGTTAGTTAACACATGGCAACTAGAGGATCTAATAGAAGTAGGCTCCTTTGGATCTCACTATTGGTGACCTCGCTTTTCATTATCACTATTGATTTAAGGGGAGTAAGTCTTCTCTCATCGCTTAGAAGTGGTACTCAAAGTGTTTTAGCTCCTGTTGAGCGGCTAGCAAATAATTTCTTCTCACCAGTTGGTAATTTTTTCTCCGAGGTCAGTAATTTAGGCAGGAGTAAAGCAAAAATAGAGAAGTTAGAAGAAGAGAATCAAGAGTTAAAAAGTCAAGTTATTTTCAATGAAAATACGCTAGCGCAATTAGAGTCGCTAAAAGGCGTTTTGGATCTGGCTGGCAAAGCTCGCTATAAGACAGTGTCTGCAAGAGTGATTAGCAAAGGTGGAACGGGAACATTTAGTGAAACTATAGTTTTAGATATTGGCAGAGATTCTGGCGTAAGGCGAGATATGACAATTATTGCAGCGGGCGGACTTGTCGGAGTAGTTAAATCAACCACTGCTTCATCATCAATTGTGCTTTTAATGAATGATCCATCTTTTCGAATTGGCGTAAGGGTTGCTGGAAAGCAAGATATGGGAATTCTGCTTGGACAAGGAGATAAGAACTACTCACTACAGATGCTAAGTGCAACATCAGCAATTAGCGTTGGTGATGTTTTGCTAGCACGTGGAAGCTCTGGAGATAAGCCTTTTGTTCCCGGGGTTCCAGTTGGAAGAATTAGTTATGTTGAAAATACCGTTGGCCAATTAACAAAAGAGGGAAGGGTTAATGGATTTGTTGACCTAAATTCTCTCTCAGTGGTGAGCGTAGTTTTATCAGCAGTTGCCGGAGATCCTGGCGATGCCTTAGTGCCTCAAGCCCCAAGGCCTGCTCCAACAGTTACGGTATTTGCAACACCTAGCCCGACGCCAAAGGGATAGGGCTATGGAGATTAATCGCCTGCCAAAAGTTTTGCTAATTTTTCTATCTCTCTTCCTTTTGCAAGAGGCTTTAATAAGTCAGATTAATTTTTTAGTTGCAGGATTTTCACTCTATCTTGCTTTTTTTATGGCCTGGATAATTCAAGATCAGAGAAATAGCGCTGTAGTTACTGGATTTATAGCTGGTTTGATTCTGGATCTATCGCCAACTCTTGAAGCACCTTTTGGGCTTTGGACTCTTGTGCTTACCTCAATGAGTTATCTGCTAGCAAGTAATGTTAGAGCGGCGCTAGATGCTGAGTTAAGCCCGCTAGTAATGCTAAGTGTCGCAGTCATAGCAAGCTCATTTGCTTTAATTCTCTTCTTATTATTTGGTGCGATCTTGGGTCAAGAAGTTGGCTCTGCCTCATATTTAATTAGAAGTATTTCAGGAAATGCTCTCTGGAGCGCCTTACTTTCACCGCTTTATATCCCGCTTGCAATGAAGCTTTATAAAGTAACCCTCACCGCAAGGCAGCGATAAATGAGAGATCGTTCAGCGCTAACACTTCTTGTTGCCCAAGTATTGGTTATCTCGCTGATGCTCTCTTTGTTTGGCCGACTCTTTTATCTTCAGATTGCAGACGGTCCGCGCTATCAAGAAGCGGCACTTGATATTCAAAGCAGAGATATCGTCACTCCAGCTCTTCGTGGATTGATTGTCGATCATGATGGAAACGCTCTTGCAACCAATAAAGCAGGGCTAATGGTCACAGCTGATCGATCAGTTCTAGATAAGTTAGAAGATAAAGGAGTTTCAGTATTAACTAGAGTGGCAGAGGTTTTAAAACTGGAATATAGCGATATCTACACCAGAACTAGGCTCTGCGGCGAGCTAGCAATTGGTGAGCGAAATGGATGTTGGAATGGAAATCGCTATCAACCAATTCCTATCACCAAAGATGCAAGTGAGAATCAAGTATTTACTATTCTAGAAAAATCGGACCTCTTTCCTGGAATCGATGCGAAACCAGTTTCAATCCGCTCCTATCCATCACTTGCCGGGCAGAAAGCTACCCATGTACTGGGTTATTTGGGGCCAATTACCGAAAAGAATCTAAATAATGAAGAAGGAAAACGATATTATCGAAATGAATTGATTGGTAAAGCTGGAATCGAATTGCTCTACGATGAACAACTTCGTGGAGTTCCGGGAATTAGGACTGTAATAGTCGATCGAAAAGAAATAGTTAGACAAGAATCACTCAATAGAGCGCCAGTTCCTGGCAATCATCTAGTTCTTAGCCTAAATGCTAAATTACAAGCTGCAGTTGAAGTAGAACTCAAAGATGCAGTCTTTCGCGCAAGGGCTAATGGATATCGCGGAGATTCTGGGGCTGCCATTGTTATGGATGTGAAGACTGGCGAAGTTCTAGCGATGGCCTCATATCCTGATTATGATTTAAATATCTGGGAAAATGGAATTACTGTTAATCAGGCAAGAGATCTGTATAGCGAAAAGAGCGGAGTGCCAGCCCTTTCACGGGCGATCCAAGGTGAATTTGCTCCGGCATCAACATTTAAAGTCGTTTCACTCTCAGCAGCAGTTGCTGCTGGATATAGCCTGAAAACTACATATGAGTGTCCAGCTGAAGTTCAAATCGGTGATAGAACTTTTAAGAATTTTGATAGCAAGGCTGCCGGGCGAATCAGTATGACAACGGCTTTGGCAATTTCTTGCGATTCAATCTGGTATCAGATTGCCTATGACGAATGGGTTCGAGATGGTGGGTTAAAGCCAAAACCAAACCCAAATGATCACTTCTTTAATTCAGCCAACGGATTTGGGGTAGGAAAGAAGACTGGAGTTGATCTTCCTTCCGAGTTATCAGGACGGCTTCCAGATAGGCAATGGAAGTTAAACTGGTATGGAAAGAATAAGGACTTCTACTGTAATTACAGCGAAAAGGCTAAGAAATCTCAGCTCACGCCATATTTAATTGAGATTGCCCGAGAGAATTGCCTTGATGGCGACAAAGTCAGAGCAGGAGATATGGTCAACTTCTCAATTGGTCAGGGAGATACCTTGATGACGCCGCTGCAATTAGCTGTGGCCTATTCAGCCCTTGCTAATGGTGGCAAGTTAATGGTGCCAAAGGTAGCCAAAGCTATAGTTGAACCAAGTGGGCGAGTAGTTAAGGAATTTAAGCCAGAGATGAGTGGCCGCCTTCCAATTGAGAAATCAACTTTAAAATTTCTGCAAAATTCTCTTCGAGCAGTAGTTACATCAGGCACCGCAACTGGAGCATTCTCTGGAGTTGGGGTCGAGGTAAGTGGAAAAACTGGAACCGGTCAGGTTTTTGGTAGAAATCTTGATGGCTCAAGTAAGGATGACACTTCTTGGTTTGCCTCTTTTGCTCCAAGTAAGAAACCAGAGTATGCCGTTGTTATGATGGTAAGTCAGGGTGGTTTTGGTGCCAGCACTAGTGGTGTTGGAGTGAGAAAAATCTACGAACATATATTTGGCACCAATGGCCGAGTAGCAATATTTCCTAATGGAACACCGAAAAAACTTCCAAGAATTGATTCTTCAAAGGTAACGTTGCCATGAAAGTTTCCCTAAAAGGTCAGAATAAAAGAGGATTCTTTGCAGGCACAGATCAAGTTTTGAACTTGGCAGTGTTTATGCTTCTCTTGATTGGCATTGTCTTGGTTTATGCAGCGACTAGGGATTGGTTTGCTGCTAATGGACTAGATCCTGAGTACTACCTAAAGCGCCAGATAGTTAATGTCATTATTGGTATTGCACTGGCCTATGGCACAACTCTTATTGATTACCGCCTACTTCGGGCCTACACACCATTTCTCTGGGGCTTTGGCGTATTGGGCCTCATTGCAGTATTAATTCCTGGACTGGGCTCAACGGTTAATGGCGCTCGCTCTTGGATTTCATTTCCAGGGGGCTTGCAATTTCAGCCAGCAGAGCTAGCAAAGATTTCAATTATTGTCGGAATGGCTCTCATTCTCTCAGAGCGCATGGCAGGAGAGGATCGACCAAGTGATAGGCAGGTCTTGCAAGCGCTAGGGGTTGCAGCGCTTCCAATTATTTTGATTGTGGCGCAGCCAGATTTAGGAACTGTGCTAATTATCTCTGCAGCAGTGATAACAATGATTGCGCTCTCAGGGGCATCGCTTTATTGGGTGATTGGACTTCTAATTGCTGGAGTAGCTGGCGTCTATATTGCAATTGCAAGCGGTGAGGTAAGTGAGTATCAATTAAATCGCCTAAAATCTTTTGTTGATCCGTCAGCAGATCCGCAGGCAAGTGGCTATCAATTAAGACAGGCTCGTATCACTATTGGTTCAGGCGGATTACTTGGTAAAGGTTTATTTGATGGGCCACAGACCAATGGACGATTTGTTCCAGAGCAACAGACAGACTTTATTTTTACAGTCGCGGGCGAGGAATTAGGTTTTCTTGGTTCTTCATTTATTTTGCTACTTTATTTCATAGTCTTGATGCGAGCCTTTGCTATCGCAAGAGCTACCACAGATCTCTTTGGCAAAATGGTCTGTATAGGCGTTGTTGCTTGGTTCTCATTTCAAATCTTTGAAAATATTGGAATGACGATGGGGCTTATGCCAATGACCGGGGTTCCACTCCTATTTCTCTCCTATGGGGGCTCTGCAATGTTTGCCAATTTGATCGCTATTGGACTATTGCAAAATGTCTATCAAAGGACGCGATAAGCGCTGCTTTTTGCGCCTAATTAGGCGAAGGCTTTAACTATCTGCCATACTTGCCCAGTTCGAAGTCGCCTCACGTTCTTGAGGTCGCCAAGACCGCTCTTTAGGTGCGGTCGGCAGATCCAGAAAAAAAGGCGCCACCACAGATTTTTTAGCAAATGCTTTTAACAAAAGCGTTTATGAAAACTTATAAGAAGGATTTGATCGTATGGCCGAAGAGCCAAAAAAAGTGCGTAAGCGCGCTGTAAAGAAAAGCGCGAGTAAATCAGTAGAACAGAGCGAGAGCGCTCCTGCTGCTAAAGAGAAGAAATCAAAAGCCGGGGTAATCCCAGCTCCAATATTTCAAGCAGCACCAGTTACTGCTGCCCCAAAGGCAAAACCTGCTACAACAAAACCTGCTCCAAAGAGCGCAGCTGAAGTCTCTGGCGAGAGTGAGGCGGAGAGAGAAAATCGCCGACGCCGTCGCCGCAGAGGAGGCCGTTCTCGTCGCAGGTTAGAAAAAGATGAAAGCCCTACAACTAGCGCGGCAGTAGGCCAAGAACCAAGTGGCGATTCCGAAGGCAGCGTTGGATTTAAGAAACGCCGTCGCCGTCGTCGCTCAGGGGCTGAAGGTGTTGCTCCAGGTGAAAAAATTGAAGAAGATGGCGTATTAACTGTAGTTAAAGTACGCGAGCCTCGACCGGTTCAAGAAAAGCCGGTTAGAGAAAAGAAGAGCTTTGATCGCCCACCTCGTCGCTTTAAAGATCGCGATAGGGATAGAGGACGAGATAAACCAAGATATAACGATTATCGTGAAAATCGTCGTCGCGGAACAATTCTTACCGATGCTGAATTTCTTGCAAGACGTGAATCTGTAGATCGTGAGATGTTAGTTCGCCAGCAAGGCGATAGAACTCAGATTGCAATTATGGAAGATAAGGTTTTGGTTGAGCACTACGTCAATCGCAATAGCAATATCTCCTATGTTGGAAACGTATATCTTGGAAAAGTCCAGAACGTTTTACCTTCAATGGAAGCTGCCTTCGTTGATATCGGCAAGGGACGAAATGCAGTTTTATATGCTGGCGAAGTTAATTGGGACGCAGCAGGTCTTGCTGATAATCAAGAGCGAAAGATTGAGAAAGTTCTAAAAACTGGTCAATCAGTATTAGTTCAAGTAACTAAAGACCCAATTGGTCAAAAGGGAGCTCGACTAACCAGTCAGATCTCACTTCCTGGTCGTTATTTGGTTTATGTGCCAGGTGGGGGAATGAGCGGAATCTCAAGACGACTTGCAGATACTGAGCGCTCCCGCTTAAAAGAAATTCTCAAAGGTCTAATCACTGATGAAGAGGGCGTAATTGTTAGAACTGCTGCAGAGGGAGCAAGCGATGAAGAGCTTACTCGCGATGTAATTCGCCTAAAGGCGCAATGGGATGACATTAAGGCAAAGTCTGAAAACACCAGCACTTCAGCCCCATCACTTCTTTATGGTGAGCCTGATCTAACAGTTCGAGTCATTAGAGATATCTTCAATGAAGATTTCCGCAAGCTCACAGTTCAAGGAGGCGATGCTTGGGATGATATTAATAATTATCTTGGACATATTGCCCCTGAGCTTTTAACAAAGATTGAAAAATACAGCCAAGGCAATGATCTATTTGCTGAAAATAGAATTGATGAGCAGTTAGCTAAGGCACTTGACCGAAAGGTCTATCTGCCATCTGGAGGCTCACTAGTTATTGATCGCACTGAGGCTATGGTGGTTATTGACGTTAATACTGGAAAGTTCATTGGTAAAGGTGGAAATCTAGAAGAGACTGTTACTAAAAATAACCTTGAGGCAGCAGAGGAGATTGCTCGTCAGCTAAGGCTTCGAGATTTGGGTGGAATTATCGTTATCGACTTTATCGATATGATTTTAGAATCAAATCGTGAGCAGGTATTGCGCAGATTAGTTGAGTGTTTAGGAAGAGATAGAACCAAGCATCAAGTAGCTGAAGTAACATCACTTGGTTTAGTTCAAATGACTCGAAAGAGAGTTGGCCAAGGGTTAATTGAAGCCTTCTCTACAACTTGTGATAGTTGTGGTGGTCGAGGCATTCATGTTCATATGGAGCCAGTTAATAAGAAGAGCCTTGATCGTGAATTTGTTCCAGCAAAGGTCAATAAAGAGGAGAACCTCTCATCTGATGATTCAGAAAGTGATGAGAAAGTAAGCCTGGATGAAGATGTGACTCCGGCCAAAAAAGAAGGAGATTCTGGCCAAAAGAAAGGCTTTGGTAGGCGTAAACGCAGGGCTGCCAGCTCTGGAGTTGTAACGGCCTAACTCAGTTTGACCCTAGATAGGCTCAATCCGTAACCTATGCCCCTGCCCCGATAAGGGTCTTTGGCAAGAGAAGATAAAGAAATGGAAGGACCATTGTGTACGCAATAGTTAAGGCTGGCGGTCGCCAGGAGAAGGTCGCTGTTGGCGATACTCTCTTTGTTGATCGTATTGATGCAGCTGCTGGTTCCACCGTTTCATTTCCTGCCGTATTAGTTGTCGATGGTTCAGCAGTAACAAGTGATCCAAAGCTGCTCTCTGGAGTTAAAGTAACTGGAGAAGTTATTTCAGAGGTTAAGGGTCCAAAGATTCATATCTTGCGCTTTAAGAATAAGACTGGCTATCGCCGTCGTCAGGGTTTTCGTTCGAAGAACACTCGCGTGAAAATCACTGCGATTAATGGTGTGAAGTAAAGGGGTTGGCATAAATGGCATCGAAAAAAGGCGTCTCCTCAACCCGAAATGGTCGCGATTCCAATGCTCAATTTCTTGGAATCAAAAGATTTGGTGGTCAGGTAGTTAACAGCGGCGAGATTCTCGTTCGCCAGCGTGGCACCAAGTTCCACCCAGGTAAGAATGTAGGAATCGGAAAAGATGACACGCTATTTGCACTTGCTTCAGGTTCAGTGGAGTTTGGCAGTGCTCGTGGTCGTCGCGTTGTAAATATCGTCCCGGTTTCCTAAGCAACGGACTTTAAAAAATTGCGGGTCCGTGCATACGGGCCCGCTTTTTACTTATCCACCTAATTTATAGAAAGGCAAGAGTCAGATGACAACCTTCGTTGATCGCGTGACTCTTCATGCCGCAGCAGGAAAAGGTGGAGATGGTTGTGTCTCTGTTCATCGTGAAAAATTCGTTCCACTTGGCGGCCCTGATGGGGGCAGTGGTGGAAGGGGCGGCGACATTATTTTGGTTGTCGATCCAAGCGTTACTACCTTGCTTGATTTTCATCACTCACCACATCGCAGCGCTAGCTCTGGAAGACAGGGATATGGCGCGCTAAAAAATGGCCCTGATGGCGATGATTTAATTCTTGGCGTTCCTAATGGAACAGTTGTAATGAATAAAGAAGGTCGCATTTTGGCAGATCTAGTGGGTAATGGAACAAGATTTATTGCTGCCAAAGGTGGTTTAGGTGGCCTTGGCAATAATGCACTTGCCTCAAACCGGCGTAGAGCTCCAGGTTTTGCTCTACTTGGTGAACCTGGCGAAAAACGAACTTTAATTTTAGAACTTAAATCTGTTGCAGATATTGGTCTTATTGGTTATCCAAGCGCAGGTAAATCTTCTTTAGTTGCAGCTATTTCTGCTGCAAGACCAAAGATTGCTGATTACCCATTTACAACACTTGCGCCAAATCTTGGAGTCGTTCAGGCAGGAGAGGCGAGATTTACTGTTGCAGATGTTCCAGGTTTGATACCAGGTGCTTCACAAGGAAAAGGTCTTGGCCTGCAATTTCTTCGCCATGTTGAGCGCTGCGCAGCTTTAGTACATGTCCTAGATTGCGGAACGCTAGAGACTGACCGCGATCCGGTTAGAGATTTTGAAGTAATTGAAGATGAGCTAAAGAAGTATGCCGAGGACTTAAGTACCAGACCTCGCATTATTGCTCTTAATAAAGTTGATCTTCCTGATGCTAAAGCGATGGCAGATATGGTCGAGCCAACGCTAAAAAAGATGGGGTATGAGGTTTATCAGATCTCAGCTGCATCAAGAATTGGTCTTGAACAACTTCTATATGCCATGGCTAAGTTAGTTGCAGAACATAGAAAGCAGGAGAGTGAGTTAGAGAAGGTAAGGATTGTGCTTCGCCCAACTCCAATTGATGATGTTGGCTTTAAGACTATGGCCAATGATGATGGCTCATTTACTGTTATTGGTTCACGTCCTGAGAGATGGGTTCATCAGACAAACTTTAGTAATGCCGAAGCAGTTGGATATTTAGCAGATCGCCTAGCAAGTTTAGGAGTGGAAAAAGAGCTCTTTAGATTAGGAGCCAAGCAAGGCGATGAAGTACGTATTGGCCTTGGCGATGATGCGGTGGTCTTTGATTGGGAGCCAACTATTGAGGCTGGCGCTGAACTTCTGGCCGGACCTCGCGGCGATGACATGCGTATCCCGCGCGGATGGGAGAAGTTAGATGAAGAGGCAATTGATCAATTAGATGATGAAGAATTAGCTCAGCAATGGGAGTACAAGGTGGAAGATCCCACAGATCCAGGAAAAGAGATGGAGGAGCAGAGATGAATCGCGATGCAGTTATTAAAGCAAAGCGAATAGTTATCAAGATTGGCTCCTCAACTCTTACTGGAGCAGATGGCGCAGGCCTTGATAGCTCTGCCGTTACTAGATTGGCAGCAGCGGTCGCTGAATTAAAAGAACAGGGTAGAGAAGTTGTTGTTGTTTCATCTGGAGCAATTGCAGCAGGGCTTGCCCCTCTTGGACTAGGAAGTAGACCTGCCGATCTTGCAACGCAACAAGCAGCGGCATCTGTTGGCCAGGGGCTATTAATTCATAGCTATACCGAAGCTCTGAGAAAACACAAAATCATTGCCTCTCAAGTGCTATTAACTATTGAAGATATTGTCCGTAGATCTCATTATCAAAATGCGCAGCGCACCCTCTTTAAATTACTTGCGTTAGGTGTTGTGCCAATTATTAATGAGAATGATTCGGTTGGAACGCAAGAGATTAGATTTGGTGATAACGATCGAATCGCTGCTCTAGTTTCACATTTAATTGGTGCAGATTTATTGGTACTAGTTAGCGATGTTGATGCTTTCTATGATGCTAATCCAAAAGAGGCTGGAGCTAAGAAGATCTCTCAAGTTGATTCCCTTGCAGAGTTAGCAGCGGCCCAAATTGGGGGAGCAGGATCTAAAGTTGGTAGCGGCGGTATGGTGACAAAGATTGAAGCTGCGCGAATTTCAACCCAAGCTGGTATTCCAATGTTATTAACCTGCCTTGCTGATGTTTCCCAAGTATTGGCTGGGGCCGAACTTGGAACATACTTTGTTGCATCAGCAGATAAGAAGTCTTCTCGTCTGCTCTGGTTAGCGCACGCGGCAAGTAGTAGTGGAAGATTAATTATCGATGCTGGCGCTGTTAGCGCGCTGCGTGAGCGTGGCACCTCACTTCTTCCTGCTGGAGTAAAAGCTGTTGAAGGGGAATTTAGCTCAGGAGACACTGTTGAAATAACAGCTCAAGATGGCAGCATCGTCGCCCGCGGATTAGTTGCCTTTGATTCTTCAGAAATTCCAGCAATGCTTGGACGCTCCACTAAAGATCTTGCGAAAGAATTAGGGCTTGAATATGAGCGAGAATTGGTCCACCGCGATGACATGGTGCTGTTATGAGCAATGATCAATTAGTTGCAGATCTAGCAGACAAGGCAAGAAAAGCATCAAAGACTTTAATCACTGCTGGCTATAGCAAGAGACAAGGTGCACTCCTTGCAATTGCAGATGCTCTTGAGGCCAATATGAATGAAATCCTTGCAGCTAATGATCTAGATATTCAGCGCGGAAAAGCTAATGGACTTAACTCATCACTTCTTGATCGCCTAGCTCTAAGCCCGGAGCGAATCAAAGATATTGCCTCAGGGGCGCGCCAAGTAGCAGCACTTGATGACCCACTTGGAATCGTTTTAAGGCAGCGAACTCTAAGTAATGGATTGAAACTCACGCAAGTAACTGTGCCATTTGGGGTTATTGGAATGGTTTATGAGGCTCGTCCAAATGTAACTGTTGATGCTGCAGTAATTCTTCTAATGTCAGGAAATGCAGCGCTACTTCGCGGCTCATCATCTGCCAAGGCAAGTAATGAGGTGTTGGTTAAAGTAATGAGAGGCGCACTTGAGGCGGGAGATATTTCAAGTGAGGTAATTCAGTTAATTCCCTCAGGTGATCGTGATACTACTAGAGCCCTACTTCATGCTCGAAGAAAAGTTGATTTAGTAATTCCAAGAGGAAGCGCTGATTTAATACGTATGGTTGTTGATGATTCAACTGTGCCGACTATTGAAACTGGAGCCGGAGTCTGCCATGTTTATATTGATAAGGACGCTGACTTTGCCAAAGCACTTCCAATCGTAATTAACTCAAAGACTCATAGACCTAGTGTTTGTAACGCTGCAGAGACTCTTCTAATCCATAGAGAGATAGCAAGTGAGTTCCTACCAATTGTTCTTAAAGAACTTAATCAGGCAGGGGTTATTCTGCATTGCGATCAAGTAAGCCTTGGCGTTGCTAACTCTCTTTCAATTCCAGCATCCCCTGCCTCTGAAGAGAATTGGTCTACTGAATACGGTGTATTAGAGATGAATGTTGCAGTTGTTGCAGATTTAGAGAGCGCCACTGCTCATATTTTGAAGTACGGAACCAATCACACTGAGGCAATTGTTACTGAGTCCAATGAGAGCGCAGAGCGATTTATTGCTCTTGCTGATTGCGCAGCAGTTATGGTCAATGCCTCTACTAGATTTACTGATGGCCAAGAGATGGGATTTGGCGCAGAGATTGGAATTTCAAATCAGAAGCTTCATGCTCGCGGTCCGATGGGCCTTGAGCAGATGACTACTACCACATGGATTGTGAGAGGAGATGGCCAGATCCGAAAGTAATTCGCTGGCAGCGATAGCTCTTCGGTAAGGTGACCTATATGTCTAATATCTCGCGCGATGATGTGGCAAATCTAGCCAAGTTAGCTCGCATTGATTTATCAGAAGAAGAATTGGCTGGTCTTGCTAAAGAACTCTCCGTAATTCTTGACGCCGTTGCGCGAGTTCAAGAGGTTGCAGGCGAAGATGTTCCTCCAACATCTCATCCACTACCTCTTGTAAATGTCTTTCGTGAAGATGTAGTCCGCCCAAGTCTTACTACAGAGGAAGCCCTCTCTGGAGCTCCAGAGCAAGAGGAGCAGAGATTTAAAGTTCCACAGATTTTGGGTGAAGAGTGATGATCAATAAGAGCGCAGTTGAGATGGCAGAGGCTCTATCAAAGGGCGAAATCACTAGCGTTGAATTAACTAAGGCCCATCTAAATCAAATTAATGAAGTAGATGGACAGGTTCATGCCTTTCTCCATGTTGATACCCAGGGAGCTTTAGAGCAGGCAAGCCAAGTAGATGCAAAGAGAAGCGCTGGAGAGAAAATGCCTGCCTTAGCTGGTGTTCCACTAGCTCTTAAAGATGTTTTAGTTCAAAAAGGAATTCCTACCACCTGTGGTTCAAAGATGTTAGAGGGATGGCGCCCTCCTTATGATTCAACAGTAGTTAGAAAGTTAAAAGAAAACGGCATAGTAATTCTAGGTAAAACTAATATGGATGAGTTTGCCATGGGTTCATCTACTGAAAATTCAGCTTATGGCCCCACTAAAAATCCTTGGGACTTAACTCGCATCCCTGGTGGATCAGGCGGCGGCTCATCTGCATCTCTAGCATCATTTCAAGCACCTCTTGCAATTGGAACTGATACTGGAGGATCAATTCGACAGCCAGCTGCAGTGACAGGAACAGTGGGAGTTAAACCAACCTATGGCGGAGTTTCTAGATATGGCTTAGTTGCTTTCTCATCATCTCTTGATCAAGCAGGGCCATGTGCTAGAACGGTTCTTGATGCGGCATATCTCCATGAAGCAATTGCAGGACATGACCCTCTAGATTCCACTTCAATTAACGCCCCAGTTCCAGCGGTTGTTGCCGCTGCTAAGGATGGAAATATAAAGGGAATGAAGATTGGCGTTATTAAAGAACTTCAAGGAGATGGCTATCAAGCTGGAGTCTTAAAACTATTTGATGAATCCCTAGAAATTCTGGCAGCACTTGGCGCTGAGATTGTAGAAGTATCCTGTAAATACTTTGATTATGCCTTAGCTGCCTACTACTTAATTGCACCAAGTGAGTGCTCTTCTAATCTTGCTCGCTTTGATGCGATGCGTTATGGAATAAGAAGTGGTCAGGGCTCTGCTGAAGAGGTAATGAATTCCACAAGACAGATTGGTTTTGGCAGGGAAGTTAAGCGCAGAATTATCCTTGGAACATATGCACTCTCAAGTGGTTATTACGATGCCTATTATGGAAGCGCGCAGAAAGTTAGAACTCTAATCTCACGTGATTTTGAGAGCGCCTTTAAATTAGCTGATGTCTTAGTTTCGCCAACAGCGCCAACAACTGCCTTTAAAATTGGCGAGAAGTCCAATGATCCGATTGCGATGTATTTAAATGACATTGCAACAATCCCAACTAACCTTGCAGGAATCGGCGGAATGTCACTTCCATCAGGACTTGCCGCTGAAGATGGGCTGCCAGCTGGATTTCAAATAATGGCACCAGCTATGAAAGATGATTTGATGTATAAAGTCGGCGCTGCCCTTGAAGCAGAGCTAAATACCAAGTGGCAGGGACCAATTCTAAATTCTGCTCCCAAGCTAGGAGCTAAATAATGGCTCTTAAATATGAAGAGGTAATTGCAAAATATGAACCATCACTTGGCCTTGAGGTTCACGTCGAATTGGGCACAGCGTCAAAGATGTTCTGTGGCTGCAATACAGTCTTTGGAGCAGCTGCTAATACTCAGACCTGCCCGGTCTGTTTGGGCCTTCCAGGGGCGCTTCCTGTAGTTAATGGAAAAGCAATTGAATACACAATCGCAATAGGACTCGCTCTTAACTGCTCGATTGCGCCATATAGTCGCTTTGCTAGAAAGAATTATTTCTATCCTGATATGCCGAAGAATTTTCAAACCTCACAATATGACGAGCCAATCTGCACCAATGGATATCTAGATATCACAATTGATACGGATGAAGGAAGCAAGGACTTTAGAATTGAAATTGAACGGGTTCATATGGAAGAGGACACTGGAAAATCACTTCATATGGGAGGGGCGACTGGTCGAATTCATGGGGCTGATTACTCACTTCTTGATTACAACCGAGCTGGAATTCCATTAGTTGAGATCGTTACAAAAGTTGTCAATGGCTGCGGTAAATATGCGCCAGAAGTTGCTAAGGCATATGTCTCAGAGCTTCGAGATGTGCTGCGCGGCCTTGGGGTTAGTGATGTGAAGATGGAGCAGGGATCACTGCGCTGCGATGCTAACGTCTCACTTCGAATAATTGGCTCTGAGAAACTTGGAACAAGAAGTGAGACTAAGAATGTCAACTCACTTAAGTCAGTAGAGCGAGCAATTAGGTCAGAGATGATTCGCCATGCTGAACTTCTTAATTCCAATCAGCGAGTAATACAGGAGACTAGACATTTCCATGAAGATACTGGCCTAACAACTTCAGGGCGCTCAAAGGAGCAGGCTGAGGATTACCGATATTTTCCAGAGCCAGACCTTGTTCCAATTGCTCCAAGTAAAGAGTTAATTGCAAAGATTGCTGCAACCCTTCCAGAAAAACCCTCAGTTCGAAGAAAGAAGTTGCAAGAGGCTTGGCAGGTGCCAGATAAAGAGATGGCAGCGATGATTAATGCTGAAGTTCTAGATTTAGTTGAGGCAACAGTTAAATTGGGAGCTGATCCAACGCGCGCCCGTTCTTGGTGGTTAGGTGAAATAGCCAGAATTGCTAATGAGAAGGCGGTAGCGGCAGCTGATCTAGCTATTAGCGCTGCAGATGTCGCTGAAGTTGTAGCCTTAATTGTTAAGGGAGAGCTAACCGATAAATTAGCTCGCCAGGTTGTTGAGGCGCTAATTAATGGCGAGGGTAGCGTGGGTCAGATAATTGAAGCTCGCGGCATCAAAGTTGTCTCTGATGATTCATCTCTAATGGCAGCAATTGAGCGAGCAATCGCAGCTGCTCCGGATGTTGCTGAGAAGGTTAGAGGGGGAAATATCCCAGCCTCAGGAGCTTTGATTGGCGCAGTGATGAAGGATTCAAAGGGTCAAGCTGATGCAGCAAAGGTGCGCGATCTTTTACTCAAGCATTTAGGTCAGGGATAAGTAGGATTCACTCATGACAAATCCGATGAAGCCTCGTTCTGGACTTGTAACAGATGGTCTTGAGCGCGCACCTGCTCGCGGAATGCTTAGAGCAGTTGGAATGAAAGATGAAGATTGGGTCAAGCCACAAATTGGAATTGCATCTTCTTGGAATGAAATCACTCCATGTAATCTCTCCTTAGATCGTTTAGCAAAAGCATCAAAGCAGGGAGTATTTGATGCAGGTGGATTCCCAATGCAATTTGGAACCATCTCAGTCTCTGATGGCATATCAATGGGCCATGAGGGAATGCACTTCTCATTAGTTTCAAGAGAGGTTATTGCAGACTCTGTTGAGACAGTTATGCAAGCAGAGAGATTTGATGGCATGGTCACATTTGCTGGTTGTGACAAATCCCTTCCAGGAATGATGATGGCAGCAGCACGTCTTGATGTTGCTAGCGTCTTTGTCTATGCCGGCTCTACTCTTCCAGGACAAGTTGATGGAAAAGATGTCACCATCATTGATGCCTTCGAAGCAGTCGGAGCATGCGCTAGAGGCTTAATATCTCAAGAGCAGGTCGATAAAATTGAGCGCGCCATCTGTCCAGGTGAAGGTGCGTGCGGCGGGATGTATACGGCAAACACCATGGCAACTGTTGGCGAAGCCATTGGTCTATCACTTCCTGGCTCTGCTGCTCCTCCAGCAGTTGATCGCAGGCGTGATAGTTATGCTGTTAAATCAGGGGCAGCTGTCGTTGAGCTAATAAGAGCGGGAATAACTACAAGAGATATTTTAAGTAAGCGAGCATTTGAAAATGCCATTACTGCCCTTATGGCCCTCGGAGGATCAACTAATGCTGTTCTTCACCTACTAGCAATTGCCCATGAAGCAAAGGTTGATTTAACCTTAAATGATTTCCATCGCATTGGCTCAAAAGTCCCACTACTTGGCGACTTAAAACCATTTGGCAGATTTGTTATGAGCGATGTCGATAAAGTCGGGGGAATTCCGGTGGTATTAAAGGCCCTACTAGATGCTGGCCTACTTCATGGCGATTGCTTAACAGTTACTGGAAAAACTATGGCTGAGAATTTAGCTGATATAAATCCACCAGATCCTGATGGCGAAATATTAAGAGCGGTAAAAAGCCCAATGGGCGTTAGCGGCGGTATTACAATTTTGAGTGGTTCACTTGCTAAAGATGGCGCAGTGACAAAAGTTGCTGGAGTTGGAGTTGACTCCTTTGAAGGACCTGCCAGAGTATTTGATCGAGAGCAATCTGCGATGCAAGCTTTAGAAGATGGAACTATTACAGCAGGTGATGTTGTAGTGATTCGCTATGAAGGGCCAAAGGGCGGGCCTGGAATGCGCGAGATGTTAATGATCACTGGCGCAATTAAAGGAGCAGGTCTTGGAAAATCTGTTCTCTTAATTACCGATGGCAGATTCTCTGGTGGCACAACCGGGCTATGTGTGGGCCATGTTGCACCCGAAGCTAGTGATGGTGGAGCGATTGCACTTGTTAAAGATGGCGATCGAATTCGGATTGATATCAATGCAAGAACGCTAGATTTATTAGTTGATGAAAGTGAGTTAGCAAAGAGAAGAGAGAGCTTTAAACCGCTACCAAGTAGGTATACCTCTGGGGTATTGGGTAAGTATGTAAAGCTTGTGGGATCGGCATCAAAGGGCGCGGTCTGCGATTAAAAGGGGAATAATCCCCGCTCATATTGTGAGATAGCCGTCTTAAGGGTTGACTCATACTTTTTATCAGGGGATACTTACCCACATGTCAGCGAAATCAACTTCTGTAATAGCACTTGTTTCAGTGGTGATTCGCTGCGCGTGAACTAAATAAAGTTCACGCGCACCCTCAGGAAACTGAGGGTTTTTGCATTAGTAGGCCTAAAAAAGAATTTGAAGGAAGGAGTAGACCAAGATGACAAATGAGATAAGCGGCGCTCAAGCCCTCGTTAACGCGCTAGAAGACTCTGGCGTTGATGTCATGTTTGGTATTCCTGGTGGCGCAATTCTTCCTGCCTATGATCCAATCTTTGATTCAAAGATCCGCCACATCCTAGTTCGCCATGAACAGGGAGCAGGTCATGCTGCAACTGGATATGCCCAAGTAACTGGTCGCGTTGGGGTATGCATTGCAACTTCAGGGCCAGGTGCTACAAATTTAGTTACACCCATTGCTGATGCGCAGATGGATTCAGTTCCACTTGTTGCTATCACCGGTCAAGTTCCTTCAGCTGCGATTGGAACTGATGCATTCCAAGAGGCAGATATTCGCGGAATAACAATGCCGGTGACAAAACATAATTACTTGATAACAGATCCTGCCCAAATTCCTCGGGCAATCGCTGAAGCTTTCTATATTGCATCATCTGGAAGGCCAGGGCCAGTTCTAGTTGATATTGCTAAAGATGCTCTCCAGAAGATGACTAGCTATAACTATCCAAAGAAGTTAACTCTTCTCGGTTATAACCCGCAGATTGAGCCAGACTTTGAAGCGATCCGAGATGCTGCATCACTTATCGCTCAATCAAGTAAACCTATCTTCTATATCGGCGGCGGAGTAATAAAGGCTAATGCTGCAAAAGAACTTCTTTTGTTAGCAGAGTTAGTTGGCGCTCCAGTTGTTACAACTTTGATGGCAAGAGGGGCATTTCCTGATAGCCATAGCCAGCATCTCGGTATGCCAGGAATGCATGGAACAGTTGCTGCCGTTACTGGCCTACAGAAAGCAGATTTACTTATTACTTTAGGCGCTCGATTTGATGATCGAGTAACTGGAAAACTCTCTACATTTGCCCCAAATGCCAAGATAATTCATGCCGATATTGACCCGGCAGAAATTGGAAAGAATCGCTACGCCGATGTGCCAATTATTGGTGACCTTGGCCCAATCATTAAAGCGCTAATTCCTGCTGTTAAGGCTGAGTTTGCTAAGAATAAGGCAGATATCACCCAGTGGTGGAAGCAGATGAATTCACTACGCCAGAAGTATCCACTTGGATATAACGAGCCAAGTGATGGATCGCTATCGCCACAATATGTAATTGAGCGAATCGGAGCAATTACAGGCCCTGATGGAATCTATGTTGCAGGGGTTGGTCAACATCAGATGTGGGCATCACAATTTGTTAAGTATGAAAAGCCAAGAACTTGGCTCAACTCTGGTGGCCTTGGAACGATGGGTTATGCAGTCCCTGCAGCAATGGGCGCAAAAGTTGGCGCCCCTGATACTCCAGTTTGGGCAATTGATGGTGATGGTTGTTTCCAGATGACAAACCAGGAATTAGTAACCTGCGCGCTAAATGATATTCCAATCAAGGTAGCTGTTATTAATAATGAGAGCCTAGGAATGGTTCGTCAGTGGCAGACTCTCTTCTATAAAGAGCGTTACTCAAATACCGATCTGCACTCCAAGAGAATTCCTGATTTTGCAAAACTTGCAGAGGCGATGGGCTGCGTCGGTCTTCGCTGTGAGTCAAAAGGTGATGTCGATAAAATCATAAAAGAGGCAAATGCAATCAATGACGCCCCAGTTGTAGTGGATTTTGGCGTTTATCGAGATGCGATGGTCTGGCCAATGGTGGCTGCAGGAACTTCCAATGATGATATTTTGATTGCCAAAGAGATGGCACCTGACTGGGACTCACAGGAGTTATAGACATGGCCCAACACACCCTCTCTGTCCTTGTTGAAAATAGCCCAGGTGTTCTAGCTAGGGTTGCATCGTTATTTTCTCGCCGGGGATACAACATTGATTCACTTGCTGTGGGACCAACAGAGAGTCCTGAGATCTCCAGAATTACTATTGTATTAAATCTTGAGGGCCACGCTCTAGATCAAGTCAGCGCTCAGCTATTTAAGCTTGTTAATGTTATTGGTATTCAAGAGATGGAAGATAAGAACTCCCATCAAAGAGAGCTTTTGATGGTTAAGGTAAATAGCGCTGGCGATAATCACTCAAAGATTGAAGCAGTAGTAGGCAGATATCGAGCCTCAATTGTTAGCCAGGCTTCCTCCAGCCTTACCATTGAGGCGATAGGAAGTAGCGCTGAGATTGCAGCGCTATTAGGTGAGTTAACAAGCTTTGGAATAAAAGAGTTGGTTCAATCAGGTCTCATTGCCCTAGAAATTGGCGATGCGACTTTAGCTGAACGAACTTTGCAAGAAACTGGACTAGCTTCTTCATCGACGCATAGCCAGACCGAGGACTACCAAAACTAAACTAGAAAGCAGGAGAATGTGGCAACTATTTATCATGACGAAGATGCAGACCTTTCGGTAATACAGGGGCGAAAAGTTGCGGTCATTGGATACGGGTCACAAGGACATGCCCATGCCTTAAACCTGCGCGATAGTGGCGTTGATGTAAGAGTTGGATTAGCCGAAGGTTCTAAATCCCGCGCCAAGGCAGAGGAAGAGGGCTTAAGAGTTCTCTCTGTTGCAGAAGCAGTTAAAGAGGCAACAGTAATTATGCTCCTTGCACCTGATCATAAGCAGCGCCATATTTATAAGGAATCTATCGAACCTAATCTAAAAGCTGGAGATGCGCTCTTCTTTGGCCATGGATTTAATATTCGCTTTGGATATATCAAGCCGCCAGCAAATATTGATGTTTGTATGGTTGCTCCAAAGGGCCCAGGACATTTAGTAAGACGTGAGTTTGCTGCGGGGCGCGGAGTTCCAGATATCGTAGCTGTTGAGCAAGATGCAACTGGATCTGCTTGGCCACTTACTCTCTCTTATGCCAAGGCAATGGGAGGCTTAAAGGCAGGTGGAATTCTCACTACCTTCACCGAGGAGACTGAGACAGATCTATTTGGTGAGCAATCAGTCCTTTGCGGCGGAGCATCTCAATTGGTGCAATATGGTTTTGAAGTTCTAATTGAAGCTGGATATCAACCAGAGGTTGCCTACTTTGAGTGTCTACATGAGCTAAAACTCATCGTTGATCTTATGTATGAAGGTGGAATTGCTAAGCAGCGTTGGTCAGTTTCAGACACCGCTGAATATGGTGATTACATCTCAGGTCCAAGAGTTATTGATCCAAGAGTAAAAGAGAATATGAAGGCAGTCCTGGGAGATATCCAGAGCGGCGCATTTGCTAAGCGCTTTATCGAAGATCAAGATGCAGGAGCTCCAGAGTTTAAAGCTCTTCGCGCTAAAGGTGAGGCTCATCCGATTGAGGAAGTTGGCAGAAATCTACGCAAGATGATGTCTTGGGTTAAAGCTGCCAATAAGGATGATTACAAGGAAGGATCTGCCTCGCGTGGCTAAACCCAAAGTTCTAATTGCTGAGGAGCTAAGTCCAGCAACCCTAGATGCCCTAGGACCAGAGTTTGAAATTATCAACTGTGATGGGGCGAATAGATCTGAGTTACTGGCCTGTCTCTCTTCAGGAGTTGATGCAGTTTTGATTCGCTCTGCCACAAAGATGGATGGCGAAGCTATCGCTGCAGCTAAAGGTTTAAAAGTCATTGCAAGAGCTGGTGTTGGGCTAGATAACGTTGATATTCCCGCTGCAACTGCTGCTGGAGTAATGGTTGTTAATGCGCCAACATCAAATATTGTCAGCGCAGCAGAACTTGCCATTGCACTTCTTCTAGCATCTGCTCGCCATCTCTCACCTGCTCACGCTGCGCTAAAGGGTGGTAAGTGGGCTCGCTCTAAATACACTGGCGCTGAGTTATTTGAAAAAACTCTAGGTGTTGTTGGCTTTGGAAGAATCGGTCAACTAGTTGCTCATCGCATGCAGGCATTTGGGATGAAGGTAATTGCATATGACCCATATCTTCAACCAGCAAAAGCAGCTGCACTTGGCGTAGATCTAGTCTCACTTGATGATTTGCTAGCAAACTCTGATTTCATAACTATCCATCTTCCAAAGACAAAAGAGACAGCTAATTTAATTGGCGATGTAGCGCTTAGCAAAGTTAAGCCAACTGTTCGAATCATCAATGCTGCCCGCGGGGGAGTATTAGATGAAGCTGCGCTCTATAAAGCAATTAGCCAGGGGCGAGTAGCAGGTGCTGGACTTGATGTATTTGCAACTGAGCCTTGTACTGATTCACCGCTTTTTACTCTAGATCAAGTAGTTGCAACGCCTCACCTTGGCGCATCAACAGATGAAGCTCAAGAGAGAGCAGGAATTGCAGTAGCAGTCTCTGTTCGCAAAGCGCTCTCAGGAGAGCTTGTGCCAGATGCAGTAAATGTTAAAGGCGGCGAGATCCATGAAGAGATCCGTCCAACGCTTCCACTAGTTGAAAAGATGGCCCAGATTGCAACCGGCCTTGAAGCAGAGCTTCCAGTAAGTATTGAAATTACTGTTAAAGGCGAAGTCTCAATCTATGACTCATCTATTTTGGCAACTTCTGCGCTTAAGGGAGCGCTAATTGCAATTGGAACCGAAGATGCAACTTATGTTAACTCCCCAAATCTTGCCCAAGAAAAAGGCATGAGTGCAACAGTTACAAGTGAGGCTGAGTGCGCGGATTATCGAAGCATGATCTGCCTTCGAGCCGCTTTCTCAAATGGCGCAAGAGTTGAAGTAGATGCAACTCTTATGGGAATTAGGAAAGTAGAGAAGATTATCCGTATCAATAAGTTTGATATTGAGCTACCGCCAAGTGATCACCTTCTATTTCTCATCTATGAAGATAGACCGGGAGTTGTTGGAGCTGTTGGAAATATTCTTGGCGCTGCAAAAATTAATATCGCCAATATGCAAGTTGCTAGAGATAAGGCAGGCGGTGAGGCTCTAATGGCCCTTACGGTTGACTCTGCTATTCCAATTGAATTTACAGAAAAGATTGCTAAAGAGGTTGGAGCTCGGGTATCTAGATCGGTATCCCTACTGGTATGAGTAAAAACTTTAATCTTGCGGTAATCGCAGGCGATGGAATCGGCCCTGAGGTTATAAATGAGGGTTTGAAAATTCTTGATGCAGCGGGCAAGAAGCATGGCTTTACCTATAGCAAGAAAGCATTTGAATTAGGGGCCACCTTCTGGCATAAAACAGGTGAAGTTCTGCCAGATAAAACTCTGGAGGAGTTAAAGAGCTTTAATGTAATCCTTCTTGGCGCAGTAGGAGATCCAAGTGTTCCAAGTGGAGTCCTTGAGCGCGGGTTACTTCTAAAACTTCGTTTTGCCTTTGATCATTACATCAACCTGCGCCCGGCTCGCCTATATCCGGGTGTAGTTGGCCCGCTAAAGACAAGTGCGCCTATTGATTTCATTGTGGTTAGAGAGGGAACCGAAGGACCTTATGTTGGAGCTGGCGGAGTTCTTGGCTTTGGAACTTCAAGCGAGATTGCAACTGAGGAGAGCTTAAATACAAGACGGGGCGCTGAGCGAGTTATTAGAGATGCATTTAATAGAGCTATGGCAAGGCCTAGAAAGAAATTAACCTTAGTTCATAAGAATAATGTTTTAACAAGAGCGGGAAGCCTTTGGACTAGAACCTTTGAAGAAGTTGCAAAGGATTTTCCTCAAGTAAGCGCTGATTATCTCCATGTTGATGCAGCCTCGATGTTCTTTGTGACAAATCCAGAGCGCTTTGATGTAGTGGTAACAGATAATCTCTTTGGCGATATTTTGACTGATATCGCTGCTGCTATCTGCGGCGGAATTGGTCTTGCTGCCTCCGGCAATATCAATCCAAGTGGCGAGTTTCCTTCAATGTTTGAACCAGTACATGGCTCAGCCCCTGATATCGCAGGAAAAGGAATTGCTGATCCAACTGCAACAATTATGTCTGTTGCAATGCTACTTAATCATTTAGGGCTTAGTGATGCTGCAAGAGATGTTGAAAGAGCAGTTGAGGCCGACTTGCTTACAAGAGCCGATAAGAAGCGAAGCACTAGTGAAATAGGCGATGACCTAGCAAAGGCTCTTAGCTAATGAAAATTACAGTTAGCCCTTCATCAAATCCAATCTCGCCAACTCAGAGAGATCAGTATTTAGAGGCGCCTGGATTTGGAAAATACTTCACAGATCACATGGCAGTTGCTGAATGGAATCAAGCTAGCGGCTGGTCTGATCTAACAATATCTGCCTATGGACCGCTCAATTTAGATCCTGCTGCAATGGTTTTTCATTATGGACAAGAAATCTTTGAGGGAATGAAGGCTTACTACCAACCTGATGGATCTATCGCGCTCTTTCGCCCTGATGCTAATGCTCTTCGCTTTGCAAAGAGCGCAGCGCGAATCACTCTTCCAGAGCTTCCAGTTGAAGACTTTGTTAGCGCCGTTGAGGCTTTAGTAAAGCAAGATGCTGGCTGGGTTCCAAAGAAAGTTGGCGAGTCACTTTATTTAAGGCCATTTATGATTGCAACTGAAGTTGGTCTTGGAGTAAGGCCATCCAATAAAGCTTTGTTTGCAGTAATTGCCACCCCTGCAGCTGCTTACTTTAATTCTGCCAAAGCTGTCACAGTTTGGATCTCTTTAGAGTATGTCAGAGCAGTACTTGGTGGAACTGGCGAGGCAAAATGCGGTGGAAATTATGCAGCCTCTCTTCTTGCTCAGCAGGAGGCAGCAAAAGAAGGTTGTGATCAAGTGGTCTGGCTTGATGCCAAAGAGCGATTCTGGGTTGAAGAGATGGGCGGAATGAATCTCTACTTTGTTAAGGGTAGAGGAAAAGATGCAACTATTTTTACTCCAAAATTAACTGGAACACTGCTTCATGGCATAACAAGAGATTCAATTTTAAGCGTTGCTAAAGATTTGGGATATAAAGTCGAAGAGGGAATGATCTCAATTGATCAATGGCGAGATGGAGTGGCAAGTGGAGAGATTTCAGAGATCTTTGCCTGCGGAACAGCAGCTGTTATCGCCCCAGTTGGTTCTGCAAAGAGCAAGTATGGAACTTGGGTAACCGGTGATGGCAATCCTGGGCAGATAACTATGGAGATCCGTAATCACTTACTTGGCATTCAACATGGCACTATCCCTGATAAGCATGGCTGGATGAAGCGAGTTATCTAGTGGCAATCTCTGATTCATTTCATATCTATGACACCACCCTTAGAGATGGCGCGCAGCAAGAGGGTCTTAATCTCTCTGTCCATGACAAATTAACTATTGCCAGACACCTTGATGATCTTGGAGTCGGCTTTATAGAAGGTGGTTGGCCTGGAGCCAATCCGAAAGATACTGAATTCTTCAAATTAGCTGCTAAAGAATTGAAGTTAAAGAATGCAACATTTGTAGCATTTGGCGCTACTAGGCGGGCCAATACCAAGGCAGCTGATGACGTCCTTCTTAGAGCGTTGGCTGAATCTGGAGCGCCAGTTGTAACTCTTGTTGCAAAGTCACATGATCGCCACGTCGAGCTAGCTTTGAAAACAGATCTGCAAGAAAACTTAGCGATGATTAAAGATTCAATTAACTTTTTAAGGCAAGGCGGCCAGAGAGTATTTCTTGATGCAGAACATTTCTTTGATGGTTATCGAGCAAATCCAGCATACGCACTTGAGGTAGTAAGAGTTGCAGCAGAGGCTGGAGCAGATGTTATTGCTCTCTGTGATACCAATGGTGGGATGCTGCCTGATGAACTATCTGATGTAGTTGCAAAGGTAATTTCAGATAGCTCAGCTCGCATTGGAATCCATTGCCATAATGACACAGGATGCGCTATCGCTAACTCACTTGCTGCTGTTGCAGCTGGAGCAAGCCATGTCCAAGGAACATTAAATGGTTATGGCGAGAGAACCGGTAATGCTGATCTCATTTCAATCATCGCTAATCTGCAGTTAAAGAAGAAGCAAGAAGTACTTCCAGCTGGAGCGCTAGAGGAGGCATTTAGAATTGCTCACGCAGTTGCTGAAGTTACCAATGTCTCACCAAGTGCTAGACAGCCATATGTTGGTATCTCTGCCTTTGCACATAAGGCCGGTCTTCATGCATCCGCAATTAAAGTTGATCCAGCGCTCTATCAACATGAAAACCCTGAAAGCGTTGGTAACGATATGAGAATGCTCGTTTCTGAGATGGCAGGAAGAGCTTCAATTGAAATTAAGTCCTCTCAACTTGGTTTTGACTTAAGTAAAGAAAAAGAGGTTGTCGCTCGATTAGTTGAGCGAGTAAAAGAATTGGAATCTGGTGGTTACACCTTTGAGGCAGCAGATGCCAGCTTTGAGCTGTTATTGCGAGAAGAGCTTGCTGGAAAGAAACCCTCATTTTTCACTATTGATAGTTGGAAAACTAGCGTTGATCAGCTCGCAGATGGCTCAGTAACTTCAAGAGCTGAGGTAAGTATTAGGGCAAAGGGAGAGTTAATTTCATCATCTGGTAGTGGAAATGGTCCGGTTAACGCTATCGATAGAGCGCTACGAAATGGTCTTGAGAAGTTATATCCAGAACTAGCTCAACTTGAGCTAACTGATTACAAAGTTCGTATCTTGGAAGGTCGCCTAGGAACTGGGGCTATCACTAGAGTATTAGTTGAGAGCAGCGATGGCCATGGCGAGTGGAGCACAATTGGAGTGCATGAAAATGTTATTGCCGCCTCTGCCATGGCGCTAGAAGATGCGCTAACTTATGGGCTAATAAGAGCAGGAAAGAAACCTGAGTAAGGTTTTTAAGTAAGGAGAGAAAAGAATTTAGATATGGGCACAGTTTTAAAAAGAGGAGTGAAATTAACTCCTAGCGAATCATCAGAGTGGCTAAGAGTAAGAATGGAAGCTCTAAATATCTCAGGGCTTGAAGAACTACACTTAAAAACAGGAATCGATAAGGGCTCGATCTCACGCTATTTTCGCCAAGAGCGCACCCCAAAAATTGATGTTATCGCCCCACTTGCTCAAGCACTTGAAGTATCGCCAGAGACTCTGCTTATCGCACTTGGCGCAATAGATAAGAAGCGCAGCTAATCACTCTCTTGCAGTGATGATAAGCTCATCTCCAGTTCGATTAAAGTCTCTAGGGAAGGCATCATCTGCCCAGAGGCGATGTAGGTGAGCTATCTGCTCAGTATTTAATATCCCGGATGTAACATCTAAAATCTGATCAAAATCATCATTGATTCCAATTGTGACTCTTATTTCTGTTGCAGAATTTGTAAGGCTTGGCTCAAAGGCAGTATCACTTATTACTAAGAGAATTTTCAATCGCTGCCCCTTCGCCGCTTAGTAGCTAAGTGATTCACTTACCTGTGACAAACCACCGAAGAAGATCCACACCTTGCGCATCTGAAACAGCGTGGATTAAGTGTTGCTTAGAAGCAACGCTGTGTCTATCGTTCTTAGAGGTGATTCCTAGATAACCTAGGGTTTATGGCGCTAGATAGTGAGTTAGCAAAGGCTTATCGAAGCCATCTAATCTCTGAGCGAAATCTCTCAGAGAACTCAATAAGGGCATACCTTGCTGATTTAGAGTCACTTCTACTTCATATAAATCAATTGGGAGTATCAGAGTTTGCTCAGCTAGAGCTCAATCACATCCGCTCTTGGCTGGCAAACCTCTCTAGTAAGGGAGCAGCGAGATCATCAATTACTCGCAGGGTGGTTTCAATTCGAGCCTTCACCTATTGGGGGGCAAGAAGTGGTTGGCTCTCAAGAGATATCGGTAAAGATTTAATTGCTCCAAAGCCTGAGAGAAGCCTGCCTGATGTTTTAGATATAGAGAGCGCAGCGCTAGCTATAAAGGCGCTCGAGGTAAGAGCGCAGGAAGAGGAGAGTGCTAGCTCGCTTCGAGATCTAGCGTTAGTTGAAGTCTTATATGGCTCAGGTATCCGTATCTCAGAGCTTGTTGGATTAGATCTTGGTGATATTGATAGACAGAGATCGACTATCAAAGTGATGGGCAAAGGAAGTAAAGAAAGAATCGTTCCTCTTGGGCGACCAGCACTTAATGCTGTTGATATTTGGATTAATAAAGGAAGAGCAGAGCTAGTAAGTGAAGCAAGTGGTAGCGCGCTCTTTATCGGCTCTCGCGGGAAGAGAATTGATCAGAGAGTTGCTAGAAGCGTTGTTTATCAAGCGATGGAGGCAATTGGGAGCGATAAGAAATTAGGACCACATACTCTTAGACATAGCGCAGCAACACATTTACTTGAAGGTGGCGCTGATTTAAGAACTGTTCAAGAAATTCTCGGCCACTCATCCCTTGCCACCACTCAGATATATACCCATGTCTCTCAAGAGAGAATAAAAAAAGCATATGAGCAGGCCCATCCCAGGGCTTGAGAATTAATCTTGTAGCGGGTGCTCGCTAGAAATAAAACGTATTGTCTTTGAACGCGAGCGCATTACAAGCGAATTTGATTGGATATATCGATCTGTGAAGCGAATACCCTTTAATAGCTCGCCATCTGTTATTCCAGTAGCAGCAAAGAAGACATTCTCGCCTGAAACTAAATCATTGGTAGTTAATACCTTCTCTAGATCCATGCCATTTGCTATGGCTTTCTCTCGCTCTGCCTCATCTCTTGGATGCAGGATCGCTTGAATCACCCCGCCTAAACACTTCATAGCGCAAGCGGCAATAATTCCCTCAGGAGTTCCACCAATTCCCATAAGAGCATCAATTCCTGTCTCATCGCGGGCTGCTTCAACCGCTCCCGCCACATCGCCATCGGTGATGAATTTAATTCTTGCTCCAGCCTCCCTGATCTCTTTGACTAATTGATCATGTCTTGGTCTATCAAGGAGAACAACTGTTAGTGATTCGATATCACGGCGTTTTGCTTTTGCGATCCGTCTCAAGTTCTCTTTAACCGGGGCGGTGATATCAACAACGTCAGCTGCTTCTGGGCCAACGACTAACTTCTTCATATAAAAGACAGTTGTTGGATCAAACATAGTGCCACGTTCGGCAAGTGCGATTACGCTAATTGCATTATTCATTCCCTTGGCGGTAAGAGTTGTCCCATCGATTGGATCTACTGCAACATCAACTGATGGCCCATTTCCATCGCCAACCTGCTCGCCATTAAATAGCATCGGCGCTTGATCTTTCTCGCCTTCGCCAATAACTATTACGCCATTCATAGAGACGGTGTTGATCATCTTTCTCATGCCATCGACTGCTACTTGATCAGCATCATTTTTTGCCCCTCGTCCAACCCAGCGAGATGCTGCAATCGCTGCAGTCTCAGTAACTCTCACTAGCTCTAGAGCTAGATTTCTTGAGGGTTGGGTAAATGCCATAGTTCTTAATCTATACCCCTGCGAATATCTTCTTTAAGCGGCTTAGAAGACATTTCAATATTTAAGGGCTCTGAAAAAGTAATCCCTGCAACTAGGCCTATGAGAAAGGCGGTGAGAAGAGCAGCAGCTTTCATAGAGGCAAATCTGCCTCGAACCCTTATCGATCCAGGGCAGTTATGGGCGATATTGGTGGAAAAAGTGGGGTTGTGGGTCAGGTAGGATTTGGAGCGCACAGAGGTAAAACTCTGTGACTTCACGCGTCTACTTCATTTAATTACACACGCTGTAATTACTTGAGGAAACCATTTCGGTCTGACTCTAACTGAGTTAGTCGGTGCCTAGACGCTAGAGAACTAACAAATAGTTGGTTCATTAACCGATGCGAACGAAAAGTTCGTACTTAAGGAGCGTGCCGCCATGGCGGTTGTAACAATGCGAGAACTCCTCGATAGCGGTGTTCACTTCGGACATCAGACTCGTCGTTGGAATCCAAAGATGAAGCGCTTTATCTTCACAGAGCGCAATGGAATCTACATCATCGATATTCAGCAATCACTTGCGCTAATCGATAAGACCTATGACTTTGTCAAAGACACAGTTGCAAAGGGTGGACACCTATTATTTGTAGGAACAAAGAAGCAGGCTCAAGAGCCAATTAAGTCTCAAGCCGCTCGAGTTGGAATGCCTTATGTCACTGAGCGTTGGCTCGGTGGAATGCTTACCAACTTCCCAACTGTCTATAAGCGCATTCAACGTTTAAAAGAGCTAGAGGCGCTTGAGGCATCTAATGATCAAGTTTTAACCAAAAAAGAACTTCTCTTGCTCCGTCGTGAACGCGAGAAGCTTCATAAGAACCTTGATGGAATTCGTAATATGACCAAGTTGCCAGCTGCGATCTGGGTGGTTGATACTAAGAAAGAGCATCTAGCAGTAGCTGAGGCTCATAAGCTTGGAATTCCAGTTATTGCAATCCTAGATACCAATTGTGATCCAGATGAAGTTGATTTCAAGATTCCTGGAAACGATGATGCAATTCGCTCAGTAACACTTCTAACTCGAGTCATTGCTGATGCAATTGCTGCAGGACTTCAAGCGCGTTCTGCAAATGTTGCTAAAGAAGCGATGGATGCTGCAAAGAGCGCAGAAGGCAGCGTTGCTGCAGGTGAGCCTCTTGCTGATTGGGAGAGGGAGCTACTTGCAGGATCTACTGAAGCCTCAAGTGATGCGCCAACTGAAAGCCAAGGAGCATAAGTGTCATATTCAGCAGCTGATGTTAAGAGGCTTCGCGAAGCAACTGCAGCCGGAATGGTTGATTGCAAAAAAGCATTAGATGAAGCAGCGGGCGACTTTGATAAGGCAGTAGAAATTATCCGAGTTAAAGGTCTAAAGGGCGTTACCAAGCGTGAAGGCAGAGCCACTTCAAATGGGCTAATTGCTGCCAAATCAGAGGGCAACACTTCGGTAATGCTTGAACTTAATTGCGAAACAGATTTCGTTGCTAAGGGAGAGAGATTTCAAGCAGTTGCTAGCGAACTTCTTGAGCACTTATTTACTTCAAAGCAGAGCGAGCTTGCAGCATTTCTATCTTCAAAGCTTGCAACAGGAAAAGCTGTGCAAGAGGTAATTGATGAAGCTAATGCGACAATGGGCGAGAAAGTTGAGTTAAGACGCCTTGCAGTAATTCAAGGCTCGCCCAATGCGCAGTATCTACATCGCACTAGCCCAGATCTACCACCACAAGTTGGAGTATTGGTAGCACTTGCTAAAGATGATGCAGTAATTGGAAAAGATATTGCTCAGCACATTGCAGCCTTTGCCCCGCAGTACTTAGATCGAGCTTCAGTGCCAAGTGATGTCTTAGAGCATGAGCGCAAAGTTGCTGAAGAGACCGCTAAGAATGAGGGTAAGCCTGAGGCAGCTATCGCCAAGATTACCGAGGGGCGCGTGACTGGCTTTATCAAAGAGGTTGCTCTCCTTGAGCAGGCCTTCGCTAAAGATCAGAAGAAGAGCGTTGCATCAATCCTTACTGAGGCGCAAAATTCCGTGTCAGCCTTCTATCGATTCCGAGTAGGACAGTAAAGTTATTTCCGTAGATCTCTAGATATTTTAAGGAGTGGCGATATGGCAGATAAGCGAAAGGCCTATAAGCGAGTACTCCTTAAATTATCTGGTGAAGTCTTTGGTGGAAGCAAGGGCGTTGGAGTAGATCCAGATGTAGTCCATGGAGTTGCCGAGCAAATTGCAGAGGTAGTTCGCTCTGGGACTCAAGTAGCTATTGTTGTTGGCGGCGGAAATTACTTTAGAGGCGCAGAGCTTCAAGAGCGCGGTATGGATCGCGCCAGAGCTGACTATATGGGAATGCTAGGAACAGTTATGAACTGCCTGGCGCTACAAGATTTTCTAGAAAAAGAGGGAATTGAAACTAGAGTTCAAACTGCTATTGCTATGGGTCAAGTTGCTGAGCCATATATTCCACGTAGATCAATTCGCCATCTAGAAAAAGGTCGAGTAGTAATCTTTGGCGCAGGCGCCGGAATGCCATTTTTTACAACCGATACCGTTGCAGCTCAGAGAGCACTTGAAATCGGAGTAGATGCTCTTCTTCTTGCAAAGAGCGGGGTTGATGGGGTCTATTCAGCAGATCCTAGAAAAGATAAAGATGCAAAGCGCTATGACGTTATTACCTATGACGAAGTTTTATCGAAATCACTTGCTGTAGCCGATGCTGCAGCATTTAGCCTCTGCCGCGAGAATAAATTGCCTATCGTGGTATTTAACCTTCTTGAAAATGGCAATATTGCTCGCGCTGTTCGCGGCGAGGCAATCGGAACGTTAGTTAATTAAGGGGAAGAGATGAGTATTCAATCAGTAATTGCCGATACCAATACCAAGATGGATAAGGCTGTCGAAGTTGCTAAGGAAGACTTTGCTGCAATTAGAACGGGAAGAGCTCATCCATCAATGTTTGCCAAGATTATGGTTGAGTATTACGGAACTCTCACTCCGCTCTCTCAATTAGCGACAGTTCAAGTCCCTGAGGCAAGAACAGCGATGATTTCTCCATTTGATAAAGGAGCAATCCCCGCAATAGAGAAGTCAATTAGAGAATCAGATCTTGGAGTAAATCCTGGGGGAGATGGCACGGTAATACGCGTTAATTTCCCGCAATTAACCGAGGAGAGACGTAAAGAGTTTATTAAGGTTGCAAAAACCAAGGCTGAGGATTCAAAGATCTCTATTAGAAGCATTAGAAGAGCTGCTAAAGAGGCTATGGAGAAGCTAGAAAAAGATGGCCAGATTGGTAAAGATGACCTCTCTCGCGGCGAGAAAGAGCTAGAGAAAGTCACCTCTGATCATGGAGCAAAAATCGATGAGATGTTAAAGCATAAGGAAGCCGAACTTCTCGAAGTCTAACTTTGAGGCAAAATTATGAGCGACCTTCACTCAATTAATGAGGCGATAAATAAGAAGGCAGGGCGAAAGCTCTTCCCTTCTATTTTGGTAGGTCTATTACTTCTAGCAATTGTCTTCTCCACCATGGCATTTGCGCCAATTGCTTTTGCAGCCTTTCTAACTATTGCAGTTTTAATCGCTACAAAAGAGCTAACAGCAGCATTTAAGGCTCGCGGTATTGCCTCAAATTATCTAGGACTTGCCCTTTCAACTGCCTTGATTCTTTCAAGTACTTGGATTGGCGGACTTCCAGGTTTAACGGTCTCGATGGTCATCTCTTTAATACTTACTCTGCTTCTAGTACTTCGCGGGGGAGTTGATGGCTTTGTTAGTAGAGCTACTGCATCAGCCTTTGCACTTTTATATCCAGGCTTTGTCGCAGGTTTTATCCTTCTACTTGCAAGATCTGGCGAGGGTTTTTCCTATATCGCAACGCTAGTAGTAATGGTTGGTTGTAACGACACCTTTGCTTGGGCCTTTGGAGTCCTATTTGGAAAACACCCCCTTGCTCCAAAGATTTCACCAAAGAAGACTTGGGAGGGATTCTTTGGAGGCTTGATATTTAGCGCCATCGGAAGCTCCCTTGCCTTTTACTATCTCCTTGATTATCACCCAGTAATTGGCGCGCTTGCAGGATGCGCCGGCGCACTAACTGCAACTGTAGGAGATCTATTAGAGAGCGGTATTAAGCGAGATTTATCAATTAAAGATATGGGAACAATTCTTCCAGGACATGGCGGAATGCTAGATCGCCTAGATGCAGTGCTAATTACTGCTCCTCTGCTCTGGTGCATTATTGAGATATTGAAGCGCTTTTCATGAGCGAGATAAAACTAGTATTTGATGAGATTAAGCCTAAGAAGAAGGCCCCTGAGCATCTAGCAGATCTAACTATTGCAGAGAGGCGCGCCAAGGTTGAATCTCTTGGCCTTCCAGCATTTAGAGCTAATCAGATTGCGACTCATTACTTCACGCATTACAACGAAGAGCCTGATTCCTGGAGTGATATTCCAGCTGCTATGCGCCCGCTAGTTGCTGAGCATTTTCTTCCAAAACTACTAACCCCAATTCGCCAAGTTGAGTGTGATAAAGGAAAGACTAGAAAAGATCTCTGGCGCTTACATGATGGAGTCTTAGTTGAAACAGTTTTGATGCGTTATAAAGAGAGAACGACAGTATGTATCTCATCGCAAGCAGGTTGCGGAATGAACTGTCCCTTCTGCGCAACCGGACAAGCAGGCTTAACTAGAAATCTAACGGCAGGTGAGATTACATCCCAAGTTGTTGCTGCAGCGAGAGCTTGCGCAAGCGGAGAGCTGCCAGGTGGTCCTACACGGCTATCAAATGTGGTCTTTATGGGAATGGGGGAGCCGCTTGCAAATTACAACGCAGTGATGAAGAGCGTTAGAAACATTATTACCCCGCAGCCAGATGGCCTAGGAATCGGAGCAAGATCAGTAACTGTTTCAACAGTTGGGCTAGTTCCAGGAATTGAGAAATTAACCAGCGAAGATCTGCAGATAACTCTAGCTGTCTCGCTACACACCCCAGATGATGAACTTAGAGATACTTTAGTTCCAGTTAATTCCAGATGGAAGGTTAAAGAGGTATTAAGCGCCGCAGATAAATATGTAGCTATGACGGGCCGGAGATACTCAATTGAATATGCCCTGATTAGAGATATCAATGACCAGAAGTGGCGGGCAGATCTTCTTGGAAGGTTATTAAAAAATCGCCATGCCCATGTCAATCTAATACCGCTAAATCCCACCCCAGGTTCTAAGTGGACGGCATCTAGAAAGGAAGATGAGATAGCCTTCGTTAAAACCTTAGAGAAGTATGGGGTTCCGGTAACAGTTCGTGATACTAGAGGGCGCGAGATTGATGGAGCTTGCGGCCAATTGGCAGCGGCCAATAAGGCCTAAATAGATCACTTTTCTCTCTCTTGATAGCAAGGGCAGTAGTTAACTAAACTCTCACGCCTGACCAACTATGAAAGGTTTTTCCTTGAAGACGCTACAAAACTTTATCAACGGTAAATCACTTCCATCTTCCTCAGATAAGACTCAAGACTTGATTAATCCCTCAACCGGGCAAGTCTTTGCCAAAGCTCCAGTTTCAAGCGCTGCTGATATTGATAAGGCGATGAAATCTGCCGCTAGCGCATTTGAGATTTGGAAAGAGAGCACGCCAGGTGAGCGCCAGAGAGTTATTAATAAAATTGCTGATGCGATTGAAGCTCGCTCCGAGGAGCTAATAGGAATTGAAAGTGAAAATACAGGAAAGCCGATAGCAGTTACCCGCGCTGAAGAAATTGGTCCAATGCTTGATCAGATTAGATTCTTTGCCGGAGCTGCTCGCCATCTTGAGGGAAGATCTGCTGCTGAGTATTCCAAGGGACATACATCTTTTATTCGCCGCGAGCCAATTGGCGTCTGCGCTCAAGTAACGCCATGGAATTATCCAATGATGATGGCGGTATGGAAGTGGGCTCCAGCAATTGCTGCTGGAAATACAGTTGTTATAAAGCCAAGTGATACCACTCCGGTTTCAACGTTATGGATGGCAGAGCTAATGCAAGAGTTTCTACCTGAGGGTGTAATAAATGTCGTAGTTGGAGATCGAGAGACAGGAAGACATTTAGTAGAACATGAAATCCCGCAGTTTGTCTCTATCACCGGCTCGGTTAAGGCAGGTATGGAAGTTGCATCAAGCGCCGCTAAAGATTTGAAGCGAATCCATCTAGAACTTGGCGGTAAGGCTCCAGTTGTTATCTTTGATGATGCAAATATTGAGGCAGCTTGTGAGTGGATTGCAGTTGCTGGATATTTCAATGCTGGACAAGATTGCACTGCAGCAACGAGAGTTCTAGTTGAGGCAAGTGCCTATGAAGATGTAGTAGCGCTACTTAGCGAGCAGGCTAAAAATGTTATTAAAGTAGGTATGCCAGATGAGGATGTCTTGGTAGGACCAGTTAATAACGCTAGCCAGCTAGCAAGGGTTAAGGGCTTTATTGATCGCGCTCCAGCCCATGCCAGGATCACAGCTGGTGGAAGCGCTATTGATCGTCCGGGATATTTCTGGAACCCAACTGTTGTCGCTGATTTAAGACAAGATGATGAGATGATTCAAAGTGAAATCTTTGCACCCGTTATTACAGTGCAAAAGTTCACTGATGAAGCAGAGGCAGTTCGTTATGCCAATGGCGTGAAATATGGACTTGCCTCAAGTGTTTGGACTAAAGATCATGGTCGTGCGATGAGAATGGCTAAGGCCTTTGATTTTGGTTGCGTCTGGATTAATACCCATATCCCAATGGTTGCTGAGATGCCCCATGGCGGCTTTAAGCACTCAGGACATGGCAAAGACCTCTCAGGTTATGGATTTGAGGAATACACGCGCATCAAACACGTTATGACAAATCTCAACGCCTGATAGATTTTCCCCGAATTAGAAGCAATCCCAACTAGAGAAAGTGAAGAGATGAGAAAAGATCTAGATAAGTTATCACCAGAGGCGCGCTCCATCATCCGCGCACAAGTCACTCGCCGCTCGCTACTAGTTGGCGCAGGAGCAATTGGAGCTGCAACATTTCTCGCCTCATGCTCAAGTGACTCTGAGACAGGAGCTGTAACCTCACCAGAGGATGTTGGTGGAACAGTTCGTTGGGGTAATTGGACGGCATACCTTGATCAGAAAAAGGTTGATGGTAAGAGAACCTATCCAACGCTAAATGCTTTTACTCAATCCACTGGAATCGATGTCGATTACCTAGTTGATTACAACGACAATGATGAGTTCTATGGCAAGGTTCAAGAGAATTTAAAGGCAGGCAATGACATTGGTTATGACATTGTCACTCCAACTGACTGGATGGCTGCCCGCTGGATTCGCCTTGGTTATGCCCAAGAGCTTGATGCATCAAATATTCCAAATAAGGGAAATATCCTAGATACCCTGGCAAATGTAAGCTTTGATACTGGAAGAAATTACTCAATGACTTGGCAATCAGGCTTTGCTGGATTTGGCTGGAATAAAGATGTGATTAAAGAGGATATCGTCTCTGTTGATCAACTCTTCAGCGCTAAATACAAGGGACGGGTAGAAGTTCTCTCTGAGATGAGAGATACGATGGGAATCATCCTGCAATATCAGGGCGTAGATATCTCTCAGCCATTTACTGAAGATGAATTTATGACTGCTATTGATTTCCTAAAGAAGATGATCTCTGATGGATTTATCCGCCAGGTTAAAGGAAATGATTATCTAGAGGATCTCGCTAATGGCGATGCCATTGCAGTTATCGGCTGGAGCGGTGATATGTTCTCTGAGAACCTATCTGGTCAGAACTATGGTTTTTCAATCCCTGAATCGGGCGGAACTCTATGGAGTGATAATATGCTCATTCCTTCAACTTCAGCGAATAAATCAAACTCTGAGCAGTTGATGAATCATTACTACGATCCTGCGATTGCTGCTGAAGTTGCGGCATGGGTTAACTACATCTGTCCTGTTAAGGGAGCTCAAGCAGAGATGGAGAAGATTGATCCGGAGCTAGCTAGTAGCCCATTTATCTTCCCAGATGATGAGACTCTCTCTAAGGTGCAAGTATTTCGCGGCTTGAGCGCTGAGGAAGAATTTAACTTCTCAGCTGCTTTCCAAGAAGCTATCGGTGCATAGACTAAATCGATAAGTGAGCGAAAAGAAGAAAGTAGAGGGTGATCTCCGGCTAGATCAGGTCAGCAAGACTTTTGGTGATTTCGTTGCAGTTGATGATCTCTCGCTAGTAATTCCGAAGGGTTCATTCTTTGCCCTACTGGGCCCTTCGGGATGCGGAAAGACCACAACGCTTCGGATGATTGCAGGGCTTGAGGAGCCTAGCTCGGGCAAGATATTAATTGGCGATACCGATATCACCGAAGCAAAAGCCCATGAAAGGCCAGTTAATACAGTCTTTCAAAACTACGCCTTATTTCCTCACCTAACTATCTTTGAAAATGTCGCCTTTGGTCTGCGTCGAAGAGGGATAAAAGATGTTAATGAAGCCGTTGAGAAAGTATTAAATCTTGTCGAACTTGCTCATCTAAAGAATAGAAAACCAGGTCAACTCTCTGGTGGTCAACAGCAACGTATTGCACTTGCCAGAGCGGTAGTTAATCGCCCTGCGCTCTTACTTCTCGATGAGCCGCTAGGAGCGCTAGATCTAAAGCTCCGTCGCCAGATGCAGATTGAATTGAAGTGGATTCAGACCGAAGTTGGCATCACCTTTGTTCATGTTACCCATGATCAGGAAGAGGCCATGACAATGGCAGACACGATTGCAGTTATGAATAACGGAAGAATCGAACAGATGGGCTCGCCTGCAGATCTATATGAGAACCCAAGGACTGTCTTTGTCGCTAACTTCCTTGGCCAATCTAATTTTATTGAGGGCGAGGTTGAGGCAAGTGATGGCGAGAACTTAGTTGTTAACTTGAAGGGAAGCAAGATTGCGCTACCTAAATCTAGAAACAATGCAAAGAGCAGCTCGCTAAAGCTTGGCATTAGACCAGAGAAGTTCAGACTCCATACCGCAGATGAGAAACTCACTGGCAATTTCCTAAAAGGTGGGGTAATTACCGATATCTCATTTTTTGGGGTAAGCACACAATATCTAGTTGAAATGCCTTGGAAGCAAGAGTTAATGGTCTTTGAACAGAACGATGGCGGCGCACCTGATCTTGAGAAAGGCGATGCCGTAACTCTCTCATGGGAGCCACAGTTCACCTTCGCTCTCGACGGTGATGCAAAATAAGTAGCTAATAATGTCTATTGCCCATACCAGCAGCAGTGAAAAAGTCTTTGCTCCCGCTAAGAAATCTCATCGCACCGCCTATCTATTACTTGCTCCAGGACTTGTCTGGCTTTTAATATTCTTTGCCTTTCCGCTATTGAATTTAGCTGAGACCTCTACCAAGACGCCAGCTCCATCCTTTGAAACTGGTGAATTTGTCCAGACATTTAGGTTTGCAAATTTCATAGATGCCTTTAGCGCTAATCAAGAGCAATTCTTCCGCTCATTTTTCTATGCTCTCTGCGCTACTGTGCTGGCTCTAGCGATTTCTTATCCACTTGCCTATGCAATTGCATTTAGAAGTGGAGTATGGAAGAACTTCATGCTCGTTATGGTAATTGCGCCATTTTTCACCTCATTTCTCCTGCGCACTCTTGCCTGGAAGCAGATTCTTGGAGCAGAAGGTCCGGTGGTCTTGGTATTGCAATTCTTAAGAATTTTGCCAGCAGATGCCACCATTACAGCTACCGCTTTCTCTGTGATTATGGGACTTACCTATAACTTCCTTCCCTTTATGACTCTTCCGATTTATGCCTCACTTGATCGCATCGATTATCGATTACTTGAAGCTTCCGGAGATTTATATGCAAATAGCGCAACAACATTTCGCAAGGTGACCCTTCCGCTCTCCATGCCAGGAGTCGTTGCTGGAACGCTACTTACATTTATCCCATCATCTGGCGATTATATAAATGCTCAGCTCTTGGGAAGTCCCGACAATTTCATGATCGGAAATGTAATTAACTCTAGATTCTTTCGGGTGGTGGATTATCCAACTGCGGCTTCGTTATCTTTTATTCTGATGGCAAGCATTCTGGTATTAGTTGTTATCTATATTAGGCGAGCTGGAACGGATGAGCTGGTATGAAGCATTGGCTCTCTAAGAATTTAATTCGCATCTATGCTGCCGCTGCAATTTTCTATATCTTGCTGCCAATTCTCTATACCGTAGCTTTTTCATTTAATGATGCTGATAAGCGCAATATTGTCTGGCAGGGCTTTACCCTTTCGGCTTGGCTAAATCCTTGTGCACCAATCGGAATTTGTGAAGCTTTAGGAAACTCATTCAAGGTTGGAATTACAGCAACGATTGCCTCTACGATTCTTGGCACCATGATTGCATTTGCCCTTGGTAGATATAGCTTCCGTGGACGTGCAACGACAAATCTCTTGATATTCCTGCCAATGGCAACCCCAGAGGTGGTCCTTGGCGCATCACTTCTCTCCATGTTTATTAACATTCAAATAGGCGCAGGGTTGGTTCCAGTAATAATTGCTCACATTATGTTCTGTATTTCATTTGTAGTGGTCACAGTAAAGGCGCGCGTTGCAAGCCTTGATCCAAAACTTGAAGAGGCAGCTCGCGATCTCTATGCCAATGAATGGGAGACTTTTCGTAGAGTCACATTCCCGCTAGTTGCACCTGGAATCGCTGCTGCTGCTTTGCTGGCCTTTGCCCTTTCATTTGATGACTTCATCATTACAAACTTCAATTCAGGAACGCTAAACACATTTCCTGAGTATGTATGGACCGCATCTCTTCGCGGTGTCCCACCACAGGCCAATGTCATCGGTACACTCATGTTTGTGATCGCCCTAGCTATAGTTTTTGCCGGACAAGTTATTAGTAAACGGCGTCAAACAAGACGATGATGACCAATATGCACTCTGGTCAATTCATTATCACTAAATTCGACCCAGATAGCGAATTAATATTTCTTAATTCAGGTCATTTTTCAATGACCATGGGAATTCTAGCTAGAGCTAATGAAGTGATGAGCGCTATGTGCTTAATTTTCCTAATTTATGTTACTGAGGGAAAACTATTTAGTAGAGTGCGAAAGAGAGTATGAACCCCACTCAAGATTTTGAAATCATAAAGAGCAGAGTTATTCCAGTATTAGTCATTGAGGATGCCTCATGGTCACTAGACTTAGCATCTACTTTGGTTGAGGCTGGTCTACCAATTGTTGAGGTGACTCTTCGGACTAAAGCAAGTTGGGATGCCCTAACAATGATGCGAGAGGTGCCAGGATTAGTTTTGGCTGTTGGCTCGGTCTCATCAATCGAGGATTTAACGAGAGCTAACGATTTACAGGTTGATTTTGCAGTATCTGCAGGGATTCGATCAGATTTGATTGAAAAAGCTTTTGAATTGGAGCTTGCCTATATTCCCGGAGTCTCAACTCCATCTGAAGTATTACTTGGCATCAAACATGGATTAACTACTCTCAAGTGGTTTCCAGCTGAAACTTTGGGGGGAGTTCCTGCGTTAAAAGCTATTTCGGCGCCTTTCCCCTCGCTTAGATTTATTCCTACCGGTGGGATCAACTCCGATAATGGAAGAAATTATCTAGAAGAGAAGTCAGTGAAGGCAATTGGAGGTAGCTGGATGTTTCCTAAGCAAGCTCTTTTGGATAAAGATTTGAGCACTATAAGTAGACTTGCGCAACAGGCATCACTTCTTTAGGAGAGAGTAAATGAAGATTAAAGAGAGTGGAAGATTTGATCTAGTTTCATTAGGTGAGGTGATGCTCCGCCTTGATCCCGGCAATACAAGGGTTCGAACCTCTAGAAGCTTTAATGTCTGGGAAGGCGGAGGGGAGTACAACGTCGCTCGTGGATTGCGCAAATGTTTTGGGAAGAAAACTTCGATTCTTACTGCTCTGGCTGATAATGAAGTGGGTCGCCTGATTGAGGATTTAATCTTGCAGGGTGGCGTAAATACTGATCACTTAATTTGGCGCGAGTATGACGGAGTAGGTCGTAGCGTGAGGAATGGCCTTAATTTCACCGAGCGAGGTTTTGGAGTTCGTGGCGCAGTTGGCGTCTCTGATCGAGGGAGAACTGCTGTAAGTCAGCTAACAAGCAAGGATTTTGACTGGGAGGAAATATTTGAAAAAGAGGGCAGTAGGTGGCTCCATACAGGAGGTATCTTTGCTGCTCTATCAGAAAGTACTGCTGAAGTAGCTCTTGAGGCGGTGCGCAGTGCGCGAAAATCAGGAGCAAAAGTTTCCTATGATCTAAATTATCGACCAAGTCTCTGGAAATCAATCGGTGGAAGAGAGAAAGCCCAAGAAGTTAATCAGAAATTAGCGGCCGAGGTCGATGTTCTCATCGGAAATGAAGAGGATTTTGAAGCATCGCTCGGGATTGAATTAGAGGGTTCAAACCAAAGTTATCAAGGACTTAATCTTGACTCATATAAAAAAATGGTAGAGAGAGCTGTGCAGATTTATCCCAATTTGGAGTTGATTGCAGTAACGCTTCGAGAGGTCAAGAGCGCTTCACGAAATGATTGGAGCGCCATTGCCTGGTCTAAAGAGAGCGGTTTGTTGGCTGGGAGAAAGTATGAAGACTTGGAGATATTTGATCGCGTTGGTGGGGGAGATAGTTTTGCATCTGGATTGATCTACGGCCTGTTAGAAGGCTTAACTTTAGAGAAGTCATTAAGTATCGGCCTAGCTCATGGAGCTTTAGCTATGACAACTCCGGGAGATACCAGTATGGCAACGCTAGCTGAAGTTCTTAAGCTAGCTGAAGGGGGTAGCGCCAGAGTTCAGAGATGATTTTCTCTATCTCTTAGCGCGCCATCCAACCACCATCAACGGTGAGGATTTCTCCATTTATATATTTTGCTGCCTTTGAGGCAAGAAAAACGGCAACTCCAGCAATATCGTCAGGCTGACCCCAACGACCAAGTGGAATTCTACTTGAGATGGATTCACTACGTTTTGTATCTTGGCGCAGGGGTGCCGTGTTATCAGTTTCAATGTAGCCTGGAGCGATTGCATTTACATTAACACCTTTTGAACCCCATTCATTTGCTAAAGCCTTGGTAAGTCCCGCCAATGCATGCTTGCTCGTTGTATATGCCGCCACATTCACTCCACCTTGAAAAGATAGCAGAGAGGCGATGTTAATGATCCTTCCCTCTCCTGCTTCAATCATTGTCTTGCCAACTTGCTTTGTGATAGCAAATACTGAGTTTAGATTGATGTCAAGCACCTTATTCCACTCATCTTCTGGCATATCGATCGCGGGAGAACGAAATATTGTTCCGGCATTATTTACTAAGATATCAAGCCTTTTTCCCTCTAATTCAGAGGTGACTCTCTGAAGGCTTGAGGAGTCTGATAGGTCGCAATAAATTTGCGCCACATCCTTTGAGAGTGAGGAAATCTTCGAAGTAGTTTGCTCTAGGGACTTTGCATTTCTTCCCACGATAACTAAATCCGCTCCTGCCATCGCCATAGCAACTGCGATTTCTGCACCTATGCCTTTACTTGCTCCCGTCACTAAGGCAGTTTTCCCCGCTAGCGAGAATTGCTCGTTCAGCCAATTTCCGCTCATTTTAGTGAGTTAGTTGGGACAGCGATGAAGTCAGTATAGGTAATATTTTCTCCAGCTGTGGACCAAACAAACTTGTAATTTGTTGTGCCAGCGCCGGTGTGAATCGACCAAGCGGGGCTAATGACACCTTCCAAATTTGCAAGGAGAAAATTCCTCGTTTTATCAGGTTCTCCGTAGAGATGAACTACTTTGTTATCCGCAGGAATATCAAAATATAGGTAGGCCTCTGTTCGTCTCTCATGGACGTGGCATGGCATCGTATTCCAGACATTGCCTTGATGAAGCGTCGTGATACCCATTGCCATTGATGATGAAGATACGCCTTGTTCGTGGATATATTTTCTTAGAGTGCGCTCACTGGCAAACTTCTGATCACCAATAACTAAAGTTTCTGCTTCGCTCTTTTTGATTAGAGTCGTTGGAAACTCAAGGTGAGACATGCTCGAAGATGCGTAAATAGTTCCACTTCCTGAAACTTTGATTTCTTTACTACCGCGGCCAATATAGATGATGTCTTCAGATTCCAAATCAAAATTCTTTCCATCTACAACTACCTTAACGCTTCCGACAAGGCAGGCTAAACCCATTTCGCGTCGTTGAAGTAGGTAATCAACGCCGAAGTCCTCCGGAGCAACTATTTCTATCTCACTTTTTTCAAGTAATACTCCGCCGAGAAGAATTCGATCATGGTGAGATTGCACCCAGGTCAAGGTATTAACCTTGAATAGCGCTTCGATAACCAGTCGTTCCCGCAGATAATCAGATGGCCGGCTCTGAACGTCTTCCTTTGTGATTACTGAGCGAATGTCCATCCCATAATCCTACCTATAGGTTCAATGTAAAGAAACGTTATCAAATTCTGAGAATTCTGGAGTCCCTTAAAGGTTGTATTTAAACCTATTTTGCCTTTAGATACTCTTACGCGGTCGAACCTTCGACACCCTTATAGAGAGGCCTTAAGAGGAAATATGAATAAAGTAAATTCATTTAAAGTTATCTCCGCCATTACTTCCGTTGCACTGGCTGCTTCGATGTCAGTATTCGGAGTATCAACCGCTCAAGCCAATACATCAGGGCTACTTCCAACAGCGAAGCAGCTTTCAGATTGGAAGGGCAAGGAAATCACTTATTATTTCTACAACGATAGTCAAGCAGAGCTTGACACCACAAAGGAACAGATTGCGGCTTTCGAAAAACTCACTGGCGCAAAAGTCAAGCTTGATGTCATTCCATTCACAAGCCTTGATACCCAGTTGCAAGCACGTATTGCTGCCGGTAACGCCCCGGATGTTGCTCGTCTGAATAATCCTGGTCTTTACCAGAAAGTGGCAATGAACTTGGAGACTCACTTTGGAAGAAATTACAAGTCAGAGTTTGTTAAAGGTTCAACGCTTCAGGTGACAGATCCGGTTACAAAGAAATTGATTGGTGTTCCTTATGACCTCTCAATGAATGGACCGTTCATTAACGTTGATATGTTCAAGAAAGCAGGCGTTGCTGTCCCTACTTCATGGAACTGGGATGAGTTAATTGCAGCAGGTAAGAAAGTTAGAACTGCTACTGGCAGTGAATACGCCTTTGCAATGGATAAGTCTGGTCACCGCATGTCAGGACCAATGAGCAACTTCGGTGCCTACATGATTAGCGCGCAGGGTAAAAACGTTCTTCGTTCAACCCCTACTCGCGCTACAAAGATTCTCAAGAAAATCACTGATTTATACGCAGCAGACCTTGCCCCAAGAGATCTTTGGATTGGAACTGGTACCAAATACTCATCTCCAACCAATATTTTCCTTGCGCAACAAACTCCTATCTTTCTCTCCGGAAACTGGAACCTAGCTTCGCTGGCAAAGGATGCAAAGTTTGAGTTTGCCGTAGTTCCAAATCCACAGGAGTTAAATGGTGGCGGATGGCCGGGGGGTAAGTTCCTAATGGCAATGCAAGCAAGTAAGACACCTGATCTAGCTGCCTACTTCTTGCACTATCTTGCAGATACAAAGCAGATGGAAGAAATGTGCCAAAAGGCATTCTGGATTCCCACCAGAGGTGACCTCATTAGTTCTGGCGTCAAGTACCCAACGCGCTCTGCTGATATGGCTGTTTATCTAGCCGATACTGCAAAAACCCCAGCGTTGACCTACGGAATCCAAGCGTTCCCAACGCTAACTGGAAACGTCTATAACAAACTACGTGATTTAATGACTGAAGTTATGGCTGGCAAGATAACTGCCAAAGAAGCTATTCAGCAGCAAATCACATATATTGACGCTCAACTGGCGACAGTTAAAAAGTAGGGTAGATAAGTAATTCCCTACGTGAGTCTCAATTGAAAGTTCGAGGGCCAAAGGAAGTAGTTCGTCGGCGTCCAAGTAAAAGTTGGCGCCGGCGAATTACTCCTTACCTGTTCATAGCGCCAAACCTTCTAATTTTCCTCACTTTTATTATTTGGCCTGCTTTTCGAGGTTTTTACATCTCGTTTTTCGACAGCATTGATGGCAGTAATTTCACATATGTGGGGACTGCAAATTACGAGGCTATATTTAGTGATCCGCTTGTAGCAACTGTTGCAAAGAACACCACCACCTATGTCGTCTTCTATATGTTGATTTCTACCTTGCTTTCCTTGGCATTTGCAATCTTTATAAATGAACAGAGATTTGCTAGAAATTTCTTTAGGGCAATCATTTTTCTTCCAGTAATGCTCTCTCCGGTCGTAGTAGGTTTGATCTGGAATGATGTTTTAGATAGAAAAGTAGGGCCATTAAATGCACTGTTAGAGATGGCTGGAGGCGGTAGTCCAGGCTGGTTAGTTGAACCCACCCTAGGAATGATTGCGGTTATTTTTGTGGGAATCTGGGTACATCTCGGTTTTTATACAATTATCCTTCTTGCGGGTCTGCAAGGAATTGATCGAAGTCTATTTGAAGCTGCTGCGATAGATGGAGCAACCAGGTGGCAGATAACTACAAAAATTACATTACCGCTGCTAAAGCCAACGACCTTAATCATTATTATTCTTGCCACAATTCATGGTTTCCAATCCTTTGATTTCATTTATACGTTGACCGGCGGAGGACCTCTTGGAGCAACAACATTGATTGTGCAATACATCTATGACCGAGCTTTCCAAACGCCAATTCAATATGGCCTAGGAAGTGCGGCAGGTGTGATTCTATTTATGATTATTTTTGCATTTACTGCTCTGAACTTCTTGATTGGTAGGAGGAAAGAGGCGGTATGAAGAAAACAGTAATGAAAGGAAGTACCTATAACTGGACCTCAATTAGCAAAAAGCGTCCACCAAGTACTGGAGAAGTTCTTCGCACGGCAAGCCTATTGGCTCTATCGTTCGTAGTTTTAGCCCCTGTGAGCTGGTTTGTGCTCTCATCTTTTAAAGATTTAACTGATTTTAGCTCCCGGCCCCCAATGCTATTTCCGACCCGGTGGGCTACTGAGAATTACTCAGAGGCTTTTGCTATGTATGACTACACTCGTTATTTCCTCAATAGCTTATTTGTTACTGTTGTGGCGACTCTACTTACCTTAGTAATCAACTCAATGGCCGCCTTTGCCTTCGCAAAATATAACTTTAGAGGAAAAGATGGCCTATTTATCCTAACTCTTGCGATGATTATGATTCCACTTCAAGTAATACTTATTCCTATGTATTTAGTAGTCTCATCTCTCGGCTTAGTTAATACTTATTGGGGCATGATTATCCCTGCCGCTGCAACACCAACCGGCGTCTTTGTTATTCGCCAATATATGCTCACCATTCCTGATGAATTACTGGAGTCAGCACGAATGGATGGGGCGGGGGAATTTAGAATTTATGCTCGGATCGTGATGCCTTTAGCTCGTCCTGCACTTGCAGTAGTAGCTATTTTCTCAATTCTTTGGCGCTGGAATGATTTTCTCTGGCCGTTATTGATTGCTCAAGAGGAACGGTTATATACCTTACCGGTTGCATTGGCTCTCTTAAATGGTCAATTGGTAGTTCCCTACACCATAGTTCTTGCTATGTCGGTCATGTCTATCGTTCCTGTGTTATTTATGTTTGTCTTTATGCAAAGACAGATTATCCAAGGAATCGCTCATACTGGAATCAAGTAATTCCAAGTTGAAGATTTAGTAGAATACTCCCGTGGAAATTACTCCAAGATTCACCTCTTGCTTTAATCGCACCATTCATCAGTTAGATCGCCGTGGTTTTATCCGGGATTGGCTAATTTCTGACGCTTGGATAGCCCGTGCTGACGATTTGGATCAAGTATTGTCAGGCACCGGTAACCCTTTTGGTAAAGATGGACGATGGGTTCTCACCAACGGTCCAGATATCGCCGAGTTAAAAGCAAAATTATTTCAAAAAAGGAAATTTGTTGTCGAGCAGAGTCTTCCCACTGTAATTGAATCAGGTAAAATTTCGTGGAAAGCACCAGGAGTTGGCCAAATTGACACGGGGCTCTGGTGTCGCCTGCATACAGGCGATGATGGTTACGTTGATTGGAGCCACTTTTCATACACCCCCGAGTATCGACATTCATTGATGGCCACTCAGATAGAGGTGGATCAACCCGAATGGCGCAAACTCAAGTTTGAAAGCCCGGGGCCAATCCAGGTTTGGCTAAATGGTCAAATTATTTTAAGTAGTGACAAGTTTGGTTATATGCAACCAGTAGTAAATGAAGTTGAGACTTTACTACCTTCAGGAATTAGTGAGTTAATTATTTCGCAGTGGCAGATATCTCTACGGGAGGTGCGCCATGTTGTAAGAGTTAGTGTAATTGGCTTACCAGTACGTATCGTAATTCCATCTAATGGGGCAGACGAATATGCCTCTGAGATAGCAGAAAGAGCTCTGGAGCAGATCAGAATCAAACAATGGGCGAGGGACAATGACGATATTGAAATTTTAGGCCCAATTGGTCTAAAAATTAGAGTGAAAAAAGTACGAGATTTAGGGCAGGGAGTTTCAGTTACCTTAAAGAAAGGCAGTGGAAAGATTTCAGTTACTCAGCTACAAAAGGCTGCAGCTGATGCAGTAGCCAATGAGTCTGGGTCTCTAGATGGAGATGTCACTGCAACCATGCTAGATACCGGTGAGATTTTTCTCGAAATTAAGGTCGATTCAGCTGATACTCCTGTGAGCCGAGTCTTTAGAACAGCTCGGGTTCCAGAGCGAGTTAGAACTAAGGTAACAAAATTAGAACCTAATGTTTGGCGGGATGAAGTTTTAAGTCACGTTTCAGAGAGTTATCCATCCTCAGCCCGTGCGCTAGCTCGTAGAGAATTGAACCCTAAATACGTTGTGACTCGAGAAGATCTCAAATCTGCCCTCTCGATGATCAACTCCAAAGCCGATTGCGCTGACTTTGAAGCCGTGGGACTAATAAACGTGGTGCATAGGTTCAATCAAGCTAATTGGGAGATTGGTCTAAGGGATGAGGTCATCAAATCTCTAGTTGATTTCAAGTATTGGATTGATCAGCCAGGTTTAGATGCCATGTGCTATTTCACAGAGAATCATCAATTGGTCTGGCATACAGCAGAACACTTAATAGGAGATTATTTGAAAGATGAGAAGTTTTCCAATTCTGGTTTTCAAGGCAGTGAACACTCAACTCATGGCCAGGAAATGGCGCAGGAATGGTTGATTAGAAAACTTGAGGGCGGATTTAGTGAGTTTGATTCAAATGCTTATCTAGCAATTGACACCTTGGCTTTAATTTCTCTTATGGAGTTTTCACCGTCAAAGAAGATTAGACAATTTAGCGAAGCACTTCTAGATCGAATGCTCCTATCTCTTGCCAGTAATTCTTGGCGAGGAATCCATGGCGCAGCCCATGGTCGTAGTTACACCACCACCTTTCGATCCTCACGTTTTGAAGAGACTGCGCCGATAATGTGGGCGCTTTGGGGAATGGGATCATTAAATCTGGCAGTTCTGCCCGTTACCACTCTTATCACTGCAAAGAGATATGAGTTACCCTCGTTGATTCGTAAGGTTGCCCATTCATTAGATAAGACTTGGAGCGGCAGACAGGTCTACCGCGGAAAGTATCGATTCACAAGTGATCTTCTTGATCGTCCTTACAACTCTGATTTAAGAATATATCGAACAGCAGATGGAATGCTCTCATCGGTGCAGGATTATCGATCCGGACTTCCAGGGCTCCAGGAACATGTGTGGGGAGCAACGCTTGGAACAGAGGTGCAGGTCTTTACTAGTTATCCAGCTGCTTATAGCCATGCCACATCAGTGCGGCCAAATGCCTGGGCTGGACACTTAGTTCTACCAAGAGTTCGCCAGATAGAAAATGTTGTTCTAGCTATTTATCCAATAAAAGATGATCTCTATCCAGATTTCACTCATCTTTGGTTTCCAACGCCATTTATGAATGAATATGTGATCAAGGGAAGCTGGATTGCAGGCCGTGTGGGTGACGGATATATCGCTGTATCAACTCCGGGAGGAGTCTCTCCTCGATTGAATGGAGATACTGCTTATCAAGAGTGGATTCCGAATCAGGATGGTTCCTTATATGTAGCCCTCTTTAGTGACAAAAAATCCTCCAAGAGCTTTAAAGCTTTTGTCAGTTCATTAAAAGAGCCAAAATATGATGAGAAGAATCTTCACATTTCATTTAAGCACAAAAAAAGTTTTGAACTAGGCTGGCTGAATAACCTAGAATTTAATGGCAGTCATAGTGAATTAATTGATGGTTTACCTGAAAGGCCTCCAAGGCTTGAAAATCCTGCCGTAACATTAAGTGGTGACGATGAAATTCTTAGAGCAAATTTCAAGGGAGAGCGTCTAGAGATTGATCTAATCAAAGGTACGCGTCTCTATCCTGAATCAAAGGCTTAATCATGGTTGGAGAAGACATTACCTCTAGCGCTCTGGAGCTACCTCCTAAGAAAGCAAGAGGTGCTACTGAGTACAGCGAAGTTGAATTAAAAGAAATAGCCACCCGTATCATTTCAGCTACCTGGAAGGGTGGATTGCCACAATGGTCGTGGGGTGAGGGAGTTTATCTCTTGGCTCAAATTCGCTACCATCAACTTAATAAAGAAGAGATTCCTGGTGAGTTGATTTCTTGGTATCAAAGGCAGACAGATTTCACCCTTGGGCATATAAACAATGTTGCTCCTGGGGCTGGAGCAGTTCATTTAGATAAAGCTGGGCTATTTGATGCTGGGACGATGAATCAAGCGCTGATTAATTGGCTCTCAGCTACCAACTCAGCAACCCGTGATGCAAATGGCACGGTAGAGCATTGGCCAGGAAGCATCTGGGCTGATACCTGCTACATGCTTGGCACTTACTACTTGAATTATGCAGTGGTCAATAAGGATGTAAAGTTTTTAGAAATAATCGAAGATCAGCTCATTGCTCATCACTTAGCGTTGCAGAATCCTGAAACCCACCTAATGGCGCATGGTTCTCATCGGGGCGAGACAATTTGGAATTACTGGGGAAGAGGTAATGCTTGGATGGCGCTCTCTGGGGTTGAATTTCTTGATGCAGCTGAAGTTTTGGCGTATGAATCCGAGGGAATTTCAAAGATTAAATCATCGCTAGATAAACAATTAACTGCATTATGCGAGCTACTTCCAGAATATGGAATCTGGGATGTTTTAGTAGATGGTCAAATAGAGAACAAGGGTGTTCTTGAAACTTCTGCCACAGCCGGAATTGGTGCAGCTATGGTCAGAGTAGCTCGACACCTACCAGAGAAAAAAGATTTATTCTTGAAAACTGGGAAAAAAGCGGCTGCAGCAGCTCTGACGTACGTAGCGGATTCAGGAGTACTTGAACGCACTAGCGCTGGAACTGTGCTTCAGTTAATCCCTTTTGGGTATAGCGTTATTCGTAGCGATCGAATGCAGCTCTGGGGCCAGGGTTTAGCTCTGAATGCAATCACTTCTTTGCAGCACGAGCAAATCAACCATCTTGGTGTTTAGCTCTACAGAGCTAAAGTGGGGATAGGATTTATTCATGACCAACATTGGAAATATGTATGGCCCGAATTTTACCTTTCTAATTTAATTTTCATCTTATTTAGTTTTTAACTTTTCAACCATACATACGAAGATGATGTGTGGTTTTGAAGTAATTAGATTTTAGTGCAATTTGTGCGGGAAAAAAAGTTCAAATTTTCTCACTTACCCTTACGACGCTCAAGAAAGTCAATTGAGCGCATTTGGAAATAAGAAGCCAGGCCTCTTATAAGTGAAGTTTGTAAGTAACTAATGCACCAGAGAAGACCAATAACTAATAGGCCCAAAAAGAAGTATGCCCCACCTGGTCTTGCAACAAGTAAAAAGATCACTAAGAGAACGGCTCCGATGGTATTTAGTATTTGGAGAACAGATCCAATTTTCTCAAATAGTGTTCCATAGCGATTCACCCTCTGAGCAGCATCTGTCCCAGCATCGGTGGAAGGATTAAGCGCAGGGGATTTTGGCGTTATGTAGGTTTATTTGTTCTCATATTTGTTCTTGTACTTGGAGCAGCCAGAGCAGCAAACTTGAAGGTTCCTGGTGAATTAACGAAAGTTTCACTCAGAAATGTGATTCTTATCCAACCTGGATATGTGTTTACATTCTTTATTTTGCAGTTCGTTCTAATATTGGTTGCTATGGGAGCCTCATACGCCCACTACTCATTGCCCTTAGAGAGAATTCATATGTATATGGGTAGAACTAAGAAGAACCATAAAAAGCAGGCAAAGAACTTGAAACAGTTGAGAACCTTAGAATTCGAACTTAAAAAAGAGATTGAGAGTCGTCCTCAGATTGAGAGAAGGGCAAAGAATAGAGTTCGTGCAACAATCCATGAATACTATTCAATAGCCCAGGCCTATAAGTCTGGCAATCTAAGAGGTCGTGCAAAGACAGTGAATCCAAATCTAAAGGCATTTACTGCTCCTAAATTGAATGTTCCTGACTGGTATAATGAATAGAATCAAGGACTAGATAGTCAATAGCAATCTCACCCTTACATTTCCTTTAGATCCCCCGCATATTGAGCCTGGATCTCTATACTAAACTGTCACCATGGGGAGATTTTTGAGAATCTTCAAGATCCTTGCGATATGTATTTCGCTAGTTACCTTGCATCTATCTGTTCCCTCATCCGCCGTTGAATTTGGCCAGGATGCAACTGGTGATCCAAATGCTGTACATATTCAAGGAAATACATCGGGTTTTCTCTATTCTGAGCGAATAATTCTCACTGCTGCCCATGTGCTAAATCAGTTAAGAATTCAGCCAAATGGTGACACGGATGGCTTTGTGTATGGACCTGGGCTTGCAGACAAGACTAATGCCAAAAAATATAAAATCATTAAGGCTTTTATTCCTAAGACCTATGTTAGTTCGGACCCAACCAATAGAAAACAGCCAATTGACGATTTTGCAATAATAGTCATTAACGAAGACATGCCATTAAATATGAAGGTTAAAGTAGCAACAGAAGAACAAATGATGCGCTTTGCTAAGGAAAAGTCCAAAGTAGAAATGGTTGGATACGGTCTTCAAAGTGGGAATCAAAGGAATGACCCACAGGAGATAAGGAGGGCACCTCATAGGCTATCAGGACTACTTTTTTCCCCTGAAATGATGATAAATCATTACAATCAATATCTGATTCGGCCTGGATTTTGGAAAACTATTGAGTGGGGCGTTAACAGTAATCAAGAGGCAGGAACTGGTTGTAGTGGTGATTCTGGATCAGGCTTCTTTGTCGAAGAAAACTCTATTCGTTATTACGTTGGTACTGAGGGTAATGGAGTAGGGAATTCAAACTGCAAAGCAGATGGTACGTACATTTTGAGTCCTGGAGGAATGATGTCCTGGTTTCCTGCGCCATATAAATTTCTTGATCTGATTGAATCTGCTGAGAAATTTGTAGCCGAAGAAAAAAAGAGAGAATTCGCTAAAGCAGAAGAAGTACGTCTTGCTGCAGAGTTGAAAGCAAGGCAAGAGGCAGAAGCAAAGGCAAAGGCTGAGGAAGAGGCACGAGCAAGGGCTGAAGCAGAACTAAAGGCAAAGCAACAGGCAGAAGCCAAAGCAAAGGCCGAAGCTGAGGCGAAAGCAAAGTTGGAGGCCTCTAAAAAGAAATCCACTATCACCTGCGTCAAAGGCAAACTAACCAAGAAAGTTAAAGCAATAAAACCAAAGTGTCCGAAGGGGTACAAGAAGAAGT
>Ga0247833_1000665_pt1 | contig 61830 bp, 65 predicted proteins | sample LaCruzMarch2015__7_FD_187117 | JGI IMG/M metagenome (GOLD analysis project Ga0247833, IMG submission 187117) | Freshwater microbial communities from meromictic Lake La Cruz, Castile-La Mancha, Spain - LaCruzMarch2015_8m | ecosystem: Environmental > Aquatic > Freshwater > Lake | place: Spain...
CTGGCAGAGCCTGCGCCTTCACTGGCTGCAGTGGGAGCGTCTGCTCCAGGCAAGCGATCCGCCGCCTCCCGATCCGGCCTGTCCCAGCCCGCTCAGCGTTGCCATCGAGGCGCTGGCGGCCCAGTGCGAGGGGGGTGGCGGTGCCGATCTCCCGGTCATTCCGCTGGAGGCCTGGACGGCCCTGGCCGCCGGCAGCGGCCGTTCGCTGCTCACCCTGCTGGCCCTGGCCCAGGAGCAGCGCCCGCTGCTGGAGAGCTGTCAGGAACTCGCCCGCCTCCGTGGCGTCGCCCCATGCCCCTGATCACCCGTGTCGATCTGCGGCTCGCCCTCACCACCGGGCTGGTCAACGGCTTCAGCAGCCTCAGTGGCCTCGCCTTCGGTTACTACGCCCCATTGGCGGTGCTGGCGGTTTGCAGCGGCACCTACGGCTCCTCGCTGGAGCTGGGCCGCCAGCGGATCCTGGGCTCGCTGCTGGGCGGGGTTCTGCTGGTGGTCGGCGTGCGCGGTCTGCAGGGCCTGCCGATGCCCGTGGGCCTGGCGATCGCCCTGGGGTCGCTGCGGCTGATCGGCGGCGCCCTGGGGCTGAAGGTCGGTTACAAGGTGGGCGGAATGATCATGGTGATGGGCTGGATTGTGCACGACAACGAGCTCGGCTCCTGGTTGCCGCTGAGGCTGATCTGGACGGTCGCGGGCATCATGGCGGCGTTGCTGAGCTTGCGCCTGTTCTGGCCGAGCCGCAGTCAGAGGGCTGTGCTGGCGAGTCTGGCCGAGCTGTTCGCCGGCCTGGCCGACGATCTGGAGTTGGAGGCCGCGGCCCTGGCCCCCGGTGCGATGCCTGCCGATCCGGCGGAGGGCGCTGCCCGCCTGCGGGCCCGCCAGGCGACCCTGCAGAAGCTGCGCGGCCAGCGGCCGGCCCTCGACGTGGAGCTGGGATCCAAGCCCTTTCGCCATCCCCTCCACCGGTTGGTGGAGACCCTGGAGGGGGCCGGTTCGCGGCTGCTCAGCGCCAGCCGCGATCTCGCCGACCAGCCCCTGCTGGAGGCTGATGCCGGGGCGCTGCTGGAATCGCTTCAGGCCGATCAGGCCGAGCTGCTGCGGGCGCTGGCGGAACGGCTGGCCCTCTGGAGCCGCCTGATCGGCCGGGAAGCGGGGTCCCTGCCGCCGCCGCCCGCCTCCCCCCTGCAGCTGCCTCCGGCCTGGCAGATGCTCGAGGAGCGTTTCAACGATCCCCGGCTCGATCGGCTGCCGGCGGCGCAGCTGGAGAGGCTGGCGATCCGCTTCACCCTCGGCCGCCTGCTGCACGAGGCGATCGAGACCGCCGAGCGTGGCTGGCGCCTTCTCAGCCAGGACCTCAACCAGGGGCGGCGGCGACCGCGGCCGCTGCAGGCCAGGATGGGTTGATGGTGGTTTCGGGTTCCTTCGCGCACGTGCCCGTTCTGGCGGATGCGGTGCAGGAGGGCCTGGCCCCGCTGGCCGCCCTGCTGGCGGAGCGACCTGGCGGCGGTGTGCTGATCGACTGCACCCTCGGCGGCGGCGGGCACAGCGCCCTGCTGCTGGAGGCCCATCCCTCCCTGCGGCTGGTGGGTCTCGACCGCGACCCCGGCGCCCGGGTGGCCGCTGCGGCGGCCCTGGCCCGCTTCGGCGACCGCGTGCGCATTGAGCCCGCCAACTTCGCCGACCACCTCCCCGCCGAGCCGGCCCTGGCCGTTCTCGCCGATCTGGGAGTCAGCAGTCCCCAGCTGGATGAACCCACCCGGGGCTTCAGCTTCCGCGCCCCCGGCCCCCTGGACATGCGCATGGATCCCGACGGCGGCGAGACCGCTGCCGAGCTGATCGACCGGCTGGAGGAATCGGCCCTGGCGGATCTGATCCATGCCTATGGAGAAGAACGCCTGTCGCGCCGCATCGCCCGGCGTCTGGTGGCCGAGCGCCCCTGGGTCGGCAGTGGCCGCACCACCGCCGACCTCGCCTATGCCGTGGCCGGTTGCTTCCCACCCAAGGCGCGCCACGGCCGCATCCATCCGGCCACCCGCACCTTCCAGGCGCTGCGGATCGCCGTCAACGACGAGCTGGGCGCCCTCGACCATCTGCTGGCCGCAGCCCCCGACTGGCTGGTGCCGGGGGGGCTGCTGGCGGTGATCAGCTTCCACTCCCTCGAGGACCGGCGCGTCAAGACGGCTTTTCTCGCTGATTCGCGCCTGGAACGGCTCACCCGCAAACCCTTGGTGGCCAGTGAGGAGGAGGAGCAGGCCAATCCCCGCAGCCGCTCCGCCAAACTGAGGTTGGCCCGCCGCGTGGCTTGAGCCGCTTCCCATGACCCCGGCCAGCCTGCCCAGCCTTGATCGCGTCGATGTTCTCTGGTGGATCGCCCTGCTGATCCAGGCCCTCGCCATCCCGGGCACCGTGCTGCCGGTGGCCCCCGGCCTCACCCTGTTGCCCCTGGGTGCCCTGCTCTGGTGCTGGGCCGTGGGCTGGGCCGCCGGCTGGCCGGCCCTGCTGCTGGCCGTCGTGCTGCTCGCCCTGGGCTGGGGGGCCGAGGCCCTGGGCCTGCTGCTCGGTCCGGCCCGCCTCCAGGCCACCCGCTGGAGCTATGTCGGTGCCGGCCTCGGTCTGGTGGTGGGTCTGCTGGGGCTGCTGCCGGCGCTGCCGGTGGGCGGGCCCCTGCTTGGGGCCCTGGTGGGACCCCTGCTCGGGGCCAGCCTCGGCGAGCTGCTCACCGCCCCGCCGTCCCTCGGCCCGCCCGGCCTGGGTCGGCTGCGACGCTCCCTGCTGGTGGGCCTGGCGGTGGTGGCCGGCATGCTGGTGAGTCGCCTGGCCCAGCTGCTGCTGGCCCTGGTGGGGTTGCTGGGGTTCGTGCTGCTCACCGCCGGCCCCTTCGCTACCCCCCTCGCCGGCTGAATCGCCCTCAGCGGTTGGGGAGGGGCGGCAGGGGGTCGGCGGCGCCGCTGGCCAGCACCAGCTGCCGGTACGCCGCCGTGGCGATGCAAACCACCAGGGGCCAGGCCACGAAGGCCCCCACCAGGCAAGCCAGCAGACCCAGCAGCATCAGCAGGCCCCCGATCAGGGTGAGCAGCAGCACCATCAACCAGCTGGGATCCACCAGGGCCCGCCCCCGCTGCAGGGCGGCGCGGGAGCCGGCCCGCTCGAACAGCACGATCTGGGTGAGGAAGCTCTGGTTGATCGCCAGGTAGATCACCCCCAGCAGCAGCACCCCCAGGAGCAGGGCGAACACCACCGCCAGGCTCAGGCCCAGGACCTCCACCAGGGTGCGGCTGATCGGCACCAGCTGCTCGGCATAGAACCCCAGCAGAGCCAGGGGCCCGCCCACCAGCAGCAGCAGGCCGATCAGGGGCACGAGCACCACTGCGGCCAGCAGCAGCCAGGCCCGCAGCAGCCGCCCGAACACCTCGCCGTCCCAGCGCATCAGCTGCCCCAGGGAGGGGTGGCCCCCCTGGATGGCGCTGCCGGCGCCGCGCACCAGTCCGATGGCACACCAGAGGTTGAGCAGCAGGTTCGCCGTCAGCCCGATCAGGTAAAGGGTCCAGTCGAGGGGATCGCTGGAGGCCACACCGCCGTTGCTGATCTGGCCCTGCAGGGGCTGGATCAGGAACTGGAGGGTGATCACCACCAGGGGAAATCCCACGAAGGGCCCTGGGCTGCGGCTGAAGGCCCGCCAGCCCTCCTGGAGGGCATCACCGAAGTCGAGCCGGGGAGCGTGCCGCCCGACGGGTGTGTGCATCAAGGCAAGGCCATCGACTCCGAAAGCTAGACAGGGACTCGCAACTCCGCCACGGCGTCGCCCATGGCCGCTACGGCGACATCGATGTCCGTCGCCGTCGTTCCCCGTCCCAGCCCGAAGCGGACCGTGGCGCCAGCGGCGCGGCGGTCGAGGCCGAGGGCGGCCAGCACATGGGAGGGGCTGCCCTGGCTGCAGGCCGAACCGCTGCTCACCGCCAGCACGCGGCGCAGCTGCCGGTGCAGCCGGGTGCCGTCCACACCCTCCACGGTGACGCTCAGGTTGTGGGGCAGGGTGTGGAGCGGGTGGCCGTTGCGGCGCATGCCGCCGAGGGCTTCCAGCGCGTTCCACAGGCGGTCGCGCAGGGCGCCGAGGCGTTCGGCCCGCTCCTGGCGGTCGGCCAGGGCCCCGGCGACGGCGGCACCGAGGCCGACGATCAGGGGCACCGGCAGGGTGCCGCCCCGCAGCCCGCCCTCCTGGCCGCCGCCGAGCTGCTGCGGAGCCAGGGGCACCCCCTCACGGCGCAGCAGGGCGCCGACCCCCTTGGGGCCATAGAGCTTGTGGCCGCTGAGGCTGAGCAGGTCGATGCCCAGCTCGGCCATGGCCAGGGGGATGTGGCCCACCGCCTGGGCGGCATCGCAGTGGAACAGCACCCCCCGCTGGCGGCAGAGGGCGCCGATGGCGGCCAGGGGCTGCAGCACGCCGATCTCGTTGTTCGCCGCCATCACCGACAGCAGCAGGGTGTCGGGGCCCAGGGCCTGCGCCAGCTGCCCGGGATCAAGCCGGCCATCGGCCCCCACCGGCAGCACGGTGAGCGGAAAGCCGTGGCGCTCCAGCCAGGCCAGCGGCTCCAGCACGGCCCGATGCTCGCTGGCCAGGGTCACCAGCCGGCGGCGGGGCTCCCCCCGCTCCAGGGCCGCCTCGGCCACGCCGCGCAGGGCCAGGTTGTTGGCTTCGGTGGCGCCGCTGGTGAAGATCACCGCATCGGCGGCCGCACCCAGCGCCTCCCCCACCCGCCTGCGGGCGATGTCCACCGCCGCGCCCGCCTCCAGGGACGGGCGGTGCAGGCGGCTGGAGGGGTTGGCGGCGTTCTGCGTCCACCAGGGCGCCATGGCCGCCAGCACCGCCGGATCGCACGGGGTGCTCGCGTGGTGGTCGAGATAGGTCAGCATGGGGCCATGCTGAACCGTTTCCGTTCCTTCGGTGCCTCCTCCCTGCGGCTGGTGCCTGCCCTCCCCATGGCCGCGCTGGCGGCGATCTCGGTGACGGTGGCCTCGGTGACGGTGGCCTCCAGCCTGGTCCTGCCCCGGCCAGCCGCCGCCCAGGACGACTCCCGCAGCAATGCCGAGAGCCGCCCCAAGGGCTTCAAGGTGCTGCTGGACAAGGTGACCCACCGTGGCCGGGAGGTGGTGGGCATCTTCGGCCTGGTGAGCGAACCCACCCAGCCGGGGATGTGGCGCGTGCAGGTTTGGGAGGAGCTCGACGACCGGGTCACCGTGGCCACCGACAAGATCGGCTGCAGCCCTGCCGGCCCCCTGAGGATCACCGGCAGCGCACGCCGGCTGGTCATCCGCGAGCTCAACCCCGGCGGTGTGATCACCCCCGCCAATCGCCTCGACCACCTCATGTGGTGGGCCGTCTGCGTGCCCGATCAGGCCGGCAAGGACCCCGCCAGCCTGGGCCCCCTGGCCCGCCAGCTCGGCTACAGCGGCCGGCTGCCCGAACGGGAACAGGTGGTGCTTGGTCCCGGTCGATAGATTTCCCCCATGAGCCAAGATCCCACCGCCGCCGCCGGCCCCATCTCCGAGCCGTCCGGGACGGAGGAGACCCCCGAGGCCGCCACCAGCACGCCGGTGCGGCTGCTGCTGGTGGACGACGAACCCGGTCTGCGCACGGCGGTCAAGGCCTACCTGGAGGATGAGGGCTTCGCCGTCACCACCGCCAACGACGGCGAGGAAGGCTGGACGGCGGCCCAGGCCCAGATGCCCGATGTGGTGATCACCGACGTGATGATGCCCCGCTGCGACGGCTACGGCCTGCTGAAGCGTCTGCGGGCCGATGAGCGGCTCGGGGGCACCCCGGTGATCTTCCTCACCGCCAAGGGCATGACGGCCGATCGCATCGCCGGCTTCCAGGCCGGAGCCGACGACTACATCCCCAAGCCGTTCGACCCGGATGAATTGGTGGCCCGGGTGCGCAACGTGGTGCGTCGCCAGGAGCGGCTGCTGGCGGAGGCGGCCCGTTTCGCCGATGCCGACATCGGCGCCATGGCCCGCCAGATCACCGAGATCCGCTCGATGCTGGGCGGCGGTGGAGGCTCCGGCACCGGCAGCGGCGGCAGTGCCAGGAAGCCCGTCTCCGACGTCAAGCTCGACTTCACCCCCCGCGAGGCCAGCGTCCTGCAGCTGGTGGCGGAGGGAATGATGAACAAGGAGATCGCCCGGCGGCTGGAAACCTCGATCCGCAACGTCGAGAAGTACGTCAGCCGGCTGTTCATCAAGACCGGCACCGCCAGCCGCACCGAGCTGGTGCGCTTCGCCCTTGAGCATGGGCTCGTGGATTGAAGGCCGTATGGCTTCGCCTGTGAGGGGCTACGGCCGGTGGCCGTGAGGCCGCCACGGGCGCTCTCGGACCACATGGCCGATTGCTGGCTGCCGGCGGCGCTCAACCAGGGCTGGATCTACCGCGACCGCATCGGACCCGAAGCGGCGGGCTTGCCGGTGAGCGCCTTCTATGCCGGCCGCTATCGCCACTCCGAGCGGCAGGAGTGGAAGCGGCGCCTGGAGCTGGGCGAGATCGAAAGGAACGGCCAGTGGCTCCGGGCCGATGGGCCCCTGGCCGTCGGTGATCGGCTGGCATGGCATCGGCCCCCCTGGCAGGAGGGTGCCGTGCCGGCGTCGTGGCGGCTCGTGTTCGACGATGGCGATCTGCATGTGATCGACAAGCCCTCCGGCCTGCCGGTGCTGCCGGCCGGGGGCTTCCTGGAGCACACCGTGCTGCGGCTGCTGGAGCGGCGCCACGGCGACGATCCCGCCGGCATCCCGCGGCCGGTGCACCGGCTGGGCCGCTTCACCTCGGGCCTGCTGGTGTGCGCGCGCCGGCCGGCGACCCGAGCCTGGCTGAGTGGGCAGTTGCGGGAAAGCACCGTGGCCGCTGCCTGGGAGCCTGGCGAATCCACCGCCGGGGCGGGGGATCGTCTGCGACGCAGCTGCCGCAAGGTCTATCAGGCGCTGGTTGAGCCAGGGAGCCTCGCGCTGGCGATCGGCGAGAGCCTGCCCATCTCCACGCCGATCGGCCGGCGGCCCCATCCCCTGCTCGGCGAGATATGGTGCGCTGCCCGGGAGGGGGATCCGCAGGCCCTGGCCGCCTGCAGTCGGCTCACCCTGATGGAGCGAGGCCGGGAGGCGGATCTGGTGACGGTGGCGATCGCCACTGGACGGCCCCACCAGATCCGTATCCACTGCGCAGCCGTTGGGGCGCCGTTGCTGGGAGATCCGCTCTATCGGCCGGGCGGGCTGGCACGGCCCGGGGCGCTGCCGGGTGAGGGGGGCTATCAGCTTCGTGCTGTGTGGTTGTGTCTGCTGCGCCCGGACGGGACCGTCTTGGAGCTAGGAGGCTGTTGCACATAGATCGTTTCGGGCGAAAAGACCCGTCTCGCTCCACGCAAACGCCAAATTCGGTCTCAGTTGGGTCTCGCCGGTGCCCTCACTTCAGGCCAGTCAAAAGCCCGAGATCGATTGCAGAACAGCTGAATTGAGCGAATTATCGACCCGTAATCGATTCACGTCTTTCTCAGTTTGATTCCGGTCTGAATCTCTTCGGCAGGTGAAATGTCCCCATCTTCTGCTCGGAGATCTACGCGCAACAGGCTCCTAGCGGCTGCAGCGCCGGAGCCAGTGGTCCGAAGCGTCCCTTGGATTTCGCCACATTGACAAACCTTGGATCAGGGATGTTCCTGGCTGGAGGCATCCCTGTCGAAGGTCACCACCCAGTCGACTTCCTCACCGGCTTCGTTGCCTAGGCGGTCCCGGGCGGACAAACCCAGGCAGAGGGTATTGCCTGGATCGTCACCGTTCCGGATGCTCAGTCGAACCATGGCCGGCTGGGCAGGAAGTGGTTTGCAAGGGTGCAGGGTCGGTCAGCTCTCGGGAGCGGGTGTGGGGACGGCAGGCCGGGTGGTCATCAGGACGGTCCTGATCAGGGGAGCTGACAATCGCGCCGCATCCATCGAGGGGTGGGAAAAGGCATCCCTGTAGAGCACAACGCCATGTGCTCCCTCGTAGGTGCAGGTAGGGCCTGGACAGAAAACATCGAACAGATTGATGACCCTCAATCGGTGCTCCGCCTCCAGTGCCTGAAGGATTCCATGCAGCCGGGAGCGGCGTGCCAGAGTATGATTGCGGCTAAAGAAAGAGCATGGTTGGCCTATAAAATGAAACCATTGCTTGACCGCTAAGACAGGCTCGCACTGGGAATCGCGAGCGAATGGAATTCCATCCATGAATGCCAGATTGATTTTCATCGTTGATAGATGAGCGGCATAATCGCGCAGATTAATCTCAAAGGCGTTGGCCAGTGATTCGGTATCGGCATCTCTTTTTTTAGGGGAGAATTCCGCCACGTCGCTGGCCATGACGACCCAGTCGCCTGGTCGCAGTTGGCTGACCAGTCCAGGGACCACACGCTTCCAGTAATCGTCGTTCGAGCGACTGTATACGGGCTCCAGTCTCTTGATCCCCGGAACGGCCATGGCTCCATAGGCTGACGTGATGGTCACCGCAAATTTATCTTGTTGGATCAGTTTGTCGAACCCATGCAGGAAGGTGGGAGAGAATGAGTTGCCGATCACCAGAACCCGACGTTTGGCTGTCTCAAAATTCCCGAGCGTGCATGGTTTCGCAACAATTCTTTTGCCCACGTCTCCGTTGGCTCGTAGGACACAGTTCTTCTCCTGCCAGTGAGACGTTAGACTTTCCGGAGCTTCACCGGCGATCAGCCCTTGTCCGTTTTGGGCCAGCAGAACCCTGCGGTCGCCCAGATACATTGAAAATTGTGGATTGAGACCGATGCTGGCAAGGACCCCGGCTGCCATGCCAGAGGCACCCATGCCGTAGAGCACGGTCTTTCGGCGTGAGGATGTCCATTGAAGGCCCCGCAGGGGCGTTTCGATGACGTGGTAGGAGAAAAGAGCCATGCCCAGCATCAGGCTGAGTTGTATCGGAATCGTCCAGCCATGGATTCCGATCGTCCATCGGCTCAGGGAGAGGATGCTCCAGTGCCAGAGGTAGAGGGAGTAGGAGATTTTCCCGGTGAGAATTGCGACAGGAAACGTCAGTAGCCTGTACCCAGAGGTGAATGGACGCAGGGAGCTCAGTAATCCACAGGTCAGCAAGGCCAGCAGCACATAGTGAAGGGTCTTCACCTCATGCATGAAGAGGTAGAGGATGCCTGCAAGCAAGAGCAATGGTGGTAGCGTTCTGCAGAATCTGTCGACGCCGGGATAATGGGTGATCAGCAGATAAACGATGCAGCCACTGCCGATCTCCCAGAACCTTGGGATCACAAGAAAGTAGGCGGCAGGTGGGAAGGTTCTGTTCAGATGCCAGAAGGCAAGCAACGATGACAGGGAAAGGGCGATAAGCATCCACAGCAAAGGCCTGTGACGTCGTGAGCCGGTCCTGCTGAAGCTGCTGAACCAGGCCAGGACTGGGAAAATTACGTAGAATTGTTCTTCAACGCCCAGTGACCAGGTGTGGGTGAAGACGTTGAGTTGAGTGGAGGGGGAGAAGTAATCGGTCGAATTCAGGAACAGATAGATATTGGACAGTCCGAATAGGGATGTAATCCCCGTCCAGATGGAAGCTTCTGGTTTGGGATTGACAAAGCAGATAAGAACTCCCGTCACCAGAACACAGAACGCCAAGGCCGGGATCAGGCGCCGTATGCGGCGGTCGTAAAATCCGAAGATGAAGTCTGAGAATTTCGCATCCGATCGCTTCGCCAGTGAGGCGGTGATCACGAATCCCGAAATCACGAAAAAAACGTCGACTCCAAGGAATCCACCCGGGAGAATGTTCTTGTCGAAATGATTGAGGATGACAGCGACCACTGCCAGGGCCCTGAGCCCGTCGATCTCAGGTCGGTAGGCCCTGGTGGTGGAGGCTGTTGCCATGGCCCCTTCAGCCCCGCTCGAAGGAGATCAGGCGGGAAAAATAGAACGGCGCCTGGTTGAGGCTGCGGTGCATGGGGCGGAAGCCCGCGCTGGCGGCCGCCGCCACGATGCCGTCTTCCCGCAGGGTGTAGGCACGGGTGGTCTTGCTGGGTCCGGGGAACAGCTGGCCGATCTGCTTGAGCACCGCCAGCAGCGGCGTGTAGGGGGCGAAGCTGACGATCAGCTGGCGCTCGGCCATGGCCGCCAGGTGCCGCACCATCGCTTCGGCGGCCGCCTGGGGGTAGTGGATGAACACATCCAGGCAGATCACCGTGTCGTAACGGCCCTGGAGGCTCTCCAGGTCGGAAGCGGTGAAGCTCAGCCGCTCCGAGGCCAGGCCAGCCTCGGTGGCCCGGCGGCTGGCTTCGGCCACCATCGCGGCTGAGAGGTCGCTGGCGGCGATCGAGCCGGCTCCGAGGGCCGCCAGGGGCAGGCTGAGGCTGCCCACACCGCAGCCGGCATCGCAGAAGCTGCGGCTCGCCAGGTCGCCCTGCTGCTGCAGCCAGGCCAGCACCGCATCCACCGTCTTCTGGTGGCCGATGCGGATGTTGCGCTGGACCCGGTTCACCTCCTCGCTGTTGCTGTAGATGCGGTTCCAGCGCTCGAAGCCGGTGCTTTCGAAGTAGGCCTGCACCTCGGCCTTCTCGGCCTGCGTCTCGGCCTGCGTCTCGGCCTGTGCCTCGGCGGGCGCGGGGGGGTGCAGTTCCGGGGGCATGGGGCGCGGGGCCGTTCTGGTGGGGCGGATCCTAGGGAGTTGGGGCCGTGGCCACGGACTCGGGGCGTCGCCAGTTCAGTCGCCCGTCGGCCGCCGTGCTCCAGCGCAGGGTGTCCGCCAGGGGCCGCCCCAGCAGCAGCTGCTCCAGCGGCCGCCGCTCCCCCAGCAGGCGCCGCGGGGCCAGGGTGGCCGCGGCGATCGAGGCGCTTACCTGGCCGCCCCAGCCCGCCAGTCGCCGCACCCCTTCCAGCAGAGGCAGGGTCACGCCGGCCAGGGTGCCGTCCTCCAGCCGGCAGCTGCCGTCCTCCACCAGCAGGACGCGCTCGTCCCAGCGGTGGCGGCCGTCGGCCAGTCCGTAGGGGGCCAGGGCATCACTGACGATCACCACCTGCCGGGGCGCCAGCCGCTGCAGCAGCACCGCCATGGTGGGGTCCACGTGGACCCCGTCCGCGATCAGCCCCAGGGCCACCTCCCCCTGCAGCAGGGCCTCCCCGACCGGTCCCGGGGCGCGGTGGTGCAGCCCGGCCATGGCATTGAAGCTGTGGGTGAGCATCCCCACCCCCTCGGCGAAGGCCCGGCGGGCCTGGGCCGCGTCGGCGCCGCTGTGGCCCAGGCTCACCACCACGTCGGCGGCCCGCAACGCCGCGATCACCTCGGCGCCCCCCTCCAGCTCCGGGGCCAGGGTCACCAGGGCGACATCGGCTTCGGCGCCCCCCTGGAAGCCGGCGATCAGCCGCTCAAGGGCCGCCCGGCTGGGGGCCTGCAGATGCTGGGCCGGGTGGGCGCCGCGCCGCTCCGGCGCCAGGAACGGCCCCTCGAGATGGGCGCCCAGCAGCCGGCAGCGTCCGGGTCGATGCCGGCGGCGGGCCTCGGCCAGCACCGCCAGGCTCTGGCGCAGGGCCAGCGGGGCGCAGGTCACCAGGGTCGGACAGATGGCGTCCACCCCGTCGCTCCACAGCAGCTCCAGCAGGGCCTGCAGGCGGGGTAGATCGTCGGGGCTCAGTTCGGGGAAGGCCAGGCCCAGGCCGCCGTTGATCTGCAGGTCCACGCCCCCCGGGGACAGCCAGTCGCCGCGCCAGTTCTCGCCAGCGGCCCGGCTCCCCGGTGGCGTCGGCCGCACCCGGGCGATCAGCCCGTCGCCGTCGATCGCCACCCGCCAACACCAGCCTGCCTCGCCGCAGGCCGGGTCATCGCCTGCCAGTCGCAGGTTGGTCAGCCAGCGCATCCGGGCAGCCGCGGGACGGGACAATGCCATCCTCGCCGCCCCCGCCCCATGGATCCCGAACCCGCCCCGTCCGCCGCCACCCCCCAGCCCCGGGTGGCGATCGTCATGGGCAGCGATTCCGATCTGCCGACGCTGGAGCCGGCCGTGCGGATCCTGGAGCAGCTGGGGGTGGCCAGTGAGGTGCGGGTGCTCTCGGCCCACCGCACCCCGCAGGAGATGGCGGACTTCGCCGAGGCGGCCGCGTCCCGGGGCCTGCGGGTGATCATCGCCGGGGCCGGCGGCGCGGCCCACCTGCCCGGCATGGTGGCGGCCTTCTCGATGCTGCCGGTGATCGGTGTGCCTGTCCGCAGCCAGGCCCTCTCCGGAGTGGACTCCCTCCATTCGATCGTGCAGATGCCGGCGGGGATCCCGGTGGCCACGGTGGCGATCGGCGGCGGCCTCAATGCCGGCCTGCTGGCGGCGGCTATGCTGGCGATCGCCGATCCGCTGCTTGCCGAGGCCCTGGAGACCTACCGCCGGGGGCTGCACGATCAGGTGGTGGCCAAGGATGCGCGCCTGCAGGCCCTCGGCAGTGCCGCCTACCTGGCGGCGATGGGCCAGGGATGAGGACCCGGGCCCCTTCCCCCTGGCTGGTGCCGGCCCGGCAGGCCAAGCTGGTCGGCGATCGTCGATCCTCCGGGGCCTGGCCCCGCTCCCGCTGATGCTCGAGCGGCTGGTGCTGCCCCCCTGGCTGCGGTTCTCCCTGGCCCTGCCCCTGCTGGTGCTCAACCTGTGGGTGCTGCGCCAGCTGCTGGTGCCCCTGGCGCCGTTCCCGGCCCTGTTCCTGACGGCTGCCCTGCTGGCCTTCCTGCTCGACATCCCCAGCCGCTGGCTGATCCAGCGGGGGCTGCCGCGGGCCCTGGCCCTGCTCCTGGTGCTGGGGCTGAGCCTCTCGGCGGTGGTGCTGGCGGCCCTGGTGCTGGTGCCCCGCCTGGTGGAGCAGCTCGGCGACCTGGTGCTGGCCCTGCCCAGCTGGCTGGCCCAGGGGGAAACGCTGCTGGGGCAGCTGCAGAGCTGGGCCACCGAGCGTGGGCTGCCCACCGATTTTGGCGGGCTCAGCAGCGACCTGATCACCCGCACCAGCAAGATCGCCTCCCAGCTGAGCCAGCAGGTGCTGGGGATCCTGGGGGCCACCGTCAGCATCACCGTCAACACGGTGATCGTGCTGGTGCTGGCCGTGTTCCTGCTGCTGGGCGGCGAAGGCATCGCCCGGGGGTTGGTGGAATGGCTTCCCGCCGGCACCCGCTCCCTGGTGCTCAGCACCCTCGACCGCACCTTCCGGGGCTACTTCGCCGGTCAGGTGGTGCTCGCCCTGATCCTCAGCGGCGCCCAGAGCCTGGTGTTCACCCTGCTGGGGATTCCCTACGGCGTGCTGTTCGCGGTGGCGATCGGCTTCACCACCCTGATCCCCTACGCCAGCGCCCTCACCATCGTGGGGGTGAGCGTGCTGCTGGCCCTGCAGGATCCACGCACCGGCCTGGAGGTGCTGGCCGTAGCGATCAGCGTCGGCCAGGTGGTCGACCAGGTGATCCAGCCGCGGCTGATGGGCTCGATCGTGGGGCTGCAGCCGGCCTGGCTTCTGATCAGCCTGCCGATCGGCGCCCGGTTGGGCGGCTTGCTGGGACTGGGGGAACTGCTGGGCCTGCTGCTGGCGGTGCCGGTCGCCAGCTGTTCCAAGACCTTCCTCGATGCCTGGGCCCTGCGCCTGCGCAGGGAGTGGCCCGAACCGGAACCGTTCAAGGCTCTGCCGGAGCCGGAATGATGCCGCGCCGCTCCAGTTCGGCCATCACCTGGGCCACGGAATCCTCAAGGCTCTGCTCGCCGGTGGCCACCCGCAGCTCGGGGGCCTCGGGGGCCTCGTAGGGGCTGGAAATGCCGGTGAACTCCTTGATCTCACCCGCCCGGGCCTTGGCGTAGAGCCCCTTGGTGTCTCGCTGCTCGCAGACCGCCAGGTCGGCGGCGCAGTGGATCTCCAGGAAATCGCCGTCCTCCACCAGCGCGCGGGCCCGCTGGCGGTCGGCCTGGAAGGGGGAGACGAAGGCGGTGAGCACCACCACGCCGGCATCCAGGAACAGCTTGGCCACCTCACCGATGCGGCGGATGTTCTCCTCCCGGTCGGCGTCGGAGAAGCCCAGATCGCTGCACAGCCCATGGCGCACGTTGTCGCCATCAACCACGTAGCAGGCCAGTCCCTGCTCGAACAGGGCCGAGTTGACCGCATTGGCCAGGGTGCTCTTGCCCGCTCCGGAGAGCCCCGTGAACCAGAGGATGGCGCTGCGGTGGCCCCGCTGGTGGGCCCGGGCGGCGCGGGTCACTGTGGAGTGGTGCCAGACGATGTTGGTGGCCTTGGCCGGCGAGGTCATCTCGGACACGGAAACGGGGCGGGGGTTTCGGGCCGCATTCTCCCCTACCCCCCCGCCTGCTTCGGCCGGAACCCTTGCGCCTCCAGCTCGGCCAGGGTGAGGGCCACCTGGTCCCCCTGGAGTTCGATCACCCCATCTTTGATGGTGCCGCCGGTGCCGGCTCGGGTCTTGAGCCGCTGCAGCAGGGCACGGGCCTCGGCGTCTGGGATGTCCAGCCCCGTGATCGTGGTGACGAGCTTGCCGCCCTTGCCAGCCTTGGTGCGCTGCACCCGAACGCGCTGCTGGGCCCTGGCCACGCCAGGGCCGCCAGGGGCCGGAGGCCGCTGCAGGCTCTCTGAGCCGCTGAACTCCCTCCAGCCGCCCTTAGGCATCGGTGTGCGCCCCCCTGAACAGGCGCGTCATGCGGCGGCCGGCGGCGGAGACCAGCCGGGAGGGCAGCGACCGAGGCCGCATCGATTCCGGCAGGGAGGGAGGTTCGGAGAAGTCGTAGCCCTCCCCGACGCGATGGCAGGCCATGGCCTTGTGGTTGGCGGCGGCCGTGTAGTGGCAGACGTAGGAGCGGCGGGTGCGAGTGGGATCGGCCATGGCGGTGCCGCCATGCATCAGCGCCCCGTGCCAGATCAGCAGGTCGCCGCGCCTGGGCAGGTAGATGCTCGATGTCCAGCCCTGCTGGTTGATCAAGGCGTCCAGGTAATGCCCGTAACCCGCTGCTGTCTGGGGTTCGGTGTTGCGGCTGGCCAGAATTCCGCCCTGGTTCCAGTCGTAGAACTGATGCTCCGCCAGGAGATGGGAACCCTTGTAGTAGACGAGCGGGCCGGCCTGGTCACTGATGTCTTCCAGGGGAATCCAGGCCGCGGCCAGATGCCCCAGCCGGCTGTGATGGTGCACGTAGGAGAAATCCTGATGCAGCGATTGTTCGCTGCTTTTCCAGAAGGTGAGGGATTGAATCAGCGCCGGTGCCGAGCCGAAGAGTTCGTCGAGAAAATGAATGATGGGGGTGGAAAAGGCGAGATCGCGGGCCGAATCGAAGTAACGATGCAGGTCATTGAGCTTGAGCCCGGGGCCTGCCTGGCGCAGATCCGTGACGCCCAGCTTCGTGAGATTGCGCAACATCCTGGCTTCGTAGTGATCGGCCTTGCCGTCGATGCCGATCATGCCGTGCAGCAGGGACGTCTGGGCCAGCGCCGGCAGGGCGTCCAGGTCGGCGTCCATCCGGTCGAGAAGGTCAGGGTCCATCACCTGCGGAAAGATGATCACACCGTCTCGAAGGAACTGGAGCACCTCTGGCGTTCGTTGGCCGTCCCAGCCGTGCCGGGTGCTGCCTGCCTACTGTGAACCATCTCCTTCCGTACCGCCGGTGACCAGCACCGTCCCTGCCCGCCGCGTCGATCCGGCCGAACTGCAGCCGTCGGTCCGCCCGGATGGCCTGGGCCGTTTCGGACCCTTCGGGGGTCAGTACGTGCCCGAAACCCTGATGCCCGCCCTGGCGGAGCTGGAGGCCGCCGCCGCCGAGGCCTGGGCCGACCCCGCCTTCACCGCCCGGCTGGACCACCTGCTGCGTCACTACGTGGGGCGTCCCACACCGCTTTACGAGGCCGAGCGTCTCACGGCCCATTACCGCCGTCCGGAGGGGGGGGCGCGCCTGTGGCTCAAGCGCGAGGACCTCAACCACACCGGCGCCCACAAGATCAACAATGCCCTGGGCCAGGCCCTGCTGGCGCTGCGGATGGGCAAGAAGCGGATCATCGCCGAGACGGGCGCCGGCCAGCACGGCGTGGCCACGGCCACGGTCTGCGCCCGCTTCGGGCTGGAGTGCGTCATCTACATGGGCGCCGAGGACATGCGCCGCCAGGCCCTGAACGTGTTCCGGATGCGGCTGCTGGGGGCCACGGTGCAGCCCGTCACCGCCGGCACCGCCACCCTCAAGGACGCCACCAGCGAAGCCATCCGCGACTGGGTCACCAACGTGGAAAGCACCCACTACATCCTCGGTTCGGTGGCCGGCCCGCACCCCTATCCGATGCTGGTTCGCGATTTCCATGCCGTGATCGGCCAGGAAGCCAGGTCCCAGTGCCTGGAGGCCTTCGGTCGCCTGCCGGATGTGCTGATCGCCTGTGTGGGCGGTGGCTCCAACGCCATGGGCCTGTTCCATCCCTTTGTTCAGGACACCTCCGTGCGCCTGATCGGGGTGGAGGCGGCCGGCGAGGGTGTGGCCACGGGCCGCCATGCCGCCACCATCACCGAAGGGCGGGTGGGGGTGCTGCACGGCGCCATGAGCCTGCTGCTGCAGGACGACGAAGGCCAGGTGCAGGAGGCCCACTCGATCAGCGCCGGCCTCGACTACCCGGGCGTCGGACCGGAGCACAGCTATCTCAAGGGCATTGGCCGGGCCGAGTATGCCGCCGTCACCGACGCCCAGGCCCTGGAGGCCCTGCAGCGGGTGAGTGAACTGGAAGGCATCATCCCGGCGCTGGAGACGGCCCATGCCTTCGCCTGGCTGGAATCCCTCTGCCCCACCCTGGCCCCCGGCACCGAAGTGGTGCTCAACCTCTCCGGCCGCGGCGACAAGGACGTCAACACGGTGGCGGAGAAGCTGGGCGACGGTCTGGCCGGATAGGTTTTCCGCCTCGCCCGGCAGGCTCTGGCCTCAGAGGGGGTCCTGCTCCCAGGGGAAGCGGGGCAGTTTGTTGAGCCCCTCCTGCATGTGGCGGGACCACACATCCATGGTGTGCTGGATCTCCGGGGCCTCCTTTTCGAGTTTGAGGCGCCGGCCCACCTTGAACTCGTCGCGGCGCACCAAGGCGATCTCGAAGGGGGGGCCCACGGTGAGGTTGGAGCGCCGGGTGACGATCTCCGACACCAGGCAGAGGCGCGCCGCATCCTCCAGGGAGAGGTCGGGGCGGCCGATGTAATCGAGGGGGGGCTTGCCGTACTTGGTTTCGCCGATCTGCAGGAAGGGGGTGTCGGCGGTGGCCATGATCGCGTTGCCCTGGGGATACACCATGTAGAGCCCGTGGGGCTGGCCGGCGATCTGGCCACCGAGGATGAAGCTGGCCTCGCCGCTGGCGCCCGCCTGCCGCAGGTTGGGATTGAATTCTTTCTGCACCATCACGCTCAGCCGGCCGATGTAATCGGCCACTTCAAACAGATAACGGGCGGTGAGCATGCTCGGGCCCGCCGGCGGGTCGTCCTGGCGGCTCCACTGGGGGTTGGGGCTGGCGCCATGGTTCTCGATGTCGCGGCGGATGCGGTTGAGCACGGCCTGGGTGGTGCCCAGATTGCCGGCCGCCATCAGCACGAACAGCCGATCGGGGGCCGGCGCCAGCACATGCATCTTGCTGTAACTGGAGATGTAATCCACGCCTGCGTTGGTGCGGGAGTCGGAGGCGAACACCAGGCCGCTCTGGAGCAGAAATCCGAGGCAATAGGTCATCAGCTGAGCAGCCTCTCCAGGATCGAGGCCACCGACTGAACCGCGGCGCGGGCGGTGGCGTAGGCCATGCGCATCGGCCCCACCAACGCCACCTGGCCGCGGCCACCGTGGCCCGTGCGATAGCTGGCCTGGACCACCGCGCACTGGCCGAGGGCCGCATGGGGGTGTTCCGTGCCGATCCAGATCGCGTCGCTGGCAATCGTGGCTGGGTTGCCGGTGAGCCCCAGCAGGGTGCGGGGGCCATGCTCCACCAGCTGCACGACGGGAAGCAGGCTGGAACTGTGGCTGAATTCCGGCTGGGCCAGCAGTCCCCCCAGGCCGGCCGCCACCACGGCATCCAGCTCCTCGCTGCGGATGCGGCCGTGGCTGTCGAGGGCATGGCGCAGCAGCCCGCCGCTGCGGCGCAGTTCGGCCGGCAGTCGCTCCCAGGGGATGCGGCCATCACCGCCGGCGCGGAGCTGCTGGTTACACCAGCGCTCCAGGATCGGCAGTTCCTCCTCCAGGCCGGCGCCGAGGCGCAGGTTCAGGCTGGTGCTGAAGTCGGGCCCCTGGACGAGGAACACCAGGAGGCGGTCGCCGCTCGGCACGAGCCGCACCGCCTGCAGCAGGGGGCTGGGGCGCTGGGGGCGGGTGATCAGGCTGAGCAGGCCGGTGAGATCGGCCAGGCGACGGGCCAGGTGCAGCAGCAGGTCATCAAGGGCGGCCCACTGCAGGCTGATCCCGGCCAGCTCCCTCTCCAGCTGCAGGGCGGCGGCCCCCGGGGCCGGCAGCAGCTGATCGACGTACAGGCGGTAGCCCCGCTGGCTGGGGATCCGGCCGGCGGAGGTGTGCGGCTGGGTCAGCAGGCCGCGCTGCTCCAGGGCCCCCATCGCCGTCCGCACGGTGGCGGGGCTGGCGGGCAGCCCGAAACGCCGCACCAGCGTGTGGCTGCCGACCGGCTCGACGGTGTCCACGTAGTGCCGCACCGTGGCCCGTAGGACCTCCTGTTGTCGGCGCGGCAGCGTGTCCAAGGACGGGGGGAAAGCCTGAAGCAAAACAGATCAATAATCCTAGGTAGGAGCGGACCCTTCGCCTGGCAGGGCGTGTGCTCAGTAACGGGGAACCTGGGGATCCACCTCCCGGCTCCAGGCGTCGATGCCCCCCTTCAGGTTCCAGACCTCCCCGAAGCCCTGTTCCTGAATCAGCCAGCAGCCGAAGTCCCAGCTGCGGATGCCGGCATGGCAGAGCACCACCACCGGTTGCTGCCGGTCGAGCCGGCTCTCAAGATCCGGCAGCCACTCCCGGTGGCGGCTCAGGGGCAGATGCAGCACCTCAAGCGGCAATCTGGCCAGGGCCAGTTCGCCGTCCTCGCGCACATCCACGATCTGGAGCGGCTCGCCGGCCTCGAGGCGCCGTTGCAGGTCCGCGGCGGTGAGCGTCCGGGGGGTCCCCGGGCGGGTCGTCTCGTCCATGGCGGGCGTCGGAGGGGGGGTGGCGTCAGGATGGTCCCATCCTGCTGAGAACGCATGAAGGCCCGCCCATTTCTGGCGGTGCTGCTGGCCCTGGTGCTGGTGGTGTTCGGACTGGGGCTCGGTGGCTGGTGGCTGGTGTGGCAACGCAGCGCCCTGCGGTTGCAGCGCCTGCCGTTGGTGGTGCCGCGGGCCGCCAGGTTCGTGCCCCGGGATCCCCCCCTCAGCTTCCATCTGTTCAGCGACGGCGACCAGCCCCTGGACTACGCCCGTGCCGTCGCCCCGCCCCGCCAGCGACGCCAGGCGGCGGCGGCGGTCGGCCGGCTGCGCGACGGGGCCTTCGCCGCGGCGGGTCTGGATTACGACGGTGAACTGCGCTCCTGGCTGGCGGCACCGGTGGGTCTGGCCCTGTTCGAGGCGGACGCCGGCGAGGCCCCAGGAGCCTCCAGGGGGGGCTGGCTGCTGGCCCTGGGCAGCCGGGACGACGGCGGCGCCCGCCAGTTTCTGCAGCGCTTCTGGCAGACCCGTAGCCTGGCGGGTACCGATCTCCAGATCAGCACCTACCGGGGGATGGGTCTGATCAGTGGCCGGGGGGCCTTGCTGGGCCGCACACCGATGCCGCTGGCCACGGCCCTGGTGGATGACGACCTCGTCCTGATCGCCTCGGGACGGGGTGTGCTGGAGCAGGCGCTGGATGTCTCCCAGATCCCTGAGCTCAACCAGGCCGGCCAGGCGTCCTTCCAGGAGGGTCTGCGGCGGCTCGGCACCGGTGCCGCCCTGCTCCAGGCGTCCCCCGCCGCCCTGGAACGCTGGCTGGGGCTGCCGCTGCCGGCCCCCGCCGACCAGCGGCCCGGTGGGCTGTTGCTGGCCCTGCGACCCGATGGGCCAAGTCTGCGGCTGTCCGGCCTGCTCGGGCTGCCGCCGGAGATCGCCCTGCCGGAGGTTGGTGCCGACGCTGGCCTGGGCCAGGCCCTGCTGGCCGCCCTGCACCGACCCGCCGCCAGCCTCGCCCTGGTGCAGGATCCCGCCTCCATCGCCACAATCCCCCTGCTGCAGCCGCTGCTCGAGCGCCTGGTGGGGGCGGCGGATGCGGCGGGTCCGGTGCCCGCCCTGGTGGTGGGGTCCGACGGGGGACCGCTCCTGGCCGCCGCCAGCGGCGATCGCTGGTTGCTGGGCACGGCGGCCGATCGGCCGGAGCCCGCCGCCCTGGAGGCGGCCCTGGCGGCCGATGCTCTGATCGCGGCCCCCCTGGAGGTCGACGGCCAGCTGCTGCTGGCCTGGACCCGGCTGCAGGCTGGCCCGGGTCGCCGAGACGGCAGGTCGGAACAGTTGCAGGCGCCCCTGCTGGGCTGGCGCTGGCAGCGGGGCGACCAGGCCTGGTGGGGAGAATCCCTGGGCCAGCTGGAGGGCCTCGGTGGGCCGCAGAAGCAGGGGACCGGCCGCCTGCAGGGGCAGCTGGCGGCCCTTGCCGTTCCGGAGGCGGCCCTGCAATGGGCCCTGGATGGTCCGCGGGCCCGCGACGTTCTGGCGGCCTGGCGGCCCTGGCAACGCCTCACCGCCCTGGCCGGGGGGCCCCTGAGTGAGCCGGTCACCGGCCTGGCCCTGGCGCTGCAGGGAGAGACCGGCGTCCTGGCGGTGGAAGCGCGCCTTGATTTCGGAGCCGCCTGACCATGGCGCCACCGCTCTGGGAGCTGCTTCTGCTGCGCCACGGCATCGCCGAGGAGCGCAGCCCCGCTCGGGTCGATGCGGAGCGGGAGCTCACCGCCGCCGGCCGGGCCCGCACCCGGGCGGTGCTGGAGCGGGCCGTCCGCCTGGGTCTGGGGGCGGATCGTCTGTTCTCCAGCCCCCTGGCCCGGGCCTGGCAAACCGCCGAGATCGCCCGGATGGTCGGTCTGGCCCCCGCCATCGAGCTGGCCCAGGCCCTTGAGCCCGGCGGGGATCCCCTGCCCCTGCTGCCGGCCTGGTTCAACCGAGGCGATGAAGCGCCATCCTGCCGACTGCTCCTGGTGGGCCATGAGCCGGATCTGGGGCTGCTGGCGTCCCGCCTGCTCGGGGCGCCGCCCGGCGCCATCGCCCTGCGCAAGGCGGGTCTGGCCCTGCTGCGTCTCCCCGCCGTTGAGGTCGGCGCTTCGCTGGCCGGCACGGCCCGTCTGGAGTGGCTGGTGCGCCCCAGGCTCTGGCTTCCCCGCCCCTGAGGCGGCAGCGGGCGCTACGCCAGGGGCCCGTTCCTGCGCCTAAGTTCATCGCACTCACAGGAAGCGGCATGGCGGCGGCGAGCACCCCAGAGGCGAATGACCCTCAGGGCATCCCTCCCTCGCCATCGGCGCCGGCGCCCCCGACCTTCCGCCCCGGGCTCGAAGGGGTGCCGGCCACCCAGTCCGCCATCTGCGACATCGAGGGGCAACGGGGCCTTCTCACCTATCGGGGCTACCCCATCGAGCAGCTCGCCAACCAGAGCAGCTTCCTCGAAACCGCCTACCTGCTGATCTGGGGCGAGCTGCCGACGATCTTCCAGCTGCGGGAGTTCGAGCAGGAGGTGCAGATGCACCGGCGGCTCAGCTTCCGCATCCGCGACATGATGAAGTGCTTTCCGGCCACGGGCCATCCGATGGATGCCCTCCAGGCCAGCGCGGCGTCCCTGGGACTCTTCTATTCCCGGCGTGCCCTGTACGACCCCCAGTACATCGTCGATGCGGTGGTGCGGCTGATCGCCAAGATCCCCACGATGGTGGCGGCGTTCCAGCTGATCCGGAAGGGGCAGGATCCGATCCAGCCCCGGGACGACCTCGCCTACTCGGCCAACTTCCTCTACATGCTCACGGAGCGGGAGCCCGATCCCCTGGCGGCTCGGATCTTCGATGCCTGTCTGATCCTGCACGCCGAGCACAGCCTCAACGCCAGCACCTTCAGCGCCCGGGTCACGGCCAGCACCCTCACCGACCCCTACGCCGTGGTGGCCTCGGCCGTGGGGACCCTGGCCGGGCCCCTGCACGGCGGCGCCAACGAGGACGTGCTGGACATGCTCGACCAGATCGGCAGCATCGATCAGGTGGAGCCCTGGCTCGATCGAGCCATCGCCCAGAAGCAGAAGATCATGGGCTTCGGCCATCGCGAGTACCGGGTCAAGGATCCCCGGGCCGTGATCCTGCAGGGCCTGGCCGAGGAGCTTTTCCAGCGCTTCGGCCATGACGCCATGTACGACGTGGCCCTCAAGCTTGAGGAGGTGGCGGAGCGGCGCCTCGGGCCGAAGGGAATCTTCCCGAATGTCGACTTCTATTCGGGTCTGGTCTACCGAAAGCTCGGTATTCCCCGCGACCTGTTCACCCCCATCTTCGCCATCGCCCGTACGGCAGGATGGCTGGCCCACTGGAAGGAACAACTTGGTGCCAACCGCATCTACCGTCCCTCGCAGATCTACACCGGTCCCGTCGAACGGGGCTGGCTGCCCCTGGAAAGCCGTCCGGTTCCTGGCTGACCCCTTTTCCACCTAGGTTCCTCCCACCGGAGTTCTCTGATGCTGTCCACTGGCCTGCTGGGTGCCACCGTTACGCCCCCTGGTACTCCCCCTGGTCTCGATCTCCAGTCGAGCTTCATCGACCTGGCCCAGGCCATGGGCCTCACCGCCGGTGCCGCCCGCCTGCTCTGGTTGCCCCTGCCGATGGTCCTGGTGCTCGTGGGGGCCGTGGTCGGCGTCCTGGTCAGCGTCTGGCTGGAGCGCAAGATCTCCGCGGCGGTGCAGCAGCGCATTGGCCCCGAATACGCCGGTGCCCTGGGCGTGCTCCAGCCCCTGGCCGATGGCCTCAAGCTGGTGTTCAAAGAGGACATCATCCCGGCCAGGGCCGACTCCGTGCTCTTCAGCCTTGGTCCGGTGCTGGTGGTGGTGCCGGTGATCCTGTCCTGGCTGGTGGTGCCGTTCGGCCAGAACCTGCTGATCAGCAACGTGGGGGTGGGCATCTTCCTGTGGATCGCCCTGAGCAGCATCCAGCCGATCGGCCTGCTGATGAGCGGCTACTCCAGCAACAATAAGTACTCCCTGCTCGGCGGCCTCAGGGCGGCGGCCCAGTCGATCAGCTACGAGATTCCCCTGGCCCTGGCGGTGCTGGCGGTGGTGATGATGAGCAACTCCCTCAGCACCGTCGACATCGTTGCCCAGCAGACAGGGGCTGGCATCCTGAGCTGGAACATCTGGCGCCAGCCCGTCGGCTTCGTGATCTTCTGGATCTGCGCCCTGGCGGAGTGCGAGCGCCTTCCCTTCGACCTTCCGGAGGCCGAGGAGGAGCTGGTGGCCGGCTACCAGACGGAATACTCCGGCATGAAGTTCGCCCTCTTCTATCTGGGCAGCTACATCAACCTGGTGCTGTCGGCGCTGCTGGTGTCGGTGCTCTACCTGGGCGGGTGGAGCTTCCCTGTGCCCGTCGAGTGGATCACCGGCTGGCTCGGGGTCTCCCCCGATGCCCCCCTTGTCCAGGTGATCACCGGTTCGATCGGCATCGTCAGCACGATCCTGAAGGCCTACCTTCTGGTTTTCTTCGCGATCCTGCTGCGCTGGACCACCCCGCGGGTGCGGATCGACCAGCTGCTCGACCTGGGCTGGAAGTTCCTGCTGCCAATCGCCCTGGTCAACCTGCTGGTCACCGCCGGCCTCAAGCTGGCCTTCCCGGTGGCCTTCGGCGGCTGAACCCGTTCGCCGGATACCAACAAAGCGGCCCGCACGGGGCCATCATGGTCCCCATCCCGTAACCCCCCACGCCCCAGCCATGTTCGGGTTTCTCAAGCAAGTCGGTGACTACACCCGGGAGGCGGTGAGCGCGGCCCAGACGATGACCCAGGGGCTGGCGGTCACCTTCGATCACCTGCGCCGGCGGCCGATCACGGTCCAGTACCCCTACGAGAAGCTGATCCCCTCCGAGCGCTACCGGGGAAGGATCCACTACGAACTCGACAAGTGCATCTCCTGCGAGGTGTGTGTGCGGGTGTGCCCCATCAACCTGCCGGTGGTCGATTGGGTGATGAACAAGGCCACCAAGAAGAAGGAACTGCGCAACTACTCGATCGATTTCGGGGTGTGCATCTTCTGCGGCAACTGCGTGGAGTACTGCCCCACCAACTGCCTCTCCATGACCGAGGAGTACGAGCTGGCGGCCTTCGATCGCCACAGCCTCAACTACGACAACGTGGCCCTCGGCCGCCTGCCCACCAGCGTCACCTCCGACCCGGCCGTGTTCGCCCTGCGGGAATTGGCCTACCTTCCCAAGGGTGCCCTTGATCCCCATGGGGTGCCTGCCAGCGAGCCCCGTGCGGGCCAGCTGCCTTCCCAGGTACTCGAATCCCTCCAGAGGGAGAAGGCCCAGAGCGGCGCCACCCCTTCCGACAGCTCCGGAGAGTCCTGATGTCGATCGCCTCCACCACCCAGCAGATCTGCTTCCTCGTGCTCTCGGCCACCACCGTGGTCGGATCACTCGGCGTGGTCCTGCTGCCCAACATCGTCTATTCCGCCTTCCTGCTCGGCGGTGTTTTCCTTTCCGTTGCCGGGCTGTATCTGCTGCTCAATGCCAGCTTCGTCGCGGCGGCCCAGATCCTCGTCTATGTGGGCGCGGTCAATGTGCTGATCCTGTTCGCGATCATGCTGGTGAACAAGCAGGAAACCCTCGCCGCGATCCCGGGGCTGCTGGTCCGTCGGCTGTTGTCTGGGGCCGTCTGCGCTGGACTCTTCGCGCTGCTGTTGCGGGTGGCCTTCACCACCAACTGGGCGCTGCCGGGCCCGCCGCCCGTGGGCGAAGAGGCCACCATCCGCATTGGCGAGCACCTGTTCACCGATTACCTGCTGCCCTTCGAGCTGGCCTCGGTGCTGCTGCTGATGGCGATGATCGGCGCCATCGTGCTGGCCCGTCGCGACGTCTTCAGCACCGACGTGATCACCGGTGAGCCGGCCGATCAGGGGCTGATCGAAAAAGACCGCACCCCCCTGCTGATCGAGAAATCCGCCCCCGCTCCCACCCTCCTTTCCAAGCCATGAGCACCGACCTCGCCTCTCCGATCCCCCTCGAGGCCTTTCTCTCCGTCGCGGCCATGCTGTTCTGCGTCGGCGTCTGGGGGCTGATCAACAGCCGCAATGCCGTGCGTGTGCTGATGAGCATCGAGCTGATGCTGAATGCCGTCAACATCAACCTGATGGCCTTCTCCGACTACCTCGATGGCCAGCTGATTCGGGGCCAGGTGTTCGCCATCTTCGTGATCACCGTGGCTGCAGCCGAAGCGGCCGTCGGCCTGGCCATCCTGCTGTCCCTCTACCGCAACCGCGAAACGGTCGACATGGAGCGCTTCAACCTGTTGCGCTGGTAACGGTGCCAGCCTCGCGCGATCCGGCCCATGCAGATTGAGAGGGTCTGGCTGATCCTTCGCAAGGGCAGCCAGGCGGCCCAGCGTCAGGCCCGCCGCTGTGCCCAGGACCTGCGTTCCCAGGGGGTCAACGTCACCACCGCCGTCAGCGGCCTGGGATTGAATCCCTTTCCTGGCCTTCTGGCCACCGAGAGCGACCTTCCCGACCTGGCCGTGGTGCTTGGCGGCGATGGCACGGTCCTGGCGGCAGCCCGCCACCTGGCCAGTTTTGCTGTGCCGGTGCTCAGCTTCAATGTCGGCGGCCACCTGGGCTTTCTCACCCACGAGCGACGCCTGCTCAGGCTGCAGGGCGATGGCCATGGGGAGCCCGGTGGCCATGATCCGGACGACACCCTCTGGCAGCGTCTGCGGGACGACCGCTTCGCGATCGAGAGGCGCATGATGCTGGAGGCCCGGGTCGACCGGGGCGACGGCGTGCCCCAGCAGGGGGACGTGGCCTCCGACGGCGAGCTCAGCGGGGTCGGCGATGGCCCCCACACGGCCCTCAACGACTTCTACTTCCGGCCCGCTCTCGACGAGCTCTCCCCCACCTGCATGCTCGAGCTCGAGATCGACGGGGAGGTGGTGGACCAGTACCGGGGCGACGGCCTGATCATCGCCACTCCCACCGGTTCCACCGGCTATGCGATGGCCGCCGGCGGACCGATCCTGCATCCGGGCATCGAAGCGATCGTGGTCACGCCGATCTGCCCGATGAGTCTCTCCAGCCGGGCGGTGGTGGTCCCTCCCGGTTCGCGGCTTTCGGTCTGGCCCCTGGGGGAGTCCAGCCGTCGGGTCAAGCTCTGGAAGGACGGCGCCCATGCCACGGTGCTCGAACCCGGCGATCGCTGTGTCCTGCAGCGGGGCCGCCATCCGGTGCTGATGCTTCAGCTGGAGCAGAGCCCCTCGTACTACAGCACCCTCACCCACAAGCTCCACTGGGCCGGCAGCCTCACCGCTGGCGAACCGTCCCGCAACTGACCGGCTCCGACCCGCCCTGCCCCCCTCCCCATGGCCCTGGAAATCGAGCGTCGCTTCCTTGTCAGCGGCGACCAGTGGCGCCCCCATGCGCATGGGGCCAGGGCGATCCGGCAGGGCTATCTGGCTACCGGGAACGGGGAACTCACCCTGCGGGTGCGGCTGGCCAGGGCCCCCGATGGCGCCATGGCGGCGTACCTCACCCTCAAGCTGCCAGCCGTCGGCGCGGCGGCCGCGTCAGCCCCTCCCGGTTGGGCCCTGACGCGGCAGGAGTACGAGTACCCGATCCCGGCCATCGATGCGGAGGCCCTGTTGGAGCAATCCGCCCATCAGGTGAGCAAGACGCGCTACGGCCTGGATCTGCCCGGTGGCGATTGGGTGCTGGATGTGTTCGAGGCCGCCAATGCCCCCCTGGTGGTGGCGGAGGTGGAGCTGGAGCGGGCCGACCAGGCGGTGGCCGTTCCCGCCTGGTGCTCCAGAGAGATCACCGGCCGTCGTGACCTCAGCAATGCGGCCCTGGCGCACCGTCCCCTGGCGTCGTGGCCGGCGCATGAACGCGACGCGCTTCAGTGGCCCCAGGGCCGCTGAGCTCAGCCGGGCCTGGACGGGTCGACATGGGGCAGGGCGCAGCAGTTGAAGCCGTCGCGGCAGATCTTGCCGTGGTCCATGGCCCAGTTCAGCAGGGCCACCCGGTTCTTGACGCCGGTCTTGGTGAAGATGTTGCTGACGTGGTTGTCGACGGTGCGCTTGCTGATCGTCAGCTGGCCGGCGATCTCCAGGTTGGTGAGGCCCGTGGCCACCAGCTCGATGATCTCGAGTTCCCGCTCCGATAACTCGCTGCGTGCATGAAGCATGGGACGCTCCGGGGACGGGGACATCGACGGAGCCGGCGGCTTGCTCTCAGCCATCGGCTCCTCGGCAGTTCCTTTCACTCTAGGCAGCGGCTGATCCATGATGCCCCTGTCATGGAGATGGCCGTTGCAGCTTCGAAAGGCCCTGGCGGAAGGTCGCTTCGCCATCACGGCGGAAGTGACCCCGCCCCGTGGGGGCGATGCAGGCCGCACCCTGGAAGCCGCGGCGGCGCTGCGGGGCCTGGTGCAGGCGGTCAACGTCACCGACGGCAGCCGGGCGGTGATGCGGATGAGCAGCCTGGCGATGTGCCGCCTGCTGCTGGAGGCCGGCATCGAGCCCGTCCTGCAGATGACCTGCCGCGACCGCAACCGCATCGCCCTCCAGGCCGACCTGCTCGGCGCCCACGCCCTTGGCATCCGCAACCTGCTCTGTCTCACCGGTGACCCGGTGCGGGCCGGGGATCAGCCCGGGGTCCGGGCGGTGAATGAACTCGAGGCGGTGCGGCTGCTGCAACTGGTGCGGTCCTTGAACGCCGGCGAGGATCCGGTGAAGGGGGAGCTGCCGGACGGGGCCACGGCCCTCTTCCCCGGCGCCGCCGCCGATCCCCAGTCGCCGAGCTGGAGCGGACTGTGCTCCCGGGTGCGGCGCAAGCAGGAGGTCGGCGCCCGCTTCCTCCAGACCCAGATGGTGATGGACACCGCCTGCCTGCGGCGCTTCGTCGAGGAGATCACCGCCCCGCTTGGGCTGCCGGTGCTGGCCGGGGTGTTTCTGCTCAAGTCGGCGCGCAATGCCCAGTTCATCAACCGCGTGGTGCCCGGGGCCCGCATCCCCCAGTCCCTGATCGATCGGCTCGCAGGCGCCGCCGATCCGGCGGCGGAAGGCGTGGCCATCGCCGCGGAACAGGTGGCCTCCTACCGCTCCATCGCCCAGGGGGTGCACCTGATGGCCATCAAGGCCGAGCACCGCATCCCCCAGATCCTTCGATTGGCGGGCCTAGGGGGCGCCGCTGGCGGCGAGGTCGGAGCCGAGTAGCTCGGCCATGGCCTTCTGCTGCGGTGAAGGGGTGCCGACGTCCTGGCGGCGGGAGTCGGTGATCAGCCAGTCGAGGGCGGCTTCCTGCAGATCGAAATGGTCGCCGTTGCGGTCGACGCAGTAGCGGCCATAGACAAGCTTCTCGACGAGGTGCACACCGGCACCGATACGGGAATAATCGAAGATGATCGAGTTGTCGATCGTGGCCCCTTCGCAGATGTGGCAGCTCGGCCCGATCATGGCCGGCCCGATGATGGTCACACCGTTCTCGATGCGGCTCATGCCGCCCACGAAGATCGGCCCCTTGACGTGGATCTTGTCCCAGTCGGCCGCCACGTTCAGGCCTGCGAAGATCCCCGGACGCACTTCCTTGCCGGGAATCTGCACCTGACGCACGTGCCCCTGCAGAACACTCCTGATCGCCTGCCAGTAATCCGGCACCTTGCCGATGTCGACCCACTCGAACTCCATGGGCAGGGCATAGAAGGGGGCCCCGGATTTCACCAGCCTGGGAAAGAGATCGGCGGCGATGTCGAAGGGCTCCCCGCTGGGGATGAAATCGAGGACAGCCGGTTCGAAGATGTAGATGCCCGTGTTGATCATGTCGCTGGCGGCCTCTTCCACCGACGGCTTCTCCTGGAAGGAAAGGACCCGGCCGGCCTCGTCGGTCACCACCACCCCGTAACTGCTCACCTGATCCCGGGGCACCCGCTTGGTGATCAGGCTGGCCATCGCGCCCTTCTCACGATGGCGCCGGACGGCTTCGGTGAGGTCGAGGTCGATCAGGGCATCGCCGCAGAGCACCACGAAGGTGTCGTCGAAAAAGGCCTGGAAGTCCTGAATCTTCTTCAGCCCTCCAGCCGAACCCATCGCTTCACCAATCAGCTCCCCATCACTGATGCGTCCTTCGAAGCTGTAGGCGATCTGGACATCGAAACGCTGCCCATCGCGGAAGTAGTTCTCGATCTCCTCTGACAGGTGGGAGACGTTGACCATGATTTCGTTGAAGCCATGCTCCCGGAGCAACTCGAGCAGAAACTCCATTACGGGCTTCTGCAGGATCGGAATCATCGGCTTGGGGGTGGTGTGCGTGATCGGCCGCACCCGTGTTCCCTTGCCTGCCGCCAGGATCATCGCCTTCATCGGCGTCGTTTCATGTCGGAGGTGAAAGGGCAGCCTAAGGAGAAAACTCAGGCTGCCACTGCCTCCAGAGCCGGCCCCCTATCTGACCCCTGCCCAGGCAGCCTTGGCAGGCTGAGCGCCTCGACCCGTTCCTCCCGGCGGCAACGCAGGCTGAGGGGCCCGTAAAGCCCGCCCGCCTGTTCCAGTTCCACCTTGCCCTGGGAGGAGAGGAACAGCAGGGCCCAGAACACCCCCACCCGGTCCTGGTCGAGGTCCTCGTCGGCCGGCGCGCTTGCGACCGCCTCCGCCCAGGCGCCCACCAGGGCATCGAAGGCCACCCATTCGACGCTTTCGGCGGTGGGGGTCCACTGCAGCAGGAAGCGGCTGAGGGCGGCGGTGGTTTCCGGCAGTTTCTCGCGGTGGGCCAGGGAGGCCACCTGGGCGATCGCGGCCCGTTCGCTGTAACGGCGCGCCCGGGGCCGGTGGCGCCCTTCCCCCCCGTCCTGCTCGAGCCGCTCGGCGATGTCCTCCAGTTGCCGGATCAGTTCCCCCAGGGTGACGGGGCGCTGCAGGGGCGGTGGCGCCACTGGACGGCGGTGCAGGTGCCGCTCCGGCCGCCGGGGCAAGGCCAGGGCTCCGGGGTCCCAGCCGACGTCGTCCTCGGCGGAGAAGGGGTCTTCCAGCAGAGGCTCGGGCGGAAAGGTGGCCGACTCGAGCAGTTCCGCCTTGAGTCCCACCAGCACCGAGGCGGCCAGGAACGCCTCACTGGATTCCGCCAGATCCCTTTCGTAGCTCCCCCCCTGGGGTGCCAGACGTCTGGGCAGCTCGATGCGCTGGCGCAGCTGGTCGAGGAAGCCGTCGACGACGGCGATCACATCCACGTCCCAGGGGTCGATGTCGCCCCGCTCGGCCGCGTCCTGGAGCAACCGGATGGCGAGTCTGGCGCCCGCTTCTGCCACGCGCGATGTCCTGCTCGGGGGGGCCTTCCGAGCGCAAGCTACCGGCTGCAGCCGGATGGCACCAGTCGCGGTGGTCACCGAACCGGCCCCATGGGCCTCAGTCGGCGGCCAGCGTGAGGCCGTCTTCGCCCGCCTCATGGGACGGGGCAGAGCTCTCCCCAGCCGCCGGCAGCAGGCCGAGCTGGGCGTCGACGGTGGCCCGGTAGCGCCGCAGATCGTTTTCCAGTTCGCTGATCCGCACCTGCTGGGCCTCCACCTCACCGCTGCTCTGCAGGGTTTCCACCTTCCGCACCACCCCGCTCCAGACGGCGTAGATCCAGGCGGCGGTGGCGCCGATGCCGCCCACCAGCAGGAGCAGGGCGGCCAACGGCAGGGTGCTGCTGACGCCCGGCAGGAAATGCACCGTGGTGGCCGTGGTGTTCTCCAGGGTGAACATCACCGTGGCCAAGCCGAAGCTGAAGATCAGAAGGAAATTGATCTGCCGCATGGAGACCCTCGCTGTGCGATGGAGGAGCGTAGGCATCCTCCCCGCAGGACGGAGCCATCACGACGGACCTGCGCAGGGTTTCGTAACCGGCCCCCTGCGCTGAGGGGGCCAGAAGTCAACCCAGGGCCGGGGCGTGCAGCAGGGCCGGTGGCAGGTTGCCGAAGGCCCCGGTCGCCATCACCGCCGGTACGGGGGCACGCCCCACCTTCACCAGGGCGACGGATTCCCGCTCGACCAGGGCCTCGATGGCGGCCCGGTAGCTGTCGGTGACCAGGCGCGGGTAGAGGCCGATGCCGATGATCGGCACCAGCAGGCAGGAGATGACGTAGATCTCCCTGGGTTCGGCGTCGACCAGGTGGGTGTGGGAGGCCAGCTCGGGATTCTCCTTGCCGAAGAAGATCTCCCGCAGCATCGAGAGCAGGTAGATCGGGGTGAGGATCACGCCGATCGCGGCCAGAACGGCGATCACGATGCGGAAGCTGAGGCTGTAGGCCTCACTGGTGGCGAAGCCCACGAACACCATCAGCTCCGACACGAAGCCGCTCATGCCCGGCAGGGCCAGGGAGGCCAGCGAGCAGACGGTCCAGAGGGCGAACATCTTGCGCATCTTCTGGCCCACGCCGCCCATCTCATCGAGCTGGAGTGTGTGGGTGCGGTCGTAGGTGGCGCCCACCAGGAAGAACAGGCTGGCTCCGATCAGGCCATGGCTGATCATCTGCAGCATGGCGCCGCTGGTGCCCAGGGCGCTGAAGCTGCCGATGCCGATCAGCACGAAGCCCATGTGGCTGATCGAGCTGTAGGCGATTTTGCGCTTGAGATTGCGTTGGGCGAAGGAGGTGAGGGCGGCGTAGATGATGTTGACCACCCCCAGGATCACCAGCAGGGGGGCGAACTGGGCATGGGCCTCCGGCAGCAGCTGCACGTTGAACCGCAACAGCGCATAACCACCCATCTTCAGCAGGATGCCCGCCAGCAGCATGTGCACCGGGGCGGTGGCCTCGCCGTGGGCGTCGGGGAGCCAGGTGTGCAGCGGCACCACCGGCAGCTTGACGCCGAAGGCGATCAGCAGGGCGGCGTAGCAAAGCACCTGGAAGCCGGTGCCGAACTCCTTGGCCGCCAGAACCGTGTACTCAAAGCTGGGGGCGCCGCCGCCGTAGAAGGCCATCGCCAGGCCCGCCAGGAGGATGAACAGGGAGCTGCCGGCGGTGTAGAGGATGAACTTGGTGGCGGCGTACTGGCGCTTCTTGCCGCCCCAGATGGCCAGGAGCAGGTACACCGGCAGCAGTTCCAGCTCCCAGGCCAGGAAGAACAGGAGCATGTCCTGCACGGCGAACACGGCGATCTGGCCGCCGTCCATGGCCAGGAGCAGGAAGTAGAAGAGCTTCGGCTTGAAGGTGACCGGCCAGGCCGCCAGGCAGGCCAGGGAGGTGATGAAGCTGGTGAGCAGGATCAGCGGCATGGAGATTCCATCCGCCCCCACCGACCAGGCCAGCCCCAGATCGGGCAGCCACTCCACCCGCTCCACCAGCTGCAGGCCCGCCTCGGCGGGGTCGTAGCCGCGCAGGTAGGCCGCGACGGTCACCAGGAAGGTGGTGAGGGCAACGCCGAGGGCGTACCAGCGGACCTGCTTGCCATCGCCCTTGTCGGGCACGAAGGGGATCAGCAGAGCGGCGCCGATCGGGAACAGAATCGCGGTGCTCAGCCAGGGAAAAGGCACAGAACGGTGCTGTCCATCTGGCCGGAGTGTAGAAATCCTCGCCTCCGCCCCACCCACCGGATGGGCGTTGTCACACACAGCGGGGCCCGGTCCGGTTGGGGGACGGCCTGGCCTCGACTCAGCCGAAGGCGCTGAAAAGAAGCACTAGGCCGATGACCCCGCCGAACACGATCAGGGCATAGAACTGGACGCGGCCGGTTTCGAAGTACTTGAGGCCCTCGCCGCTGCCGAGGGTGAGCAGGCCGGTGAGGTTGACCACCCCATCCACCACCTTGGAGTCGACGTCGAGCACCTGGCGGGCCAGCCGGCGGCTGCCCTGCACGAAGAGCTTCTCGTTGATGGCATCGAGGTACCACTTGTTGGCCAGGAAGCGGTTGATCGCCGGGAAGCGACCCGCCACGGCGGTGCCGAGGTCGATGCGGTGCAGGGCGTAGGCCAGCACGGCCAGGCCGATGCCGAGGCTGGAGATGGCGACCGAAGCGCCGGCCAGGGGCAGGAAGTCCCCCCAGCTGAAATGTTCGGCCACCTCGGCGGCCTCGACGGGATCGACGAGGTTGCCGAAGCGGCTGTTCCAGGGGGTGCCGAGCAGGCCGATCAGCACCGAAGGCACCGCCAGCACCACCAGGGGGGCGGCCATCTGCCAGCCCGATTCGTGGGGATGGCTGGCGTGGCCGTGGTGGCCGTCTTCGGTGGACTCTCCCGTGGCCTCCGGGGGCTGGCCCGCCGCGCTGAGCAGCTGGGCGCGGAGGCCGGCGTCCAGGCCGCGGAAGGGGCCCTCGAAGGTGAGGAAGTAGAGGCGGAACATGTAGAAGGCGGTCATCCCGGCGGTCAGGAAGCCCATGGCCCAGAGCAGCGGGAAGCTGTTGAAGGCCTGCCCGAGGATCTCGTCCTTGCTCCAGAAACCCGCCAGGGGGGGGATGCCGCTGATCGCGATGCAACCGATCAGGAAGGTGGCGGAGGTGATCGGCATGTGCTTCCGGAGGCCGCCCATCAGGCGCATGTCCTGGGCCAGCACGGGCTCGTGGCCCACCACCTCCTCCATGGCATGGATCACCGAGCCGGAGCCGAGGAACAGCATCGCCTTGAAGAAGGCGTGGGTGACCAGGTGGAACATGCCCGCCAGCGGGGCGCCGCAGCCCATGGCCAGCATCATGTAGCCCAGCTGGGAGACGGTGCTGTAGGCCAGGCCCTTCTTCAGATCCATCTGGGTGAGGGCGATCGAGGCCCCCAGGAACAACGTGATGGTGCCGATCACGGCGATCACCAGCTGAACCTGCGGGAAGGGCCCGTAGACCGGCTGCAGGCGGGCCACCAGGAAGACGCCGGCCGCCACCATGGTGGCCGCATGGATCAGGGCCGAGATGGGGGTGGGTCCCTCCATGGCATCGGGCAGCCACACGTGCAGGGGGAACTGGGCCGACTTGGCCATCGGGCCCATGAAGACCAGCAAGCAGAGCAGTACGGCTACCCCGGTGGGCAGGCCGCCTCCCGCCACGGCGGCGGAAAGCCGTTCACCGATCTCCTCGAAGCCGAAGCTGCCTGTGGCCCAGAACAGGCCAAGGATGCCGAGCAGCAGGCCGAAGTCGCCCACCCGGTTGACCACGAAGGCCTTCTGGGCCGCGTTGGCGGCGCCGTCGCGGTCGTACCAGAAACCCACCAGCAGGTAGGAGCACATGCCCACCAGCTCCCAGAACACGTAGATCTCGAGCAGGTTGGGGCTGATCACCAGCCCGAGCATCGAGCTGCTGAACAGGGCCAGATAGGTGAAGAAACGGACGTAGCCCTTGTCGTGGGCCATGTAGCCGTCGGAATAGACCATCACCAGCAGGGCGATGGTGGTGACCAGCGACAGCATCACGGCCCCGAGGGCGTCGACGCGGAAGCCCATCTGCAGGTGGAAGGTGCCGGCGCCGGCCCAGTCGAAGAGGACCTCCCTGGGGCCGGCTCCGGCCAGCTGCTCGGCCAGGATCGCGAAGCTGAGCACCGCCGCCATGCCCACGGAGGTGATGAGCAGCAGGGCCACCGGCTTGCGCAGGCGGTTGACGGTGCGGTTGAAAGTGATCAGCCCCAGGCCGGTGAGGCAGGCCCCCAGCAGGGGAAGCACCGGGATCAACCAGGCAAGTTCGGAAGCGGAGGGCATCCTGGAGGCTCTGTTGGCCGGAGTTTAGGCAGGCTCGCCCGCCTGGCTCCGGCTCTGTGGGGGCCTGCCCATCGACCTCCGCCGGCTGGCGGCAGCTTCAGCCCAGCCAGTGGGCGAGGGCCGTGCGCGAGAAGGTGGTGGCGCCGAGGCCGATCCAGCGGTGGGCCCACCAGAAGACGCCGATGGCGATGGCGATGCCCAACTGGGAGGGCCGCAGGAATTCCATCGCCACCAGCGTCTGGCGGCCGTCCAGCACGGCGGCGAAGGGCAGCACCGACGTGGAGGCCCGCAGCTCCTCGAAGGCGGCGCCGAAGCGGTGGCGCAGGCGCCGGTCCCCGTTCCAGACGGCGAACAGGTGGTGGCCGATCAGTCCCAAGCAGGCGACCAGGGTGAAGCTGGTGCCGATCCAGAGCAGGTGGGTGGCGCACCAGAGCACCTGGCCCACGGCCTGGGGATGGCGGCTCACCCGGATGATCCCGGTGGCGTAGAGGCGCACCTGGGGCTTCAGCACCGCCGGGATCTCCAGCAGGTTGTAGGTGGCCGGATACAGGAACAGAAAGCTGATGGCCGTGCCGGTCCAGACCAGCGGCACCACCCAGGGCTGGTACTGCAGGTTCCAGAGCCTGACCCCGTCGTAGCGGTGGGCGAGGAAGTAGCCCACCACCACCACCGCGGAAGGAATGCTGAGCCCGGCGAACAGCAGCCGCCAGAGCCGGGGCCCGATCCTCGCCTCCCCCCAGACCCTCAGCGAGGCCCCGCCGCTGTGGATCAGGGCGAAGAGCACCAGCAAGGCCAGCATCACCACGCTGCTGTGCTGGGGGCCCGCCAATAGCAGGGGAAGCGAGGGCATGGGGGAGCGGCGTCCTGGAGCGGATGTGACAGGTCGATTCTTGCCACCGGGCGAGCCCCCTAGAGTTCCGCTCGGCCTGCCGGCTCCGGCGAACGGTCCCCCCGAGGCCTCCCCGACCCATGGCAGATCTGCCTTTCACCCTCGACCAGCTCCGCATCCTGCGGGCCATCGCCAGTGAGGGCAGCTTCAAGAAGGCGGCCGACAGCCTCTACGTTACCCAGCCGGCGGTGAGCCTGCAGATCCAGAACCTGGAGAAGCAGCTGGATGTCTCGTTGTTCGACCGCGGTGGCCGCAAGGCCCAGCTCACCGAGGCCGGCCACCTGCTGCTCAGCTACTGCGACCGGATCCTGAGCCAGTGCCAGGAGGCCTGCCGGGCCCTCGATGACCTCCACAACCTGCGCGGTGGCTCCCTGGTGGTGGGGGCGAGCCAGACGACGGGCACCTACCTGATGCCCCGCATGATCGGCCTGTTCCGCCAGAAGTACCCCGACGTGGCGGTGCAGCTGCAGGTGCACAGCACCCGCCGCACCGGTTGGAGCGTGGCCAACGGCCAGATCGACCTGGCGATCATCGGCGGCGAGCTGCCGGCGGACCTCAACGACCTGCTGCAGGTGGTGCCCTACGCCAACGACGAGCTGGCCCTGGTGCTGCCCCCCAAGCACCCCCTCGCCCGCCTGCCCGAGCTCACCAAGGACGACCTCTACCGCCTGGGCTTCGTCTGCCTCGACGCCCAGTCCACCACCCGCAAGATGGTGGACCAGCTGCTGAGCCGCTCCAAGCTCGACGTGCAGCGGCTCAAGATCGAGATGGAGCTCAACTCCTTCGAGGCCATCAAGAACGCCGTCCAGGCGGGCCTGGGGGCGGCGTTCCTGCCGGTGGTGTCGATCGAGAGGGAGCTGGCCGCCGGCACCCTGTACCGCCCCCAGGTGGCCGACCTGATGGTGCGGCGCCAGCTGAAGCTGATCACCCATCCCGCCCGCTACTGCTCGCGGGCCGCCGACGCCTTCCGCCGTGAAGTGCTGCCGGTGTTCGCCAGCCCGGACAGCCCCCTGCGCCAGGCGCAGGCCTCACCGGGGCTGGCCGAGCGCAACGGGCTCAGAACTGATCGGCCTCCGGTGTGATGCCCACGGCGTCGTCGGCGGCGCCGGCGACCCCCCGGGTCTGGAATTTGTTGCCGGTGATGTCGGTCTGATAGACGCAGCGCACGATCGGTTTGTCGCGCACCGAGCCGATGTAGGCGAAGGTGTTCATGCGCTGCTTGCACTGGCGCATCTGCTCGGCGGTCACCGCCCCTTCCTTCTGCAGCACCGACCAGTTCTCCCGGCGAATGACGCAGCCGGGCTGGAGGGTGGGCTGGGTCACGAAGCTGCTGCTCGGGTTCATCGTGGTGTACAGCTCAATGTCCATCACGAAGGCGCTGGCCCCCCACTGCTTGCAGAATTCGGGGTCGGGCACCGCCATGTCGAGCTGCTGGGCGCTGGCGATGTTGCCCTGGTTGCCCTGGGTGGTGCTGGTCACGGCGCTGCCGATGCCGATGCCCACCACCAGCACCCCCGCCAACACCGCCACGGTGGCCACATTCAGCTGAATGTTGGGGCCACCGCCGCCCGGCGGGCCACCGCCGTTGCCGGAGGGGGGGCGCCCGCCACCACCACCGCCGTTCATCTCCCGACGCCCCTTGGCCCCGGTGCGGGGGTCGTCCCGGCGTCCGTAGCCCGTGGCGAAGCGGTCTGTTCGCTGCTCCATGGGCTCGTCGTACCGATCGGCCCGCGGGTCGTAGCGGTCCGGCCGCGAGCCGCCACTGCTGCGGGAGCGGGTCACAGCGTTTCCGGGCTGCGGGGCAGGCCCATCGAGTAGTTCAGCACCCTGGCCTCGGGGTTGTAGCTCACCTCGGCGGCCTGGAGCATCTGCCGGACGAGTCCCTCGAGTTCGGAGCCGATGCGGCGCAGGCTGTAGTCGCTCAGTTCCTGGCCGGCCTGGGCCGCCACCAGCGCCTTGAACTGGCCACGCACCTTCTCCAGGGCCGCCTCGTCCCAGAGGAACTCGTTGTCGGGATCGATGTCCAGGGTCAGCTGATCCGGGTCGGGGATCAGATCGTCGTTCTCAACCCGCGCCGTGAACAGACGGATGTGGCGGGTGGTGGACTTGAGCAGCGTCTCGACCATGGGCTGGGCCTCGGGGGCGGGAATACGGGGGAGGGGGCGGCACCCGTTGAGTGCTCCCAGGACTTTAGGTAGGCCGGAGCCCGAATCCGTCGCCCCTGTCCCCGGCCGCAGGTCGCCCCTGCCCTGGAGGGCCCGATAAGGTTGCGGCTGATCTCGGGTGCGACATGCGGGTTGTGATCGCCGGGGCCGGGCTGGCCGGCCTGTCCTGCGCCAAATACCTCTGTGACGCCGGCCATACCCCGATCGTGCTCGAGGCCAGAGATGTGCTGGGCGGCAAAGTGGCGGCCTGGCAGGACGCCGATGGTGACTGGTATGAAACCGGCCTGCACATCTTTTTCGGCGCCTATCGCAACATGCGCCAACTCTTCGCCGAGCTGGACATCGAGGATCGCCTGCAGTGGAAATCCCACTCCATGATCTTCAACCAGAAGGAGGTGCCCGGCACCTACAGCCGTTTTGATTTTCCCGACCTGCCGGCGCCCATCAACGGCGTGGCGGCAATCCTGGGCAACAACGACATGCTGACCTGGCCGGAGAAGATCGCCTTCGGTCTTGGCCTGGTTCCGGCGATGCTGCGCGGCCAGTCCTATGTGGAGGAATGCGACAAGTACAGCTGGAGCGAATGGCTGCGGATTCACAATATCCCCGAGCGCGTCAATGATGAAGTTTTTCTCGCCATGAGCAAGGCGCTCAACTTCATCAACCCCGAGGAGATCTCCAGCACGGTGGTGCTCACCGCCCTCAACCGCTTCCTGCAGGAAACCGACGGCTCCCGCATGGCCTTCCTGGATGGCAACCCACCGGAGCGGCTCTGCCAGCCGATGGTGGATTCCATCGAGGCCCGTGGCGGCGAAGTCCATCTGGACTCACCCCTCCGGGAGATCCTCATCGACCAGGACGGGGCCGTCACCGGCTTCCGCATCGGCGGCATCAAGGGCCAGCCCGAGCGGGAGATCCAGGCCGATGCCTATGTCAGCGCCATGCCGGTCGACCCGCTCAAGCTGCTGCTGCCGGAGCCCTGGAAACACTTGCCGTATTTCAGTAAGCTCGAGGGCCTGCGGGGGGTGCCGGTGATCAACATCCACCTCTGGTTCGATCGCAAGCTCACCGACATCGACCACCTGCTGTTCAGCCGCTCCGATCTGCTCAGCGTCTACGCCGATATGAGCAACACCTGCCGGGAGTACGAGGATCCCGATCGCTCCATGCTTGAGCTGGTGTTTGCGCCTGCCGCCGACTGGATCGGTCGCCCGGATGAAGAGATCGTGGCCGCCACGCTGGAGGAGCTCAAGCGCCTGTTCCCTGTCCATTTCACCGGTGCCACACAGGCCCAGCTGCGCAAGTCGGTGGTCGTCAAGACGCCGCTGTCCGTCTACAAGACCGTGCCCGGCTGCCAGCAGCTGCGCCCCTCCCAGGATTCCCCCATCCCCAACTTCTTCCTGGCGGGCTGCTTCACCATGCAGCGCTACCTGGCCTCCATGGAGGGGGCGGTGCTGAGTGGCAAGCTCTGCGCTGCCGCCGTGGACGCCCACCTCTCCGGCCGGGACCAGGGCCCCGCCCCTGCCCAGAGCCTGGCGACGGTGTGAGTGTGCTGGCCCCGCTGCCCCCCTGCCTCTCCTCCGATCTGCAGGACGCCTACGAGTCCTGTCGGCAGGAAACGGCGCGCTGGGCCAAGACCTTCTATCTCGGCACGATGCTGCTGCCCCCGGCCAAGCGCCGGGCCATCTGGGCGATCTACGTCTGGTGCCGCCGCACCGACGAACTGATGGACAGCGCCCAGGCCCAGACCCTTTCCGCCGACGTCCTGCTGGAGCGACTCGACGCCTGGGAGGATCGCACCCGCGCCCTGTTCGCCGGCCGAGCCGTCGATGCCCTCGACAGGGTGATGGTGGACACGATGGAGCGCTTCCCCCAACCCCTGCAGGCCTACCTCGACATGATCGAGGGTCAGCGGATGGACGTGCTGCGTGATCGCTATGCCAGTTTCTCCGACCTCCAGCTCTATTGCTATCGGGTGGCCGGCACCGTGGGACTGATGACCCAGGAGGTGATGGGGGTCGATGCCGCGTACACCTCCGCCCCCTGGAGCGAACGCCCCGACACCTCGGAAGCCGCCGTGGCCCTGGGTATCGCCAACCAGCTGACCAATATCCTGCGCGATGTGGGTGAGGATCGCGGTCGCGGTCGCATTTATCTTCCCCAGGAGGATCTTGACCGTTTCGGTTACTCCGAAGACGATCTGATGGCCGGCCGTCTCAATGAGAACTGGCAGGCGCTGATGCGCTTCCAGCTGGAGCGGGCCAGGGATTGGTTCAACCGTTCCGAGGCCGGGGTGCGCTGGCTGGCGCCGGATGCCCGCTGGCCTGTGTGGGCATCACTACGGCTGTATCGGGGGATCCTTGATGTCATCGAGAGATTGGATTATGACGTCTTCAACCACCGCGCCTTCGTGCCCAGGGTCGGCAAATTGCTGGATCTTCCGTTCTCCTATGTGATCGCCCAGACGCGATGAAGCGGCGTTCCAGCGACTCGCCGGCTTCGGTCTCCCTCAGGGCTGATCCCCCAGCGCCAGCCACTCCTCCAGCACCGGGTTCACTACGGAGGGATTCTCGTCGTGGGGGCAATGGCCGAGGCCGGGCAGGATCCGCAGTTCGCGCACGGCAGCAAAGGTTCTGGCCCAGCGCCGGGCCTCGTCGACCGGCTCCCATGGATCCGCTTCCCCCCAGAGCAGCCGGACCGGAATGGTCAGTTCCGCCAGCATGTCAGGGGCGAGCCGATCGCGGAAAAGATTGATGAAACCTCGGAAGCTCTCCTCGGCACCGGGGCTGAGGGCCGGGGTCAGCAGCAGCTGCACCAGTTGGTCGTCGACGCCCTCGCCGGAGGGGTAGGCGGCGCCCAGAATCCTGCGGATCACGCCGGGATTGGCCACCCAGCGGAACAGACTGCCCGTCAGCCAGCGCTGCCGCACCAGGCGCTTCAGCAGCGGCCGGCCGATCCGGCCCAGGGGGGGCTGCTCGCTCAGGCGGCGGTCGTCCAGGCTGCGCTGGGCGCAGTCGATCAGGATCACCTGGCCCACGTCGTCGCCGAGCCTGGCGGCTGCGGCGAGGGCCACGACGCCCCCGATCGAATTGCCGACGAGCTGAACCGGCGTGCCGATCACCTCCCGCACGAAGGCAGCCACCTGGTCGGCCCACAGGTCGATGCCATAGCGCAGGGCCAGGACGTCCTCCGGCTCCCCCTCGAGGCGGGAAGGCGGCTTACTACTGGCCCCAAAGCCAACCAGATCAATGGCGAAGACGGGACGCTGGCGGGATAGGGGCGGCAGGTTGTGCCGCCAGTGTTCCTTGCAGGCGCCGAAGCCATGGATCAGCAGTACGGGCAACGCCCCGGGAGGGTGTTGCACAGCGGCCCTGCCGCAGACATAGCTGACGGATTCCGACTGCCATTGCCAGGAGCCCAGCCAGTCCGCCGGGAAAATGAAGTCGCCGATGGCAGAGGCTGAGGAGGGCATCGCGGCTGATCACCGTGGACTTGGATTGGGGTCATGCCCTGCCAAATCCCCCACGGATGGGCTGGCCTCCATTCAGCCGCTGCTCCCAGCGGGCCAGATGTTCAGACCGCGGCCTTCTGGTTGGCCAGCAGGTTCTTGAGCTTGGCCAGTTCGCCGGCCCAGCGGGGATCGGGGGCACCTTCGCCGACGGCGTCGGCATGGACCACCTTGTTGACGCTTTTGCGGGCGGGCGTCGGGGCGCTGCCGGGACGACGGTCGGCGCCGGCGGCTGGGCGGCTGTCACGGCGCTGCTCGGAAATCTCAATGCGCAGGGTGCTGCCGCCGAAGTCCTTGCCGTTGAGCTGGGCGATCACCGCCTCGGCCTGGGCCAGATCCTCAACGTTGGCGAAGCCGAAGCCCCGGCAGCCGCCGGTCTCCCGGTCGTTCACGGCCTTGAAGCGCACCCCCTCTCCCACGCTCGAGAAGAGAGCTTCCAGCTCTTTGGCATCAAAGGTTTGCGGCAGGTTGCCGACATAGAGACGAACGCTCATGGGGGAGGGGGCTCGGGAAAAGGAAAAACTCTGGCAGGCGGTGCGATCGCGCCATTGCATCCAGCAGTTAATCACGCCGTGGGTCCGCTTCCTTGGCCTCGCGCCGGCGATCCAGCCACAACTGGGCGGCAACAACGGCCTCTGCGACCAAAGCCTGATCCGCCAACTCCGCTGTCTCCGTTGCTGCTGTTAGGCCCAGGCGACCAAAGGCCCATTCGGCCGTGAGGTGGTCGATCAGCTCGCCGAGACGGGGGCCCGGAGCGATGGCCAGCAGCTGTTGCAGGCGGCGGCCGTCCAGGGGCGGCCGGGGGTGGAACAGGCGATCCGCCGGATCCCGCCAGCGCCGCAGCGCCAGCTGCGCCGCCGCCGGATCCAGGTGCAGCAGCAGGGCGGGCAGCTCCTCCTCCAGCTGGCGTTGCAGGGCCAGCCGCTCCGCTTCCGCCAGCGTCTCCAGCGCCAGCGCACCGGTGTCCCCGGGTGTCTGCCGGAGACAACCGAGCCATTGGCGCAGCCGTTGGCAGCGCTGCTGCAGGCGGCGGCTGGCCCGCAGGCCTTCCAGGGACCGGCCATCCAGTACGGCCGCCAGCCGCGCCAGGGGAAGGGCCCAGGCCGCCTCGGCGGGGGTGAGGCCGCAGGCTTCCGGTCGCTCGGGACCGAGGGGCTGCAGCGACGCCTCGCTGCCGTCAGCGGCCCCCCAGGGCTGGAGCAGGCCCGCCTCCAGCGCCTGAGCCAGCCCCCGATGCCCCTCGCCAGAGGCGGCCAGGCGCTCCAATTCCGCCAGCACCCTCTCCCCGGCCACGGCGGAGATCCGCTGGCGGTGGCGCCGGATCAGCTCCCAGGTGGCTGGTTCGATGCTGAAGTCCAGGTCGCAGGCCAGCCGCACCCCCCGCAGCAGCCGCAGGGGGTCGTCCAGCAGGTTGGCTTCACTGATCGCCACCATGCGGCGCGCCGCCAGATCCGCGAGGCCGCCGCAGGGGTCGATCAGCTGCAGATCGGCGGCCTCGTCGCTGGCCACGGCCGCCCCCTCCAGGGGCAGGGCGATGGCGTTGACGGTGTAGTCGCGGCGGCCCAGATCGGCTGTGAGATCGTTACCGGCGCCGCGGGCCAGGTCGATCGTCCAGCCCTCCAGCACCAGCCGCGCGATCGAACGCTCCTGGTCGAGCACCACACAGGTGCCGCCATGGCGCCGCCCCAGCTGCCGGACCAGTTCGATGGCGTCGCCGGGCACCACCAGGTCCAGATCCGGCTGGTCCGCCAGCCGACCCAGCAGGCCGTCCCGGACCGCCCCGCCCACCAGGGCTGTGCCCGCTGGAAACCGGTGGGGGGCCACAGGCCAGCGCTCCGGTGCCAGGGCCCGCCACAGTTCCGAGACTTGACGTCCCGGCTCGCACGCCACAATGGGCGCCCTGCTGGGCCGTGGCGGCATGTGCATCTGCGTGGATTGCCACTGGGTCGAGCGTTGTCAGGCCTACCACGCGGTCGAGCGTCAGCACGGCGTCGCCCACCTCACCATGAGCCCCGACTTCAGCCCCCGCCAGCCCCGCATCCACGTGCAGGTGCTCGATCTCGACGCCGCTGCGGCCAGTGTCGGGGTGGAGTGGGACGTGCGGGCCTGCTCCGACTTCCGCTCCGATCCAGGCCGCTGGCGCCGCTGCTGCCCCGACGGGCCCCTGCCGACATGACGGGCTTTCCCGATCCGGACCCTGGCCCCTGGCTGCTGGCCCTGCACAGCTCCAGCGACAGCCTCGGGGTGGGGCTGCAGAGACTCGGGGCCACGCAGCCGGAGCGGCTGGAGCGTTTCCCCCTCGGCCGCTCCCTCTCCAATGGCCTGTTCGACTGTCTGGAATCGGTGCTGCCGGCCGCCGCCTGGCCCCGGCTGGGACGCCTGGCGGTGGCCACCGGTCCCGGCGGTTTCACCGGCACCCGCCTGACGGTGGTGCTGGCCCGCACCCTGGCCCAGCAGCTGGCCCTGCCCCTCGACGGGATCAGCAGTTTCCAGCTGATGGCCCGCCGTCTGCTCGCCGGGCCCATGCCGCCCAGCGAGGCGGGCCCTTTCTGGTTGCTCCAGGAGCTGCCCCGTCGCGGGGTGGTGGCGGGGCTCTACGGCGCCGACCCCGGCCAGCCCGGTGGCGTGGCCGAGCTGGAGGCCCCGAGGCTGCACCGAGGCCGTGACGCCCTGGCCCCCTTCCCCATCCACCCCGCCGAGGTGTGTTTGCCGGAGGACGTGGTCCAGTTGCTCGGCTTCAGTGCCGCCCGCGCCGCCGCCGGCCTGAGCGCCCCCTGGCAGCCGGTGCTGCCCCTGTACCCCACCAGTCCGGTGGAGGCGCTCCCATGCTGAGTCCCCCCGGCCCCCAACCCCGGCCCCGCTGCCGCCCGCGCCGCCCGGAACGCACCGCTCCGGCGCCGGCGGGTCCATCCCCGCGGGTCCGCCGCACCCCCCCCGCCCCGCGCCGACCGGGCCGGGGCAGGCGGGTGCTGGTGGGCCTGGCGGGACTGGCCCTGCTGTGGCTGTCCCGGGGGGTGTGGTGGCCCACGCCGCCGCCTCCCCAGATGATCCTGGTGCTGGGGGGCGATGCGGATCGGGAGGCGGCGGCGGCCCGTCTGGCCCGCACCGATGGTCTGCCGGTGGTGGTCACCGGAGGCACCAACCCCGAGTACGCCCACTGGCTGTTCCAGCAGAAGGAGGGCCTGCCCTCCCGCCAGGTCCAGCTCGATTACCGGGCCCGTGACACGGTGTCCAACTTCACCTCCCTGGTCGACGATCTGCGCAAGTCCCGTGTCCGCCACGCCCTGCTCGTCACCTCCACCGATCACATGCAGCGGGCCCTGCTGGTGGGGCGGATCGTGGCCGGCAGCCGCGGCATCCACCTCACACCGGTCCCCGTACCCTGCGGCGATCTGTGTGTCGTCGAGGGCCGGCGGCGCCTGTGGGGCGACGGCGCCAGGGCGGCCCTGTGGGTGATCAGTGGCCAGGACATCAGGCCCTGGGTGGAAGCGCGGGTGGTTCCCTGGCTGGAGAAAGCAGGCTTCCGCTGATCGGGCCGAGGTCGAGCATCCGGTTGATCTGCTCCTGGGCGGCGCGGGTCACCGCATCCAGGTCGGGGCGCCGCCGCGAGGCCGGCGGGGGGATCGGCGTGCCGATGCGGATGTGGATCGGCACCAGCCGGGGCCCGTGGCCGCCCGGTCCCAGGGCCCGGTGGCTGTTGATGATCGCCACCGGCAGCAGCGGCACCCCAGCCCGGGCCGCCAGCAGGGCCGCCCCGGCTTGGGGCTGGTTGACGCGGCCATCCGGCTGGCGGGTGCCGTCGAGGAAGACACCGGTGGCCCAGCCCTGCAGCAGCCGATCGGTGGCGGTGCGGATCGCTTCCCGGTCGCCGGCGCCCCGCTCCACCGGGTAGGCGCCGCAGGCCCGGATGATCGGCCCCAGCAGCGGCACCCGGAACAGTTCCGCCTTGGCCATGAAGGCCACGGGCCTGCCGAGGGCGTGTCCAAGCAGCGGCGGGTCCAGGTGGGACCCATGGTTGGCCACCACCACCACAGCCCCCTCCAGGGGCACGTTGTCGTTGCCGGTGGTCCGGCCCCGGAACAGCACCCGGAACACGGGAAACACCAGCAGGTAGCTGATCAGCCGGTACGTCAGGCTCGGCTTTGGGGTGCTCAGCAGGGCAGGGGGATCGGCCGGGGGCCGGCGGCGGCGCCTCACTGGCCCAGGTCGCCCGTGCCGGCGATCTGGGCGGTGCCGAGTCCGGGGCAGCTGCGCTTGATCAGGCCGCTGAGCACATTGCCGGGGCCGATCTCCACCGCGGTGGTGATGCCCGCGCTCTGAAGGCCTTCCATCGTTTCGCGCCAGCGCACCCCCATGGTCATCTGCTGGCGCAGGCGCTCCTTGAGCACACTGGCGGAGGTTTCGGGACGGGGATCGGCGTTGCTGAGCACAGGGACGCGGGCGTCGGCGAAGGGCACCGCCTCCAGTTCGCTAGCGAAGGCCGCGGCGGCGGTGGCCATGAACGGGGAATGGAAGGCGCCGGAGACGGCCAGGGGGATGGCCCGCTTGCAGCGCACCGTGGCGCTGACGCTGGCCACCGCCTCCGGGGTGCCGGAGAGCACCACCTGGGCGGCGCTGTTGTCGTTGGCGATGACCACCCCCTCGGTGGCGGCCACCACCCGCTCGAGTTCGTCGCGGTCGAAGCCCATCACGGCGGTCATGGCGCCGCCGCCGGCGGCGGCCATCAGTTCGCTGCGGCGGCGCATCAGGGCCAGGCCGGTCTCGGCATCGAAGACGCCGGCGGCATAGAGGGCCACCAGCTCGCCCAGGCTGTGGCCCGCCACCAGCTGGGCCGTGCGGCCCTGCCGGTGCAGGTCATCCACCAGCAGGCTCTCGACCACGAACAGGGCAGGCTGGGTGTTGCGGGTGTCGTTGAGATCGCTGGGTTCCCCGGGGTCCCCGCTGCCGCAGGCCTCAGACCCGGCGCAGATGGCCAGCAGGTCACGGCCGAGCAGGGCCGAGGCCCGATCAAAGCGTTCCCGTGCGCCGGGAAGGTCGATCACCCCCTCGGCCATGCCAGGCTTCTGTGATCCCTGTCCCGGAAACACCCAGGCGATGGCCATGCAAGCCTCCCGTGCAACGGCAGGAGATTAGGGCTCGGCTGGGGACCCCCCCGGACCGCTCCAGCGGAACAGGGCGGCGCCCCAGCTGAGGCCGGCGCCGAAGCCGCTGCTGGCGATCAGGTCGCCGGCGCCCACCCGCCCATCGCGCACCGCTTCGTCGAGCATCAGGGGGATCGTGGCGGCGGAGGTGTTGCCGTAGGCCGAGAGATTGCTGAGCACCCGCTCGGCGGGCATGGCGAAACGGTCGGCCACCGCATCGAGGATGCGCTGGTTGGCCTGGTGCAGCAGTAGCCAGTCCACGTCAGAGGCGGCGGTGCCGGTGGCCTCCAGCAGTTCGGCCAGCACCGCGGGCACTTCCCGCACGGCGAATTTGTAGACCTCCTGGCCGTTCATGTGGATCGGCGCGAAGCCCCCCACCTGGGCGGAGAGATCCCCCACCAGGGGCCGGTGCTCGGCCACCTGGGCCAGGGTGAGACAGGCGTTGCGGCTGCCATCCGAGCGCATGCGGAAGCCCAGCAGGCCGTCGCCTGTGGGGTAGCAGGCCTGCACGGCCAGGGCACCGGCGCCATCGCCGAAGAGCACACAGGTGCGGCGATCGTCCCAGTCGAGCCAGCGGCTGAGCTGGTCGGCACCGATCACCAGCACCCGCTGCATCGTGCCGCCGCGGATGTACTGGGACGCCGTGATCAGGGCGAACAGGAAGCCGCTGCAGGCCGCCGTGAGATCGAAGGCGACCGCCCGGTGAGCTCCCAGGGCCGCCTGCACCCGGGGGGCGGTGCCGAACAGGTCGTCCGGGCTGGAGGTGGCCAGCAGGATCAGGTCCACCTGCTCGGGGGCCCAGCCCGCATGGGCCAGCGCCGCCCGGCCGGCCTCGGCGGCCAGGCTGGTGACGGTTTCTCCGGGGCCGGCCACGCGCCGGGCGCCGATGCCGGTGCGGCTGCGGATCCAGTCGTCGTTGGTCTCGACCCGCTCGCCCAGCTGGTCGTTACTGATGCTGGCGGCGGGGAGGGCGCGTCCGCAGCCCACCAGGGCCATCCCCCGCAAGGCGGCCGTGGTCACCGTCTTGTCTGAGCCGAGCGGCACCCATTCGGTTCACAGGTGGCCACAGTCAACCACAGGTGGTTGCCACTCCGGCGCTCCCCTCGCCGAGGGCGTGCAGGTCGTCCATGACGCCGTGGCTGGCGGCGGAGTGGGCCAGCCGCAGGGCACTCACCACGGAAAGCGCCCGGCTGCTGCCGTGGCCGATCACGCAGATGCCGTCGACCCCGAGCAGCAGGGCGCCGCCGTGCTCGGCGTGGTCGAGGCGCTTCTTGATCCGCACCAGGTTGCTGCGCAGGAACGCCGACCCCACCTTGCCCCGGCGCCCCCGGGGCAGCTCGGCCCGCAGCACGTCCAACAGGACGCTGCCCACCGATTCGAGGAACTTCAGCAGCACGTTGCCGGTGAAGCCATCGCAGACCACCACGTCGAAATCCCCGGAGAGGATGTCACGCCCCTCGCAATTGCCGGCGAACACGAAGCGCTCGTCCCCCGCCAGCAGCGGATGGGTGCGCAGGCAGAGGTCGTTGCCCTTGCACTCCTCCTCGCCGATGTTGACCAGGCCGATGCGGGGCCGCTTCACCTGGAGCACGTCGCGGCTGTAGATGTTCCCGAGCAGGGCGAACTGGTGCAGCCATTCGGGCTTGCAGTCCATGTTGGCCCCCACGTCGAGCACCAGCACCTGCTGGCTCGGGTCCTTGGTGGGGAACAGGGCGCCGATGGCCGGCCGGTCGATGCCGGCCAGCCGGCCGAGGCGGAAGATCGCGGCGGCCATCACGGCGCCGGAGTTGCCGGCGGAATAGACGGCGGTGGCCTCCCCTTTCTTGACCAGGTCCATGGCCACGTTGATGCTGGCGTCGCGCTTTCGGCGCACCACGGTGGCCTCCTCGTGCATGCCCACCGAGGGGCCACTGGGCACCAGCTCGAGCAGGCCGCGCTGCACCGCCTCCTCCAGCTCCTGGCCCAGGCCCATGGCCGCCACCGCCTGGCGCAGCGGCTCCGGCTCGGCCACGAAGCGGATGCGCAGGGGCAGCAGGGCCACGGCCCTCAGGCAGCCCTCCAGGATCGGACCCGGGGCATGGTCCCCGCCCATGCCGTCGACGGCCACCCAGAGGCGCTGGCGGTCGTCGATGGCAGCGTCGGTGTGGCTGCCCTGCTGCAGACGCCGCAGCGGATCGAACACCAGGGGCTGGAGCACGGAGCCCGCCACGTTGGTGGCGGCGCCGGCCATGCTTCCGGCCACCGACACCGCCCCAGAGGCCGCCCCCGAAGCCGTGGCGGTGGCGGAGCCCACCAGGCTGGTGACGGCCGCATTGCGCCGATACCAGATCACCAGGCGGCGGATCGTGCGGTTGGGTTTGGGGCGGTTGGAGGCGAAGCGACGGCCTTCGCGCCCGGCGCCTTCAGGATCCTTCGGTGGCAACGGGTTCAACGATGCGCTGGAACAGATAGCCGGTGCCCCGCGCCGTGAGGATCAGCTCGGGGTTGGCTGGATCATCCTCCAGTTTGGAGCGCAGCCGCGAGATGTGGACATCCACCACGCGGGTGTCCACGTGACGCTCGGGGGTGTAGCCCCACACCTCCTTGAGGATCTCGCCGCGGCTGAAGGGCTCGCCGGAACGGCTCACCAGCAGCTCCAGCAGGCTGAACTCCATGCCGGTGAGCCGAATGCGCTCGTCTCCCCGATACACCTGGCGTTTGTTGGTGTCGATGCGGAGATCGCCGACCTGGATCACGCCGGAATTGGGGATCCCGGCGCCGGGGTCCTTCTCGACCCGCCGCAGCACGCAGCGGATTCGGGCCTCCAGCTCCTTGGGGCTGAAGGGCTTGACGACGTAGTCGTCGGCCCCGAGCTCGAGGCCCGTGATGCGGTCCGCCACGTCGCCGAGGGCGGTGAGCATCACGATCGGCACATCGGACTCCTTGCGCAGCTCCTGGCAGACGCCATAGCCGTCAAGTTTGGGCATCATCACGTCGAGGACCACCAGGTCCGGCAGGACGCGGTGGAAGGCCTCAATGGCCTCCTCGCCATCGCAGGCGGTGACCACCTGGTAGCCGATCATCGACAGCCGGGTCTCAAGGATCCGGCGGATGCTGGCCTCGTCATCGACGACGAGAATGGTTTCTTTGGCGGTGGGGGAGGCCGTCATTGCGGCGCGGAGAATGCAACACGGTTCCGACCCACTGAACCGGCCGGAAGGTCGCGAATTCACCGAACGCCACCTTTCTTCATACACCCCGCTCGCTGCCCTTGGCCCGTCCCGGTTCCTCTTTCGTCTGCCAGGCCTGTGGGGCCAGGACGCGGCAGTTCTTCGGCCGCTGCTCCGGCTGCGGTGGCTGGAACACATTGGTGGAGCAGAGCGAGCCGAGCAGCGACAACCGCCGCCGCCGGCCGGTGGCTGCCGCGGCCGCTCCGGACGCCGCTGGGAATCCGGCGCCGGGCCGTCCCAGCCGTTCCGAACCGATCCAGGCCGTCGGTGACCGGCCCCTGCAGCGCCTGGCCAGCGGCTACGGCGAGCTGGACCGGGTGCTGGGGGGTGGTCTGGTGCCCGGCTCGCTGGTGCTGCTGGGGGGCGACCCGGGCATCGGCAAGAGCACCCTGCTGCTGCAGAGCGCCGGGGCCATGGCCTCCCGGGCCGTGGTGCTCTACGTCAGCGCCGAGGAGTCGGCCCAGCAGGTGAAGCTGCGCTGGCGGCGCCTGGCCGAGGACGCCCCTGGCGAAGCGTCAGAGGCTGGCGATGGCGAGGGGCTGCGCCTGCTGGCGGAGACCGATCTGGAGCTGGTGCTGCAGGAGCTGGAAACCCTGCGGCCCCAGGTGGCGATCATCGACAGCATCCAGGCCCTGCATGACGCTGAACTGGGCAGTGCCCCCGGCTCGGTGTCCCAGGTGCGGGACTGTGCCGCCGCCCTGCAGCGCATCGCCAAACGCCAGCACACCGCCCTGGTGCTGGTGGGGCACGTCACCAAGGAGGGGATGCTGGCGGGTCCCAAGGTGCTTGAGCATCTGGTGGATGCGGTGCTCACCTTCGAAGGCGACCGCTTCGCCAGCCACCGGCTGCTGCGGGCCGTCAAGAACCGCTTCGGCGCCACCCACGAGCTGGGGGTGTTCGAGATGCAGGGCGCCGGGCTGGTGGAGGTGAGCAACCCCAGCGAACTGTTCCTGGCCGGGGATGGTCCCAGTCCCGGCACCGCAACGATCGTGGCCTGCGAGGGCACCCGCTCGCTGCTGGTGGAGATCCAGGCCCTGGTCAGCCCCACCAGCTACGCCAGCCCGCGGCGCACCGCCACCGGCATCGGCACCAACCGCCTGCACCAGATCCTGGCGGTGCTGGAGAAGCACATGGGTCTGCCCCTGTCCCGCTTCGACTGCTACCTGGCGGTGGCCGGCGGCCTCGAGGTGGAGGAGCCGGCGGCGGATCTGGGGGTGGCGGCGGCGGTGGTGGCCAGCTATCGCGACCTCACCCTGCCGGCGGGCACCGTGCTACTGGGGGAACTGGGGCTGGGCGGCCAGCTGCGGCCCGTGGGCCAGCTGGAGCTGCGCCTGCAGGAGGCGGCCCGGCTGGGGTTCGTGCGGGCCGTGGTGCCCCGCGGCAGCGCCCTGGGGCCGCTGGCGGCCGGCCTGGGCCTGCAGCTGCTGGAGGCGGCGACGGTGGCTGAGGCCCTGGTCGCCGGCCTGGGGGTCAACCCCGCCGACGGGGACTGAGCCCGGGTCGCTCAGAAGTAGACATCGACGTTGCTGCGGCCGGAGGACTTGAGCCAGTTCTCGATGTCCAGGTAGCCGCCCGGGTAGAGCCGTACCGCCTTGGTCCAGTAGGCGGCGGCCTCGTCGAACCAGCGGTCGGCCGCGTCCTGGTCGCCGGTCTCTTCGGCCAGCCGGCCCCACTTCTCATAGATCAGCCCCATGTTTTTCAGGCAGGAGGGGGAGTTGCCGTTGGCGTCCAGGGACTGGCGGTAGAAATCGAGGGCTTTCTCCTCTTCGCCATTGCTCATGAAGATGATCGCCATGTTCTTGAGGATCTCGCCCCGGTCGATGCTGTTCTCCTCGAGCTTCAGGGCCTCTTCGTAGTTTTCGAGCGCCTCGGCGTAGTCGCCGTCGTTCTGGGCCGACAGACCGTCGCGGTAATAGACGTAGGCCTCCTTCGCCTTGGGATCGATCGGCAGCAGCTTGACGATCAGGTCGGCCATGACCGTGAAGCTCTTGTCGATGAAGTTGTCGTTGCGCTGCGAGCGGGGCAAGGGTCGAGATCCTGATCGTTCCCCCCATCCTGCCTTGGGCGGCCGGGCGCGGGCGACGGGATGGCGGCTCCCTAGCCTGGGGCCCCGGTCCGTGATCGCCCCGGCACCCCCTGCGTGAGCGCCACCCCCCCTGCCACCACTGCCGAGCCCCTGCTCCTTGATGTGGAGGGCATGAAGTGCGGCGGCTGTGTGCGTGCCGTCGAGCAGCGCCTGCTCCAGAGCGAGGGGGTGCGCCAGGCCAGCGTCAACCTGCTCACCCGCACGGCCTGGGTCGATCTGGACCCTTGCCGCGACGGCCCCGATGGGGTCGCGGTGGACCCGATCCCCGCCCTGCTGGGCAGCCTGGAAGGCCTGGGCTTCCAGGCCCGGCTGCGGTCCCAGGAGCTGGAGCCGGCCAGCCAGCGGCAGCGGCGTCAGGCCGACCAGTGGTGGCGCCACTGGCGCCAGCTGCTGGTGGCCCTGCTGCTTCTGCTGGTCTCCGGGCTGGGCCACCTGGCGGAGGCGGGCCAGCTGGCCTGGCGGGGTCCGTGGCAACTGCTGGGCAGCCCCTGGTTCCATGCCCTGGTGGCCACACTCGCCCTGGCCGTTCCGGGCCGGCCGATCCTGGTCCGGGGGGCGCGTTCGGCGCTGGCCGGGGTGCCCGGGATGGACACCCTGGTGGGGCTGGGCGTGGCCAGCGCCTACCTCTCCAGCCTGGTGGGCTGGCTGTGGCCCGCCAGCGGCTGGCCCTGCTTTTTCAACGAGCCGGTGATGCTGCTGGGTTTCGTCCTCACCGGTCGCTTCCTCGAGGAACGGGCCCGCTACCGCACCGGCCGGGCCATCGAGGAACTCAGCGCCCTCCAGCCCGACCATGCCCTGTTGCTGCTGGGCGATGGTCCCCCCCGCCAGGTCCGGGTGGGCGGGCTGCGTCCGGGCGACAGGCTGCGGCTGCTGCCGGGGGACCGGGTGCCGGTGGATGGGGTGGTGCTGGAAGGCCGCTCCAGCGTGGATGCCTCCAGCCTCACCGGCGAACCCCTGCCACGCTCCGTGGGCCCAGGCAGTGAGCTGGCCGCCGGCCTGCTCAACCTGGACGGTTCCCTGGTGTTGGAGGTTCAGCGTTGTGGTGCCGAGAGCGCCATCGCCCGCATCGTCCACATGGTGGAGCGGGCCCAGGCCCGCAAGGCCCCGATCCAGGGACTGGCCGACCGGGTCGCCGGCCGCTTCACCCTGGTGGTGCTGGCCCTGGCGGTGGCCACCCTGCTGTTCTGGTGGTTGTGGGGCAGCCAGCATTGGCCCGAGGTGCTGCTCATGGCCCCTGCCTCCGGCCATGGCCCCCATGGCCATGGCGCTGCCGCCAGCCCCGCCACGCCCTTCAGCCTGGGGTTGCAGCTGGCCATCGCCGTGCTGGTGGTGGCCTGTCCCTGCGCCCTGGGTCTGGCGACACCGACGGCCATCGCCGTGGGTTCCGGCCTGGCGGCCCGCTCTGGCCTGCTGTTCCGGGGCGGTGACGCGATCGAAACCGCCTCCCGGCTGCAGGCGGTGCTGTTCGACAAGACAGGCACCCTCACCCTCGGCCGCCCCCTGGTGACGGCCGTCCGGGTGGTCGGGGCCGCGGCCGGGAGCCCGGCGGAGGCGGCCCGGGCCGGGCAGCTGGTGCAGCTGGCCGCCAGCCTTGAGCAGCACAGCCGCCATCCCCTGGCCCACGCCGTGCTGCAGCAGGCCCAGGCCCAGGACCTGCCCCTGTTGCCCGTCGCTGAGAGCCTGTCGCTTGCCGGGGAAGGGGTGCAGGGCCTGGTGGACGGCTTCGGGCTGGTGCAGGTGGGCCGGCTGGCCTGGCTGGGGCGCTGCGGCGTGGCGGTGGACCCCGTCCACGACACCCTCCAGCAGGACCTGGAGGCCGATGGCGCCAGCCTGCTGGCGGTGGCCAGCGACGGGCAGCTGCTGGGTCTGCTGGCCGTCGAGGATCAGCCCCGCGCCGATGCCGCCGCCACCCTGGCCCGCCTGCGGCAGCAGGGGCTGCGGCTCGGGTTGCTCAGCGGAGACCGCCGGGCGAGCGTCGAGGGCCTGGGTCGCCGGCTCGGCCTGCGGCCCGAAGAGCTGGCCTGGGACCTGCGGCCCGAGCAGAAGCTGGAGCGGCTCCTGCTGGCCCATGGCCAGGGGGCCGTGGCGATGGTGGGGGACGGGGTGAATGATGCGCCTGCCCTTGCTGCCGCCGATCTCGGCATCGCCGTCGGAACGGGCACCCAGATCGCCCAGGAGAGTGCGGCGCTGGTGGTGATGGGCGAGGACCTCGATGGCATCGTCCGGGCCCTGGAGATTGCCCGGCGCACCATGGCGAAGGTCCGCCAGAACCTGGCCTGGGCCTTTGGCTACAACCTGATCGTGCTGCCGATCGCGGCTGGCGTGTTGCTGCCGGGCTTCGGCCTGCGTCTTTCGCCCGAGCTGGCGGCCCTGCTGATGGCCTTCAGTTCCATCACCGTGGTCGGCAATGCCCTGCTGCTGCAGGGCAGCCTGCAGGAGCGGTCGTCATGAGCGGACGCTTCCTGGTGCTGGAAGGCATCGACGGCTGCGGCAAGTCCACCCAGATCGAGGTCCTGCGCGCCTGGCTGCCGGTCAGCGGCCTGATGGCCGATGGCGCCCGGCTGGTGGTGACCAGGGAACCCGGCGGCACGGCCCTGGGTCAGGCCCTGCGCGCCCTGCTGCTGCGGCCGCCCGAAGGTGCCGCCCCCTGCAGCCTCAGCGAACTGATGCTCTATGCCGCCGACCGGGCCCAGCACGTGGAGGAGTGCCTGCGTCCGGCGCTGGCGGCCGGCGACTGGGTGCTTTGTGATCGCTTCAGCGGCTCCACCGCCGCCTACCAGGGCTATGGCCGCGGCCTTCCCCTGACAACGATCCTCCAGCTCGAGGCCCTGGCCACCGGAGGCCTGGCGCCCGATCTCACCCTCTGGCTCGACCTGCCCCTGGCCGGATCCCTGCAGCGCCGCGGCAACCGGCCCGCCGACCGGATCGAGGCCGCCGGCGAGGCCTTCCTGCAGCGGGTCAGCGATGGCTTCGCCACCCTGGCCGGCCAGAGGGGCTGGTGTCGTGTCGAGGCCAGCTTGCCCAGGGAGCAGGTCACGGATCGGTGCCGCTCCCTGATCAGGGAACACCTGGCCGTCCCCGAGGGGGGTGGCCATGGCTGAGCTGTTTGCTGATCTTCTTGGCCAGCCGCAGGCGGTGAGGCTGCTGACGGCCGCCCTCGAACGCCAGCGGCTGGCGCCGGCCTATCTGTTCGTGGGGGCCGATGGGGTGGGCCGCCGCCTGGCGGCCCGGCGCCTGCTGGAGGGGGTGCTCTCCGGTGGAAGCATCGGGTCAGTGCCGTTGCGGCGGCGCCTGGCGGAGGGCAATCACCCTGATTTGCTCTGGGTCGAGCCCACCTACCTGCACCAGGGCCGGCTGGTGAAGGCCTCCGAGGCCGAGGCGCAGGGCCTCAGTCGCCGCAGCCCCCCCCAGCTGCGCCTGGAGCAGGTGCGGGAGGTGACCCGTTTCCTGGCCCGCCGCCCGGTGGAGGGGGGGCGTTCCCTGGTGGTGCTGGAGACGGCCGAGGCGATGGCCGAGGCGGCCGCCAATGCCCTGCTCAAGACCCTTGAAGAACCCGGCCACGGTCTGCTGATCCTGCTCACGGCGACACCGGACCGGCTGCTGAGCACCATCCGCTCCCGCTGCCAGTCCATTCCCTTCGCCCGCCTGCCCCCCGCCCTGGTGCGCCAGGTGCTGGAACGGCAGCCGCCAGCGGAAGGGGAACCGCAGGGGCCTGGGGCCGATCCCCCCGAACTGCTTGAACTGGCCGCCGGCTCCCCCGGGGCCCTGCTGCGCCACAGGCGGGTCTGGCGGGGATTGCCTCAGGGGCTGGCGGAACGGTTGCTGGCCCTGGGCCGGGAGCCGATGGAGGCCCTTGGCCTGGCCCGCGACCTCAGCGAGGCCCTCGACGGCGAACAGCAGCTCTGGTTGCTCGACTGGTGGCAGCTGCACCTCTGGCGCCAGCGCCTGGAGCCGGCGCCGTTGCGGCGCATCGAGCAGCTGCGCAGCCACCTGCTGGCCTACGTGCAGCCCCGGCTGGCCTGGGAGGTGGCCCTGCTCGATCTGGGCCGCTGAGCGGTGAGGGGACCTGATCCCTACGGTGCGCCGCTGCCGGGGCCGCTGCGCCGATCGATGTCCAGCCCCGGGGCGCGCGATCGGAGCAGGAAGGCGGAGACGGCGGCGATCGCCACCGGCACCACGACGATGCCGATGCTGCCCCGGTAGGCGCTGAAGCTGGTGATGCCGGCGCCTCCCCCCGGCATGGCGGCGAGCACCTGCACCAGGGCGCTGAGGAGGTAGGCCAGGGTCATCACGAGGGTGGTGGCGATGGGCACCAGGGCGGCCTCCAGGTGCTCGGGCAGCGCCGCCAGGGCCAGGGAGGAGGCGCTGCTGCCGAATCCCACCAGGAAGAAGGCGACGCCGGCCCCCGCCCCGGGCAGCACATGGGCGTACAGCAGGCCTTCCACCAGCAGGGTGAGAAGGGCGAAGGCCCTCACCGGTCCCAGGAATCCGGCCCGTCTGGCCCAGGTGCCCCCCACCAGGGACCCCGCCATCATCCCGAGGGGAAAGGCCGAATTCAGCAGCGAGGCCTGCTGGATGGTGTGTCCGAACACCCGCATCTGGTAGGGAATGTTCCAGAGATCGGCGAAGGCCAGAAAGGAACCGAACAGGCCGCCGAAGCAAAGGCTGACGTACCAGAACGGGGGGGTCTGCAGAATCCGTCCGATCGCTCCCGGCAGCTCGGAGGGTCGGAGGGTCGGAGGGTCACCCGGGCCTGACCAGGGGGGGCATCGCGGCCTGGGGGCCGCCCCGGTTCCTCCAGAGCGAAGACCAGCAGGGCGGCGGTTGCCAGCAGCAGCAGGGAGAGGACCCAGAATGGGCTGCGGAAGCCGGCCAGAATCGGCACCATGGCACTGCCGATCGCCAGCAGCGCGGAGCAGAGATTGGTGATGGCGTTGCTGAGGGCGGCCATGAAGGGGAAGTTCCGGGGGAACTCCCGGCCCACGGTGCTGATCACCCCGACGAAGGCGGTGGACAGGCCGATCCTCCCAGGAGCAGACGGGTCGGGATGGTGGACATCAGGCCGCCCAGAAGCAGCAGGGCGATCGAGAAGGCGGTGACGTAAGCGCCCCCGAGCGCCCCCAGCTGGGCGTCTCCCAAGCCAAGGGAACCCAGAAGGCTCGGGGACGTGATGGCAAAGGTGACCGAGCAGAGAACGCTCAGGGCGAAGAAGAGCTGGGTGGCCCCCCAGCGGATCCATCGCGCCATGTCAGCCGAGCTCCGCGTTGTCCATGAGCTGGAGACTGGCCGCGTTGTGCTGCTCCACCACCAGGGGAAGATCCACGGTGGCCAGGCGTCCCTGGTCAACGATCACCCTGCCATGCACCACGGTGTAGTGGGCCTTCTGGGGGGCACAGAACACGGTGGCGGCAACCGGATCATGGAGCGCTCCGGCATAATCAAGTCTGTGGAGGTTGATCGAGAAGAAGTCGGCGCACTTCCCCACTTCGAGGGAGCCGATGTCATCCCGACCGATCACCGAAGCGCCGCCAAGGGTGGCCACCTCCAGGATCTCCCGTGCCGTGATCCACTCGTGGGCCCGCCGTGGGTGGGAGGGGGAGAGATGCATGAATCGACTGGGTCCCTCCGGCGGTTGGAGCCCCAACTTCAGCCTGGCGAGCAGGAAGGCCAGATGCACCTCCAGCATCATGTTCGAGCTGTCGTTGCTGGCGGAACCATCCACCCCAAGCCCGACCTTCACGCCGGCTTCCATGTAGCGCTTCAGGGGGGCGATGCCCGAGGCCAGTCGCATGTTTGAGGACGGGCAATGGCAGGCCCCGCAGCCGCAGCTGGCGAATTGGGCGATCTCCTGATCGTCCACATGAATGGCATGGGCGAACCACACCCCGTCCCCGAGCCAGCCCACGCTGTCCATGAATTCCACCGGCCGCAGGCCGTAGTTGCTGAGGGTGTAGCGCTCTTCGTCGACGGTTTCGCACAGATGGGTGTGCAGGCCCACCCCGTCGTACTGGCGGGCCAGATCGGCTGAATCCCGCAGCAGGGAAGGGGTGACCGAGAAGGGGGAACAGGGCGCCACGACGAGGCGGGTCATGGCGCCCGCCTCCCTCTGGTGGTAGGCCTTGATCACCCTCTGGGTGTCATCGAGGATGGCGGATTCCTCCTCCACGCAGCTGTCGGGAGGCAGGCCGCCCCTGGATTCCCCCAGCGACATGGAACCCCGGCTGCAGTGGAAGCGAATCCCCAGTTCCCGGGCCGCCTCGATGATCACATCGACGCTGTTGCCGTTCTTGAACACATAGCTGTGGTCGAAGACAGTGGTGCAGCCGGAGAGGGCCAGCTCCGCACAACCGACCAGCACGCTCAGGCGCGACGCTTCCGGTGTTGTGGCGGCCCAGATCCTGTAGTGCGCCTTGAGCCAGGCAAAAAGATTGTTGTTCTGGGCGGCGGGAATGTTACGGGTGAGGGTCTGGTTGAGGTGGTGGTGACAGTTCACCAGCCCGGGCAGAAGGATCTGGCCCGTCAAATCAAGCACCGTGTCGGCCTGCTGGGGCAGCTCCCCGGCCGGCCCGATCCGTCGGATCCAGCCGTCCTCCGCGTAGAGGGACGCGTTGTGCAGTTCCCGGCTCTCCCCATCCATGGTGACCAGGACGTCGGCGTCGCGGGCAAGAAGACTCGGCATCGCCTCACGGCCCGTACCTGCGGAGTCTGGAAGTGACGCCAGCCGTTGTCAGGACAGGGGTGGGGTCTGTTCACATGGACCGTGCGGCCGGTATCAGCCGGCGTCGTTGGTCCTGGTGGAGGCCTCCAGACGGGCTTGCCTGGCGTCGTGGACGATGGTGGCGAGCGGTTCCATCTGGTCGGTGGCGGGGAGCTCGAGGCAGTAGCCGGCGCCGTAGACGGTCTTGATGAAGCGGGGCTTGCGGGGGTCGGGTTCGAGCTTGGTGCGCAGGTGGCGGATGTGGACCCGGATGGTTTCGATGTCGTCGTCCGGCTCGTAGCCCCAGACCTCCTTGAGGATCAGGGAGGGGGCGACGGTCTGGCCGTGGCGCTGCAGCAGGCAGTGGAGGAGTTCGAACTCCGTGTGGGTGAGGCGGACCGGGGCGTCGAACCAGATGGCCTCGAAGCGCTCGGGGACGAGGGTGAGGGAGCTGAAGCTGAGGATCTCGTTGTGCTTGGCGGAGAGGGGAGCCCGTTCGCTGCGGCGCAGGAGGGCCTTGACCCTCACCATCAGCTCCTCGAGATCGAAGGGCTTGGTGAGGTAGTCATCGGCGCCCGAGTTGAACCCGCTGACCTTGTCCTTGGTGCTGCCGAGGGCGGTGAGCATCAGGATGGGGATCTTGGCGGTGCGCTCGTCGCGCCGGAGGCGCTGACAGAGGGTCAGCCCGTCGACCTTGGGGAGCATCAGGTCGAGCAGGATGACATCGGGGCTGTACTGCACAGCAAGGGCCTGACCCTTGATGCCGTCTTCGGCGCGCTGAACGTCGAAGCCCCCGTGCTCAAGATGGCCGGCGACCAGATCGCGCATGTCGCCGTCATCTTCGATGAGCAGGATGGAGGGCTTCATGGGTGGCGTCGTGGCGTCGAAGGTGCTTCCGGAGCGAGCACAAGTGAAGGGGAGACTACATTTTCGCCGCTCTACCGCTGGCGTGCAGGGATTCGCTGGATCCATCCCCCCAGGCGGCTACGGCCATGGTTGCCGGGGAGCGGAAGCCCGGCATCGGGCGGATGGAGAAACTCCCCGGGCGGGATTCGAACCTGCGACCAATCGGTTAACAGCCGACCGCTCTACCACTGAGCTACCGAGGAAAACACCCGGAAACCGGGTTCTGATGACCTTACCTTTCGGCCCCGCCGGCGGGCAAGGGGGCCAGGCAGTGGCGCAGGCTTTCGCCGCTCTGCCAGGGGCCGATCGCACCGGCTTCCATGCGGGCGGCTCCGTCGCAGCGCTCGAGTTCCTCGAGGCGGTGGGTGATCCACAGCGCGGTGAGGGGGGAGGCGCTCCGGTGAGAGAGCCGATGGATCAGCTCCAGCACCTCGTTCTGGCTTTCCGGATCCAGCAGGGCTGTCGGTTCATCGAGCAGCAGCAGTGACGCGTCGCTCGCCAGCGCCCCGGCGATCGCCAGACGCTGCTTCTGGCCACCGCTCAGGGTGTGGATGGGACGCCGCTGCAGGCCGCTCAGGCCGACCTGGGCCAGGGCCGTAGCCACCCGAGCGGCACGCTCGTCGTCGTCGAGGCCCTCGGGGAGGGCTAGCTGCAGGTCGCTGCCGCAACTGGGCAGCAGCAGCTGGTGGTCGGGGTTCTGGAACACCAGGGCGGGCCTGCCCTGGCAGGTGATGGTGCCTTCGGTCGGCGTGAGCAGGCCTGTGATCAGGCGCAGCAGGGTGCTCTTGCCGCTGCCGTTGCTGCCCACCAGCATCCACAGTCCCGGCCGCGGAATCTGCAGCTGACAGTTCTGCAGCGCCTGACGACCCTCGCCCCAGCCGAAGCGGAGCCCCTCAATGCGCAGGGGCGGCTCCACCGGCGCCGTTGTTGTCAAGGCTCGAAGCTGAAGCCGGGCCGCTTGCCGCCGCCGGCGACCGCCGACTTCTCATAAATCTGCACGGCCACGATCTCGCCACTGAGGAGGCTGACGCGCTTCTGCTCGTCCTTCTCGCAGCTGAGGTCCAGCACCTTGGGGTGACCGCTTTCGAGGGCCTGACGCACCTCCCCGTACAGGGCCAGGGCGGCCTCCAGCTCCTTCCGCTGGACCGCGACGGGCATGGGGCTGAGCCGGAGGGAGATCTCGACGACGTACATGTAGGGCGGTGAGGACTGGCCTGGCCACTCTGGCGAATCGCCGGCCGTCGGGGAGGCGATGAGTACTTCTGCTCAATCCCTGGGGAAGGGGGTGCGGACAGCCGCACAGAACGGGGGTCGTCTTTTACGATTGGGATGTAACGCTTCGTGAAGCTCACCCATGACGATCGCCCTAGGGCGTGCTCCGGCCACGCGTGGATGGTTCGACGTCCTCGACGACTGGCTCAAGCGCGACCGCTTCGTTTTCGTGGGGTGGTCCGGTCTGCTGCTGTTCCCCACGGCCTATCTGGCCCTGGGCGGCTGGCTCACCGGCACCACCTTCGCCACCTCCTGGTACACCCACGGCATTGCCAGCAGCTACCTGGAGGGATGCAATTTCCTCACCGCTGCCGTCAGCACGCCCGCTGATGCCATGGGGCACAGCCTGCTGCTGCTCTGGGGCCCGGAAGCCCAGGGTGACTTCGTCCGCTGGATCCAGCTCGGCGGCCTCTGGCCCTTCGTGGCGCTGCACGGCGCCTTCGCCCTGATCGGCTTCATGCTGCGTCAGTTCGAGATCGCCCGTCTGGTGGGCATCCGCCCGTACAACGCCATCGCCTTCTCCGGTCCAATCGCGGTGTTCGTCAGTGTCTTCCTGATGTATCCGCTGGGTCAGAGCAGCTGGTTCTTCGCGCCATCCTTCGGTGTGGCGGCGATCTTCCGCTTCCTGCTGTTCCTGCAGGGCTTCCACAACTGGACGCTCAACCCGTTCCACATGATGGGCGTGGCCGGCATCCTCGGCGGTGCCCTGCTGTGCGCCATCCACGGCGCCACGGTGGAGAACACCCTGTTTGAAGACAGCGACCAGGCCAACACCTTCAAGGCGTTCGAGCCCACCCAGGAAGAAGAGACCTACTCGATGGTCACCGCCAACCGCTTCTGGAGCCAGATCTTCGGGATCGCTTTCTCCAACAAGCGCTGGCTGCACTTCTTTATGCTGTTCGTGCCGGTGATGGGTCTGTGGACCAGCAGTATCGGCATCATCGGCCTGGCCCTCAACCTGCGGGCCTACGACTTCGTGAGCCAGGAGATCCGCGCCGCCGAGGATCCCGAATTCGAAACGTTCTACACCAAGAACATCCTGCTCAACGAAGGTCTGCGTGCCTGGATGGCCCCTGCCGACCAGCCGCACGAAAACTTCATCTTCCCTGAAGAGGTTCTGCC
>Ga0247833_1000667_pt1 | contig 61819 bp, 56 predicted proteins | sample LaCruzMarch2015__7_FD_187117 | JGI IMG/M metagenome (GOLD analysis project Ga0247833, IMG submission 187117) | Freshwater microbial communities from meromictic Lake La Cruz, Castile-La Mancha, Spain - LaCruzMarch2015_8m | ecosystem: Environmental > Aquatic > Freshwater > Lake | place: Spain...
TTTTCTCTTATTCTGACTCTGTATATCATTTGGAAGATTTTATGGGCTTAGAAAGCAAATGGCGAGAAAGATAAGAAGGGCAGCTTATAACAGCTGTCATGGCGCCAGCCCGATTTTTTTCTTCGTAAATACGTTCTATTGTGAAAAAATAAATCTATCTTCGATGAAACGATTTGTATTAAGGGCGGGTCGATCGCCTGCTTGCAAAACGTTAGTGGCAAGTAGTAAAATAATTATAAAAACAACATAAATGACAACAACCATTTTTATTGAAAAGAGTCAGAGGTTTGCAAATAATAATTTAATTAATGAAATTGCGAATTCAGTATTTGGCAGTGAAGAGCAAGCGGCTTTTTCTGAAGAATTTGTACCAGTTCGATGTCGAGTTCCAAATCCTAAAAGTGAACAATTTGCGAATTATATATTGAAGAGTCCAAGATTACTTTGGGCAATACAATATAATAGTATAACTGTAGGTTTTATACTTATTGGAGATATGCCTCATCGAAATGCAATGGGAATAAGTATCAACTCTGAATATTCAAATAAAGGGGTTGCCTCAGAGGCTTTTAATCAAATAAAATCTCATCCAGAAATCAGCTATCCAGTTTACGGTTACACATCAGTTAGAAATATTAATGCTCAAAGATTTATGGAGAGAATCGGATTTAAAAGGGAGCCTGAAAACATTGATTTTTGTGGTGAAAACAGTTCTAAATATAAATTAGAGTAATGAGTTATAAGCTAACTAAAATACAGCTTGAAAGTAGCGTTTATTATTGTGGCGCTGGTATAGATTTTCAGCCTATTCTTCGCTTTGGCGATGTAGTTGAAAATTTTATTTATGTCACCGCTGGATTAACAAAAAACGAATTTTTAAACGGCATAGATGAATTTATTAAAAATACGCATGAAGAACTAAATAAAAATGATTCTTCATTAGAAAAAACGTCAACTTCCAATATTTCAATAAATGAGATTGAACATCCAATGTCAACTCGATTAGTTTTCGGAAAACCAGATTATTTTTCTCAAAACGATTACGAAAATTATTTGCATTCAATGAGACAATTCATTGATAAAAAAGATGAATTTCATTTGGAAGTATGTTTTATCTTAAAAATTGGAAACATTGAAAAATCCATCAGGCTAATTCATCTATGTGGTGAAGCCTTGGCAACTTATGATTTAATCTACAGGAGGCAGAATATTGCTCCTAAAGTATTTATCAGTATTCAGACTGGCTTGATTGAGATTCCAAGCCTTTTTTCTAATAGGTTGTTTGAATTATCAACGGTCAAACCAAAGATATGGTTAAGAGGAGTTTGGACAAATACGGACCATCGCTTAGATCACATGTATGCAGATTCAGCGGTATTTAACAAAAATGGTATTTTCAATCAACGTATTGGCGAATATCGAAATTGGCAAGTTCTTAATTCAAGTTCGATAAATTCATATTATAATTCTGACAAAAAATATAGGATTGTTAAAGCCTACGGTGAAAAAGAATTTTGGAATAAATTCAATAAAACTATTACTTTTAGCAAACAAGGAATTACAATTAATAAAATTTTAGGGGGATATGACCACACTTCAATGAGTGAAAATTATAATATTATAAAAGAAAACTTCCCTTTAATAAAAATTTCAGAAATTATTTCAGAAGTATCAGAATATTATCGTTGCAATAAAAATTCTGAAGAAAATAAAGTCAAGGTTTGCATAGTACCTGGAGGATTTGAATGTTTTGAAGTTATTTTACAACCTTTTTTTGAATCATTCTTGATAAATTTAGAATGGGTGCTTCAAATAGATATTTATTACATAAATAAATCCGACTTTAATCGTGAGTTCTGATTGTTATATTTTCACAGCATTATAAAGACCCAAACCATAAATAAATGAAAAAACAAAAAATACAAACCATTTATGATATTGAAGATTTAAATTATTTAAAGAAATCATTCTACGAGTTTGAAAATTGGGATCAAGTAGAGCAGGAAAAATTGAATAAAAGTTTAAATCTTTTTTATGGATTAAATTCTGAAGATAATAAGCAATTAAAAAAACAATTTAAAGACGCATTAAAGAAAGTTAAGAGTATCTCCAAAACCGGTAAAAAACAATTTGAAGATATCAATAGATATGAATTTAAGGAAATTGAATTAAAAGAAATACTAATTGCTGCTTTTGAAAAAAAGAAAGATATAAAAACGAAACTTGATGCTCTCTACAATGATAAAGAATTTAATTCAACAATTATTTATGAGGCACCACCATATCTATTATCAATAAAGGATCAAGGAGGAACAGCAAAAACTGAATTTGTTGCGGAGTTTATTCTTGATGAGGAATGTAGTTCACCATACTCCAATGCGATTAGAGGCTGTTTTGATGACCAAAAATCTTCAATAACAACAATTCTTGAAAATAATAAATGTGGTTTCTTTGACGTAATTCCAATGCCTTTACCGATTAATTCAAACTTACGAAATCAGTGGGCAACAGAAGAAAAATTTGTATTTAATGGAAAAAGAATATTTGTTCATTTTTTCGAGTGGGCTATTGAAAATTATATTCAAGCAAAAATTAGCGAGGGCGAAAAACACAAAATAGCTATTGGAATACCTTTAAATAATTCAATCACATTATATGAACACTTTGCTACAAAAAAAAATGTAGAATTTGGCGTTCATGAAAACCAAAAAATCTCATTCAATGATCCTCACTCTATTGAGTTAAAAAATAAAAAAAGTGGGCTTTGGATTCATCCATTTAAAAACTGTGTAATAAGTACAAGTAATACCCCTAATGCAGAACTAATGAAATTGGCATTTGACAAATAATTACAAGCAGTTAACGGTATGTACACGAGAACGTTACCTGCAAGGTAAAACAACAATATAGTTAGTAAAATGAACAATATCGATACGACAATAGTAAAACTTAAAGCAAGTCCTTTATTTTATCTTTTCCTTTCTTCAAGAGAGTTATTCCACTCAAATTTTTGGTTTTGGTTATCGACTTTAAATAAAACTGAAACAGCAAAACTTTTTAGTGAAAAACCAATAACAGGTGACATAACCTTCAAACGAGAACACAACCAAAGTAACGGAGAATTTAAAGCTAGTGTTGACTTGTATGTAGAGAAAAAAATTGCAATAGAAAATAAGGTTAAAGATTTTCCAACATCATCGCAACTTGACCGAATTAAACAATCATTTGGACCATCTGAAATTGATTTTGTACTAACAACTTTATTTTGGTCAAGTGACTTATCATTTGACGGTTGGATTGTCAAAACGTATAGAACTATTTCCGATTCCATTGAACCATGCAAATTCACTAATGACCCTTACTACCAAAGCTTAATATCTGACTACAAACAGTTTACATTTAATTTATCTGAATTATCCGAACAGTTGGAAATAAGACAGGAGTATGATTTTGCTATTTCTTTAAACAAAGTTCTCTACGGAAAACTAAACGAAATAAAGCTTTGGGAAGGCTTTCAGAAATTACGGGCAAGTCACTTACTAATCCATTTTACAGAATCAAACACTCATAACGTATCAACAGCATACAGAATCAACAATCAAAGAGCAACCATTGACTTTGTAATAGACTTACAAGACGGTTATAAGTTAGGAATTCAAATTGAGGATATACAATATAGAAAATTCGTAATTGGAAATAAAGCAGGAAAATTTGCAGAAAATTTAATTGGAAATAACTTGTTCTTAAACAATACATTTTCGGGTAGAGGGAAAAAGTCCTACCTAAACTATGGTGACTCTTTTAAGTATCAATATGAAAAAATAGAAAGATTAAATTTTAATGACTTGTTTGAAAAAATAAACAATGATATTCAAAACATTATTGACGAAATCGACAATGTTATAAGGCAAATACCCAGCAGCTAACAGCGTGCAAGCGCCATAGCCCTGCCGTCCCTCACATGCGGGACAAAACAAGGCAAAATCGCCAACACGCAAAACGTTAGTGGCAATGGTAGGACGACTGCGGTAGATAACAAAATTAAAATGAAAAAACACTCTTACTGAATGAAAAATTCAAGCAATATTTGACCGCCAATACAAAAAATTTGTTACTTTTGAAACTAAACATTGAAAATTTATCACTATGGCAATTGGAATAACTATTAGTGCAAAAGTAGCACGTGCAAAAAAAGACTGCAAAAGCGGTTTTGGATTATGCGACATAACTATTGAAATTGAGTTTGGAATACGTGCAATATTCACTGTTGACGAAGAAACTCAAACAGCAACACTTGAATTTTTGACAATTCCTCCAGGCAGTTCTTGTGGAGAAGAAGGATTTTTTGTTGACAGAAACGTTGCTTTACCTCAAAAAGCTGCAAACTGTTTAGGCTATGAAAATGTGAATGTTCTAAGAGGAGTTTATAATTACGACACTTGTGCAAGCCAATTCGGAACGGTAAAAGGAATTCAAGTGGAACTTATAAACCGAATTGAAGAACGCTAATGAATTCTCAAAAGAAGCTATTAACAATTAGCTTTCTTGTTGTTATATTTACTTTTATAAGTTGCTCTCCTATTGTTCGTCTAATTTATGGCGTTAAAAAGCCTAAAGTAGAGAATGAAGAATCGTTGAGAAAATACTTAGAAAAAGTTAATATAACTGACAAGGATGTTTATGCTCTTGATTTTGAAGGGTATAAAAAGGCGTTGGAATTAATAAATAAAAAAATCCCTGAGGTTTTAATCTTTGACAAAAATGGAAAGCACATCCCATATGGCGATGAATGGGCTTGTAATGCAAGTGCTTTCGATTTTATAGAGAATTTAAACGATACGACAGAATACACTAATTCTGAAAAAGCAAATCTAAATAATCTTCCTTTTGGACTATATTCTCTCAAAGGGGACAGCCTTGGTTCTCCAAAATTAGACGTATCATTTCACATTTTCATCTTTTGGGCAAAGTTTGCAGGAAAATTGAACAAAAATCATGTGAAGGTCTGGGATAATCAGGCAACTAATAATACAAAGACAAGTATTAGGGTCTATAAAATTAATATGGACTTCCAAGAACATTGGGGCGAAGAAGTGACAAGACAATTAGAATCGAAATAGACTTCGACAAAAGTATTTTTTCATTAATAAACATCGTGGAGAAATAACCACAGGCACTAACAGCAAATAAGCTCAAGCAGGGTTTTTGTGCTTCGTAGGATAGGAAAGTGGTAAACTTAAAGTTCAGTTCTTCGTAGGAAGTTCAGTGGTTAAAATCCCAGCCTTCGCAAAGCCACAAACCGTTAGGCACCATTAAACACTCGCGTTAAACCTACTAGTCAATAAAAATTTGTACAATTAAAATAAGTTACTTACTTTTAACGTTAGCAACGTAAATCAATATTAATGATTAAGACTTTTGGCGATAAAGAATCCGAAAAAATTTGGAATGGAATTCGGTCGAAAAAATTGCCAAATGAAATTCAGGATGTAGCGCGCAGAAAATTAAGGATGCTTAATAATGTACAAGATGTAAATGACTTAAGAATTCCTCCTGCAAACAGACTGGAAAAATTGAAAGGTAACCTCGAAGATTATTATAGTATTCGAATAAATAACCAATGGAGAATCACCTTTCAATGGCTTAATAATGATTCTTACGATGTTAAAATAGTTGATTACCATTAAAAATAGAAGTTATGGAAAAGTTGAGCAATATACATCCTGGTGAAATACTACTTGAGGAATTCTTAATTCCAATGGAAATTTCTGCTTATCGTTTAGCGAAGGCAACATATCTTCCACAAACACGCATATCTGAAATAATCAAAGGTAACAGACGAATAACTGCTGATACTGCGTTGCGTTTTGCCAAATTTTTCGGAACAAGTGCCAAGTTTTGGTTGGGCCTACAAGATGATTATGATCTTGAAGAAGAGAAAAATCAAAAGGAGAAAGAATTAAATGACATAAAACCAATGGAAGGAAACGCTGCATAACAGGGGCTAATACTCCATTCCGAGATCTTGCTTTGATGAAACGATTTTGTATATTTAAAAATAATTAAACTTCAAGGTGTCGTTTTTGGGTGAAAGTTCGGAACGGCGCCTGCACGCAAAACGTTAACAGCAATTATAAGACCCGAACTCAAAACGACAACACAATATGAACAGAAGAAAAGTTTCAATTCCGAAACCTTGTTCCTACGGCTGGGACAAAATGAGTGTTACAAAAGACAACACAGGAAGACATTGCAAAGCTTGCGACAAAATAGTTGTGGACTTTACAGTTATGACAACCGAAGAACTTCAAAACTTTCTTTTGAACTATCAGGGTGCGAAGACCTGCGGACGCTTTAAAACCATAGACACAGCTATTGAGACAACTTGGTTTCAGAAACGTTTATTGAATTCCCATAACTACATTGACAGGAACTTGAATACAACAGTATTGAAAGCAATGACATTATTTACCATTACAACACTTTTAACTTTGACAGGTTGTACGACAAATACCGTTGGAGAAATAGCACCCAATGTGAATGGTACAAGAGACAGCATTGCGGTGGACTCTATGGTTAAGTCTAAAATAGCATTAGAAAAAGACAGCGTGAACAACACTAATACGAAAAAAGAATAACTGCTCATAACATAAGATTTATGAATTAGATTTACCAAAAGAAACAATAACACCACCCATAAACCTCACTCCCCCACATTCAATCCCAAGTATTTCAACTCTTTCAGCCTAGATAGCGATTCATAGTTGAGAATTATTTCTTTTTTACCCGGTAAAAGGTTGCAATCATTTTCTGAGTAGCGCACCTCTTTTTGGGTACAATACAACCAAAAATGGGCAACTGGTTATTTAGATTTTATAAGTAAAACCGAGGATTTATTTTTTCTATACAGTCGCTAAATCCGAAAGGAAATATCCTTTACACCCATTATTTTGGTTGGATTTTTTTCTATCCTCAAAGCAAACAGCATATTCATTATCAATAAATTCCTCCCTGCTGCGCAACATACTTTGAAACCGATCTAAACAACTAAGTAAATTGTTTTTATGGATTTATACTGACTGAAATAAACAAAGTTTGCAGTTCGTTTTCACTCTTTAATTCCTATATTTATAAACCGATTAGCGTTAGTTTTTTACTGACTGTAGTTAACGGAAACCCTAAAAAGACGATAGAACAAGTCAAAAAAGGACAAAAATGAACAGACGACATTTTATAAAAAAAACAACTTTATTCTCAATTGGTGGTCTATTAATTCCTTCAGCATTTCTTTCTGCTTGCAAAAAAGAATCTTTGTTTGAAGATCTCAATTATGATGGAAAAGTTATTATTATTGGAGCAGGTGCAGCGGGACTATATGCAGCATATATTTTAAAATCAAAAGGAATAAATTTTCAGATTTTAGAGGCTTCTCCAAATTATGGCGGACGTCTTGGTAAGCTAACCGGTTTTGCCAATTTTCCTATTGATACAGGCGCACAATGGTTGCATGGTAAAAACAGTATTTTGGGAGACTTGATTACTAAGTCAAATACTAAACTAACGTTAGACAATAGTGAAACAAAATATTGGTTCAATAATCAATTAGTGAATTCTTTACCCCAAAACACCGCTATTTTTGAAGGAGATGATTTACCAGATATTTCGTATTCAGATTTCGCTTTGCAAAAAGGATTGGGTAATGAATATAAGTATATTGTAGAAAACATTGCAGGAGACCAGGGTGCTGCCGCTTCTCGTCTTTCCGTATTTGGGAACAACCAAGATGAAGAAAATTGGAATTCAGGGGACGATGATTTTAAATTTCAAGAAACTTTTTTTGATTTAATTGATACCCAAATTGCAAATCAAGTAAAGGATAGCATTTTACTCAATACTATTGTGTCTAAAATTGATTATTCGCAACCAACAATCCAAATCACAGACAGTAACAATAATTCATACAACGCAGACAAGGTGATAATTACCGTTGCTATCCCAATTCTAAAATCGGCGGACATTCAATTTGTTCCTGCATTACCGAATGAAAAAACAACAGCATTTTCAAAAATTGGCATGGATGCAGGAATGAAGGTATTTTTAAAATTCAGTAATAAATTCTTCGACCAAAATATAATTGGTGGGCCAATTTGTGCGGCTTATGCAGATGATAGTATAGGCAAAGCACAAAATGATCAGGTCTTACTTGCATTTGTTATGGGCGAACAAGCCGAATACTTAACTTCACTAGGAAGTGACACGTCTATTACAACTGCATTACTTCAGGAGTTGGACACAATGTATAACGGACAAGCAACAGCCTCTTTTATTGTATCACATGTTCAAAACTGGACAACCAACCCATTTGTAAAAGGAGCCTACTCTTATAGCACTATTGGCATGGGAGATGCACGAAATATTGCAGCCCAACCGATAAATAAAAAATTATACTTTGCTGGGGAAGCAATGAATACAAATGGACACCATCAAACTGTTCATGGTGCAGTAGAAACAGGCTACAGAGAGGTGATAAATATTTTAAACGACATCAAAAAATGAGAATAGTATTATTTAGTATGTTGTTTTTTACGTTCATTAGCGCAATGGCGCAAGAGTTTAGAAGTGACATTTCATACAAGTATATGTTTGCTAATAAGTGGGAAAAAGCTATTCAAACCTACAATTTCAGCAGACCATTTCTTGAAGAAAAACAACCATTGCTCATGCACGGACTAACTGCTTCCGCATCTTACATTTTTAAATCTTCTAAAAAGTTAAAACACGGAGTACATCTTTCCTATTCCAATTTTAAAAGTTCCGCAGAGAATGACAAATTGAACAATGTCTTAAATCTGCATTTTTTAAACTTAGGTTACATAATTCATTTTCAAAACAATGAAAACGCGAAAGGATTTTACACTGACCTAATTATCTCGGCAGTATCAAGCGGACTTTGTAGGTATGTGAACGATGAACCTTTTAATTATGATGACACAAGGTCAAAGGCATTTGGTATTGGAGGTGGCCTAAGCATAAGAGCAGGTTATTATCTAAACCTAAAAAAAACAGAGTTAATTTATCTCCTTTCGTTCTGGTTGGTTACACGCCATATGTTTATTCACCCAATAGTGAAGCGGTAATTAATCAAACCAAAGGGCTTGTAAGTAATAATTGGACTGGAATATTTACTTCTCAAGTTGGATTGACGGTTCATATTAGACAACAGAAAAATGACTAACCTAATCCAATCAGGAATCCGGTTACAGCTCCAGGAAGAAATTGCTGTTCAGTGAGTAAATAAACTACTCTGCTGGCTTTCATTTAATGAATTATCCACTTCAATTTGTTCTTCCTTGATAAAAAACAGTAATGTCGAATTTTGACGAATTTGGGTGGTGAAATCATTCTTAAAATTTTAAAGTTGACTTCTGTAAACGATAAATACTTATCTTTAGATAATGGAAACACGATGCAAACCGGCGAAGCTTGTGGTCAACAGCAAACAAGCGCCATAACTATACCTAAGCTGCTACACAGTAACGATCGCCTAGAATAAGTCGCTATTGTTTAGCTAACAAAGGTCATTTAGTAGCCTACTCTACAGACAAAAACAAATTAACAATAAAAAAAGTAGATCATGAACGAAATTATTTGTCCAAAATGTAAAAAAGCCTTCAAAGTTGATGAAGCAGGATTTGCTGATATATTGAAACAAGTTAGAGACCATCAGTTTGAGGAAGAACTGGGAAAACGACTTAAACTTGCCGATAATGAAAAAGAAAGTGCTATAAAACTAGCTGAAGCAACTCTTAAAAATAAAATGCAAGAAGATTTAGCCAAAAAGGATAAAGAGTTACTAGAATTAAAGGCTAAAACTGAAAAAGACTTCGCTGACCAACTTGCCAAAAAAGAAACCGAACTTGCTAGCGCTAAGTCGAAATTAGAAAATGCTGAGACCGAAAAAAAACTTTCAGTCACAGAGGCGGTTCAAAAAATTGAAAAAGAACGAGATGAATTATCTAATAATTTGAAGAATAAGGAAACTGAATCTCAATTACTGGTTAATTCAATCAATGAAAAATTTGCTACTGAGCTAAAGACCAAAGATGAAATCATCAAAATGAAAGATGAAGAGATTACGTTGCGCAAGGACATGAAATTGAAACTGTCCACTAAAATGATTGGAGAAACATTGGAACAACACTGCGAAACGGAATTCAACAAACTAAGAGCAACCGCTTTTCAAAATGCTTATTTTGAAAAAGACAATAATTCAAGTTCAGGAAGTAAAGGTGATTTTATCTTTCGAGAAAATGATGAACACGGCAACGAAATCATTTCCATTATGTTTGAGATGAAAAATGAATCGGATACAACAGCCACAAAAAAACGAAATGAGGATTTCTTCAAAGAATTAGATAAGGACCGAAACGAAAAGAAATGTGAGTATGCTGTACTCGTTTCATTATTAGAGGCAGAAAGCGAATATTACAACACAGGGATTGTAGATGTTTCTCACAAATTCACTAAAATGTACGTGGTACGTCCACAATTCTTCATTCCCATTATCACATTACTTCGCAACGCATCGATGAACTCAATGCAATACAAAGCGGAACTTAGTTTGATGAAAAATCAAAATATCGACATTACTAATTTTGAAGAAAATATAAATTCATTTAAAGTAGGATTTGCCAAAAATTATGACTTGGCAAGTAGACAGTTTAAAACGGCAATTGATGAAATAGATAAAACAATGGACCATCTTCAAAAAACAAAAGATGCTCTTCTAGCATCAGTCAACAATCTACGTTTAGCCAACAACAAAGCTGAAGACTTAACAATTAAAAAATTAACTAACGGAAATCCAACGATGAAAGCGAAGTTTGATGAGCTTAAATAAATTTATTTACTAAATTTAACTTTAATTTTCCTAATGTTCATCAAGACAAAAAATGCACTACCCATCCTTCTCGGGATAATGCTATTCGCACAAAACGTGAGTTTTTCTCAAAACTATTTCATCACCTTATCAAAGGATTCAATCGCTTGTAAACAGATTAATTTTTTCGACACGAACGCACAAGGAAAAATGATTGACATTGAATACATTAATCAAAATAATGAGACCATTCGACTTAAGAAAAAGGATGTGCCTGAAATTAACCTTTTGTGTCAAGATGGAGCAATTTACTTGCGAATGCCATTGAAAATTAAAAAAACAGATGGGTATTATCGGTATGGTAAACGAATGGTGAAAGGTAAAATTATTGTTGACGTGTATGATGATGTTCAAACGAGTTATAGATTAAAAGAAAATTTTAATGGATCGTACAATGCACAGGGTGTGATGAAGGAAAGTAGAGAGGGGCTTTATATGCGCCACGTGAGAATGCCGAATGGTACAGTTTACGAAGTTTCTGGGCTAAAAGGAATTAAAGCATTAAAATACATCCGAAAATACATGTTTGAATGCGAGCAGTACAAAAAAGAATATTTTTCAAATCCTAAATATCAGACTTGTACTTTTGAGGAAGCTGTGAGTGATTATAACCGAATGTGTCCCTGAATAATTTAACATCCAAGGATTCAATTTTTTGAAATATACATCGCTCGTTTAATGTGATAAACTATTTCGTTTTACCTCGATTTCGATCTCCGCGTATTTGGTTTTTTGTTTGCTCCTTTCTGGTTGTTCTTTTTGGGAGTTCCACCAAACTTACCTGCGTCCGAGTGTGGTTTTTTCGATCTTGAACCGTGCGCTGGTGAAGAATGACTAACGGTTTTGGCTTTTTGAATACTCGGCTTTTTTACTGGTTTTCGCACGTCTTCGTTCGAAGAACCTTCCACTAATTTGTTAATAACCTCCATTTCCTCATCTGTCAAATCCCTCCATTCTCCCAAGGGCAATCCTTTTAATGCGATGTTCATTATGCGCACTCGTTCCAACTTAATTACTTCATAACCAAAATGTTCGCACATGCGCCGTATTTGGCGATTTAATCCTTGAATCAATGTAATCCTAAAAACAGTCGTTGCTTCCTGAACCACTTTGCATTTTTTTGTATTTACTCCCATTATTGGCACACCTATCGACATCGCAGTAATCATGTCTTGCGTTAATGGCTTATTAACAGTGACCACATATTCTTTCTCATGCTTATTTCCTGCACGTAAAATTTTGTTAATTATGTCTCCATTATTCGTTAAAAAAATGAGCCCTTGAGAATCTTTATCGAGACGGCCGATGGGGAAAATACGTTTACTGTGATTGACAAATTGAACAATATTATCACGCACATTTTCTTCTGTAGTGGACGTAACACCGACGGGTTTATTAAAGGCAATAAAAATGATGTCTTCACCTTCCCGAGGTTCCAAGTCATTTCCGTTTACGCGCACTCTATCTCCTGTATTGACTTGATCGCCAATAGTGGCTTTCCGATTATTAATGAATACTAAACCACGTTCAATGAATCGATCTGCCTCGCGACGAGAACACAAACCACTTTCACTGATGAATTTATTTAGTCGCATGTTCTATTTCTATTGGGTTAAATCTCATTCTTTAGATTGTGAATTTACTAAATAAATTACTCCCCCACTTTCAAACCAAACCACTTAAAATGTTTTAGGCTAGGGACAGTCTTAAAATGAATTTCAATTTCCTTCTTACCGGGCAAAATGGTAATGTCATTTTCTGAATAACGGATGCCTTTTTGCGTTGAATACATCCAAAAATGTTGAATCGGTTGTTTTGCCTTTAGTTTCAAGACCAAGGATTTGTTTTTTCGGTCCATTTTCGAAATTTTCAGTTTAACATCACGATTATCCACTTTGTGAAAAGGTTGATTTTTAATCCAAAAAATGCGGCTATACGTTTGTGTATCGACCTGCCAACTAACCTCCAACGCGTGAACGGCATTCGCAATAAAATATCTATTTAGAGCAGATTCACCAAAAATAGATTGACTTTCCAACGTGTTCAATTCAATGGAATCGGTTTTCATTTCATCTCGAATCCATTTATTATTCATTTTTATAATCCCAGTGATCTTGTAACGGACTTTTTGAATTTGAGGTAAATCAGAAGTAATTAGGAAATTAAATCCATTTTTATCATCTTCCCGTACAACCGTAACAGGTTGCATAATTTCCTTCATCCGATAATGAAGTATTTTTCGATTTCCGAGATAATCCACACTCGACCAAGTTGGCCCAGGATAACAATCGTTTAACTGCCAATAAATTGAACCCATGCAGCGCGGAGCATTCAGGCGATGAGCGGAAATTGCTTGTTCCATGGCATCTGCTTGAATCAGTTGTGAATAATAGACGAATTCCATGAAATCATTTGGTTGTGCAAAGGACTTTTTGATTTCAGCCAGAATTTTTCCATTGCCTACGTAACTTTTTTGATGTTTTTTTATCGCTAAAGAGTCTAAATTCCAGGAGGTTTCAGATGCTATTTCATTTAAAGTTGAGTGCTCTGGAAAGCTCTGATAGCCAAATTCAGCATTGAAACGACCGATATTGTTTGAAAAGTCAGAAATGGGATCTGTTCCATGCCATACCCCCCAATAATGCTGAGAACCGTGATTGTATCTTTCAGGCGCTCCCCAATTGCTCAATGGCGAAGTATGCACATATGGAATATCAGTAAATGAATTTACCCAAGTTGGAATTTTGACTTGAAATAAAACCCTGTAATCGCTTGCAATTTGAATTGAATCAGACTGAGTTAAGTGATATTGTTTTTGTAAGCCCCAATTTTTCCATGCTACATCCACTTCATTATTCCCATTGAATAAAACTACAGCGGGATGCTCTGCAATTCGTGGAATTTGATAATTTAATTCTTCCCCCACATTTGCCAAAAACAACGAATCCGCAGGATACATGGCGCAAGCAAACATGAAATCTTGCCAGACCATAATTCCTTCCTCATCACAACGCGTCAGAAAATAATCACTTGGATACAAACCACCACCCCAAATACGAACCATATTGAAATGCTGTTCTTTCATGAGTTGGATTTGTTCCTCCCAAACGGCATCCGTAATTTGTCCGGGGAATACGGAAGGTGGAATTAAATTTGCTCCTTTACAAAAAATCGCTTTGTTATTGATTTTCAGATAATAACTTGTCCCCCATTCATCTTTTTCTCGAACCAATTCTGTTTTTCGAATGCCAAATTGGATAGGCTTGGATTCGAGCAAAACTCCTTTTTTAGAGAAAATTTGGAGGGTGTCCCTGTATAAAAAAGATTCGCCTTGTCCTTGAGGAAACCACAATTTGAGTTTATTTAATCCATTTACCCAAGAAGTAATTGTATCATTAGACTTTAATGTTAATGAACCAAAGAGGGTGCTTTTAATTTCAATTTCTTCATTCAATGTATTGAAATGAAAATGATACTTTACTAAAGCTGAATCTTCTCTTAAAAAAGTGGTTTGAATGTGAAAATCTTCGAGTTTATTGGTTCTTTGAACTTGCCAATTTACAGGTTCTAGAAAACCAATAGTGTTCATCCGCGCCACCCAATCCCATCCGAATTGATATTGCGGTTTCCGGGTAAGGTTTGAAACAGGAACAGAACTATGATCATTTGGTGCAGGATAATGAAATTTCTCATCCTTAAATCGTTTTTCATGGTACAAAATGGGCGGCATAAAAACTGCCTTTAGTATATTCTTTGTATTGGACATTAACACTACTTGAATTTGAAATGGTCTGAATGCATTTTCGGTAATAAGAACCAATGAATCATTCCAATATATTTTAGCATATGTATCAACCGCTGGAAATTGAATATCGATAACTTTCGATTCATTAAAACCCCCAAAAATGGGTTCAGAAACTAATTCCCAATTATGATTTTCAATCCAGTTGAATTTTTCCTCATTTAATTCAAAAAAGGGCGAAGGAAGCTCCTTTGATTCAATTAATTTCTCCTGTATAGAGCCATGTGTTTGATACGGAAACCACGTTTTTTTAATTGGGTGAAAATAGTTCCATTTCAATTCATGTTGCCCGTACAAGCTTGTGAATGCTTGAAAAAATAGAAAGAAAAGTAAGCATACTTGCTTCATTCCCAATTTCGATCGAAGGTAGAATCAACCATTTTATCATCCGACGTTGTTTTTAGCGCATAATTAAATCCCGCATAAACCGAATGAGAACCGATATTCCCTTCTTTATCAATGGCTAAAAAACAGCATTGTAAATTGGTTAAATCTTTGTGTTTAGCTAAAATTCGTTTAACCGCCTCTTCACACGCTTTTTGAGGTGAATACCCATGACGCATTAATTCAACCACAGTATGACTACCTGCAATTCGAATAATCGCTTCGCCCAATCCAGTTGCTGTTGCAGCTCCAACCTCGTTATCCACAAATAGTCCGGCACCAATAATGGGAGAATCCCCTACTCGACCGTGTAATTTATAGGCCCATCCGCTGGTTGTACATGCTCCACTAAAATCGCCCTTTTTATCCATGGCAATCATTCCAATGGTGTCATGGTTTTCATGGTTAATTCTAGGTTTAACAAATAGATCTTTATTTTCTTCGCGCCATTTTTTCCATTCTTTTTTCACTTCTGGCAGGGGAGTTTTTGCTGTTTCAAAACCTTGTTCTATTGCAAATTTACGAGCTCCTTCACCCACTAGCATTACGTGTTGCGTTTTTTCCATCACCGCACGAGCAACTGAAATGGGATGAGCAATACCTTCTAAAAATGCTACTGAACCGCAACGAGATTGTTCATCCATAATACACGCATCGAGGGTAACATGCCCATCACGATCCGGTCTACCTCCAACACCAACACTTCTATTGGTTAAATCAGATTCTGTTACTCTTACACCTGCCTCCACAGCGTCAAGTGCTTTGCCTCCTTTAGACAAAATTTCCCATGCTGCTCGATTTGCTTCCAGCCCATGAATCCAAGTGGACAGAACAATTGGAGCATCCGTTTTTCCAACAAACGATTTCTCTACAAACAACTGACTTCCAAAAACATTCCGTGATAAGGTCAACACACCTGTTGCCAATCCCAACCGAAAAAATGTCCTTCTTTTCATAATTATTTCTTTTTGGATTCTTGATCAGCAATCCATGTTTGATATTTCTTAGCGTTTTTTACATGCTCCACATCTGATACCGCAAAATTATGTTTTCCTGAATAATCGGGAGTAGCACACATAAAAAGGTAGTTTACATCCGAAGGATTTAACACAGCATCAATCACTTCGGTTGGGGTAAAACAAATTGGTCCTGGAGGAAGACCTTTGATTTTATAAGTATTATACGCACAATCAATATCTCGGTGTTTTTCTAATAACCGTTGAGTACCTTTCAACGCATCGCCCCAGCAATAACGAAATGTGGGATCACTCTGTAATTTCATGTCTTTTTTCAATCGATTTAAATAGAGTGCTGAAATGATCGGCCATTCCTCTTTGTTTCGGCTTTGTTCGGCATATACAATACTTGCCAACTTCACTGCATCCGCAGGAGATTTTAAACCTAACTGTTTTAATTTTTTTGTTTTATTGGCCGTCCAAAATGAATCAAATTGTTGCTTCATTTTTTCCACAAATTCTTTTTCATCCGTGTCAAATTGAAGTTGGTATTCACCCGGAATAAAAAGTGCACTCAGTTCTTCTTTGTTCCTAAATCCAAGTTTTTTAATGGTTGCTGCTTGTTGCAAATAATTAATTAATGATGAACTATCTAGTGCTAAACATTTATGAGCCATTGACGCCATCTGATTGATATCCCGGAATTTATACACCAATACTTTAACCAACACTTCATCATTTCCTTGACCATTTTTGTTCTTAACAAATCCAACAGCTAGGTCTTTCATTTTAGTTTTTGGCTTAATTCGGTATTTGCCTGCTGCCAATGTTTGATCTATTAATCCATTGGTTTTAGCTACATCAATAAAATCCGAGGCTTCATCAATAATACTTTTGTTTATTAATTCTTTTGCCAACTGAGAAACGGTGATTTTTCGTTGAACAATAAATGTGATTTCTTTTTCATTGTTTGTTTTATTCCTACCCGAAAGAAAAGAACAACTTGCAAATTGAATCACAATTCCAAAGAGCGCAAAATTCCCTAATAATAAAGCTAGTTTTCTCATAAAATTAGTTGATAAATATATTCATCTTCACGCTTACCGTCCACTAAAAACCAATCGTTCCTTGTTCCAATTTTTAGGTAATTACATTTTTCAAACAGCCTTTGACTAGGCACATTACTGGATTGAATTCCGCACGTTAAATGATGTAATTGCAGATATTCCCTGGCATATTGGGTCAACAAGTTTAACGACTCAGCAGCAAATCCCTTTTTACGGTATTGTTCTTCAGCAATTAATATCCCAACAGTACCAAAACCATTTTTAAAATCGATGTTGTAAATATCAACTGCGCCAATTGCAATAGAGGTACTTTTTTCTTGAATGATTAATCGCAATTGTCCAGATTCTCGAACGGCTCTTTGTTCTTCAATTAATTGATAAATTTCAAACATGGAAAGAGGTGCGTCTGTATTCGTGAATTTCCAATTAGAAGTATCGTTCTCCCACAAATAAATTAAGGTAGAATCACTTGGTTCTATGGCCCGTAAATTAATTTTTTCTCCTTGTAGCACGTTGTAATTTTTCTATTCTTTCCTCTATATCCGACTGAGAATATTGCTTTATTCCCAATTTCGATTCTGTGACGTTGAAAGCAAAAATACTAGAAATAAGTTGATTCTTTTCAAGAATTCGAAGTAAATCAGGCAGCATCATTTGACCACTGATTTCCAATAAATTCAAAATAGGTGACAAACAGGTATTATTCTGATTGGATAAAGTTGGGTATTTTTCAAACGCTTCTTGAACTTGGTTCAATTTATTTTCGTGAAGAACTTCCACTAAAATGAACTCACATTTTTTAGCTTTCAATGAATTAAAAACACGATTTACGGGTAAATTAAAATCACTTCCCGTTGCTTTCAAACTGAAATAAGAGTCAAATGCAGAAAAGCCAATGTGCGGAGGGATTTTGTTGGAATGAATTATCCAAATAAACGAAGACTCCCAATTTTTGGGCTTCACATCGACTGTAAAGGTTTCAAAAAGGTAATTATAAGTCGCAGGTTCCATGGAAAACGAATTGCGCTGGACCAATTAAATAAATTTGACGAAATTTCCCCAATTCAAACTGATCAAATTCTACACTCAATTCTCCTCCACGTGCACTAACAAAAACGGAATCAACGCCCATTAAATTATTTTTAACAGCTATTGATAATGCCGCTGCAGTAATTCCAGTTCCGCAAGCTAAAGTTTCATTTTCAACGCCACGTTCATAGGTTCTAATAGCAATTGATTTCGAATCTATTTCCTCAATGAAATTAATATTAATTCCGTTTTGTTTGAATTTGTCTGAAAATCGAATGGCTGCACCTTTTGAAACCACGTCTAAGGAATCAATGGATTTTTCAACGAGTACTAAATGAGGCGAACCAGTGTTTAATTCAAATGAATAAGAATCATTGCTTTTAATTGAATCTACATCATTCATTTTCAACCGTATTTGATTATTATCCTCAATGATTGCTTCATGTGAACCGTCAATCGCTTCGAAGGTTACTAGCGACTTTATATCGGTTAATCGACAAAAGAATGCTACTGCGCACCTGGCACCATTTCCACAAAAACTTTTGGTGGCATCCGGGTTATAAAAATCCATGTAAAAGTGCAAAGATTCATGTGCGGATAATTTAATTAGGCCATCAGAACCAATTCCAAAATGACGATCACACAAACGGATTATTTGTTCGTTGGACAGGAAATCAAATTCACCTAAACAATTATCCAATAGGATAAAATCATTGCCTGCACCGTGATATTTAAAAAATGGAATTCGCACTTTTTTTTGACAAAAATAGCAGTTTTTACGGTATAAATGTGCTTAACATTCTTTAACAATGGTAACATAACATCAAAATTGTCTTTCTGTTATTATTGTATTGAAAATTAAAAAGCGTAAATTATGAAAACAACTATCTTGAAACAAATAGCGCTGGGTGTAATTGGTGGAATTCTCCCACTCTCAGCCTATTTAACAATTAATTTTGTAACCAATGACACCAAGCTTTCAGACAGAGTTCTTGACGGCAATCGACAAGTAAATGCACGCTTTGCAAGTATGCAAGGAACACCTGTTGATTTTATACAAGCATCTGAAAATTCGATAAATTCCGTTGTTCACGTTACAACCAAAGTTGTTCAAACTTCTTTTCAACGAGATATTTTTCAAGAATTCTTCAATGGACCTGGTGCAGGAGGAAGAGAATTCAAACAATACGGTTCTGGGTCAGGATCTGGAGTGATTGTATCTTCGGAGGGATATATTGTAACAAACAATCACGTTATTGAAAACGCAAGCGAAATAGAGGTTATTCTAAATGATAATTCAAAATATACAGCGAAAATAGTTGGTACTGACCCATCTACAGATATTGCAATCTTAAAAATTGAGGGATCCGGCTTTCAACCTATTCCTCTTGGAAACAGTGATGACCTAAGGATTGGAGAATGGGTATTGGCTGTTGGAAATCCATTTAATTTAACATCTACCGTTACTGCAGGTATTGTTTCAGCAAAGGCGAGAAATATCAATTTGTTATCAGACCGATCCAAGCAAGATATTATTCCAATTGAATCTTTTATTCAAACGGATGCAGCTGTGAATCCCGGAAATAGTGGTGGTGCCTTAGTAAACACAAAAGGAGAATTAGTTGGAATAAACACAGCCATCGCCTCTCAAACGGGAAGTTATTCAGGATATTCCTTCGCCGTTCCCGTAAATTTAGTTGAGAAAGTAATGCGCGATTTAATCGATTACGGAATTGTTCAACGCGGATATTTAGGCGTACAAATCAATGATATTACTCAAGAAATAAAAACCAAAAATAATTTACCAAGCACAAAAGGTGTTTTTGTAACTAAAGTAGTTGAAGATGGAAGTGCAGATAAGGCAGGAATAAAAGATGGTGATGTAATACTAAAAATCGGAACTAAGGAGGTTAATTCTGTTGCTAGCTTACAAGAAGAAATTGGAAAAAGAAGGCCTGGAGATAAAATAAGCGTTACGGTTCGAAACAAAAAAGGAGAGGAAGAGATAGTTGAGTTAATTCTTCGCAACAAAGAAGGAGACACCAAATTGATTTCGAAAGAAGAAGTGAGTAAGAATGTTGCTTTGGGTGCTTGCTTTATTGAACTCACAGACAAAGAGAAAAAGGAGTTGAATATTTCATTTGGAGTAAAAATTAAGAGTATTCAAGCCGGTAAATTAAAAGCAATCGGATTAACGGAGGGAATGGTAATTAGCAAGGTGAACAATGAACCAATTGAAACGGTTGAAGAATTAACTACCAAGTTAAATGGGGTAAATAGAGGCGTTTTATTGGAGATTATCATGGAATCAGGACAAAAGGATTATAAAGGATTAGGACTGTAACTAACAAAAAGTACAAGTTTTCAACAATGGGCAAAATTGATACTAAAAAAGAAAAATAAATTTTTAAAATCACATTTTTTGGTGTTACTTTGCCCTTATACATCGTTATAGCTTAAATTTAATATCCTTTTAAAAAGCATGAGACAACTAAAGATTACCAAATCGATTACCAATCGCGAAAGTCAGTCATTAGACAAATACTTACAAGATATTGGGCGTGAAGAGCTGATTACAGCAGAAGAAGAGGTCGAATTGGCCAGAAAAATTAAACAAGGTGATCAATTAGCATTAGAGAAACTCACAAAAGCTAATTTACGTTTTGTTGTTTCTGTTGCAAAACAATACCAAAATCAAGGATTAACATTACCCGATTTAATTAACGAAGGTAATTTAGGATTGATTAAGGCTGCCCAAAAGTTTGATGAAACACGTGGATTCAAATTTATTTCCTACGCTGTTTGGTGGATTCGTCAATCGATTCTTCAAGCGTTGGCAGAACAAGCACGTATTGTTCGTTTGCCGCTAAACCAAGTGGGTTCGTTGAATAAAATCAACAAAGCATTTTCGCGTTTAGAACAAGAATATGAAAGGCCCCCTTCAGCTGAAGAATTAGCAGAAGCACTTGAAGTTCCTGAAGAAAAAATCAAAGAAAGTTTAAATGTTTCCGGTCGTCACGTATCCATGGATGCTCCATTAACGACAAATGAAGATGGTGGAACATTAATGGACGTAATGGCGAACAATGACGCTCCAAAAACAGATCACATGTTAATGGCTGAGTCTTTGCAAAAAGAAATTGAGCGTTCATTAAGCACTTTGACAGACAAAGAACGAGAAATTATTCGTTTGTTTTTTGGCATTGGAATGAATCACGGATTGACACTTGAGGAAATTGGTTCAAAATTCAATTTAACAAGAGAACGCGTAAGACAAATCAAAGAAAAAGCAATCAGAAGACTAAGACATACTTCTCGCAACAAATTGTTGAAATCTTATTTAGGATAATTTATAATTTCCACATGAAAAGGCTGCCAATTTGGTAGCCTTTTTTTATTTTTGCGGTATCAATCAACAAAAAAAATAGAATGGATAAAGGACAAGGGTATGAACTAGAGCTAAAGTCGCATTTAGAGCGCGAACGTGCCGCAGTTAAATTGCAAAGCAAAGTAGGTGAACTTTTGTATGAAAAAGGAATTGAATTAGTTCTTTTCAGAAATCACCTTACGGATGTAACAATTTCAGAAATATTGAACCTTCATGAGTATGCTAAAAAAGTAGTAAATAAACCAATTGATGTATTCACCACCTCTGAATTGGCAGCAGAAATATCTACTATGGATATTGTTCCTTCTAAATTAGATATTGGTAAACTTGCTTCTGAATGGCTACTTAATCATGCATCCTACTCTTCAAAAAAAGAATTTTTAAATACCAAATTGAATGGTTTTTCTAGCGCTAAGAGCGAGATTGTTGAACCAAGAGATGTAATCTTGTACGGTTTTGGACGAATTGGTCGATTGGCCGCACGAGAATTAATTAAACAAGCTGGAAAAGGTCAACAGTTGCGCCTACGTGCTATCGTGACGCGAGGTTGTTCAGATGCTGACATCATTAAACGTGCTGCCTTACTCAGAAATGATTCAGTGCACGGTGCTTTTAAAGGATCCGTTATTGAAGATTTAGAAAATAAAGCGTTAGTTATTAACGGACAAATTGTTCAGATGATTGACGCGTCAAATCCTGAGGATGCAGATTACACAAAATATGGAATAAAGAATGCTCTTGTGATCGACAATACAGGTGTTTTCACAAACCGCGAAGCATTATCAAGACATTTGAAGGCAAATGGAGTTTCCAAAGTACTTTTAACTGCTCCGGGAAAAGAAATTCCAAATGTGGTGTACGGAATTAACCAAGGAGAGTTGGATATTGAAAATGAAAACATCTATTCTGCTGCTTCTTGCACAACAAACGCAATTTCACCTATTTTGAAAGTGGTGAATGATAAATATGGTGTGGTGAAAGGGCACATTGAAACGGTTCATGCCTATACCAATGACCAAAACTTATTGGATAATATGCACAACAAACCAAGAAGGGGTCGTTCCGCGGCAATTAATATGGTAATTACTTCAACCGGTGCTGGAAGTGCTGTAACGAAAGTTATTCCTAATTTAAAAGATAAATTAACGGCAAACGCTGTTCGAGTTCCAACTCCAAATGGTTCACTAGCAATATTGAGTTTAGAATTATCAAAAAACACTTCTATTGAAGATGTAAATCTTGCAATTCGTGAAGCAGCATTAAACGGTGAATTAGTGAATCAAATATACTATTCACTTGACCCAGAATTAGTTTCTAGTGATATTATTGGCAATACGTGTTGTTCTGTATATGATTCGCATGCAACAATTGTTTCAAATGATGGTAAAAATGTTGTATTGTACGCTTGGTATGACAATGAATTTGGATATACAAAACAAGTAATTCGTTTGGCAAAATACGTTACTAAAGTTCAGCGATCAATTTATTATTAATCGTTTTTATCTTTTTTGTTAAGGCTGTCTGAATAAGGCGGACTTTTTATTTGTACATATCACTTATACTAAACTATCTGATTGAACATCATTTATTCACTAAAATATCATTTCAAAAACTTACTAAATGGTAACTTACCAAGTAGTAACATATTGAAAAGCTAATTTTATGATTGTTGATGGTTAGTCTAGGAAATGAATTTTTTCCGATTAAACAAAGACACAACCCAATACCTCAACCATGCTATTGGGAAATAAGCAAAAATCAAATCCACCAAATCAAACCAAAGTGGAGCGGGCAATTGCAAAACCATCGTAAATCCGCCAATAAAAAACGTGAGACCAATGGATAAAGCTAAAATCAACTTTTGAGAACGAGCCACAAGACTACAGAGAATCGCTCCAACAAAAGTTCCTTAAGTATGAGCCAGAAACGGCATAATAAAATGCTTGGGTTCCATGATCGTCATCGCTTTAATCAATCCTTCCATGGTTTGAAGATTACTACCGGCTGGCGGTGGAATGATTTCACTGCTGATATTAATTATTCCTCCGTTCGGCATTGCACCTGCAAAAAGGCCAATCAAAACTGCTACTATATTTACGATTTCTTTTTCATGGATATTATTTTGTCACCGATAGAAACGAAAAAATGACTAAATCACTTCAAACATTTGAAATAATCAAAGGGCTCAAAACAAGCATTACATTGAAAATGTGCTTTGCAGGCGGTACTGCCAAATAAACTTACCATTTTTGTGTTTGAGGAATTGCATTTTGGACAAGGTACGGTTGGAGCATCAGCGAATAAAATACTTTTATCCGGTTCATCCACAGGTGGAGCAATGCCGTACTCCGCTAATTTTATTCGACCATTTTCACTAATCCAATCAGTTGTCCAGGCAGGAGATAAAACGGTTTCAATCGTGATATCTGTGATTCCTTCTTTTGCGAATGCGGCTTCAATTTCTGATTCAATTACGCGCATGGCGGGGCAACCTGAATAAGTTGGTGTAATAACGATTTTGAATCCCTCACCTTGAGGTAAAATCGAACGAATAATACCTAAATCCGCAATAGTTAACACAGGGATCTCAGGATCAGAAACCTGATCTAAAATTTCCCAAACTCTTTTTTCTGTTACCATTCCATGTTTGGATAGGTACGTTGCATATATTGCATTTCAGCTAACAAATGACCTAAATGTTCTGAATGTTTTCCGATACGTCCTTCGCCAAATGACCAATTATTTGCAGGAGGCGTCAAGGTTGCTTCATCTAGAATTGATGACACAAACAAATCATATTCATTTCTAAACGTATTTAAATCAATTGCAATTCCTTGTTTAATTAGCTCAGCATCAACCCCATCCATGAAAAATAATTCTGTACGGTATCTCCAGAGAATATCCAATGAATTTTGAACACGATTATGCGATTCTTCCGTTCCATCCCCCAAACGAATTACCCATTCTGACGAATGTTTTAGGTGATAACGCGTTTCTTTCAATGATTTCTCGGCAATTGCAGCCAATTGCTCATCTTTAGAATACTGAAGCTTTTCAAAGAACAATTTACGAAAGGAATCAAATAAAAACTGCCTTACCATTGTATCCCCAAAATCTCCATTCGGTTGTTCAACTAAAACGGTATTTTTATATTCTCGGTCTATTCGTAAAAAAGCTAATTTATCGGCATCTCGACCTGCATTTTCAACAACTGCTGCATAATTGAAGAAATTGGTTGCTTGTCCAATTAAATCAAGTGAAATGTTTGTCAAAGCAATATCTTCCTCCAAAATAGGCCCATGACCACACCATTCGGCTAAGCGTTGACCTAGGATTAAACTATCGTCACCGATTCTTAAAATATATTCAAAAAGTGAATTCATGTCGCAGTATTACATGTGAGAAATTCCATCCGGAACATCATAAAAGGTAGGATGGCGATAGACTTTAGACTCAGATGGTTCAAAAAACGCATCAGAATCTTGAGGATCAGAAGCAACTAAATTATTGGACTCAACCACCCAAATTGATATTCCTTCAGAGCGTCTTGTGTAAACATCACGAGCGTTTTCAATTGCCAATTGTGCATCAGGAGCGCGAAGACTTCCTACATGTTTATGACTCAATCCTTGTTTACCTCTGACAAAAACCTCCCAAAGAGGCCAATCTTTTGCGTTTGACATAGTACTTAATTTTTATGCTGTTTTTCTTGCGACTCTTTTTTCAGCATGCGCCATTGCTGCATCACGCACCCATGCCCCATTTTCCTTAGCATCTCTTCGTGCTTTTACGCGATCATGATTACAAGGACCATTTCCTTCTACCACTTGCCAAAACTCATCCCAATTAATTGCACCAGATTCATAATGACCCGTTTCTTCATTCCATTTCAAATCTGGATCAGGAATAGTTAATCCAATTAATTCAGCTTGCGGAACTGTTACATCGATAAATTGTTGACGCAAATCGTCATTTGAAAGGCGTTTAATTTTCCATTTCATCGATTGTTTGGAATGTTTCGATTCTTCATCATTAGGCCCAAACATCATTAGAGCAGGCCACCAAAAACGATTAAAGGCATCTTGCGCCATTGCTTTTTGGTCTGGCGTACCTTGTGCCAAAACAGTCATTATTTCAAATCCTTGACGTTGATGAAAAGATTCTTCCTTACATACACGCACCATAGCACGAGCATAAGGCCCATAAGAACAACGACAAAGTGGAACTTGATTCATAATCGCCGCACCATCTACTAACCAACCAATTGCGCCCATATCAGCCCAAGTTGGTGTTGGATAGTTAAAAATGGAGGAATATTTGGCTTTACCCGAATGTAGATCATCAATGGTTGCCTCACGATCAGCTCCTAAAGTTTCAACCGCACTATATAAATACAAGCCGTGACCAGCTTCATCTTGCACTTTCGCTAACAACACCGCTTTTCGTCTTAAATTAGGTGCGCGGGTAATCCAATTCCCTTCAGGCAACATTCCAACCACCTCTGAATGCGCATGTTGAGATATTTGACGAATCAAAGTTCTTCTATACTCCTCCGGCATCCAATCATTGGGCTCAATACGAGTTTCCGCATCTACTTTCTCCTGAAAACGTGTTTCCAATTCTACTAAACTAATTTCTTTCATATAATTTTTAGTTTTAACAAAGCTACTGAATACTGAACAAAGAAATACTGATTTTGATCGGGTAAATAAATAATTTTTAGCTGAAAAAAGCGTAGACCAAGCAATTTATTTTCATTTCGCAGACTAAAACATAGAAAAAAGTACAAGTTTTTATGTGTTTCTTTGTAAGAATTAAATTTGACACCTTGCATTTCATTAACCTTTTAATACTTGTTTGCAAAAATGACTAAAAAAGAAAAAGCGATTTATATCACAACTGAATTGGAAAAACTGTATCCTGAAACACCTATTCCACTCGATCATTCGGATGCTTACACCTTACTAATCGCTGTTTTACTTTCCGCGCAATGTACTGATGCTCGGGTAAATAAAATTACTCCTGCATTGTTTGCAAAGGCTTCTAATCCGCAACAAATGATTCAATTGACCGTGGAAGAAATTCGAGAAATTATTAAACCTTGTGGATTATCCCCGAAGAAATCGAAAGCTATTTTTGATCTTTCTCACTTAATATTAAACAATCACCAAGGCGAAGTTCCACAAACATTTGAAGAATTGGAAGCACTTCCCGGTGTTGGACATAAAACAGCATCCGTTGTTATGTCTCAAGCATTTGGGGTACCTGCATTTCCAGTTGATACCCATATTCACCGTTTGATTACTCGCTGGGGATTGACTTCAGGTAAAAATGTTGAGGAAACAGAAAGAGATGCAAAAAAACTCTTTCCTAAAAAAATATGGAATAAATTGCACATTCAAATCATTTTTTACGGTCGAGAATATTCTCCAGCTCGAAGTCCTAAATTGGAAATGGATTACATTACTAAAACGATTGGAACAAAAAAAGCGTTAGCGGAATTACGTTGAAACTTAAATTATCCTTAATATTTATAACTTTTTTAGGTGTCCTTCCCAAATTCCGTTTGAATAAATAGACTAACTTTGTTGCTTAATTCTATTCATTATGAACTTCAGTAGTTTAACCGCTATTTCACCTGTAGATGGTCGATACCAATCAAAGACAGAATCACTTCAACTCTATTTTTCTGAATTTGGACTAATTAAATACCGTGTTCAAATTGAAGTGGAGTATTTGATTGCATTGGCTAAATGGAAACTTGAGCCTCTGATTGATTTCCCAATGAACAAAGTGGATGATTTGAGAGGTATTTATTTAAACTTAAGTGAAACGGATGCTTTGTGGATTAAAGAGAAAGAAAAAATCACCAATCATGACGTAAAAGCCGTTGAATATTTTTTAAAGGAGAAATTAATTGGACTCAGATTAACTAAATACATAGAATTTGTTCATTTTGGGCTCACATCACAAGATATCAACAATACAGCAATTCCATTGTCATTAAAAGACGGAATTCAAGAAGTATACATCCCAGAATTGAATACATTAATCAATAAATTGAAAGAATACCAACAAGAATGGAAAAATATATCTATGTTGGCGAGGACGCATGGCCAACCTGCTTCCCCTACTCGACTTGGTAAGGAAATTCAAGTTTTTTCTGAACGATTGGAAAAACAACTTGCTATGTTAAATTCAATTCCTTTTTCAGCAAAATTTGGTGGAGCAACCGGAAATTTCAATGCGCATCACGTAGCTTTTCCCGCTGAAAACTGGGTGGAATTCGCCAATCATTTTGTGAATTCGACATTGGGACTAGATCGGAGTCAAACTACTACCCAGATTGAGCATTACGATAATTTAGCGGCTCTTTTTGATGGATTGAAACGAATTAATACCATCATTCTTGATTTAAACCGCGATATGTGGACCTACATTTCGATGGATTATTTCAAACAAAAAATCAAGGAAGGAGAAATTGGCTCTTCAGCAATGCCACACAAAGTTAATCCAATTGATTTTGAAAACTCGGAAGGAAATATTGGAATTGCCAATGCGCTTTTTGAGCATTTAGCGGCTAAACTTCCTGTTTCAAGATTACAACGCGATTTAACCGATTCAACCGTTTTGCGTGTTGTTGGTGTTCCAATTGCTCATACACTCATCGCTTTTTCATCCACACTAAAAGGATTGAACAAGTTGTTATTGAATAAGAAGGCATTTCATAAGGATCTTGAAAATAATTGGGCGGTTGTTGCAGAAGCGATTCAATCTGTTTTACGTAGAGAAGGATTTGAAAAACCCTATGAATTATTGAAGGATTTAACGCGGAACAATGAAGGAATTACTGAAAATAGTGTTTGCCTTTTTATAGATACGTTGAATGTTTCTGACCGCATAAAAGCAGAGTTAAAAGCAATTACACCACATAACTACACGGGTATTCAACTTGTAAAATAAAGAGATATGAAAAAACTAATTCTTTTATTGTTTTTGTTTTTTTCAACGGTTGCAATGCATGCTCAATCCAATATCCAATGGGGGCCACTTGAAAGAGGAAATGGCAATCTACTTTCTATTATGCCTAAAACAGCAGGGAATTTTTATTCGTTACGTTGGCTAGGCGGAAGAGTTTTTGGATCCTATTATATCGTAGAACACGAAAACTTAACCAAATTAGAAACTGCTAAAATCAAGCAATCTGTTGATAATGGAATGGCAACCATGGAATATGGAGCAACGGTAAATCAAGCTCCTATAATTTTTTTATCTGATAAAAACGGTAAAAAGAATTGCATGTATTACCAAAAATTAGGAACGGATTTAAAACCTGTTGGCCCCGGTGAAGAATTAGTGTGCTATGAAAATGATAAATTAGGAGCACAACCAGAATTCCAGATCGTTCAGTCACTCAATAAAAAATTTGTTGCTATTTCCTATGAAATTCAAGGTAATAAATTAAATCAAGACACGTATGGCTTCGTTATTTTAGATTCCAATCTTATTGAAGTTAATAAAGGAATATACACCCTCCCTTTCAATGGGAATATGGCAACCATAAACGAGCATCATCTTTCCAATAATGGTGAATTTTACATGAGTGTAACGGAACATATCAACCCCAATGACCGAATGTTTGCGCGAAACTCAAAAAACTACAAGGCGATGCATGTGTATCAAATAAAATCAGATTCTTTGAGGTCATTTCAATTGGATTTTAGTGGCCAACGCGTAGAAGCCATAGCAATGAAAAGTAATGACAGCTTGTTCACCTTAACAGGTTTGTATGCTGAAAAAGATATTCAAGGAACTTCCGGTGTATTTTATTTAACCTTGAATGCAAAAAGCGGGTCGATCTACAGGCAAGGTTTTGTTCCTTTTAGTACTGAATTAACAAGACTTCAGTGGAGTGATAATAATCGTATGTTTGGTCGAAATAATACGATGAATCAAAATTGGCAGTATTCAAGTCAAATTTATGATTATCAGTTAAGGAACATGGATTTATTGCCCGATGGAAGCATCGTTGGCTCCGTTGAACAATACTACGTTTATTCCCGTACCAATTTTGATTCAAGAACAGGGATTTCAAACTCCGTAAATTATTACTATTACGATGATATTTTAGCCTTTAAAATTGGTTCAACTAATAGTTTTGACTGGTGTAAAACCATTGAAAAGAGTCAAGCATCCTTAAACGACAACGGCCCTTTTAGCTCATATGCTCATTATTTTAATGATGGTAAATTTTGCTTAGTTTTTAACGATAACAACCGAAATTATTCGGACAATGGTGATTTTAAAACTACAGATGGAATTCGAACAACCAATTTTAGCAGAAACCGAACATCCATTACCTCCGTGGAAATTGATCTAAAAACGGGGGATATTCTAAGGAAATCTATGTTCAATCAAAAAGAGATTAATTCCATCGTTGTCCCAAAACTATTTTCTGTAGATCAATTCAATAAACAACTTATTTTATATGCTGTTTCAGGTGGTAGAGAGCGGTTTGGAATTTTAAATCTCAAATAAGGTTGACAAAGGAAGAAACATTTATTTTTGAGTTGGCGCATTCAATGCAACAATTTGGTATCCCCTCCCATCGATTGGAAAACTCCTTAAATGATGTCTGCAAATCAATCGGACTCCAAGCAACTATTATTCCCAATCCCGAATATGTTTCAATTACATTTTTCTCGAGCGAAAACCCCTATACGATAAATAAGAAAAGTGGTCGAATTGATATTAATTTTCATCGAATTGTGGCGTTGAGTGAATTAGTAGAAAGTGTTATTCAGAAAGAAATACCGATTGATCAAGCTTTAATGGATTTAGCGGGCATTCACGGAAAACCTATGCTTTATTCAAAATTGGTTAATATTTTTTCAATTTCCCTTTCCTCCTTATCCGCTGCATGTGTTTTTGGTGGTGGTTACAATGAAATGATTGTTGCTGGTTTTATCGGTTTATTCGTTGGTATCATAAGTGTTTGGCTACCTCATTTTTCCAAAATCTCATTATTACTCTCCGCAGCTTTTGCCATTGTATTCTCGCAGTTTTCAGTTTCTTTTTTAGGCACCTATTCCATTGAAATTGCATCTATTACTGGTCTTATTTTACTAATACCGGGATTTACCCTTTCTTTGGCTATTTCGGAGTTGGCCCACAGTCATGCGCAATCTGGTACGATTCGGTTGTCTCAATCCATTATTTCTTTTGTTATGATGGCAGTTGGAATTGGTTTGGGGTATCAATTGATCTCTTATATTCCCTTTGAACATTGGTCAGTTTTTCACGTGAATCATCCGAAGTGGCTTGTTTTCATTGCTCTTTTGTTAATTCCCGCTGGTTTTTTGGTTTTATTTAATGCACTTCCTAAGCATTACCTCTGGATTTTCTTGGCTTGTCTTGTTTCGTATTTAAGTTTAAACTTATTTGATTTTCTTTCGGTGGATGGATTAACCGTTTTCTTTTCTGCTTTAACGTTGGGCTTAATGAGTAATGCGATTGCTCGTTGGAAAAAACTTCCCGTTTCTCTCATGCTCGTTCCAGGAATTATCTTATTGGTCCCAGGTTCTATTGGATTTAAAAGTTTGGCTTATTTAGTTAATAATCAAACATTAACAGGGATTGATACCGCATTTTCTACTATTATTGCTGCTGTTGCATTGGCTTCGGGTTTGTTATTTTCTAATATCTTATTAGATTCAAAACAAGGGTTCTAATCCCGAAATCGAACATCTTCCATGAAATGCATTTTATTCATTTCACTCACTTCTATCGTATAAAAACCAAACTCCTCCGTAATTATTCCTTTCAACTGATAAACCCCTCGTCCGCGAAAAGGAAATTTCCTTCCTGATTCAGGAAAGTGAACCGTATCAATTGTTCCTCCTTGTACATCAATGAAGGTTCCAAAAAACATTGCCTCTCCTTTATTTGTATATGATTTTTTCACTGCGGATAAATAACCAAATGTTTCAATTCTCTGGCCTAAAAACACCGGGAATTCATGAGCTAAAATATGTTTATCAATAGAAGACGACACTAAATCAAAGGGATTACGCAACGGAAAACCCAATAATTCCATTTCTTCAAAAGCTGTTTCTAACTCATCTTCAGCTAATAAAGGCAAGGTAAACTGAACAGGTTTTTCTTCAAATAAAGTAAGAGAAACGCTACGTTTGGGTGCTTTTTGATAATACTGATACGTTCGCCAAAGCATATTTTTCTTATTCTCAGGAAATGAACGAAATGCATCAATACGGATCAATAAAACAAGTTGTTCCAACGGAATACTAACTCGTTTCATCAAATCATCAAAATCCAGAAAAAATCCATTTTTTGAACGTTCCTCTAGGATGGAAAGAATCGTCTTTGCTTCAATACCATTGATCAACATGCACCCCAAAATCAACCGATTACTTTTCAAAACACATTCAAAACCACCTTCATTCATACACGGAGGTTCTATTATCGCTCCCCATTTTCGTGCTTCATGCACATAGACTTCTGTACGATAATAACCACCAAAATTATTAATCGTAGCTGTGAGGTATTCCAAAGGATAATACGCTTTCAAATAGAGACTTTGATAACTTTCTACTGCATACGAGGCTGAATGACCTTTGGAAAAAGCATATCCAGCAAAACTCTCAATTTGTCTCCAAACAGTTGATGTTAAATCCGGAGAATGGCCTTTCGCTAAACAGTTTGTAAAAAATGAATCTCTTACCTGCTGAAATTCTTCCCTTGAACGAAATTTACCCGACATCCCTCTTCGCAGTACATCAGCATCAGCCAAGGTCAAACCAGCAAAATGATGCGCCACTTTGATTACATCTTCTTGATATACCATTACGCCATACGTTTCGGGCATAATGGCTAACAAGATTGGATTTGCTTGTTTTCGCCTTTCAGGATACAAATGACGTAATATATACTCGCGCATCATTCCGGATTGCGAAACACCCGGACGAATAATTGAGCTTGCGGCCACCAAATCCAAATACGTTTGCACTTTTAACTTTATCATCAACATACGCATAGCGGGTGATTCAACATAAAAACACCCCAGAGCCTGAGCATTTAATAATAAGTCACGAACCTTTATATCCGTTTTAAAATGATTCACATCATGAATATCGTGTGGTGGATTTTGAGGTTGATTATAGCGAATAATATCCAAACAATCATGAATTTTACCCAAACCACGTTGACTCAAAACATCAAACTTGAACAAACCAACCTCTTCTGCTTCCAGCATCGAAAATTGAGTGGTTGGATATCCTTTTGGAGGCAAAAATGTGGCCGAGTAATAGTGAATCGGTTTTTCACTGATAATTATTCCTCCAGCATGAATACTGAGGTGAGAAGGCAACCCTTGAATATATTTACTGTATTTCAATACTAACCCAGATACTTCATCCAGTTGAGAGGTTGCCATTTTAGTTTCAACCAATTTATCAATCTCTTCTTTGGGCAAACCAAATACTTTTCCCAATTCTCGAATCGTTGCTTTAAATTGAAAGGTATTATAGGTACAGAGCAAGGTAGCATGAGGAAAGCGCTCAAAAATATAATCAATTACATCATCTCGATCGCGCCACGAAAAATCAATGTCAAAATCAGGTGGATTTTTACGAAATAAATTGATAAATCGTTCAAAATACAAATCCAATTCGATGGGGTCAACATCCGTAATCCGCAACAAATAAGCTACTAAACTATTAGCACCACTCCCTCTTCCAACGTAAAAATATCCTTTAGATCGCGCATACGAAGTAAAATCTCGTGTTATGAGAAAGTAAGACAAATAATCTTTTTGCTTTATTACTTCAATTTCTTTATCCATTCGCTGCAAAACATCCTCAGAAGCTTTTCCATACCGATAGCTCAATCCTTCTTCACATAACGATTTGAGTGATTTCAAGTCTTCATCCTTATTTTCTGTATAAGTTACTTTGTTTTGTGGAGTTGCTTGCTCTCCAAAAGAAAACTGAATGTGGCACGATTTCAAAATAGTATCTGTTCGAAAGAAAATATCCGAGTAATCTTCCCATTCTTTTTGCCACGCTTCGTAGCTAATCAATCGCTCCTGTTCATGGGCTTGTTCAACCTTTGACAATTTTGAAAGCAAAGTATTCTTTGCAATAGAACGCAATAATCGATGGGCATTAAAATCCCGTTTATGCCGAAATGTCATCGGTTGTAAAGCAAGTATTCGCTTACGAAGATTGGGATATTTGGCGATTAGAAAATCTTTATTCTGACCCGGTTGAAAAAAAATAAATTCATTCGCTTGTAAAGTGAGTGGAATTTTTCCGAAGGGATAAACCACATAACAATTTCTCAATTCAGGAGGACGAGACGAAAAAGCTATTTCTTGTTGTATATGAGCAGTGATAAATTGATTGATTTCAAAAAAACCTTCCTTATTTTGTGCAATTAAAATATACTGTGTATCCATCCCATTTCTGACATCGACTCCAAGAATGGGTTGTATTTTTTTTTCTTGTGCGTGGCGAACAAAACTCAAGCCGGATCCCGTATGATTAATATCTGTCAATACAGCATAGGAATAACCTGCTCCAAAAGCCCAATCAATAAGGGATTCAGGCGACAAAACACCATATTTAATACTGAAATAAGAATGTAACATCTTGTTTTTATCTCCCCTATTTTCTATAGTTGTTTGTGAAACGTTGCTAATTTCCTTTCTAGAGCAATCAATTTAGAGAGAAGCCGTTCTTTTTCTTTTTCCGTTAAAAGTTTCAGTTGATTTGCAATTTCCAGTTGTGCAAATAATTCAAATGTCGAACTCAATGAAAACTGAATCGATTGTTTAAATTCTTTTTTACTTTCACGAGAAGATCCCTCCGCAATATTGGATGAAATTCGAACAGCAGAACGCCTCATTTGATCAATCATTCCATCCTTTTCATCCAAAGGAAACAGTTTTGTTTTTTCATAAATTTCACTGGCAAATTCAATTGATTCGCTCCATATTTCTAAATTTCTAAAATTGTGCATCGTATTTATATTTAATTAAGGTTAATTTCTTCTATTCGCTAAAAGCGCAGGCGGCTCACCCGCAAATGGATTAAATCCGCCAATCGAACGAGCCTCCATACCAATAGCGCGAATAATTGCTCGATCACCATAGCGATTTCGAATGCGATCAAGGGCATTGTACAACGATGGGTAATCTGTTTCGTCTCCGAACAAACTCAATTGATAATGCCCAGAAACCAACGCACTAAAACGAATACCTATCAAGCGAACTAATAAACGACGATTGTACAATCGAGCAAATAAATCTGCAACAACCGGTAGCAACTCATGATCAGCTGCCGTGTAAGAAATTTGTTTTTGTAGTGTTTGGGTTTGAAAATCAGAATAACGAATTTTCACAGTCACACACCCGGATAATTTATTCCCTCTGCGCAATTGATACGCTAAATTTTCTCCCATGGCAGCTAGTATTCCACGAAGTTTACCAACATCAATCGTATCTCGATCAAAGGTTCGTTCGGTTGAAATCGATTTTCGTTCATTATACGGCTCTACAGGTGATAAATCCAATCCCTGTGCCTTTTTCCAGATAGCAATTCCATTTTCTCCCAGCGCACTCTGCATCAATTCAATAGGCATTTCTTGAATAGTTTGTATTTTCTTGACCCCCAAACCACACAAGGTATGATAGGTTTTAATTCCCACCATTGGTATTTTCCGAATAGATAGAGGCGCTAAAAATTGCTTTTCAGTACCGACATGAATTTGTATTTGATTGTTTGGTTTTGCTTCACCAGTAGCAATTTTAGACACTGTTTTATTGATCGATTGCCCAAATGAAATAGGTAAACCCGTTTCGCTAATAATTCGCTGACGCAGTTCTGTTGCATATTTCACCGTTCCAAAAAAACGATCCATACCAGTTAAATCCAAGTAAAATTCATCAATAGATGATTTTTCAAAAACGGGTACTGACTCACGAATAATTTCAGTAATCAATCTCGATTCATCAGAATAAATTTGTGAATTCCCCTTGATGATTATAGCTTCCGGACATCGCTCTTTTGCCATTTTCATTGGCATTGCTGAATGAATACCAAATTTTCGTGCCTCATAACTACAAGAAGCCACCACTCCCCGATCGCTCGTGCCTCCAATTAATATTGGCTTCCCAATTAATCGACTGTCTTTTTTTCGTTCACAAGAAACAAAAAACGTATCCAAATCCATGTGTACAATTGAACGCAATCCTTCCATTACCTGATTTTTAAGGTTTATTTTCTACAAATAATAATGTATATCGATTAGAAAACCGGAATCGTTTGGCTCACCGGCTTTGACTTTACAAAGATAAAATTAATTATTAAATTCTAATCAATTTTAAAGATTATTTTTTAATCATTTTATTTCATTGTCTATTTTTACTATATTTAACATAGATTGACACACAGTAATCGAATAAACTTCTATTTTTGACTAAAATCAAATAAAAATGAAAAGATCGTATATTATTTTAGGTTCAATTGTACTACTCGTATTAATTGGATTTTTCACTTATCGCAGTATTTATAACCAAGCTGTATCTACTCAAGAAGAGGTTGATAAAACCTGGGGAGATGTTCAGTCTGCTTATCAACGAAGAGCAGATTTGATTCCTCAATTAATTGAAACAGTAAAAGGAGCTGCAAAAAATGAAAAAGATATCTTAACTCAAGTAACCAACGCGAGAGCCGGTATTGTAAACGCAAAAACACCACAGGACATGGAAATTGCTGGAAAAAAAATCAATACGGCCATCAATTTAGCCTTTGAAGCGTATCCTCAAATTCGTTCAACAGAAAACTTCCAGGAACTACAAGCACAATTAGAAGGTTCTGAAAATCGAATTAACAAATCAAGAAATGACTATAATGATGCTGTAAAAAAATATAACACTCACATTCGTGGTTTCTTTAGTAGTATGTTTTTAAACAGCGAAACGTTCCAGAAAAAAGAAGCATTTAAAGCAGCTGCTGGTTCTGAAAAAGCACCGGAAGTAAAATTCTAATATGCATTTTAAATTTAGCCAGAACGATAAAAATCGAATTCTTGAAGCCATTCAGGATGCAGAAAAACAGACATCCGGAGAAATTCGCGTTCATGCTGATTCAAAGTGTTCAGGAGATCCAATTCAAACGGCAATTTCCCATTTTGAACGTTTAAAAATGCATGAAACGAAAGATCGAAATGGCGTATTAATCTATATTGCTACACGAGATCGTAAACTGGCTATTATTGGTGATCAAAATATCAATGAAAAAGTTTCCTCGGATTATTGGGAAACTACCAAAAACAATCTAATCACTTCTTTCAAAAAAGGAGAATACGTAAATGGAATTACGGTAGCAATTGCTGATGTAGGCGAAAAACTTAAGGCACATTTTCCTTATCTTTCAGACGATACCGATGAATTAGCAAATGATTTAAGCATAGGAGAAGGAAAATGAAAAAGCAAATCCATATCTTTTTAGTTCTTCTATTTTCGTTAATAGGATCTCAATCTATTTTAGCTCAAGATGACATCCCCAACCAACCTTCGCCTCCGAAATTGTACGTCAATTTATCGAAACAATTTCCTAATTTATTGAGCCCCGAACAAGCTAATCAACTAGAAAAAGACCTTCAGAATTTCGAAAAAGAAACTTCCAACGAAATTGTGGTTGTCATTGTAGATGACCTTAATGGGTATGAGAAAGCTGATTTTGCTATTAAATTGGGCGAAAAATGGAAAATCGGTAAAGAAAAAGAAGATAATGGAATTGTAATCCTAATTAAACCTACCAAAACAAATGGTAAGCGTACTTCTTTTATCGCAACTGGAAGAGGATTAGAAGGAGCCATACCTGATATTACCTGCAAACGAATTGTCGAAAAAGAACTCAATCCTAACCTAAAAAACAACAAAAACTACGAAGGAATTTCAGCATCATTGGTTGTGCTTAAAAAATTAGCAAAGGGTGAATTCAATCATAAAGAGTATGATAAAGAAGGAGAAAGTCCTTGGTGGGTAAGCGTACTTGTAATCATAGGGATTATCCTATTTGTGATTATTATGAAACGAAAAGGTGGAGGTGGAGGATTTACAGCCGGAGCCGCTGGTTTTTTCTACGGTGGAGGTTTTGGTGGACACGGATCTGGTGGTAGCGGCGGAGGCGGGTTTGGTGGGTTTGGTGGTGGAAGCTTTGGTGGTGGTGGTGCCGGAGGAGATTGGTAAACCTATCTAAACAAATTAGATTCCTTTACATCAATTAAAAACCGATTGCGAACCTCTTCCAATGAACTAACCATTGGATTCAATAATTTCCAATCCGCATACTGATTTAAGTCTTGAAAATGAACTCGTTTGATTTCAGATTCTTTAGAAATCAAGACAAACAAACGATTAAAAAAATCAACTTTCAATTCTGTACCTAATTGCTTCATCAAGCGAACCGAGGAATCAATAGAACATCCAGAGGTATTCATCACTTCTTCATCTACAGCTAATACAACCAATTGATTCATTAATACGGAACCAGAAGCCATCAATTTTGTTCCGTGCGTTGCCCATTTGTTTTGAGTGAAATCCGATAACACATCTTGAATATAATTCGACTCCGTTGCATCAAATGGTCTGTCTGATACATACAACCAAACACGACTTGTATCCGGTAATTGAGGAAATAATTGATTAAAGTTCAGCAGCATTGGCGATCAATTCAGCGACATCCAACACTTGAATTTCTTTTTCCTTTTCAGCATGTTTAATACCATCCGTCATCATGGTATTACAAAACGGACAACCCGTGGCAATAATCGATGAATTAGTTTCAAGCGCATCTTCTGTTCGCTCAATATTTATCTCTTTATTTCCTTTTTCAGCTTCTTTAAACATTTGTGCTCCACCTGCTCCACAACACAATCCGTTTGTTTTACAGCGTTTCATTTCTACTAATTCAGCGTCTAATTTTTCAATCAAGGTTCTTGGCGCTTCATACACATCATTTGCTCGACCTAAATAACACGGATCATGAAACGTGATTTTCTTTCCCTTAAATGTTTGATTTCCTTCAAGTGATAACTTTCCGGTATTGATTAAATCTTGAATTAATTGTGTATGATGAACCACTTCATAATTGCCACCTAATTCAGGATATTCATTTTTCAAGGTGTTAAAACAATGCGGACAAGCAGTAACGATTTTTTTTACTTCATAGCCATTCAAAACGTGAATGTTCATCATCGCTTGCATTTGAAAGGTAAATTCATTGCCTGCACGCTTAGCCGGATCTCCCGAACAACTCTCCTCTGTTCCTAAAACCGCAAACTTAACATTACAATGATTCAGTATTTTAACTACAGCCTTGGTTATTTTCTTTGCACGATCGTCAAAACTGCCTGCACAACCAACCCAAAACAACACATCTGCGGTTTCTCCATTTGCCAGCATTTCTGCCATTGTAGGTACTTTCAAACTCATATCTTAATCTTCGTTAGCCCAATTTAATCTATCATTCGGAGAAAATTGCCAAGGAGCGCCATTGTTCTCAATATTCGTCAACATTCCTGTCAACTCAGTCGGCATCTTAGATTCTTCCATCACTAAATACCTTCGTAAATCAACAATAATAGAGAGCGGATCAATATTTACCGGACACTCTTGAACACATGCATTACAAGATGTACAAGCCCAAATTTCTTCTTCCGAAATATAATCTCCTAGTAAACTTTTCCCGTCCTGATAATCCTTTCCATGTTTTCTCTGTGAATCACCCACTTCCATTAATCGATCACGCGTATCCATCATGATTTTTCGAGGAGATAATTTTTTACCGGTAATATTTGCAGGACATGAAGAAGTACATCTTCCACACTCCGTACAGGTATAAGCATCGAGTAAATTTTTCCATGTTAAATCAGTAACATCCTTTGCACCAAAGCGTTGCGGAGCTTCATACGGATTAGCAGGTGCAGCAAATGGATCAGCAGATGGGTCTAGCATCAATTTCACTTCATTGGTAACAGACTCCATGTTGGAGAATTTACCCTTCTTTTCCAAATTAGAATAATACGTATTTGGAAAGGCTAGTAAAATATGAAAATGCTTCGAATATGGAAGATAATTTAAGAACACTAACACCATGGTTATATGTCCCCACCAACCAATTTGCTCCAATAAATGTAAGGTTTCAGTTGATTTTATTCCTCCAAAAAAGAGTGGCCCTAAAAATTGACTTACAGTAAATCCATAACTGGAATTTGAATGCAATAACTGAGCTGCTTCATCGGCTCCATTCATCGTGAAAATGCAGACTAATAAAATGATTTCAAAAATCAAGATTAAATTCGCATCTTTAGTTGGCCATCCCTTCAATTCACTCATGGTAAAACGAGGAAGTTTCAACATGTTTCTGCGCGCTAAGAAAGCAACCGTTGCAAAAAAAGCAAGAACTGACAAGATCTCGATAAAACTTATCATGAAAGTATAAAAACCTCCCAAGGAATCTTTCAATGAACGATGACCTCCAGATAACCCATCCGCAACAATCTCAATTAACTCGATTTGAGTAATTACAAATGCGACATACAAACATAAGTGAAGCAAGGCAGGAATTGGTCGAGTGAACATCTTTTTTTGACCTAGAGCAACTAAAAACATCGTTTTCCAACGGTCAGCTGCATTATCCGTGCGATCTAGTTTTCGTCCAAGTAAAATATTCTGACGAATTTTGTAAACATTCCAGGAGAAAAAACCTACCCCTCCAATTAAAAGCAATGCAAATGCACTAATTTGAATCATACGATTGAATTATTCCGGAATACTATCCAATATTTTTTTCAATTTCTTTTCATCTTTCGGACTCAATTGAGTTCCTTTCACTTTGGCTCCAAAAACACTCATGTGAATGTATCGATTTGGGTTTTTCTGCAAGTCTTGTAATAAATTCTGCAAGTCCTTATTTGAATTAACAAGCTCGTTATACAATTGTTTATCATTTAATAATAACCCAATTGAACCATCTCCATTTTTAATTTTAACTAAAACATCATTAAAACTTTTCAAAGATTCTTTTGCTTCAGAGATTACTTCCTTATACTTTGATGTTACTATATCATCGGTGATTTTCTTGGTGTTGCCAATAATAGAGCTTATTTCTTCATTACTTTTCTTTAAATTAAAAGTGATGTTTTCTACATTATTTAATATTTTATCAAATTTGATTTTTTCATCGGCAACAAATCCTTCCATTTGATTGGCTACGTTGCCTAATTTTTTAATTGCCATTTTCACTTCTTTCATGCTTCCTTCAATTTCAGAAGTAGCCGTATTATCCCAAAAAGCGGAAAGGGAACCAACCATTTTATCCACAGAGCTCATCATGGCTTGTACTTTTTGAGAAATCGGATCAGCATATTGCTTTACTTGAGAAAACATATCCACGGAAAGTTTTCCTTCAATTGTTTCACCTGGTTGTACAAATCCTTTCGACAAATCAGAACTTAAATACAACAACATTCCTTTATTCAATAAATCCAATGAACCAACTTCAATGCGAGACCCTTTTGGAATTTGAATGTTTTTTTCAGCAATAGAAAATCCTATTTTAACCTTCTTATCTGGTGGATTCGAAGCAACGTATTCTATGGTCATTACTTTACCGATGGTAACACCATTTAAAGTGACATTTGCAGAAGGAGCAATTTGTCCTGAGTTAGGGAAATAGGCATAATAAATCTTGTCACCGCCAAAAAAGCTGTTTCCTTTCAAGAAATTAACTCCTGCTACTAAAAAAACAATAGCTGCTAGAGCAACTAATCCTGCTTTTAATTCTTTTGAAAACTTCACTGCCCTTATTTTTCTGCTAATTTAATACCTTTTTCCAAATTAATGCGTTCACCATTTAAAAATGCAACTACAAAAGCGGTTGAAAATCCAAGTTTTCGAACTTCATTTTTGTATTCATTTGCCCCTTTGAAATCACGAACAAATTTACCAGTTGCGTATTTGTATAAATTATCATGTTTATACTCAAAAACTTCTATTCCTTTAAAGCGAGATGAGCTGACCGAAATTTGTTTTTCTGACATGTCGAACTGAATTCTAAATACTACAGTATCTTGCGGATCAATTTTACTAGACGGAGCTGAAGCTTGATTTTCAAACGGATTATCTTTCTTTTCAGAATTCGATGGTTTCGATGGCTCCTCTTTTTCTGTTGGACCATTATTTCCTGTTCCTGAAGACGTTTGCTCAGCGACACCTTCTAATTTATTTTTATACCGCTTAAAAGCCCTGAAAATCGCATCTGACATTTGTGATTGACCGTCTTTGCTTCCTAAAAATTTTTCTTCATTTGGATTGGTCAAAAACCCTGTTTCAATAAGAACACTCGGCATTGTTGTTTGATGAAGCACTAAAAACCCTGCTTGCCTTACTCCCCTATCGTGTCTACCCAGTGATTTAAATTCAGACTGTACGCGCTCAGCAAATAAAATGGATTGATCCAAATAAACGGACATTTGTAATTGAATGATTATCAAGGCATCAGGAGACAAATCAATGTTCTTATAACGTGCTCCCTTGTCTTGTTCTAATTTAATGATACTGTTTTCGCGCTCTGCGACCTGTTTTTGAGAATCCGTTTTGTGCAATCCCAATACATAGGTCTCAGCACCATAAGCACTGGGAGAAGCGGAATTCGCATGAATACAGATGAATAAATCTGCTTGGTTTCGGTTTGCGATTGCAGCACGTTCATGCAATTCAACAAAAACATCTTTATCTCTGGTGTAAATTACTTTAACATCTGGAAAATTCTTTTTTATGGATTCTCCCAATTTCAAAGCAATTGTTAAACAAACGTGTTTTTCATAATTTGAGGCTCCCAAACAACCTGAATCATGACCACCATGCCCCGCATCGATAACCACCGTTTTTAAAGCCGTTTTTTGAGAATTTGCTGGAGAACTTATAAATAAAAATGAAATAAGACAACTTACAACAAGAGATGAAAGTCGAAAAAGCACTGTTTCGTTAACAATTTTAATAGCTTTGTATCCGTTAAATCTCATAGTACAAAATTAAAGAGCCTCCTTGAGCAAGATACGTACCATATATATAGTTTTCTTCGTTCCATTGTTGATAATGTTTTCAAGTAGAAATTGTTACGCACAACAAACTGTAATAAAAGATACGATTTATTTGGATGATGAATCCATGAAGGATGTATTGATTTACAATGCAAAGGATTCACTTTATACCGATTTTAAAAATAAGAAAATCTACCTCTGGGGAAGTGCGAAAGTTGAAATGACAGGGATAAATATGGTTGCAGGGTACATTTTAATTGACTTAGAGAAAAATGAAATCCTCGCATCTTATCGATTAGGAAACGATAGTATTCGGACAGAATTACCTGTCTTTACTGATGGTAATGAGCGCATTGAGGCGGCAAGAATTCGGTATAATTTAAATTCAAAACGTGGATTTATAGAGGAAACAACTATCAAACAAGAAGAAACCTACTTATACATGGGGGTTGCAAAAAAACAATCCAACGACGATATCCATTTCGTTAATGGTCGATTTACTACCTGCGATCAATTGGAACCTCATTATCATTTTCAACTCTCAAAAGCGGTATTAATTCCTGAAAAGCGCATTGTTACCGGACCGATGAATTTGCATATTAATGGCGTACCTACCCCACTTGGATTACCGTTTATTGCTATTCCTTTAAAAACAAAGGAACGAGATAAAGGATTTATATTTCCGGAATTTGTTCCGCTTTCAGCCTACGGTTTTGGAGTTCAGAATTTGGGCTATTATATACCAATTAATGATCGACTTCAAACAACTCTCTATGCCAATTTGTACAACAGAGGAAGTTGGGGATTTAGAAATGAATTGGATTATGCCAAACGATACGGCTATACAGGAAAATTAAACGTTGGATTTCAACAATTTTTTAGCGGATTTCCAAGTAATGACAAACCTTTTAAAGTTTCTGTGATGTGGTCGCATCGAAAAGATCCTAAATCCAATCCTAATTGGAATTTCAGTTCAAGTGTTAATTTCATTTCAGACAACCAATCAAAAAATAGTTTAGACCCGTTGAATCCCACCTATTTTAATAACAGTTTTAATTCGGACGTCAATCTCAATAAATTATTCCCGGGAAAACCGTTATCCATGGGGGTAAAAATGTCTGTGAGACAAAATTCAATCACCCGAAACATTGCACTGATAAGTCCAATACTAAATGTAAACGTCAATCGTGTTTTCCCATTTAAAAGCTTGGTTAAAAACCCATCGAACGAATTTGAAAAAATGCTTCAACGAACTGGATTTACCTACTCCATGGAAGGACAAAACCGTTCCACATTTGGCGACTCGCTACTCAATCAAGGAGCTTTTTCACAAATTGGAAGTAAATTTTTCAATGGTGTTTCTCAACAAATGTCCTTACAAACAACTTTTGGACTATTTAAAAACGCGATTAAAGTGAATCCAAGTATTTCTTATGCGAATAAAATCAATTTGCAGCAAATTCAAAAAAATTACGATGCTTCCATTGATAATTCAAAAACGGATACCGTTCAAAAATTTGGAATGGCTCACGATTTCAATCTAAATGTGAATTTAACAACCGTTGTATACTCCTATTATCGATTTATCGGGAAAAGCAAACCGATTTTACGTCATCTAATGACTCCAACCATTGGCTATCGATACGTACCAGGATTGAACTCACTTTCTTCTTCATTCGCTGGTGCCGGACAAACATTGATTACCTATTCTCCTTTCGAACGCAGTATCTACCAAGCCAATTATGGGAGCACTTCCAGCTTTTTAACTTTTGGAGTGAATAACACCTTTGAATTGAAACGAAAATCGAACAAAGACACGTTGACTGGTTTTTCAAAATTACGGCTAGTAGACCAATTTTCGATAACGGGTAATTATGATTTTCAGCGCGACTCCATGAATCTTTCCAACATTGCATTAAATCTACGTATAAGTCCAGCAAACTGGATCAATTTTGTGTCTACAGCGAATTATAGTCCGTACAGCTGGAATGCACAAACTGGAAAAACGGAAGGGAAATATGCAGTTTCAACTCAGCAAGGACTTGGACGTTTCCTATCCACCAATTTTACCAGCACGCTCACGATTGCTCCGAAGAAAAGTAGAGAAATCATCGAAGACCGCACAGATGAACTCAACACAAATTGGAATGCCGACTATAATTACTTTGCCTTACATCCTGAGCAATTACAGCAGTTTAATATTCCTTGGAAATTGAATATTTCGCATGTGGTAGGGATCAATGCCAACACGTTTAAAACAACTATAAATCCTTATAATTACAACCTCATCCACACCCTTGTAGCACAAGGAGACATGAGTTTTACGCGAAGATGGAAAATGGGTGCCAATTTAAATTTTGACATGAAAAAAGCCAAAATATCAAACGCCTTTCTTTCACTTGGACGTAATTTACATTGTTGGGATTTATCGTTTTATTGGACTCCTATCGGAACAAATAAGAGCTTTTTGCTGACCATTAGAAATACTTCAACCATGTTGCGGGATGCTAAACTAGATTTCAGAAAACCTCCAGTATTTTTATAAATGGGAAAAGCTAACATTGCAATAATTGGTGGTGGTGCAGCCGGATTTTTTGCCGTTATTTCAGCCAAAAAGCATTTCCCAGAGGCAGAAGTGACACTTTATGAAAAATCGGATAAAGTACTCTCAAAAGTAAAGATTTCGGGTGGCGGAAGGTGCAACGTAACCCATGCTTGTTTTGACAATAAACAATTGGCCAGTAAATATCCAAGGGGCGAAAACTATCTACGAAAAGCCTTTGAACAGTTCAATGCACAAGATACCATTGACTGGTTCGAAAAACGAGGTATTTCCATGAAAACCTATTCGGATGGATGTGTTTTTCCCGTTTCCAATGATTCTCAAACGATTATCGATTGTTTTTTGAAAGAAATAAAACAACTCGGAATTAAAATCAAATTAAAACAATCTATTACTAAAATATCGCCAACAGAAAACGGATTTGAACTACATACACGGGAAGAGAAATTTACTGCCAATAAAGTAATCGTTACAACCGGCGGGCAACCCAAGAGATCGGGCTTAGAATGGATTGAAAACCTAGGACATACGATTATTGAACCGGTACCTTCGCTGTTTACGTTCAACATGCCAACGAACCCCATTCGGGAATTAATGGGGAACGTGGTGGAAAAAGCTACCGTTAAAATTGAAGGAACAAAGCTAATTGGCAAAGGACCTTTATTGGTAACGCATTGGGGAATGAGTGGTCCGGCAATTTTACTTTTATCAGCCTGGGGAGCGCGCATTCTTCAGGAAAGGAGCTACCAATTTGCAATCCTCGTGAATTGGCTTGATGAAATGAAAGAAATAACCTTACGAGAAAAGTTGAATGAGATTATTGAGGAGCATGGCGGAAAAATGATTGGCAATTTAAATCCATTTCCGGTTACCAACCGTATGTGGCACTTTCTGTTAGAAAAATCAGAAATTCACCTCGAAACGCGCTGGAAAGACATAGGGAAAAAGAACACCAATAAACTGGTGAACACCTTGTTGAATGACCGATATGAAGTGAGCGGAAAAACTACCTTTAAGGAAGAATTTGTAACAGCGGGTGGAATTGCCTTATCAGAAATAGACTTCAAAACCATGGAAAGTAAAAAAGTACCAGGGTTGTTTTTTGCCGGTGAAATTTTAGATGTAGACGGAATCACCGGAGGGTTTAATTTTCAAGCGGCTTGGACAACTGGATATATTGCGGGAAAGCATTCGAGAAATCTTACAATTATTGAAAGCTAAACGAAAGTGGAGGCATTTGGATTTAAGTAATATAACCGATCTTTGATAGATAGCTTAGTGAAATTGCTTGGAAAGTGGGAAAAAACAGTAGGAAATTGGTGGTAGAATTCGTTCATTTTTTGTTCTTGCAAGGTAGGATTCAATTGTAGTACATCCAATAGTGTATGAAGAATCATTCTCTTTTCATAAAGGACCGCTAAATTCATTTCTTTGGTTGAAAAATCCTCCAGCCATTCCCAATAGGATTGATTGAAGCCCTTTTGAATAAATTCATACAATAAGCGATAAGCCAAATAGCGAATTTTAGGGTAGATGTACAATTCAGAAAGCTCCTTATCCGTCAACGTAATCTCTCAATATATTAACCTTCCTAAATCCAGGACTTTAGACTTATTCTTTTTCAAAAAATAATAGCGCAACAATAAAGAATTAGCAAAAATAAAATCTTGCAAGGATTTGTTAGATTCATGGGGTTTAACAGAGGACAGGTAGTGTACAAGTCCTTTATCGTAATCAGGAATAGTAAAATCTGGATCGGCCAAATACTCGTAGAACCCTTCCCTAACAATAGGAAGCGAACTAAAATTTTTAAAAAACTGAAGATTCGAACTTGGATTTGTCTTTAATGAATAAAACAATTGCCTACCTATTAATAATTTCTTTTCAAACGACAAGTCAGGATTAAACTGCTCCAGGAAATTATATACTGGTTTCAAGTGTCCAGCATGAATTGAAAAAGTAATTAAACTTTTGTATTCCCGCTCGTCCGGAAAAAGTCCCGCTAGAAATTGAAAATTCGTTAGCTCATTCAGTGTTTTTTCCAATTCGAACCATTCAGAATATCCGAGAAATTCAGCAAAAATATCTAAGGTATGAATGTATGGAGCATGCGCATTTACTAACAGAAAAATGCGATAAATTGTACTTTCCGAAACCGTTTTGTTTGTTTCCTCAAAAATTAGGTCACCCAACTTTTTACAATCAAATTTTGTGATAATTTGATACGTCAACTTGATTTCGAGCCTCAACTTCAAATTATTCAGTAAAAAGGAGGATATTTTATATTTTGGTTTCGGCATGCTACAATTTAATATTTATTCCTGTTGAAATTGAATAATAGTAGTTGTCAATTGGTAATGGTCGATAAGTATCCAAATTATGGTCATAATGAATGGTAAATTCGAGGTGCTTGTTCACTGTAAAAAACAAATTTGAATCAAAGAACCAGCGCGGCGTTGTAAAATGACTATTTAAAGGAAATTGAACAAAGGTTGCTCCGGCAAAATCAATGTTTTTCGCAATTTTTAATGCAAATTTTGCTGTTAAATTCAAACGAAATAAATTCCGATTGACAATGCCCAGTGAGCCAGTTGTAAAAGCATACGAACTCAAAAAGGGATTCCATTTTTCTGCCTCATAGAAAAACCCCACTCCAGTATACAAATCTGATTTTCGTTTTTCTAACCAACGCATCCGGGCATTTATTCCAAGCAACGAGCGGCTTTCCATTCCTTGAACACCATTCCATTGATACTGAGCAAAGATATCTGGAGCAATTTTACGTGAATCGTTATCCCTAAATCGTAACTGAAAAAAACCATTGTTTTCTAGGGCAGTCAAGCCATTGAACGATAATTCAGTTTTTGTTAAAAAAACAAATAAATACTTTTTCTTTAGGAAATAGTCAATTTCAGAAACATTTGCAAAATCCACCAAATTTTTCTTTTGTTTGTCGTTAGAAAACGTGAAGTTAAAATTGGCCCGAACTCTGCGAAACGTTGTATCCGTTTCAATTTCTCGATCGATGTTCAGCACCTGTGAAAACAAGTTTCCCGCAAAAAACAAGCAAATGATAAGAATAGTATTTTTCATTAGTGAACGTATCATTTACCACACTTGGTACAACCAGCGGATAACCCACACCCAAAACGCTACTAAAATGGCAAGACCAATTATCAATGCCGCTCCCCCAACGATTTTAATCAACTTAAATCCAAACGAATCTAAATCTCGGTTTAAGGTAGCATCATGATCAAAATTTTTATCTTCAATTTTTCTTCGAAAGAGCGATAAAATTGGGTTTTTGGTTTTGTTTTCGTCTTCCTCTGTCATTATTCACATGTTTTTCTTTAATAAAGATAATAGAAAGTAACTAATGACTTAATTTTAAGATAACGAATCACCAATAAAATCTATTTTTTTGGTTTACTAAATTCAATATTCATAGATTTTATTTTTTCAATAAAGTCTTTTTCACTTCCTTCAATTTCACCATCTTTTCCTGCAAGAGACTCTAGTCCTAGAATAGCATACTCAATTTATCTTTTCCGAGAACAATTCTCGGATTTTGTATCAACCACAAATTTCAGAGACAATTTCTCGGAAATTCGAAACACAAGTTTTGTCTTGGAGCCATTATGTATTGCTTTCTAAATTCAATAATCCAGAGGAAAGACGATTTTACGAAATAGAGGCACTAACAAACAATTGGGGACTTTCAGAATTAAAAAGACAATTCAATGCTTCTTTATTTGAACGACTTCATTTAAGTAGAAATAAAAATGAAATTCAGAGACTTACGCTAAAAGGACATGAAATTCAGAAACCACTTGATTTGTTTAAGGATCCAATTGTATTGGAATTTTTAAAACTACCCCAACATCATTCTTTTTCGGAAAGTGAGTTAGAATCTGCAATCATTTCCGAAATTCAACAATTCATGCTCGAATTAGGAAAAGGATTTTTCTTCCGAGGAAGGCAAGTGCGATTTACTTTTGACGAAGACCATTTTTTTGTTGATTTCGTGTTTTACAATCGTTTATTGAATTGTTTCGTTCTTGTAGATCTAAAAATCGGAAAACTTACTCATCAAGACTTAGGTCAAATGCAGATGTATGTAAATTATTATGACCGATTCGAGAAAAAAGAAACTGAAAATCCCACTATCGGTATCGTTCTCTGTAAAAGCAAAAGTGATTCTATGGTTGAGATAACCTTACCAAAAGATAATACTCAAATTTTTGCTTCTAATTATCAAACAAATCTACCGAGTAAAACTGAACTTAAAAAAATCCTCGATAACCATGAGTAAAACCCAACATAAACCGCAAAACAAGCAAAATATGATTTTTTGAACTGAAATTTACTTTCTTCAATCGCTTGGAATTAAGAAGATGTCAGACACTATTTGAAAATCATTGTAGCATTAACCGAAACGGATAGATTAATGAGGAAGTTGGATAGGATTGAAATGGAATAGCAATTAACAAAAAGAACACTCAATCCTCCAAATAACCAAACTTTCCATTTTGAAAATCTTGAAAGGCCTGAACCAATTCTTCTCGCGTATTCATGACAAAAGGTCCATGTGCAGCGATGGGTTCATTTAGTGGCTCGCCAGAAAGAACTAAAACGGTAGATTGAGCAAGGCTTTTGATGTGAAAAGTTTCACCTTTATTTTCAAATAACACAAAATGATTAACGGGAACAACAGATTCTCCATTCACCTCAATCTCTCCATCTATCACCAATAAAGCCGTGTTATATGCCGCAGGAAAATCAAATGATGCCTCTCCTGTTGGGTTGAGTTTGACATTGAACATCGAAACGGGACTAAACGTATATGCAGGACCTTTTACGCCCTGGTATTCACCGGCAATAATCCCTACTTTTCCACCTTTACTTTCAAGTTCAACCTCTCCAATTTGTTGATTGGCAATTGCTTGGTATTTTGGTGGTGACATTTTGAATTTTGCGGGTAAATTCACCCACAATTGCACCATCTGAAACTCCCCTCCCTTTTGGCTAAATGTTTCTTCATGATATTCCTTGTGCAATACGCCTGATGCTGCCGTCATCCACTGAACATCGCCCTCGCCTATTATTCCGCCGCCACCACTACTGTCGTGATGAGCCACTTTTCCTTTGTATGCAATCGTTACTGTCTCAAAACCGCGATGCGGATGAACTCCTACTCCTTTTGGTTTATCACTTGGCGGAAAATAAAACCGTGAATTATAATCTAACATGATAAACGGATCCATGCGCTGCATATCCAATCGATAGGCACTTGGAATGAAATTATGAACTCGAAAACCATCACCTACAAAATGAGGTTCTCTCGGTGGCACAATTACTTCAATATTTTTTGTTGGCATCGCTTATAAAATTGATACTGATTAATGAAAACGGGAAGTTTTTTATGAATAATTTAAAATAGCATAGTTAATTCTCATCATTTACTCCATCTTCAACGTGTAAAACATGTAATAATCGATGAATAATTGGAGTCATAAAAACAGCGGTAAGACTCAAAAAAGCAACACCACTATACAGTGCATAATAGGAAGAAAAAATCTTAGCAGTAGGTGTTGTCATTTCCACTACTGGACCCATTCCTGTCAAAATCAATGCTGCCATATGAAAACTATCTAACCACGAAGTTTCTGCAGCTACATGATATCCGATTGTGCCTATTGCCATGGAAAAGGTAATCACTGCCAATGAAAGCAAAACATACTTTCCGATGCGCGCCATAAAATGAGGGAAGGGCACAACTTTTTGATTCTTTCTTTCAAGTTTCATAACATTCTATTTAATTATACCACTTCTTAAATTAGTAAAACGAACCTGCAAACCATTTCATTTTTAAAAATGGCTTAGGTTATCGAAAGTAGTAAGTATTATTCATAAAATCCCTTTAATTATTTTATCTTTGCAAAAAAAATTCAGCTATGTTAACAGTAAGTAATATTTCCCTTCAATTCGGAAAACGGATACTATTTGATGATGTGAATGTCAAATTTGTAAACGGAAACTGCTACGGAGTCATTGGCGCCAACGGAGCCGGAAAATCAACTTTTTTAAAGATTTTAACAGGCGATCAAGATCCAACAACGGGTAGAATTGATTTAGAGCCAGGAAAACGTATGGCGGTTTTAAGCCAAAATCACTTTGGATTTGACCAATTCCCTGTTCTTCAAACGGTTATCATGGGTCACAAACGATTGTATGAAATCATGGTTGAGAAAGATGCATTGTACTCAAAACCAGATTTTTCGGATGAAGATGGAATGAAAACGGCTGAACTGGAAGGAGAATTTGCAGATTTGGAAGGCTGGAATGCCGAAACAGACGCTGCTACTATGCTGAGTAATTTGGGGATTAAAGAATCTCATCACAACTCATTAATGGGAGATTTGCCCAATGAATTGAAAGTGCGTGTATTAATTGCACAGGCTCTTTTTGGAAATCCAGATGTATTGATTCTCGATGAGCCAACAAACGACCTGGATTTAAAAACGATTGGTTGGTTAGAAGACTTTTTAATGGATTTTAGAAATACAGTGATTGTCGTATCGCATGACCGTCACTTTTTGGATACTGTCTGTACGCATATTGTTGATATTGACTTTAGTAAGTTGAATTTATTTACCGGAAACTATTCTTTCTGGTATCAATCCTCTCAATTAGCTGCCCGTCAACGTTCAGATAAAAACAAAAAAGCGGAGGAGAAGAAAAAAGAATTAATGGAATTCATTGCGCGATTTTCTGCCAATGCTGCTAAGTCCAAACAAGCTACTAGTAGACGTAAAATGCTCGATAATTTGGATTTAACAGAAATTAAACCATCATCGAGACGATACCCTGGAATTACTTTTCATCAAGAACGAGATGCAGGGAATCAAATTTTGACCGTTGAAAATTTATCTAAAAAAACGGTGGATGGTGTCCCGTTGTTTACCGGTGTTAATTTTACCGTAAACAAAGGAGATAAGATTGGTTTTATTTCAAAAAATTCAGTAGCATTAACCTCATTTTATGAAATTCTAAACAATTATTTAACCGCTGATTCGGGAGATTTTACCTTTGGAACTACAATTTCCACTGCATACATACCCAATGACAATCACGAATATTTTGAGGATAAAATTGCATTGATAGATTGGTTAAGACAATATGCCCAAACGGATGAAGAACGTGAGGAAGTGTATTTGCGTACATTTTTAGGTCGTATGCTCTTTACCGGTGAAGAAGCAATGAAAACAGCAAATGTGCTTTCTGGAGGTGAAAAAGTGCGTTGTATGATGTCCAAAATGATGTTGGCAAAAGCGAATTTATTAATCATGGATGAGCCTACCAATCACTTGGATTTGGAATCGATTACAGCTTTGAACAATGCAATGCGTGATTTTCCTGGAGTGATTTTATTTACATCACATGACCACGAATTGGTCAATACCGTTGCTACAAGGATTATTGAATTAACACCCACTGGAATAATTGATAAAATGATGCCTTACGACGATTATTTGGCAGATACTAAAATCAGTCAATTACAAGAGGAATTGTACGCTTAATCTTTTTTGAATCATGGAGTCTGTTGTTCGCTATACATTTTCATCCGAGGAACGAAATAAGCAATACGTTCAAATCAAGGTTCAAATTCCAGTTTCCAAAAAATGTACGCTTGTTCATGTACCATCTTGGAGACCAGGACGCTACGAACTAGGGAATTTCGCAAAAAACATAAACCGATTTCGCGTTTACAACGATCAGAAGAAAGCGTTGACCTTTCAAAAAATCAATAAAGATACGTGGGAAGTTGATTCAACAGCGACTAATTTAATTTCAGTTGAATATTCGTATTATGCGTCAGAATTAAATGCTGGATCCACTTTTTTATCCGATAATCAACTCTATGTAAATCCAGTAAATTGCTGCGTTTACACGGAAGAAACCCAACATTTACCATGTGCAATTGAATTGTCTATTCCTGAATCCTGGAAAGTAGCTACTTCATTGGCTGGAGAAAATAAATCTAGAACAGCTACTGATTTCGATGAATTGGCTGATTCGCCCTTTATTTGTTCTCCGCTTTTACAGGTTGAAACGTATTTAGTGAATGACACGAAATTTTATGTTTGGTTTAATGGCGAAATCAAAGTTGATTGGGATCGACTTTTACCTGATTTTGAAGCTTTTTCCAAAAAACAAATTGAGAAATTTATCGAATTTCCGGTATCTGAATACCATTTCTTGATTCAAATACTTCCAACGAAAGCGTATCACGGAGTTGAGCATTGTAAAAGTACCGTAATCACCTTAGGCCCAACCTATGAGGTTTTCAGAAGTTTATACAAAGAACTCTTGGGAGTTTCTTCTCATGAATTGTATCACACATGGAATGTGAAAGCATTGCGACCAAAGGTTATGTTTCCGTATGATTTCAAAAAAGAAAATTATTCAGAACTGGGATACATCTATGAGGGGATAACAACTTACATGGGTGATCTTTTCTTATTAAAAAGTGGTGTTTTTTCGCTTGAACAATATTTGAATGAATTCAACAATCAACTTCAGAAACACTTTGATAATCCCGCTCGATTCAATTATTCAGTGGCACAATCTTCATTTGACACGTGGTTGGATGGATATGTTCCAGGGGCACCGGGTAGAAAAGTTTCTATTTATACCGAAGGCTGTTTATTAGCTTTTGTAACGGATGTGAAAATAAGAGAAGCTACGCAAAATAAATACGGACTAGACGAAGTAATGAAACGCTTGTATTTCGATTTTGCATTGCAAGGAAAAGGAATTACAGAAAATGACTATCAATCAATACTTGAAAACGTGGCAGGAATTTCTTTTGAATCTTTTTTCAAGGATTTTGTCCATGGTACTCAACCTTATGAATCTATTCTGACGGAAGCGCTAGATTATTTAGGATTAGAGTTATTCCACAAACCTTCATCCCTTTATTCGGAAGGAAGATTAGGAATGAAATTACTTCCACTCGGAAAATCGTTTCAAGTCACTGCAATGTATGCAGGAGGTCCAGCAGAATTGGGAGGCATGCGAATTGGTGATGAAATCATCGCTGTCAATGGATTTATACTGAACAACGACATCGAATCTTGGCTTACGTATTTTGATGAAAATATAAAAGATATTACTTTCGTTCGCGAAGGAAAAATAATAAGTACACAACTTCCTGAAGTACAACGTTATTTTTATGTGACGTATGCGGTACAACCCAATGAAAATAAAAATAGCGCTCAAGAAAAAGCGCTAAAACTGTGGATGGACGTGAAATTTAGTGTCCGCTGATCCAAAATCTATATTTTTTTTTCTTGTCTCTGAACATTTCTTAACTGGTTTTGTTTAATCTTTTATATTATTTATTAAACAAAAAATTATGAAAAAACAAAAATTTAAATTAGTAGGTTTCTTTGGAGCCCTTCTTATCAGTTTTAACGGGATATCCCAGACCAATGTCTTCGATAACGTAATTGCAACTAGCCCGAACCACAATTATCTCGAGGCAGCTTTGATTCAACAAGGACTTGCAACGGCACTTCAAAACCCAGCAGCTACCTTAACCGTATTTGCTCCAGATGATGCTGCTTTCACATCGTTAGCTACTGCTTTAGGAACGGATATTACTGGTTTGCTAGCTTTACCAAATCTAACTGATATCTTATTGTATCACGTTTTAGGTTCAACTGTTCCGGCTTCAGGAGTAACAAATGGTGCAATCGTTCAACCATTAAGTCCTACAAATACTCTGAAACTAACAGCAACTGGATCAGGTAGTGTTTTTGTTAATCATGCTCAGGTTAGTACTGCTGATTTAACGGCAAATAATGGAGTTGTACACGTTTTGAATAAAGTTCTATTACCAATTGAAACTGTGGCCGACGTTGCTATTGATAATGGATTTTCAACTCTTGTAACAGCAGTTGTTACTGCTGAATTATTACCGGCTTTAACAAATCCATTAGTAAATTATACTGTATTTGCTCCCACAAATGATGCTTTTGATGATTTAGCAGCGGATTTAGGAACTACAATAAATGGATTATTAGCTTTACCAGAACTTGCTTCAGTATTGACTTATCACGTATTGGGAACTGAGGTTGCCTCCACTGCCGTAACGAATGGTGCAATAGTTCAACCTCTAAGTACTTTAAATACATTAAAATTAACTAAAACTACCACTGGTGATGTATTTGTAAACCACGCACAAGTTACCGCGGTTGATATCAATGCAGATAATGGAATTGTACATGTTCTTGATGCTGTGGTTCTCCCAATTGAAACAGTTGTTGACGTTGCTATTGATAATGGATTCAGTACTTTAACGGCAGCAATTGTAAAAGCAGAATTAGTACCTGTTCTTACTGACCCTTTTTCTGAGTTTACTGTTTTTGCTCCAACGAATACTGCATTTAATAGCTTAGCAATTGCATTAGGTACTGATCTAAACGGAATTCTTGCTCTTCCTAATCTTGCAGACATTTTAACTTACCACGTTGTGGATGGAACTGTACTATCTAATCAGTTAGTAGCTGGTCCAGTTGGAACTTTAAGCGGTGATGATGTAATTGTAACATTAACAGGTGGTGTAAAGATTAACGATGCAAACGTAACGACTGCAGATGTTCTTGCAGATAATGGAGTTGTTCATGTTATTGACAAAGTTCTTCTACCTTCTTCTGTTGGAGTTAACGAAAACCAAGAAAATAAAATTTCCGTTTTCCCAAACCCTACAGAAAATTTCATAACCATTGAAGTAAAAAATTCAACGAATTATAGTCTAGTTGATTTGAATGGTAGAACACTACAAAATGGTGTCATAAATAATAATGATAATATTGATTTATCTTCATTAAATTCAGGATCTTACATTTTACGCTTATCAAACGAAAATGGATCACAAAACTTACCGATTATTAAAAAATAATTGAAATAAGAAGTAGTTTCAAAGAGTCAGCAGTAGCTGGCTCTTTTTTTTGCACCAAAAAGTTAGGTTATTATCTAACAAAAATCACTTCCTCATTTGGCACCCTGAATCGAGGGCCCCAAATACCTTCTTCAGTTCCTTTTCCAACTGAAATGATCATGTTTATCTCTGCCCCTCTTGGTAATCCCAAGGTTCGTTTCACACGTTTCTCATCAAATCCTTCCATAGGGCAAGAATGAAATCCTTCAGCAGCAACAGAAAGCATGAATGTTTGAGCTGCCAATGCACATGATTTATGCACCATTATTCGCTGATTTGAACTTCCTCCCGTTCGAAAAAACGGTTTGCGAAGACCAACAAAAAAACTGATTAATCGTCGTATAGTTGACATAATTCCCAATCCATCATTCATATACAACAAGGGCATAACCTTACCATAATAATCCATTCCACCTTTTTGCAATTTATTGGGCTCGCCAACTAGGGTCCCCTTGATTTTACTCAAATTCCATTTGGCTCTTTCTCTCCATTTATCTTTACGCGTTACAAAAACAACCATTTGCTGAGCTGTTCGTGCCGCTTGCTGATTCAAACAAAGAGGAATAAATTTTTCCAATTCTCCCTCTGATTTTATCCAATAAAACTCCCACAACTGCATGTTGCTGCTATTTGGCGAAAGAATCGCTCTTTCCAAGCTTTTCTGAATTACTTCTTCTGGTACTTTGGTTGCATCAAAAACTCGATTAGATCTTCTATAATTAACTATCTCTTGAAATTCGTTTGAGTACATTTTTCTTATATTAATAAAACAATGAGTTAGATTCTTGATTAACCTAGATACACTAATAACACCTAACAATTCAATTAAGATTTGAGGTTCTACAAATTTAAGCAGTTTGACTTAAAAACTCGATGAATAATTTTTATTAATACTAACTATAACAAAATGTTAGATAATAATTAAAACATGAATGGGTTACCAGCGTGAAACATAATATATTGATGTTCAGATTTGAGTTAATTTTGCTATATTTACACATTAGAATTTCATGAAACATATAATTGCTTTATTATTTTTTTCCTTTTGTTTTGTTGTGAATAGTCAACTAGACACAACATTTTGGTTTGTAGCTCCTGAAATAGCCCAGAGTCATGGAGATAGGCCAATCGTTTTTCGTTTTGCTACCTTAGCTAATCCTGCCACAATTACAGTTTCTCAGCCAGCAAATCCGGCTTTCCCCGTTCAGATTTTGAATCTACCCGCAAATTCTGCTCAAACGCTTGACCTAACACCTTGGATTGATATAATTGAAAATAAACCCGCCAATACTACTCTCAACTTTGGATTTAAAATTAAGGCATCAACGCAAATAACAGCCTATTATGAGGTGACCCCAACATGTAACTGTAATCCTGATATTTTTTCTCTGAAAGGTAAAAATGCCATAGGTACTGCTTTTCTAACACCTTTTCAAAACTTTTTAAACAATGCCTCTTATGCTCGCTCAGGTTTTAATATCGTTGCCACCGAAAATAATACTACCGTAACTATTATACCAAGTCAAAATATTGTTGGACATACAGCCGGTATTCCTTACAATGTAATTCTAAATGCCGGTCAAACGTATTCTGCAGAGGCTTCTAGCACCGCTGCCAATTTACATTTATCTGGTAGTTCAGTCGTTTCAAACAAGAAGATAGCAATAACTATCCATGACGATACTGCCGAAGGGACACCCTATGGTGGATGTGCCGATTTACAAGGAGATCAGTTAATACCTATTTCTATACTCGGAATGGAGTATATTGCTTTAAAAGGTTATTTGAATGGTCCAGACAAAGTTTATATATTAGGTACATCTAACGGAACATCTTTATCCATTGATGGAGTTAATGTTGGCAATATTAACTTGGGACAAACATACGTTCATACACTTAGCAATCCTACGGCATATATAGTAGCTTCTGATTCTGTTTATGTTCTTCATCAATCTGGATTTGGTTGTGAAGTTGGTGAGGCAATTTTACCTCCTTTGGTTTGTACCGGGTCTAACGTTGTTCCGTTTACACGATCCACAAACGAATTTTTCGCGGTAAATATCTTAGTTCCTGCAGGGGGTGAAGGAAACTTTACGTTCAATGGAGCTGCTGGAATAATCAATGCTCCTGCCTTTAACTTTGTTCCAGGAACTGCAAATTCTTGGATGTATGCCCAATTAGATATGAGTGGAAATGTTGTAGTTCAACAAGGAGCTAGAATTGAAAATAATTCCACTAAATTTCACCTTGGACTTATTCATGGAGGTTCTTCTTCAGGTTGTCGGTTTGGCTATTTCAGTGATTTTGCATCACTTAAGTATGAAATTGAATCAACAAATAATACTTATTGTAGTGGAGAGACAATACAACTTTCATCAAATGTATTAGCAGGAGCTACCTATACTTGGACAGGCCCAAACAATTTTGTTCAAAACGGATCTTCCATTTCTATTCCCAATGCACAATTAGCCGATTCGGGATTATACATTGTTTCAGGTCAATTACCGGATGCCTGTCTTTTGCTACCTGACACAATCGAAATTAACATTATAGAACAACCTTCGTTGCCAGAAATTTATCACGATGGCCCGTGGTGCGCGAATGGTTCTGGTATGGTTTGGCATAATATCCCTTCAATATTTGGTTACCAATGGACAGATGGACAAGGTGTGGTCCTAGCTCAAAATGATACGTTATATTTTGATTCTCCATTTTCAGAAGATACAATCAGTGTGAATTTAATTGCTAGTCTCAATAACTGCATTTCCGGAATTTCGACTGAAATAATTCCAATTTACACTTTACCTCAGGTAAATATTAACCCACCATTCGAGGTCTGTGGTGATGTAATTGATCTAACTAATAGTATTCAAAATGCTGGAGGAGACCCAATAGACAGTGTTTTTTGGTTTGATGTTACAAATGATTCATTTATTGGATCTGGAACTTTTATTCAAGGATATAATTCATTAAATATACCAGAATCCTCCGTGCTCATTTCATCTTCTGCGATAAGTGAAAATGGGTGTTTTAATTCTGACACTGTTGAAATACTTTTTCACCCGTTCCCAAATCTATCAGGTACATTTACTGACCTGTGTAATGGACAAGATGTATTTATAAATATGCAACAGAATTGGATTGGAAATCCTGGAAATACAAATGTAATTTCTGGAACAATTAATTTTGGTGACGGAACGTCTCAAGTAAATCCGGCATGGAATTTTATTCATTCATACCCAAATTCGGGTAATTACACCCTAAATTATCCCGTACAAAGCAACTTTGGTTGTGTTGATACCTTAAATCTCGAAGTCTCTGTTCAAAGCATTCCTCAAGCAGACATTTTAGCTACGAGCAAATGTGTCGAAAAGGCGAATATCACTGCAGCATTGGTGCTCGGTTCTTTTCAATTAGACTCAACACTATGGCAATTCCCTAATACTATTTCATCCAATCAATTAACTTTTGAACAATCATTTCCCGGCGGTGGGGATATAATCGGAACGTTAACATTATGGTCAACAGCGGGTTGTGAATTTTCGTTTCCTTTTCAGTTTTATGTTAACCCAGGACTAGATCTTTCGGCCCTGGAAATACCTAATGTGATTACAGCTAACGGGGATGGTATTAACGATATAATACAGATTAATCCATTATATGAAAATTGTTTTTCTTACGAGTTAACTATATTAAATCGATGGGGAATAAAAGTGTTTACTTCCTCTTCCTCATTACAGCCATTTGCAGGGAAAGATGAAAACGGAAATGAACTTGTTCCTGGAGTTTATTTTTACACCCTTACAAGTGATCAAGATTCAAAACACGGGTTTATTACAATCATCAAATAAAAGTTGAATTAATAAGAACATTTAAATTCAAACTTATTTTTATCCTTATTTTTGTGAAACAATTTATTCTTCATGAAAATATCATATAACTGGTTAAGAACATATATTCACACTGAATTAATTCCAGAAGAAATGAGTGAAATTCTTACCCAAACAGGTTTGGAAGTGGAGGGAATTGAAAAAATTGAAGCAGTCAAAGGTGGTTTAGATGGTGTTATTGTGGGCGAAGTTCTATCGTGCGAAAAACATCCAGATGCAGATAAATTAAAGGTTACTACCGTTGATATTGGCAATGAGATCTTACAAATTGTTTGTGGAGCTAGCAATGTAGCTGTTGGACAAAAAGTTCCCGTTGCTACCGTTGGGTGCACTTTGTATCCTAAACCCGATGAAGCATTTAAAATCAAATTATCGAAAATACGTGGGATTGAATCCAAAGGTATGATTTGTGCGGAAGACGAACTTGGAATTGGCACCTCACACGAAGGGATTTTAGTGTTGGATCCTTCAACAAAGAACGGAACCCAAGCTGCCGAATATTTTCAATTGGAAAATGACTTTCAACTGGAAATTGGATTAACACCAAACAGAGCTGATGCAATGGGACATATTGGTGTAGCCCGTGATTTAAAAGCATTTCTTAATACCCACAACAAATCTAATTTAACACTGAATTTTCCTGATATTTCAGGCTTCCGCATACAAAATAATAATTTACCAATTGCCGTATCCATTGAAAACAGAGAAGCTTGCCCCCTATATTGTGGATTATCAGTTCAAGGGTTGATTGTAAAACCTTCTCCGGCTTGGTTACAAAATAGATTACGAGCAGTTGGTCTTTCTCCCATTAACAATGTGGTTGATGTCACCAATTTCGTCATGCGCGAATTAGGAACTCCCCTTCATGCCTTTGATACAGATAAATTAAATGGTAAAATAGTTGTAAAAAATGCTTCTTCAGGAAGTAAATTTATCACCTTGGATGGCGTTGAGCGCACTTTAGATGAATCCAACCTAATGATTTCAAATGGAATAGATGATTTGTGCATAGCTGGGGTTTATGGTGGAATTAATTCGGGTGTTAAAGATTCAACGACCTCGATTTTTCTAGAAGCTGCATATTTTGAACCTGTTTCCACACGAAAAACTGCTCGAAAATTTGGATTAAATACAGATGCAAGTTTTCGATTCGAGAGAGGAATTGATGTAGAATTAGTAGAATATGCAATTAAACGAGCAGCATTGCTCATTCAAGAAGTTGCAGGAGGAGAAATTTCCATGAAATTGATCAGAATCGAAAACAATGCACCAAAATCAAACATAATTGAGTTTAACACATTGAAATCTAATCAATTATTAGGCATTAATTTAACCGAAGACGAAACTGAAACAATTCTCTCTGAATTAGATATTCAGGTAGAAAATAAAAACAATTCAACTTGGACGTTAAAATCACCCGCGTATCGAGTGGATGTTACCCGAGCATGTGACATATCAGAGGAGATTTTGCGAATATATGGATTTAACAAAGTAGAAATTCCTCAAAAATTAAATAGTTCTGTCACCATTTTCCCTAAACCCAATTTGGAGAAAATTCAAAATACGATCGCAGAATTATTAGTATACAAAGGATTTTCTGAAGTATTGAATAATTCAATTACCAAACAGAGCTATGATTTATTGAGTGAGTCAAACCCGAAAGATTC